>Ga0208017_100043_pt1 | contig 61541 bp, 52 predicted proteins | sample 30_taG_FD_184104 | JGI IMG/M metagenome (GOLD analysis project Ga0208017, IMG submission 184104) | Marine viral communities from Cariaco Basin, Caribbean Sea - 30_WHOI_OMZ (SPAdes) (version 2) | ecosystem: Environmental > Aquatic > Marine > Oceanic | place: Caribbean Sea: Cariaco Basin... | reverse complement strand
AATTTTAGCATCAGCCCGCAGGGACAGGACTCTTTTTTGCCGCTTCATCGTTAAAAATAAGCGCTTAGAATGACTAAACTTATTATTTTTAACATCGAATCGCCTAAAAAATAGTCGCTGTCAGTGCCATGGTCGAATGTTCAACACGCCCTATGTGTTAGGCTATTTTTGTTTAAATACTTTTATAAACTGATGCTAGCTGGCACACCCTTATGATAAAAAACTTGTAAGATGGATTATCCATACCCATTACAATAGAGTTCAAAACTGTACCGAAACTTAATGAAGAGACATAACAATGACAAAGCATTATGATTATATTTCCATTGGCGGCGGTAGCGGCGGTATTGCCTCCATTAACCGTGCAGCAAGCTATGGCAAAAAGTGCGCGATTATCGAAGCGGAGGAATTAGGCGGCACTTGCGTCAATTGGGGCTGCGTACCCAAAAAGGTGATGTGGTACGGCGCGCAAGTCGCCGAGGCGATTGAGAAGTACGCGCCAGACTACGGATTCGAGGTTGAGTTAAAGAATTTCGATTTTCAAAAACTCATTCAAAGCCGTCAGCAGTACATCGAGAATATCCATCGCGCTTATGACAATAACTTAGCTAAAAACGGCGTGGAAGTGATTAAAGGCTTTGCTAAATTCGTCGATACCAATACGGTTGAGGTCAATGGCGAGCAAATCACTGCTGACCATATTTTGATTGCGACGGGCGGTCATCCTATTTTCCCTGATATCCCAGGCGCAGAGCACGGTATCGATTCTGATGGCTTCTTTGAATTGACTCATTTGCCCAAACGCGTCGCTATCGCAGGCGCAGGTTATATCGCTGTCGAAATTGCAGGCGTACTCAACAGCTTAGGCGCTGAGGTGCATCTATACGTGCGCCAGCATTCGCCGCTGCGCTCGTTTGATCATACTATCGTCGAGGCGCTGCTGATAGAGATGGAGCAAGACGGTATTCATCTACATACCAACACTACGCTCACTGAGGTCAATAAAAACGGAGATGGCAGCTTAGAGCTATTTACTAAAGATGGCACGCTAGATACGGTTGATTGTCTGATTTGGGCGATTGGGCGCGCGCCGTCTACTGACAATATCAACTTGAAAGTGACCGGAGTCGAGACGACTGCCAATGGTAAAATTAAAGTTGATAAATTCCAGAATACCAATGTTGAGGGCATATATTCAGTTGGTGACATCATCGAAAACAGCATTGATCTGACGCCAGTAGCTATCGCGGCAGGTCGCAGATTGTCAGAGCGCTTGTTCAATGATAAGACTGACGAGCATTTGGTTTATGATTTGATACCGACGGTTATATTTACTCATCCTGCTATTGGTACGATTGGCTTGTCAGAGATTGACGCGGTGGAGCTACATGGCAAAGACAACATTAAGTGCTACACCTCGACCTTTACCTCGATGTATAGCGCGGTGACTCAGCATCGCCAAAAGTGCGTAATGAAGCTGGTGTGCTTAGGTGAGGAGGAAAAAATCATTGGCCTACATGGCATCGGTTACGGTGTCGATGAGATGCTGCAAGGGTTTGCCGTAGCAGTGAAGATGGGCGCGACCAAAGCAGACTTTGATAATACCGTTGCTATTCATCCAACCGGTGCAGAAGAGTTTGTGACAATGCGTTAGTGGGCATTAGTGGGCGTTAACGAGCGTTAATGGGCGCTAGATGAGCGTTATAGGCGTTAACAAGTGTTATTGCTGTCAGTAGAAGCTGATCAATAAAGAGTAAACATATAGAGTTAAATAATAAAAGGAGTGCCGCTTGGACACTCCTTTTTTTTCATCGTTTGTATCTCATACCAACCACTATGGCGTCAATACCCATTCGCCATTGACATCACTGACCTTAAAAGCGCCGCTATCAGTACGACTATTGCCACCGATGGTTTGCGTGACATCAGCGGTACACAGATAAGTGTTGTCACCCTCAGTCGTATCACAGCTGACATTGTCTACGCTCTCAAGCGTTGGCATCATACCTGCCATCATGCCGCTCACAGCTTTTGCCATTTCATCATCGCCCGCTTGCACCATTGCATCGTCCATGATGCTGTTGGCCTTGTCATACTGCGCCTGAATCAGCTCTTCTACGTCACTATCAGAGGGGCCGCTCGAGCAAGCGGCAAAGAGCGGTGTCAATACAGCAATAATTGCTAATTTTTTTATACTTCTCATCATATTCTCGTTTCGATTAGGTAGTGCTCAAAGTATACCTAAACACCCTTTAAAACCCAACATAATTTCTTTGTCAATAGCACTGCTTTTTATAGCCTTTTATCTTTGCTAGTATCTTGCTCTTTTTATGCCTTAGCCTCAAGTGACTTGCAGACAGTTCAATATCCTTGCTGTTATTATGCCAGTATTCTAATAAACGATAAGAGAGTTGCGAGATGGTAGCCGTCTACCTTTATATTCTGCCTATTGGCTTAGGTATTATGACTTTAGCAGCAAGTTTATTGTTCTTGTTTGCGTTTTTGATGTCTGACGACCCTGCGACCCGCTTGCCTGCTTTTAACTGGTTCAAGCGCTTAATCATTGTGGCATTTATCTTGCTCAGCGTTGGATTGTTTATGACTTTTGGTCACTTTTGGGGCGCATAAAGTCCGCTGTTATGCGTTAACGATTTTCTCAAGCTCCAATAGCACTAAGTCATCGCGCTTAGGTTCGCCATTATTGCCATCAACAGGAAACGGCATACTATTACCATTTAGCTGATAACCGCGGCGCTGATAATAAGCCAATAATTCAGGGCGGTGACTTAAGATGGACATAGTAAGACGGGTGGGTTGATTGTTACTTTTTAGATGTCTTTCAGCGAAAGTTTCGGCGGCCTGCAATATCACGTTACCGATGCCTGCTCCTTGCAGCTTTGGATGTACGGCAAACATACCGATATAAGCTTTGTTGCTATGAGATTTTTTATCTGAACCTGTCTCGACCTTTATATCGACAGCTATGCAGCCCAATAGCTCGCCTGTCTCCTTGCCGCCGCGCTCGCCGGTATCGGTCTGCGGATAAACAAAAACATAGTGCTTAGGATTGGCAATGACGCCAGCTAGCTCGTCTGCCGTGGTGCGAATACCGCCCACCAAATCGGCCTCATTGGTCCAGCCTTCATCTTGGCGATAGCAGAGGTTTAAGAGTTGCTCTAAAGCGCTCACATCATTAGCATCCGCTTGCCGCAAAAATACTTTTGCTGCTTTGTCAGCAGTGTCATTGTCAGTTTTTTTGTTTTTCGCGGTATCAGTCATTTGGGTACTCTCTCGGGCTAAACATTATTGCTAATAAAAAGGGCTGACCTAATATACTAGGACAGCCTTTATGATAATTATTAACCGCTAATTAGTCTATGGTGATAGAGCATGGGCTTGCTCGATAATATCGAATCCTGCATTGATTTGAGCGCGGGTTGGCGCATGACCACGGCGTAATAATTCGCTAAAAGCAATCAGCTCTTTGTCTCGGCCTAGGGAGCTGGCGGCACTAGCGCGAGTATTCTCTCCTTCGTCATCAAAATAGTACTCGATGTAATCTAAATCGTCAGGCGTACCAAATAAAATGCCTTTATCAGGGGTTGCGGCATGTCCACTATAGCGCAGGCTCTTGCCATATTGCGCCGTCCAAAAGAAAGGAATACGTTCCTCTAGCGTGTTAACGTTATCATCATTCAAGATAGCAGCAGCCGTTACCATGCCATGCTGCAAGGCGACGCGCCAATGCTCAATACGCATCCGTCCCATCTGATTGGTGGCTTTGGCAATATCGCCTAGCGCATACACACCATCGCGCAGCTGCAACTCGTTATCGACTTGTACGCCATCAGGATCATCGACCTGCTCAAGTAGATCGGTGCGCGGTGCTACTCCTGTACCCAAAATCACCACGTCAGCCTTTATCTCATTGCCGTCAGTTAAAGTAACGCCGGTGACTTTACCCTTATCGCCATTGATATCAGCAACGTTCGCGCCAAAGGCAAAGTTTACGCCATGCTCTTCATGCATCTTTATTAGCGTATTGCTGACGCTTTGGGAGACGATATTGCTCATTACCCGCGCGCTACGACCAACGACAGTGATTGAGGCGGCCTCGCCTGCTTGCGACAGCGCCGCTGCAGCTTCCATGCCGATAAACCCAGTACCGACGATGACCACCTGCTTATCTTGGCTGGCCTCTTTGATGGCTTTAGCGTCGCTCATGCTACGTAGCGTAAACACGCCTGCAAGATCAGCACCTTTAAACGGTGGTATCTTAGGTTCAGCGCCGGTCGCCACCACCAAAAAGTCTGCGCTTTGTTTTTCATTATCGCCGTTGTTATTTTCGATAATAATAGCGTTCTCATTGGGCAATATTTCGCTGACTCGCTGATTCAGACGCAAGTCGATATTGTTTCTACCAGCCCAATTTGAGCCGCCTAAAATAAGTTTACCCTCATCCATTTGACCTGCTAAAAACGCTTTGGACAACAAAGGGCGATTATAAGGCGCTTTATTGTCGGCACTGATTAGGGTGATTTTGCCGCCATAACCAGTGTGACGTAGCTGATTGGCGGTCATAAAGCCTGCACCGCCGCCGCCGACGATGATGGTATGCGTATCAGCGAGCTGATCGTTATCTGCTCGCTCGTTGATATTGCTAGTCGTATCAACGATTAAGTGGTCGCCTTGCCTAGTCACGCTATAGCGCGTCAAGCCTTTCATCGCAACCGGCTCTATCAGCGAGCCATCAGTACTATCAAAAGTGCCGTGATGCCAAGGACAAATCACACGATTACCGCAGCGTAGTCCTTCACCTAAGTCCGCGCCTGCATGGGTACATTTGCCATCAAAAGCGTTAAACTCATCGCCATCGCGGGTGATTAAAATGATACTATCGTCCTCTTGTTTATAAGACTTCATGCCACCATCTGGGATGTCAGACTTATCGATAGTCACTAAATTTTTGGCGGCGATTTTGTCATTGGTTTTATTACTGTTTATTTGGCTCATAGGTCATCCTTAACGTTTGCTATTTCATTATTAGGTATTGATCGTTAGTTGCTTCTACTAGGCTGATTGTGAAGCACTACTTTTTTGATATTGCAGATAAATAAGTACCATTAAAAATGGCGTTATCTTTAATAGTAGCAAGACCACTTGGCGGGCGATGTTTTTTTGTATATCTAGCGCGTTGCAAATCGTAACTTTTCAGCGGTTAATCCAAAACTCGATAGTTTAAGCGTTAAGCGTTTATGCTACTTTACTCAGTGAATCAACCTAAATGTCTTACTATAGTCAATTCACTTTAAGAGTGACATAGCGCTGCTGGAATGAATTTTGCGCAGCCTCTGTGACAACAGCACGCAAGTAAAATTTATACCAGTAGCGCGCTTAGATTTGTAACAATCTTTGTCTGATCTGACTATAATTCTTTTATCACTTATCAAATGACTATTTTATGACTGCTATAGAGAATCAACATCTTGACCTTACCACTATCGACTTTGCGGCAGTAACCCATTCCGCTGATCTACCTCAGCCTATGACGCCGCCTATCAAACAAGCGCTCTATAAAGCGAAGCCTGAAGACTTTGTGGTCAATGAGCGGTTAGAGGTAGACTTCACAGGCGAGGGTGAGCACTTGTGGCTACATATCAAAAAATCAGGGATTAATACCGCTTATTTAGCTAAATTACTCTCTGAATGGGCGGACATACCTTTGCGCGATGTCGGTTATTCGGGGCTAAAAGATCGCCTAGCGCTAACGACGCAGTGGTTTAGTCTACGGCTGCCTAAAAAACAAAAGCCTGATAGCGACTTTGCGCCTGTAGATATCAAGGAGCATGAGACGGTCAAAATTATCGCTGAGCATTGGCATAATAAAAAATTAAATCGCGGTACGCATAACGCCAATCAATTTGTGATTACTCTACGTGATATTGAGTTTGCAAAAGATCAAACGCTGGGCGATAAATCATCCGTAGAGCAGCACTTACAGACCATCAGTAAGACCGGCGTGCCTAACTATTTTGGTCCGCAGCGCTTTGGTTTTGGTGGTAATAATATCCGCGAAGCGCTAAACCTATTTGCCAGACCATTAAAAAGCACTTCATCAGCTAAAAAGAAAAATAAACGTAAAAGTGCCGTACGCGAGCAAAATTCGATGGAGTTATCGGCCGCGCGAAGCCTCATTTTTAATCAGATATTGGCCGCTAGAGTGCAAGACGGCAGCTGGAATACAGGATTAAATGGCGAGGTATTTAATCTAAATGGCTCAGGCTCGATATTTGCCAGCGAGCACATGGATGAGACCTTGCAAGCGCGAGTGGCCAGCGGTGATATTCATCCAACCGCGGTCATGTGGGGCACAGGTAATGATAAAGTAGCAGGCGATGCTGCTGAGTTAGAGAACACAGTCGTACAGCAAGATGCTCTTTTGGCGGCATTGGCAACAGGACTTGAGCAGCGTGAGGTAAAAGCGCAAAGACGAGCACTGCGACTACCGGTTGAGGATTTGAGCTGTCAATGGGCGGATGAGCAGGATGAGGAGCAAACGCTGGTCTTGAGCTTTACGTTGACGACTGGCAGCTTTGCCACCAGTGTATTGGCCAGCATCGTCCAGCATTTACAGTTGGGCTCAGCTTAGATACCACACAGCATCACATGGCGGCTATTTTCGCTGACGAACATGTGATTGGCACTGACCACTTGGTCGCGGCCACGGTCTTTTGCTTCATAGAGCGCCTTGTCCGCTGTACAGATTAAACGCTGGCAAATATCAGGTGGCAAAAGGGTCTGGTACTCTGGCGGTAAAGCCGATCTGTGGTGGCGGGGTTTGCCTGCGGGCGCTGGTTTCAGCGCCGCCTCTAACTGTAGCTGCTCCGTACGGGCTTGTTTCATACACACGCTTTGTTCGTGAGTAAACGTGTATAGCCCCAAGCTTGCAGTGACGCTAAACGCCTCATTATCATCGACCTTGATGATGTGCTTGCTGATGTCTTTGCGGAGCTGTTCGGCGATAAGCATCGCCCCATCATGACTCGTGGCTGGCAGGACAATCAAAAACTCTTCGCCGCCATAGCGGCTCACGATGGCCGCATCGGTCAATGACTGCGTCAGCGTCTGCGCCACTTCAAACAACACCTGATCGCCGACCTCATGGCCATAGGTGTCATTGATGTCTTTAAACCAATCCAAATCTAGCAAGATAACGCTAAAGTCCTGCCCGTCTTGTAGCTCTTTTAGCGCTTGCTTCATCTGCGTCAAACCGTATCGACGATTTTTGAGCTGGGTTAGCTCGTCTTGATTGGCATGCTTTAATATCTCGTTTTTGCTGTCATCTAATATCAACAACAACGTACGAAACATATAAACGATAAAGATTGCTTTGGGTAAGGCCAGTAGCACGTGGGTTGCGCGCCAAAAAAACGTCGAAGAGCGCTGTAGCTCGCTGATACTCGACCAGTCTAACGTCACCCCGTTAAACACCGAGGTGGCAAGCGTGTTTTCGATCGCCATCAGCTCGTTATACGTCAGATAGTTTTGGCTGTCTAAAAATGGATAAACAAACGTCAGTTGACGCAAGTTGGGCAGATGAATACCGAAGTAAGGCGCCAAGATAGCCAATAAAATCAGAGCAATCTGTAGCAAAAACACGCGCCACGCATAGCGGCGTTTGATCAGCATCATCCCAAGCATCGCACCGCCTACCAGCGAGACACCCGCAAACAAACTGCTATAACCGACCATGACGATCACAGTGGCGATATAGAAGGTATAAGGCACCACCAACAGCAGCTGCCATTTGTTTAAGTTTTTGTTTTTTATGACAGTCGTTTGCCCTTTAAGACGCGACAGATGGCGTGCGATACCCCAAAAAAACACACCCATTACCGTGATACCAAGCCACAGCGGATACAACAGATGAATATAAACATAAGCGCCTAAGGCATCTTGATACCACCAGACAAACGCACACCAAAGCCAGTGTAAAAACACCTCCATCAAGATAAACACTGCCAACAAAGCAGTCCTATCAGCAGCTTGCCATTCAAAGATTGCGCGTGAGAGTCGCTTGTAGCCTAAATGAGGAAACGATACAGACATAGTTTGGCTACCGCAAAAAATGTAAATACACCAGACATAACATGAGTGAAAGCAACCAACGACTACAACTGCTATATAAAATAAGCGTCTATTAAATATAAGCTCAGATAGCTGCGTGCGTAAGAGATAAACGTCCTACCCATCGTACAAACGCTGGCCACCACTTAAGTGTGGCAAGATTTTTCTGAGGTTTCAATCTGTTTTGGCTATTTATTAGACAAACGCTCACCTCAAAGTGTAACCAAATAAGCGGGGGCCTCACGCTTCTAGACAAATATATATGAGCCGTTAGCCAAGCGTGGTAAACGACTGCCAGACGCCTTGTTGGTCAGGTGTCAATACAGGAACGTCGCCCAAGCGCCGCCACGGCATATTACTACCATGAAAGTCACTACCAACCGAAGCCACCAAATTATTGGCGGCGATACTACGGTCGACCATGCGGCGGGTGCTGATAGGCTCACTGGTGGCAGGCAGCTCACAACCATCACCGCCTAGCCCAGCAAATTCTTCGACCAGCTTACGCACCCGCGTGGCTGAGAGATGATAACGCGTCGGATGCGCCAATACAGCCTTGCCGCCACACGCGTGTATCAGCTCGATACCCTCAGCCATGCTCAGCGCATCGATCGCCACATAGGCAGGCTTATTATCCGCCAGATATTTGTCAAAGGCCTTTTGTACCGTTTTGACATCGCCGCGTTCAAACAATACCTGACCGATATGGGCGCGCCCGACCCCTTGCGGGTTGCCACCGGCTTTATCCAGTACGGCCTGCCACAGCTCCTCATAATCGAGACTTAATAACTCACTAAGCTTTTCAGTGATTTTCTGACCGCGACTGGCGCGGCTGTCTTGTAATTGCTGCAAAGTTGCGTGCATTTTATCTCGGTCAATAAAATCCAGCCCCAGCACATGGATGATTTTTTTGGTTGATTTGTTTTTACCATAGCCGCCGCTGAGCGTATGCTCACAGCTAATCTCAACTCCATTAATCAGCTGCATACCGCAGGCCGTCGCCGCTGCCCGCGCCTCATCAATCCCTGCCAGCGTATCATGATCGGTCAGTGCCAATACATTGACGCCAGCTGCGTGGGCACGTTGCACCACTTCGGTCGGTGCATAAGTACCATCAGAGCAGGTACTGTGACAATGTAAATCAAATTTCATAAAATAAGCCTTAGCTTTAATAGTATATAAAAGTAAGTTCGAAATAAAATCAACGCGCTCATATGAACGGGCAACTGGTATAAGTTTTCCTTGCTTGCGGTGTCTACGCTGACAGATGCTGCGCAAAATTTTCCAGCTGCACTGTATCGGTTTTAAAGTGAGTTAACGATATAAAAAGTCAATAATAAATCGGCGCGCCCGTGCGTCAGTAACAACCCTTTCGATATAGCCAGCCGCACTGACTATTGGCGCGCAGGCTTGTGATATCGTATGATTATCGCGTTGTTTGCTTTTTTTTGCCGCAGTAGACGTGTAAACTACCCCATACGTTTTTGTTGGACATCCCACTTGCTATGAAAGCCTTATTAGACTTTATTCCTTTAATTGCCTTTTTTATCGCTGCTCGTTACAGTGGTATCTTGGCCGCGGCGGGTGCGCTACTGATCGCCACCATCCTCGTTTATGCCATTCACTTCATGCGGCAAAAAGGCAAATTTGATAAACAGCAATGGGTCGTTTTGTTATTGACCATTTTGTTCTGTGGTGGCACGTTATTGCTGCGTGATGATGTCTATCTACGCTGGAAGTCGCCAATCATCAACGGCATCTTTGCCTTAACGCTGATTGTCAGCGCCGCGATCAATAAACCCTTGATGCAGCTGGCCATGAAAGATGTCTTTTCACTGACGATGAGCGGCTGGAAAAAACTAACTGTCGCGTGGGGGTTGTTTTTTGCCTTTATGGGCATCTTGCATTATATCACAGCGTTTATGATGTCAGATGAAGCCTGGATCAACTTTAAAACTTATGGCTGGATTCCAATTATGTTGGTGTTTGTCGTCGCTCAGTTTGCAGTCTTAAAAAAGCATCTCAATCCAGCATTGACGGATAAGTCGGCAAAGTAGTAAAGTCGCGCGCGTTATTATTTCTATAATTTTATAATAACTTGCAGCGCCAGCTAAATGCCAATCGCGACCATCATGATGCCATCTTGGCACGTTTGTATCGATACTCGCGATTTTTTATCAGCTCATGTGGTTAGAGCGTGTTAAACATTCACCCCTTTTATTTACTGTTTATTTTATGAGGAAGTCTCATGTCCTTATTTGCCATCATCGGTCATGACGTAGCCGATAGCCACGCGCAGCGTCAACTTACCCGCGCTGAGCACGTCGCCCGTCTGCAGGCACTCGACCAAGAAAACCGCCTAATTATCGCAGGCCCTACCCCTATCGAACACGGTTTGGAGGCAATGTCAGGTAGCTTAATCATCGCTGACTTTGAGTCTATCGAGGCGGCGCAGGCGTGGGCAAACGACGAGCCCTACCTACGTGATGGCGTCTATAGCCATGTCGATATCAGACCTTTTATTCATACGTTGCCAAAATCTGGTAACGGCGCTGCACAAGTGACCAAACCGTGAGCCGATACCCCTCTGTACTAAATACGCTTGGCTCTACGTCTGCGCTTGCTGGAGTGTTGTTGGTCATGGCGCTGGCCGCGCAGTCTGCTTATGCAGCGCCGAGCGTCACCGATACGCCTGCCAGCACTGCCGCCCCTTTGGTAGAGCAAGCCGCACCGCCTGCAGCGGGTGCCAATACCAGCCTTGATATTAATAACACCTTGGCCGCGCAGTTGCAGCCGTCCAGTCAAGCGCTCTCCGATGCCAATCAGCAGCTCCTTAGCCGTAATGCCCAATTGCAGCGGCAAGTGAATGACTTACAAACCCAAGTCAATGTCTTGATATATGAGAGTAAGGGCCAGTTGTTTTTATATGGCGCTTTTACGGTTTTGATCAGCTTGCTTGTGGGTATTTTTATCTCGTGGCTTGTATTTGTCCGCCGTGAGCGCTGGTAGTTTTATTTATCGTCTTTTTGCTTTGTCTGATGTGACCATTTATGTCTAACGCCGCCCCAAAAAATAGCAGTACATCTGCCTCCTTGCCAGATAAACAGCCAGATAAACAGCCAGATACTCAGTCGCCAAACAGTCATTCACCACAGCCTTCTGCCATCCGCCCTGCTAAGATTGACTGGCAAATGGATGACACGGGCAATCAGGTACCGGTATCTGGTGAGTTTGGTGATGTGTATTTTTCCCATGCCGACGGTCTCGCAGAGTCGCGCTACGTGTTTTTGGCACACAACCAGTTGCCTGAGCGCTTGGCAAACCTTGCGCCAATGCAATGCTTTAGCATCGCGGAGTTGGGACTTGGCACAGGGCTAAATTTATTGGCAACGTGGCAGCTCTGGCGTGCGCTGCGTGAAATGCATCCGCACTTAGCCACAGCGAAGCTGCATTTTATTACCACAGAAAAATTCCCGATACCGCTCACGGATCTTACTCAAATTTTAGCCTTATGGGCACAGCGTGCGCCTGAGCTGGCCGAGCTGATTGAGCAATTTTTGGCCGCCTATCCGCCGCTCATCGCAGGCTGTCATCGCTTGCGTTTTTTCGATGACAACTTAACGGTCGATATATGGTTGGGCGATGCTGCGGATAGCTTAACCAAATTGGCATCAGGGACGTACCTAACGCCAGCGCCTGCTGTCGATGCTTGGTATCTGGACGGATTTGCGCCGTCGTGCAACAGCACCTTATGGGCTCAAAATATCTTTGCACAAATTCAGCGTCTCTCCCGCTCTGGCACAACCGCGGCCACTTATAGCTGCGCCGGCATCGTCAAACGGGCGCTACAGAGCTGCGGCTTTGAGATCCAAAAAGTCAAAGGCTTTGGCCGCAAGCGTGAGATGCTCACTGCCATCATGCCAGCGCCAGTAAGCGATGAGACATCTGGCCACACTGATAATCGAGCGGCTGACCACCAAGCTATAGATAATGGCCATAGTATCGTCATTGGTGCTGGTATCTCAGGACTGATGATGGCGTGGTCGCTGGCCAATCGCGGTGTCCAGGTGACCTTGCTGGATAAAACGGCACCGTTGGCAGGGGCGTCAGGTAATCCGCGCGCCCTACTCGCTCCCAAAATGACGCCCATCCATCATGTCGACGAGCATCTGCATACTATCGGCTATCTCTATAGTAGCAGGCTATATCGAACGCTCAATGACAAGGCTACGCAGCAGCAGCTAGCGCCAGTGCTTGAGCCGACAGGCGCGCTCGATTTGCTGATAAAAGCCAATATCGGCACCGAGCAGATTGCAGATTATCCAGATGAGATGGCGACCACTTTATCTCATGAACAAGCCCAAAGTATTAGCGGGCTAAAAGCGCAAGACTTAACAGAAAACTTATATTTACCACAGTCTGGCTTGGTCAATCCGCACGCCTTAAAAAATACCATCCTGACGCATCCGCTCATCCGCTTTCAGCAAATAGACGTTTACGATATTAGCGAGACGGCGCAAACCGCTACGATTAAAGGTAATGATCAGGCAAACAACACCGTCTCTCTTGATGCTGATAACGTGGTGATTTGCGCCGCATTTGAGAGTCATAAGCTAGATCGGCGCATTTTTGATTGCCGTAAAATACGCGGTCAGCTCTCTTGGTTTACGCCGACCGCCGCTGAGCTTACAAACTTACCGAAAGTACCACTTAAATACAACGGTTACTGTGCCCCCTTTACCGCGCACGCTGGCGATAACGAGTTAAACGATGTAGCAGAAGGTACAACACATTTATTGTTAGGGGCGAGTTTTGTGCGTAATGACACAGGCACCGATATCCGTGATGAAGAGCATCAGATTAGCCGCGACAAGCTCGTCACTGCCATTCCTGAGATGGCAGCCGTGATTCCAACAGATACCACTCTGTGGCGGGGACGTGCAGGCATTCGCACCCAAACGCCTGATTATCATCCCATGGTTGGGCTGTTGGTAGATAGTAAGCGGCTTTGGACAATGAGTGCAATGGGCGCAAAAGGCTACGCATTAGCCCCCATATGCGCTGAAACATTGGCAGATATGATGCTCGGCTCGTTTGCACCGCTATCAAAAGCGATGCAAGCACGCCTATCACCGAACCGCACGCGCTTGCAGACGCCGCTCACTTAATATCATTTAGGATGATATTTATGTACATCAAAACAACGCTTTCGACGATTCATATTATCTTGTGATATCTTTATTTAATGTTCATTCCGACAATGAGATAAGCATCATGAGCTATCATCAAACCACCATTACCCTACCTACTTATGCCCGTGGTATTCATGTCATCACGCCTATCATCGAGGAAGCCATTGCTCAGCTCATACCGTCCAGCGCCAAAGCGGGGCTGGTTCATTTGTTTTTGCAACACACGTCAGCCAGTCTCGCCATTAATGAAAATGCTGACCCAGATGTAAGGTTGGACACAGAGGATTGGCTCAATAAAATCGCCCCAGCCGATCAGCCAGAGTACCGTCATACCTTAGAGGGCTCCGATGATCTACCCGCGCATCTCAAAAGCATAATGATAGGTGTCAGTTTAACCATTCCTCTGATAGATGGTATCCTGGGTTTGGGGATGTGGCAAGGGGTTTACTTATGTGAGCACAGAGACTTGAAGGGTTATGGCGGACAGCGTAAGCTGGTTATTACAGTCAATACGTAATACTATATAGTGATGAGATGGCAGGCTGACCCTTGCAAATTGCCACATTGATATAGCGCGCTATTAACGGATAAACCTGACTATGAAAACCTCTTTACCAAAACGGCTCAGCTTTTTGAACGCTAACACTTACTGCCTCAGTGCACCTGCCATTTTTTTGAGTGTGTTTTTGCTGACTGCCTGTCAAGAAACGCCAGAACCCGAAGAATCTGCCGAAACACCATCTGAAACGTCAACACAGACAACGCCAGTAACGACAAATATCAATGTCAATGAAGCGGCAGATGACAGTATAGAGGAGGTACCGAACTCAGCGCAGACTGCTACTGATTCAGAGCGCGATGTGAGTTTGACTGAACTGGAACAAGACCTTGAAGAGACTAAAACGGCATCAAATAACGCTGTAACCTCTAGTCCAGAGCAAGCCATTAAAGGCGCACAAATCACCGATGTGCGTTATATAAGCGCAGCTGGCGAGTCATTATCCGTCACTTTTGAGACCTCGGCGGCGGGCGTACTCAATGCCATTGTCACCCTGCCCAATCAACCAAAGATGACCCTAAGCGCCCCAGAAGGCCAAGGCAATAACCCAACGTATCGCTCAAGCGATAGTAGCATCCAATTGGTGAGTCATGCAGGTGGCGGTACCATTGATCTTATCCAAAACAATACGGTCACTAGCTTTGATGCAGTCAGTGCTGAAGCAGAAGTCGTCACTGAATAAAACCTAAACATGTACTTTATCTAAATCGGTATTTAAAACTAAAAAAAAGCGGCAAAAGCTATTATCGTTGCCGCTTTTTTTATCTCTATTTACTGGTCTCTACTCACTCGTATTTACTTAACTTTCTGGTAGATGATTTTATTTAGCCAAGACCCGTTGTCTTGCCAAATACCTCGACCAACCAACTCATAAGCGCCCACAGCCCCCACGCGATCATCGCGATGACGATAAGGCCGATAATATCAGGAATGTGCAGATACAGCCAAGCCACAATAGGATTACGCCAAAAGCGACTTTGCTGCTGCTTGCCTTCTAACGATTGATGCAAAAACGGCCGATCCATATGCATGGTTTCGGTGATGCCATATTCATCGTGTAGATGCTCATGGACGATGCCCAAGGTCTTGCGGCTGGGACGTATAAAGATATCCAGCAATGTGCCGATACCAGGGACGATACCGACCACCATATCGATCAGCGCCAGTCTCACTGCAGGCGTCATCTTATGTGCTGGTACGCCTAGCTGACGACCTAATATAAAGGCATAGCTGGTCAACGCCAGCCCCGCCAAATCCCCTGCCAGCGGAATGGTTGACAGCGCGGCATCAGCGCCCATGCCTTGCTTGGTAAATGGCACCCGCACCAATGAGTCCATGGTGTTGGCAAATTTGGCCAGTTTACGCTCAGTGGCGATGACCTGCGCGCGCGTCAGTCCATGCTCAGCAAGCTTGGCCTGATAATCGACGCTTGGGCCGTTGGGTTCTACCCGTTTTCTCGCTTTTGACCTTGAGAGCTTGTTAAGTTTATCCATTAAAAGTCGTCCATAGACACGCAATTGCGATAAGTGCAAAGACATAGCGTCCGACCCAGATATTAGCCAAAAACGCCTGAAAGCAAGACATCGAATGACGAGTGGCACAGGCGCTGTTTTGCTTAGCAAACATCATCGCCACCAGCGCTAGGCCAAATACTGGCGTGATGCCAAGCGACGTCGGTGCAAAATAATGCCACATCACCACACCCATAATGAGCAAAAATAGCATCTGTAGCAGCGAGATGATAACGACATCATAACGGCCAAAGAGTATCGCTGTGGATTTAACCCCAATCTTTACATCGTCTTCGCGATCTGCCATCGCATATTGAGTGTCGTAGGCCACCGTCCAGCACATATAAGCGATAAATAGCAGCCAACACCAAATATCAGGCGCGCCTTGTACCGCCACATAAGCCATTGGAATCGCCCAACCAAACGCGGCGGCCAAAAACACTTGCGGCAAATGGGTATAGCGCTTCATAAAGGGGTAAATAAAGGCCAATATAACCGCCCCTAACGACCAATAAAACACTGCGATAGGTAAAAAAAACAATAAACTGGCGCTGAGTAAGACAAGTATCACAAAAGCTGCGACGGCTTCTTTGGCAGACAAACGGCCATCTGCTAATGGGCGGCCTTTGGTACGAGACACATGACCGTCGACCTTACGATCGGCAAAGTCATTAATCGCACAGCCTGCTGCCCGCATAAAAATCGCCCCAAGCGCAAAGATAATAAATACTTTTAGGCTGGGCAAGCCTGCCGTCGCTCCTTGCTGCTGCGCCTCACCCATCGCTGCCAGCATCACGCCCCACAGCGTCGGCCAAAGTAGCAGCTCTATACCGACTGGTTTATCAAAACGGGTCAATTGCAGGTAGGCATGTATTTTGTCTGAAAATGTCATGGTATTTTAATTATCATCAATAAAAATTTAGGTAGCCAGCTTATGTGCTCGGATAAGTTTACTGGATCTGCTGCCATAATTTATTGGCTTCGATCAGCGACAGCTCAGGATATTTTTTGCGTAGGGCTTTGATAGCAGCCACTTTATTATTTTGCGTTGTTTTAGCTTGATTATGCAGATAACTCAAATACTCTTGTGGATCTCTGAGTGCTTTAAGTGATGCTTCCAGCCGAAGCAACCGAGTACGCAGTATGATATTTATCAATAATAACCCTGCTCCCATGATCCATATGACTAACGTTGACATTCCGGCTCCTATATCCATTAACTCTAAACACTCAAGCGGATTAACTGAGTCCATTCATCCTAATAACAAAACGTCTATCACACAAAGTAACCATCAAAGCGCACCGCTTCGTTATGCCAACTCTCATGGGGCTGTTGATTGGCAAGTGACGGTGCAAGCTGTGGGCGCTTTACCACCACGCGGCCTTGTTTGTCACTATCTCTAACAATAGCTTGCGCATGTTGTAGCAGTTGGCGCTCTTCGTCCAGTGTCGGCGGGCTTGCCAACTGGTGCAAGGCTTGCATATGCTTGCCGACTTTTGCGCCTTTGCCCGTCTTACTATCTTGATAGCTGTCTTCTGGAAACATCGGATCTAGATAGACCACATCGACGGCTTTAGTCGCACCTGTCATATCAGCTGGTAAGGTGGCAAAGTAGCTGAGTGCATCGGTGTTGACAATTTGCAGACGGCTCATCAGCTTTTGCCAATTGGGCTGTGCACTCATCCGCTGCTGCTCTACCAACAATAGCAATGCCATCAACGGCTGCTGCTCGAGCATGGTGACTTGTGCGCCGGTGCTGGCCAATATCAAACTGTCATGACCAAAGCCCGCCGTGGCATCGATAACGCGGCTGTCCGCTGTGACCTTCGCTGCTTGCAGCAATAGCTCAGATTTGCGTCCTGCACTGACCACGCGGCGCTGCAATTTGTCCCACTCTGGCGCTACGCTTAGCCCATCGCTCAGCCACGATAACTTGTCTTTTTGATCCAATACTAAAATAGGTACGCTGGAAGTTTGGCTTAACTGCTGGCGACGTTTTTGAGTGAGCTTATCGTGCAATCGCTCAGTATTTAAGACAATGGGCAGCTGGTGCTGTACTATCAAGGCTTGCAAGCGCTCAATCTGTGCTTGCTGGCTATCGCTGATATAAAACAGGTGACAGTAACTTTGCACATTAGGAGGGTTAACTGCTGGTCGCGGCGCGCTCATGACTATTTCTCTCTATTTATTGCCTGTATAACCACAAATCATCGCGCACATTTAGCCTGCCATTTGATAGCCAAATAGCCAAGACGCCAACAGTACGATGACTCCTGTGATAATCCGTAGCCATGCAAAAATCGTAAAATCACGGCGACTCACCCAAGCAACCAACCAGCGAATACAAAGCAGCGCGACGATAAAGGACACCACTGTGCCTATCGCTAATACCAGCCAATCTTCACTGCTAGCCAGTACCTCATGATGCTTCGCTAAATCAAGCAAGCCTGCACCCACGATGACCGGAATACCTAAAAAGAATGAAAACTCAGCCGAAGCCTTGCGCGAGACGCCAAGCCAAAGCGCACCAATGATGGTCGCCCCTGAGCGAGAGGTTCCTGGAATGAGAGCCAGACATTGAAACAACCCTATCATCAGCGCTGTCTTTAGACTGACGTCTTCAGCCTCACACGCAATGACAGTCTTAGGGCGTTTTTCGACATAAAAAATCAGCAGACCACCGATGATAAGCATGATGGCGACTGTGATCGGATTAAACAGATAAGTCTTAATCTCATCGGCAAAGGTAAAGCCCACCAGCATTACCGGAATGGTGGCGACAATCAGACTTAGCCCCAGCTGCCGTGGGTTGCTCATGCCAGCGGCCTTGCCAGTCAGCAGACCCATAAACGCTTGCCAGAGCCGCCCCCAGTAGTCATAAATGACCGCCAAAATCGCACCAAGCTGCACCACCACCACAAACAAATCAACTTTGTCTTTACTCCAAAAACCCATGACATCAGCTGACAAAATCATATAGCCGGTACTAGAGATGGGCAAAAACTCAGTGATACCTTCAACGATACCCATGATGACAGCTTGAATTAATAAAATGATATCCACGGTGGTATTCCTAAACCCAGATTGACAGGTGACTGAGTATAATGTTTGCGGTGTTGTTATCGTCTATACGGCTAGCCGCAGTTAGGCCTTGCCTTGCTCTTTGAGGGTTTTCCATGCTTGGTTGCGCAGATACTTTGGTAGTGCATTTGCCGCATCGGTACCGCCAGTATGCATAAATTGGGCGATACCAATCTGCCCTATCACCACGGCGTCCGGCCAGACATCATCATGACACACCTGCTCCTCTTGTGGTTTGAGTAATACTGAGCCGTTACCAGCGATAGGTAAATTCAGCGTCGTCTGACTGTCATAATCGAGCAGCTGCTCTGTGCTGTCGTCATCCGCCGTCGACACTGGCTGCATAATGGCGGCTATCTCTTCGGTCTGCTCTATCTTATAGTGACCAAAATATACTTGCTGCATCCGCGCATCAAGAGCGCTATAAACCTCTGTCACATCATACTGCTGATACGCGCATTGGGCAATGGCCTGCAGGCTTGAGACACCCACGCAAGGCAGGTCATGCGCCACAGACAACGCTTGCACCACGGCGGTATTGATACGTATGCCGCTAAACGCGCCAGGGCCACGGTTAAATATTAATGCTTGTATATCCGCAAGCTTTAGATTGGCCTCCAACAAGGCGGCATCAATCATCGGCAAGATTTGCTGGGTTTGCTGACGTTTGCCGCTCTCTGTATGAGCGGACAATACCTGTCCACTGGCATCTAAAACGGCGATCGAACACTGATCAAACACGGTATCCATTGCTAAAAACATCACAACCTCGATTTTGTCGCTCGGCACAAAACTTATGCCCTAATAAATCAGCGCCTATCATAGCATTTAGGATAGGCAAGTTTTATGAATTTCTACGTTTTTCATACTTTCTTTATCAGTACCAACCCACGCTTGGCAAATATAAAAGACCCCAAAGCCGTCACAGCTTTGAGGTCTCTTTGATGGTCGTTATACTTGCCGTATTTATAATACTGACGACAATACTGACGACCATGCCTGCCAATCAAGGCTTAAAAGCGCGTTTTGAACTTTTTGGGCGCTTGGTTTTGTAGCTCTTGCATCTGCTTTTGCATCTCTTCGGTGCTCGGCATGTTGTTTGGATCTAGCCCCATTTGCTTTGCCATCTGTGCAGGATTCACGTCTTTAGCGCCGCCTTGCTGACCACCACCAAACAGTGGACCGCCGCCAGATCCACCGCCACCCATCAAGCCTTGCATCGACTTCATCATTTTACTGATACCTTCTGGCTTTGAGATCATTTTCATCATCTTTGCCATTTGCTTGTGCTGCTTTAGTAAGCGGTTGACGTCTTGAATCTCACGCCCAGAGCCTGCGGCAATACGGCGCTTGCGGCTTGGGTTGATCTTATCTGGGTTTTTACGCTCAAACGGCGTCATAGAGTTAATCAACGCCTCCATTTCACGTACTTTTTCTTCAGGCTTGGCATCCTCGACCGCTTTTTGTATGTCTGAGCCACCCATACCTGGCATCTTGTCCAAAAAGCCTGCCATGCCGCCCATGCTCTTCATTTGCTGAAATTGAGTCAACAGATCCTCAAGGTCAAAATCGCCGCCCTTTTGTATCTTTTTCGCCATTTTTTCGGCTTTATCACGGTCGATTTTTTGTTCGACTTCTTCGACCAGACTCAGTACATCACCCATACCGAGGATACGCTGGGCGATACGCTCAGGATGAAAGAGCTCTAAGGCGTCCAGCTTTTCGCCGCGACCCAAAAACTTAATCGGCTTGCCTGTGATGGCACGTACAGACAACGCCGCACCGCCGCGCGCATCACCATCGGTCTTGGTGAGGATAACGCCTGTCAGCGGTAGCGCATCATTAAAGGCTTTGGCAGTATTGGCGGCATCTTGACCCGTCATCGCATCGACGACAAACAACGTCTCAGATGGATTGACCGCAGCCGTTAGCGCCTTGATCTCATCCATCATGGTGTCGTCAATGTGCAAACGACCCGCGGTATCGATGATCAAGATATCTTGGTATTGGATTTTGGCTTCTTCGATAGCGCGGCGGGCGATATCTATCGGGTTTTCATCGACACTTGAATTGACAAATTTAGCATTCACTTGACCAGCCACTTGCTCAAGCTGCTTAATCGCGGCTGGACGATAGACGTCCGCTGAGACCAGCATGACTTTTTTCTTTTGCCGCTCTTGTAAGTACTTGGCAAGCTTACCTGCCGTGGTGGTTTTACCCGCGCCTTGTAGACCGGCGAGCAAGTAAACGACTGGCGGCTTACCCGTCATCTCTAGTTGCTGATTAGCGCTGCCCATCATTTCGGTCAGCTCGTCATGGACGATTTTGACAAAGGCTTGGCCCGGTGCCAGCTCTTTTAGCACCTCAGCACCCAGTGCCTGCTCTTTGACACGTTTGACAAAGTCGCGGGTGACAGGTAGCGCCACGTCAGCCTCTAGTAATGCCATACGCACTTCGCGCAGCGTGTCTTTGATATTGTCTTCAGTCAGTTGTCCAGATCCTACGATATTACGTAGACTCGACGATAAGCGTTCTGTTAAGGTATCAAACATAAATAACTCTCAGTTAAAATAATACAGTTAAAATAGTTGTTCGTTAAATCAGCGCTTAGTAAACCAGTTAACCGATTTATCAATAATATCAGGGTGTCTGAACATATTAAGGGATGCTTTTGGCACAAGCCCTTATGAGATGGCCACAAAAAACAGCAGATAATCCTTACTATACCATTAAGACGACACGGTACTTATGGTCGTTTTGCAGAGGTTTAAACCCTCTTGCTGCGGATAATGCGGCCACCAAGCATTTATCAAGAATAAGTAAGATGGTGCTCAATTGCCACCCATTTTATGATAAATTGGAGGATTATTCTAATCATTCCGATAATACCACTTTGGTGATACATTGAGCGGTCATGTTGCGCTCAGTATGAGATGAGGTTTTATATCTGTGCACTTTGCATTCTTACTTGCTAGCCTGACTTATATAGCGGTCAGCGTTTACATCGGTTGGGCGCTGATTGCTGATAAACCTATCTACAAAGGCCGCAGTCTAGGCTTATTGCTGCTCGGGATGGCCGCGCATGCCGCGCTACTTTATCCATCTGTGGTGACGTTGTATGGCCTAAATTTTAATTTGTTTAACGTCATCAGCCTGATCAGCTTATTTTTCTTGTGTTTTTATGTGCTGTTTAGCCTGTATCGCCCGATTGTCAGCCTCGGTATCTTGGCGGCGCCGACCGCGCTGGCAGGCATGACCATCGGCTATGTCGGCCGCGCGCCCTATCAGCCCATTACCGATATCAGCCTCGGACTTGAGACCCATATTTTACTGTCGCTGGCGGCCTATTGTGTGCTCTTGATGGCGGCGGTGCAGGCGCTGTTTTTACGGCTACAAATCCGTGAGCTTAAGCACAAAACCATCCATCGCTTTTGGGTCAATAAGCTGCCATCTCTACAAAGTATGGAGAGCTTGTTGTTTGATATGCTCTTAGTTGGCTTTGTCTTGCTGAGTATCGCGCTGGGGATTGGCTTTATTTACGTACAGGACTTGATGGCGCAGCATATCGTCCACAAGACCGTTTTTAGCCTTCTGTCTTGGTTGTTGTTTGGTGGCTTATTATTCGGTCATTGGCGCGCAGGCTGGCGCGGCAAACGTGCGGCCAACATCACCATTTATGCTTTTATCCTGCTGGCTATTGGCTTTGTTGGTAGCAAGTTTGTATTAGAGATGCTGCTATAGTTGGTATTTTCAAGCAGCAAACATAAAAAGGCCGTCAGTCATAATAGAAAATGACTGGCGGCCTTTTTACTGACTTACAGTGATTTCAGCACTATTTAATTAAGTACCTTAATTAAACACCACGGTTTTATTACCCGCTACAATCACGCGGTTTTGTACATGCCAGTTGACTGCACGCGCTAACACATTGCGCTCGATATCACGGCCAATAGCGCGTAGCTCCGCCACGCCCTGACGATGGGTGACGCGGTGTACGTCTTGCTCGATAATAGGCCCTTGATCGAGCTCGGCGGTGACATAGTGCGCTGTTGCGCCGATAAGTTTGACACCTTTGTCATAAGCCTGACGATACGGGTCGGCACCGACAAACGCTGGCAAAAATGAGTGATGGATATTAATCACCTGCATCGGCCAGCGTTTGACAAAATCGGACGACAATATCTGCATATAACGCGCCAATACCAATAAGTCATTGCCTGCCATCAGCGTATGAATCTGCTCTTCGGCATCTGCTTTGTTGTCTTTAGTCACAGGTACATGATGGAAAGTGATGCCAAAGTTTTCTACCGCTTGGCGCAGGTCAGGATGGTTGCTGACCACACACGTAATATCACAATCGAGCAAGCCGCGCTGATGACGCCATAATAAGTCCAATAATGCATGATCGAACTTTGACACCAAGATACCGACCTTGGTCTTGATGGCATTGTTGTGTAGCCGCCACGTCATGTTGTGGCGCTTAGCAACCGTATGCGCAAAACTGGCCTCAAAGTTATCCATAATTTCGCTCAAGCCTGCCAAAGCAAACTCCAAACGCATGAAGTACTGCCCGCCCTCATGCGCGGTGGAGTACTGATCCAAGGTAATGATGTTCGCGCCATAGCGATGGATAAACTCAGATACAGCTTGGACGATGCCCGCTTGGTCACGGCACTTAATGAGTAGCGTCGCCGTATCGATAGCCGCTGTCGTTTGCGAAGATTTTGCTGATGTACTTGGCAATGACACAGCTGGCGAGGACACAGCTGCATTGTTGCTCGAGGTGGTGTTACTTGGTGTTGTTTTACTTAGCATAATGCGCCCAATTCAAAAAACAAAGCTATCAGCTTTACATGGTCATGCTGATAGCGAAAATCTAATAAAAGTATAGGAAACCGACTATTCTAATCGTTTTTGCAAAACTTTGCTGATTGAGTTGCTTGTATTTGGTTATTAAGATTATAAATGCAAAAACCCCCAACGCGGGGTTGAGGGTTTAGGCGAAACAAACTGAGAGATCAGTTAGATAACTCTTTAGTTATCACTTAGCTTAATAGCTTTGGAGAAGCCAAAACCATTTCTATTAACAGAAACTGTTGACCCAAGTTCGAACGCTTGGTTAAAATCTATAATATAAGTATTGAAGCCTGCGTTTGGCTGATTACTTGATGACTGACCATTAATTGTTACATTATAGTTTGGCGAATAAGGAGATAGAGTGACTCTAGTACGTGACTCGTTCTCATTAATTGTTACGCTTAAACTATTAGCACATCTTGCGCCACCATCACCAAACGGACTGGTATTACCAATCCAAGGTGTTATCAGGTCGTCACCACTAACGGATAAGTCGTCTACTGCTACCGGTAGCTGGAAGTTAATACTCTGGGTGTTTTCGCTTCCGTTGACAAAGGTAGAGGCGTCGAACCGTACTTTTACCCAGTTAGAGTAACGTAGTGGGTAGCGAATCTCAAAGTCTGCACGGCCTTCATCATCTGTAACAAACGAATAACCGTCATCTGAGAGCGTACCACCAATGATAGTCACGGGATTGATAGCTTCGAGTGTACCATTTAGATTTCTATCTTCATTTGAAATAGGGTCTGAGTCTTGGTCTAAAGTGTAGTTATAGTTGGCATCTTCAGTAGGATACCAATCAGAACGTAGTGGTACTGGCGTTTTTTCAGAGAATACTTGAGGCTCAGGTGTAGTGGTTTGAATCACATTGCCAAATTCATCAAGCTCATCGATATCAGCAGCTTGATAAGTCGTTGTACTATTTAATAAACAATATACGCCTTGAGCATATTCCGTTGCATAAGACTTAATTGATACCTCCTGATTCGCTACAGCACGACCAGAGCCATCCATGACTGATATCGATCCACGTACCGTATAGTAAATATCATCAGAAGATAACTTATTAGCGAATGCTAAAGTAGTATAGACCGCTTCTTCTGAGACGGTAATATTAGTGGTCTTACTACCGATATTGGCATCATCTTGCAATAAGCGTGCGTTGATAATCACACCGCCGATAGGTGAGCTGGCATTGGCTTGATAGACAACACGCGCCTCACCTCTACTATCTGTTACTGCTGTTGCAGCCGATAAGCGGCCCGCTGAAGAATCTGACGCACGACTGAATACGACCGTTTGCCCTTCGACGGGTACATCATTTTCATCTTTGACCGTCGCGACAACTTCGGTGCTGGTGCCAGGAGTGATGACCGATTTAACCGCTTGGAACAGCATTTTTGCAGGGGTCGTCGCACGGAAGCGTGTATCGATTGTCGTTTGGTATTTAAGTGTGCTATTAGTACCCGTAGCGAATATACCAAGTACTTTAGCTTCTAATACTGTGGTGCCTGCTAATTCAGAACGTAAGCGCACAGGTATGGTAATAATATTTTCTGCTACATCGGTAGCTCTAATTCTTCTTGTGAGAATGACATTATCACTACCATTGCCGTTTTTGAACTGTCCAAGAGTGGTTTGAACTTCCAAAGTCTCACCGATAAGGGCTTGTGCTTGTGCTGCACTATCCGCGCGAATCTGTACATTGATGGTTTGTTGCTTATTAACATCATACACATCTTCGATATCTATAAAGCTAATACCGGCTTGCGAAACTTTAACCAAATCAATGCTAGTAAGACTGCGCTGAGTATTAACAGTACCTAAAGCTCTAACAAATACGCGCAGATTACCGTTATTATCAAACGTTAAGTCACTCTCATTTATTTCAAAGCTGGCTTCGCCACTAGCATTAGTAATAACTTCTTCAGTAGAGATCACCTCTCCAGCTACATTAACCAGTTCTATATCAGCATTAGCTATAGCGATTCCTGCACCATCTACTAGAGTTGTACTGATAGTAGTCGATTCGCCATCTTTGAGCTGAGTTTCTGAAGCTTCAAGCGTAATGCTTGTGCCAATCGCTGATAAGCTTAGTGATTTTTCTTCACGTACTTGTAGTGTGACATCACCATTGGCATCGTATCTTGGTGTAATAATCTTGGCATTAATAACCACACTGTGATTTAAACGAGCATCTACCGTGTTTGCTGCTAATAAAATACCAACATCAATTTTGCCTTCAGCGTCAGTACTGACAACACTAGGGGTGGTTAAAGCCGCACCACTTGACTCTAAGTTTTCTATGCTTAACTGTACTGGAACGTTAGTCAATACTCCGCCACTACTATCAGTTACGCGGAAGGTTGCATTGGTCTGATCACCGCCAGTATTTAGAGTCACTTTATCAGCAGAGACTAAAATCTGATAATTATCAATCGTTGCAGTGTCGACAGCTACAATGTAGTTTTGCTCCAATTTAACATTGTCAGCTGTAGTAGTGGTCGCAGTTAATCTAATACCTTTCTCTAGAATCGCTTGATTAACATTTGCGCCAGGCTCTAGAGTCAAGTCGAAAGTAGCCACCCCATCACTGTTGGTGACGGCTGTGCCTTGGCTGACTGTTACGCCTGTACTAATAGGATCGTTGACATTTAGAGTGACGGAACGACCTTCAATACTCTTGTCGTCTTTAGCAACGCGTACGAAGACTTTGAAAGTATCACCTTTGGTATCAACAACTTTATTTGCGCCAACAGTCAGGCTTTCAGTCGTACCAGTTGGTACGGTAGTGCGAACAGTACTCGTCTGTGTCACAATATTCCCACTACTATCAGCTGCAGATAATGCCACAATAAAACTTGTACCTAACGCGGTCTTTTGGTCTTCGGTTAAGTTGTTTGGTACTGCTAGAGTAAATACAGCCTTACCTGAATCATCAGTAGTCTGACTGCCACCTGTAGCCAGTGTAACGCCTTTACTTGCAATAGAGGCTGGCAGTGCGAGGAATACTTTTTGTCCGCTAATCACATTGCCTTTGTTATCTTTTGCTATCACTTCAACCTGTGTTTCACCACCATTTAGGTTTAAAGCACTCACTGGATTACCCAGTAAAGAGATAGCCGCTGTCATAGATTGAACTTTGACATTGACTTGTTGTTGCTTGCCAGTCAATGTCTCTGTCAAAGTAGCGGTCAATACTTGCTTGCTAAGCGCTTCTTTTTGCTCATCATTCAAGTTATTTGGAACTACCACATTAAAGCTAACCAAACCATTAGCATCTGTACTAGCAGTGATATTTGATGACCCAAGCTGACCATTTACTGTGAGCAGGCTTGCTAATTGTGGATTATCAAATACCAACTTCACTATTTGATTGGCGACTTGCTCATCAGATGACTGATTATTTAACTGTGCTTGGATAGTAGCAGTACTGCCCACATTGTTTAGAATATATCCTGCTTGATTATCAATGTTATTAGTGGCATTCAAGATACTTAAACTAACGCTAGGCGTAGTGATTTTTACTTTCTGTATTTCTGACTTATAAGAAACATTGTTTTCAGCATAAGTTAGCTGATAGTTGATACCAGTATTCTTCAAATCCTCTCGCTGTGCAGCTGTCAAACCTTCAGGCACATTGACAGCAAAAACAACCTCGCCATTAAAGTCTGTAGTCGCTGTAGTTTGAGTGACTGTAACACCGTACTTTAGTGCTTTTGCGCCTAACTGAATAGTGACTGTTTTGTCTCTGACCGGCTGAGCAGTATTCTCTTTAGAAGTCAATCTCACACCAATATTACCGCTACCACCCAGCTCACTAATTGCTGGGGTTATGATAGAAGCGAACTGTATACTCGTTGCTGGCTGCTCAACATTTACTTTCTGAATAATTTTGGACTGAGTACCATCTTCATCAGTTAGTACTGCAGTGTAGGCGATACCTGTTTTGATTAATTGATCACGCTGTGCTTGGGTTAGGTTTTGACTGATACGAACGGTAAACTCTGCCACGCCATTGCTATTTGTGGTTTGTTCGTTACCTTGAATGGTAATACCTGTCGTAAAGCCTTCGTTAACAACAAGCTTAACTGTGCGTCCTACAGCAGCGCTGCCATCTTTACGCTTACCTAGAATTTGCAACTTAAACTGCTCATCTAGTATATTCGCAATTGCAGGTACGCTTTGCGCAGTCAATGTAATATCGCTTTGTCCGATATCGGCCCCTATACGGATACTTTCACTGCTGGCAGTACTTGGTACTCCCGACGCTTCTGTTATATTTGCAGACAATACAAAACTACCTGCCTTTTCAAGCTGGGCTTTTTGTGACACAGTCAAGTTATTAGGCACCCGTACCGTATAGCTAACTTCACCTTTAGCATTAGTGGTTTGTTCTGAGTTGTTCTCTAGAGTTAGTAGACCTGCAGACGCTAGGCTTGCTGGTAAACTTGCTATTACTTTTTGCCCTTCAACTACACCACCGCGGCTATCATTAACACGGAAACTAATGACCGCACTGCCACCTGAGCTTGATAGCTCTTTTTTGCTGCTTTCGTTGAAGTTAATTTTGTACTTCGCAGTTGGAACAATGACTACACTAGAAGAGCTTACTGTTGACGTCGAACGGTTTGGTTCTGTGAGCACGACAGTGTAGCTAATACCCTTTTCTGCAAGCTCTTGACGTTCATCGGCACTCAACGCCGATGATATGGTTAATGCTACTGTCGCTTGACCATTGGCATCTAATACTAACTGTTCATTTGCTAGGCTGACACCTTCAAAGGCATCATTTAGCTTGATTGTTGCCTTTGCACTATCAATTTGAGTAGTGACATTTGTATTTTTAGGGGAAGCGGTAATAGTAAGCTGCTGTGTATCACCATAAGCACTAAGCTGCGTTGCATTTCCTGCAACTTTTAAATTATAGTCTGAAACAGGTAATGCAACAGGTAACTTACCGGTTTTTTGCTTGGTCGCGCCACTTTGCTCTTTGATACTAATGGCATAAACGATACCGTCATCTTTTAGCAATGCATCACGGTCAGCTTTCAATAGATTTTCTTCAATTTTTATATTGAAGGTTGCGATACCATCTGAGTTTGTAATTTTATTATTACCACCGATAATAGAGACGCCTTTGATATTATCAATACCGAGTCCAACTGTGACATTTTCAACACGGGCACCCTTACTGTTTTTAGCAACAACCGTCAATTGAGCATTATCACCATAAGGGTTTAAAGCATTCGTAGAGACTGAGCTTGTTGTTAAGACAGAAGAGATATCAAGCTTACTTTCAACAATTTGTGTCCCGCCACTACCTTTTTCATTGACAGCGACTTTGAGCTCTTGCGGCGCTACTGCTGTGCCATCTGCTCTCTTAGCAGTCGCAACTAAGGTAAAGCCGTTTTTTATTAAGGCACTTTTATCTGTTACTGCTTGTGGATTGAGCTTTAATGAATATATAGCATTACCATCTTGATCAGTAGTCTGAGTGCTCTGCCCTTCAATCGTAATACCATTGTTTTTTGAATCTACTACTTGCAGCGTTACGGCTTTACCAACCATTGCACCACCAGAGCTGACTTCAGCAGCCTTAACAGCTACACTAAAAACGGTTGGCTCGTCAGACAATTCAACAATTTTATTAGGCAATACTGTTATCTTTTGCAAAAAGAAGTCTGGCTCGACATCCGGTACTTGCTCGCTACCGCCACCATTACCACCATTACCATTTTCACCACCTGTACCAGGCTGAACCCCTAAGTCAGGGGCAGGAGCAACAGAATCCACTGTGTCTCCATCACCACCGCCGCCACAACCTGCTAAAGCCAATGCGCACGTCAAAGAAGTGAGCTGAAAGAGTTTAGAAGAAAGAGGTAATGAACTATATGACATATTTGGAACTCCGCATCGGCAGTAATTTATTCGCGCAAATAAGCAAAATATCATTGTCTAGAATCATGACAGACTGATAATGATACATAGAATTACAGTAAGGTTGGTTGTATTAACAGATTGTATTAAATATATAACAGCAACTTTACTGACTTTTGTTATAACTTACAACCAAAAAATGAATCTTTACTATTAAATAATCAACAACATAGACAGCTCATTTCAGGGTATAATAGCTACCCTTTAGACCGACGATAATCATAAAAATATTTGAGTATTCACCTGTTTTATGGTATAAATGTCGGCTTTAAAATTTTCTGAATTGGTGGGTCTGTTATTTGCCTTTAGTAACAGTCATATCAGCTCAACCTTCATATAGTTTTGTTTGGTGCAAAGCTGCCGCTTGCTGTGTCCATGCCGCAAAAACGCGCAACTTGCCCAGACTGGTATGAGAATCCCTCATGCCTCATAGATTAGGAGTTCGCCATGTCTCGAGTTTGCCAAGTGACTGGAAAGCGCCCTATGGTGGGTAATAATGTTTCGCACGCAAACAACAAAACCCGTCGTCGCTTTCTACCAAACCTTCACAACCATCGTTTTTGGGTAGAGTCAGAAAACCGTTTTGTACGTCTACGTGTGTCTACCAAAGGTATGCGCATCATCGACAAAGTTGGTATTGATAAAGTGTTAGCAGATTTGCGCGCACAAGGTCAAAAAGTTTAAGCCACGCGCTCATCACCACCATCTAAAGGAAAGCTATCATGAGAGATAAAATCAAATTAGTATCGACTGCTGGTACTGGCTATTATTACACCACGACCAAAAACAAGCGCACGATGCCTGGCAAAATGGAGATCAAAAAATATGATCCTAAAGTCCGCCAGCACGTGATCTTTAAAGAAGCAAAAATCAAATAGTACGGCAATGCTGATTATTTGAATACAAAAAAGGGCTTATCGATTGATAAGCCCTTTTTTTTGTCTGTTTTATCTGCTACTTTTTTCTACTGTCACTCGCATGGCGCTTTGGCCGTAGGTTGTCAGCTGACTATCTGTCTATAGTACATCGGCCAGCTTAGTGCAGTACATCAGCCAACTAGCTATAGTGCGCCGGCTCTTTGTCATAGACATGGGCGTGCCACTGGCTCATTTGTTTTTGCATGATCACCTGAATGGCAGCATGAATCATATGCTGACCTATCGCCTGCGTATCACTGCCGAGGATGTCTTTGAGTTTTTCAGAAAAATCAATGGTCATGAGCGGTGCTTCATTTTGCTCAGCATCACGTAATAGCAGTCGCCCATCATCGGCCTCTACCAGCTCAAGCGTGGTTTCTCTTCCAAATCCTGCGAATTGATCGCTATTCTCGTTATCTACTTCTATCTCATTATCGATGTCGTATGGCATTCATGTGTTCCTTATTGTCCCGTGATGAAGTACTGGCAAAATACGTCGCGTCTGGCCACGTGATTACGCTAAGTAATACGGGTAAAACTATCTTATTCATACAATGGACGCTTTGGCCCTGAAATTCAAGGGCTGTCACGTAAGTCTTCTATTCTAGAGTCCGCTTTTGTGTCAAGTATTTGCGCCAGCACATGCGCCGATCAGCGCCAGTAGCGTAGTTTTGCTAAGGTAAATAAGAAAGCGACAAACATACCCAGATAATACATGAGCTTGAGCTCAAGCGATGGGTCACGGTATTTAAATGGCAAGGCAACAGTCGCTGTCGCCGTAGGAAATATCAGCAGCATCAGTAGCCAGTTTTCGATGACATTGAGCCAGCCTTGCAAATCGGTGCCATGACGTAAGGATGACAGCCCAAGCAGCAGACAAGCCACTATCAGGATGACAAACAAACTGTTGGGTAAGTCTTTGGGAAAAATAAGATCGAAGATTTTATCAGAAGGTTTTGACATGCAAGCGTCCAGTCACGTCCAAACAGCGTGACGTATTTATGAATGAAAAGTAAGCAGTCACAAAAGGGTGAATTGCGCTCATACACACTAACCTGTCCTCATAACAGGGTACTTGATATGTACGATACGCAAAACCCCTTAGTTTGTGCAGTATAGCGAGGCATATAACAACTTAACTATAAGTCCCCATCAGCCACAGCATAGCCACGCACGCGGTCAGCCAGCCAAGCGTTAAGGCATTACGAGTTTCGATATTCATGCCTTTGACTTTGTTGAGCAGGCGCGAACTCAGCCAAAAAAACAGCGGAATACCCAGCACAAAGGCTGGGACGATGACCGCTGCATGGCGCAGCACCGTCTCTACATCCTCACCGAGCATCAGCCGAAAGCCATAACCGGCTAAGCTGAGTACAAGCGCAAATACAGCAAGACCAATGGTAATACCTTTAGGCACCAAGCTGCGCTGTCGCGGCACGCGGCTATTTACAGAATCAGGCGGCACCGATGCGTGTGGCGGTTTGTTTGTGTTCATATGTCACCTTTTTACTTTTGTAGGGCGCTCACGCTCACAGCAGCCGTGAGCCGTGGTGCCCCATCTCAGCTATGCACTCGCGTTGGCCAATGCCAGCTCTGCACGCATGGCGTCGATTGCAGCTTTATAATCTGGCTGATTAAATATCGCCGATCCTGCGACAAACATATCAGCGCCCGCTTCAGCGATCGCACGGATATTGCTGGCCTTGACGCCGCCATCCACTTCAAGCCTGATATCACGACCACTGGTGATGATGCGCTGACGCACCTCACGCACCTTGCCCAGAGTACTGTCGATAAACGACTGACCGCCAAACCCTGGGTTGACACTCATTAGCAGGATTTGATCGACCTTATCCATCACGTAGTCTAAGTAATGTAAGGGCGTTGCTGGGTTTAATACCAAACCGCACTCAGCGCCGCCATCTTTGATCAGCTGCAAAGAGCGGTCGATATGCGCGCTGGCTTCTGGATGAAAGGTGATAATACTCGCACCCGCCTCTAAAAATTGCTCAATCATACCATCGACAGGTGACACCATCAGATGCACATCGATAGGGGCATCGATGCCATAATCACGTAGCGCTTTACAGATCATGCTACCAAACGTTAAATTGGGTACGTAGTGATTGTCCATGACATCAAAATGAATGACATCAGCACCAGCCTCTAATACCTTTTCGACCTCTTCACCAAGTCTGGCAAAGTCAGCCGATAAGATAGAAGGCGCAATAAGATAAGGCTTAGAAGGACTGCTCATAAATAAACTACCTGATTGATGATTGTATAAAAATAACAAGGCTAAAAACCACAGCTAACGCGGCTTGTATTGCGTTTTGCAATAAGCGCGTCCTACGCTAAAGGAGCGTTTGGCGTCATGTTTGGTAGCACGGCAGCTGACACGCCGACGCCATAGGCGAAAAGACGACGGTTTTAGCGTGTGACGCATCAGCTTAATAACTGCTGTCTCATTTAGACCATAACTATGCTCTATCGCTGAAAATGGCGTCCTATCCTCCCACGCCATCTCTATCACGCGTGATATCTGCGCCTCATCTAGCACGCTCAGACTACTACCTGTATGCTGAGGACAGGGCTGCGGCTCAGTTGATGCCCGCTTACCACGTTGCTTGTTTTGTAAGGCGGCAATCATATCAGCGCGCATGATGGTAAGCGAGGATGAGGCACAAGCGGCCTGCGATATAGCAGGCCTGCAAGTCATAATATCTTGATAACTTGCCATCATATTTTAACCTTAATAAATATAAGCAATCTACCGTACAGCACCTATATGAAAGCCTACGCACAAAAAACAGCTCGAAACAAACAAGCCACTAGCCAAACTGCGCCATACGCCAATGGTGCTCGATATGATCATTAATAAAAGTTTGGATAAAGTAATAGCTATGGTCATGCCCTGCTTGATAACGTAATGTTAAGGGCTGTTTGGCTTTTTCACAAGCGTCAAGCAACTTATTGGTCTGTAATTGGCCGTCTGCCAAAAAATTGTCCGCCGCGCCTTGATCGACCAAAATACTTGTATACTGCTGACCGACTTTTTCTATCGTTTTTGCTGCATCTGCTTGCGCCCACTGCGCTTTATCATCACCAAAGTACTCTGTAAAAGCAGCCTCGCCCCATGCCGACTCGCTGGCGGCGCATACTGGCGACAGCGCTGATACGCTGACAAACTTACTCGGGAATTTAAACCCCAATAGCAGTGCCCCATGACCACCCATCGAGTGCCCTGTCACACCGATGCTATCGATAGGAAACTCTGAGCGCAGTAAGTCATATAGCTCATCTACGATATAACTTTGCATATTAAAATGCTCGGACCACGGCGCCTGCGCAGCATCGACATAGTAGCTGGCGCCCTGCCCGACAAAATAACGCTCATCATTTGGCACATCCACCGACTCACTACTTCTCGGCGAGGTGTCTGGCGCGATAAATATCATCCCAAGCTCGCTGCATTTTTGTTGAAAATGCGCTTTGTGCGTGACGTTATCGGCATTACACGTCAAACCTGATAAATACAAAACAGCTGGACAGCGGCGACCTGCAAGCGCCTCATCTGGCAAGTAGATACTAAATGTCATCGCAGTCTTTGTCGCTGTCGACTGATGGCTATAATAGTGCTGCTCGCCATCAAAACAGCGATTGACACTAAGCTGCGTGAGCTGTGAGCTGGCAGAGAGGCTATGATGATAGGAGTTATTCATAAGTCAGATCCTTTTTATCTAAGATGAAATACTGGTCAAATATATGACGCTTAACGAGAGAATACATGGGCCATGCTGTTTTATATTGATAAGATCAACGTATCTCATCAATAGCGGCGACTGCTGGACGGGCAGCGTTTTTAGGTGCGGTATCGATACCAGCCCTCTCTATAATGCGTGCCACTGGCGGCCGCGTTTTATCAAACAGCACTTGCTCAAAGGCTGGCAGCGCCGTCTCCATTAGACTACCGATGGCCATTTGCGGCTCAGAGGGCTCAAAGCCCATCAGGTTTTCGCGCTTACTAACCCGCCGCCTTGCGTCTTTAAAGGCCGCCGCAAAGCTGGTATTGCTACGCAAGCTCTCGGCAAAAAACGCCTGCCCAAAGTAAGTCATCTCAGCGGTGTTGGTACAACCAAACGACATCTTGTCAGCAGCTGAGGCGGTAATCACCACTGTAGTCGGCGACGCCAGCTCGTCGATAAACGACCCAGAATAACAGGCAGACACCACAATCACTCGCCAGCGAATACCAGACGCATCCAGTGCCTCACGCAGCCATGCCGCATCGAGGTTTTCCATGGCGAGCGGCGGGTTGGCCAATTGCATCAGGTCTTCGGTGCCGTGTGATGAGAGCGTCATAAACAGCACATCTTCATCGGTATTCATCTGTTGGCCAATTTTTTTTAGCCCGCGCAAGATACTGGTCTTGGTCGCCACTGGCTCATCTAGCCAGCTATAAGTATTATTAATCAAAGCAAGCGAGCGACCACTGGTACCAAACCGCACATCAAACAACTCACGGACTTTATTGATCTCCGAGCGAAATACATTTTGCTCAGAAAACCCCGCCACACCCATAAAATACCAGTCGGTTTTGCCTGTAATACCCGGATCGATACTGTTTAGAGCGTTTTGGAGCAAACGCGGCTGCTTGTAGAGCGCCGCCTCCTCTAGCACAGGCTCGATAGGGATTTGTTTAAATATGGGCTGATCAGCGACGTTACGCTGCCAGATAGTCAAAAGCGCCACCGCACCGAGCAGCACAAGGATACGCTCCCACCACGGAATACGCAGGCGCCGCGAAAATATCCAAAGCAGTGCCAGTGTCTGCCACAAAAAAAGCAGCAAAAATAAAATAGGTAAAAACGAATAGCTCCAGTCAGGTAGCCAGCTATGACTGCCCAAAAACTGTACCAAGCTTTGTAGCAGCGCCGATAACGTATCCGCGACCAGCCATAGCACCACGGGCACAAACACCAAGGCTTGATTGCTCGCTCGTCGCGCCAAGATGATACCACCGAGCAAAATAATCATCGGCCAAATAAGATAGCTGACCAGTCCTTGCTCATTAAACACGCTGCCATTTTCGGCTGCCAGCCACGAAAACAGCACATTACTGCCCAGCGCCAATAGCGCAAAAACAGCAAACTGTATAAACGTAGGCTTGACCCAAGAAAACGCCCGCGTTGAGCCTACTAGCATCCATAAGGTTGCAATGATATTGGCCGCGAAATTGAGCGAAAAACGCTGAAGCGATACGGTTTTTAACGACGCAAGTGACAAAGACTTAGACCTCTAGCCAGTCGAGAGAAATAACGCAAATCAAGGATAGCACGCTTTACTGTCAGTGCCACAGTTGAATGTTCAACACGCCCTAATGTTTGTACGGTGTACCGACAGCAGTTTTATCCCTAATTTACGATAAAATAAGGTTAAAAATAAAAAACCCAGCCAAACAGCTTAGCGCGCTAATCTATCGCGATTGTAACGGATTGTCGCCTAAGAGGATAAGGCTGATTTGTAAAATTCGGCTATATTTACATAAAAACATATAAAAAAAGAGGCCTTGAGTACAAGACCTCCTTTATTAGTCACTGATATCAGTCGTGTTTACTTCATCAATAGCTCATTAACGCGTTTGAGATAAGCGGCTGGGTCGTCAAGTTGACCACCATCTGCCAGCAGCGCTTGATCAAAGATCACTTGAGCAAGGTCGTCGAACTGCTCGCTGGACTCTAACTTTTTAATCAGCGGATGCTCTGGGTTGACCTCCAAGATAGGCTGCGTCTCTGGCACTTCTTGACCCATTTGCTTGAGCATCTGAATCATCTGCGGTGACAGCTCACCTTCGCCGACCACTAAACACGCTGGGCTGTCGACCAGACGCGTTGAGACTTTGACGTCTTTAGCACGTGCGCCTAGGGTCGTTTTTAGTTTGTCAACGACTGGCTTCATGGCCTCTTGCGCCTTTTCCGCTTCCGCTTTTTCTTCTTCGTCTTGCAAATCGCCCAAATCTACCGCACCTTTGGCAATGTTTTGTAGCGGCGTGTCATCAAACTGGGTCAAGAAGTTCATCGCCCACTCATCAACACGGCTGGTCATCAAGATCACTTCGATGCCTTTTTTCTTAAACAGCTCAAGCTGCGGGCTGTTTTTGGCAGCAGCGAGGTTGTCCGCCGTGAGATAGTAGATGGCTTTTTGCCCATCTTTCATACGCGCTTTATAGTCCTCGAAGCTGGTCTCGACCTTGTCATTGGTGCTGGTGGCATAGCGCAGCAATTTGGCAATACGCGCTTGGTTGCCCATGTCCTCGCCTAGGCCTTCTTTGATGACATCGCCAAACTCGCTATAGAACTGCGCAAATTTTTCTTGCTTGTCGCTGTCCTCGCTGTTGGCAAGGCTCGCCAGCAAAGTCAGTACGCGGCGCGCGTTACCATCACGGATAGATTTTACATCGCGTGACTCTTGCAACAGCTCACGGCTGACGTTCAGTGGTAAGTCAGCAGAGTCGATCACCCCTTTGACAAAGCGCAGATACATCGGTAGTAGCTGCTCTGCTTCATCCATGATAAAGACGCGTTTGACATACAGCTTTAGCCCGTGCTGCTGCTCGCGTGTGTACAGATCCATTGGCGCTTTTTTAGGAATATATAACAGCTGGGTGTACTGCACGCGGCCTTCGACACGGTTGTGTGTCCATGTAAGCGGATCGTCCATGTCATAAGTGATGTTTTTATAAAAATCGACATATTCATCATCTTCGATTTCAGATGCTGAGCGTGTCCACAGCGCACTGGCTTTGTTGATGGTTTCCCACTCATCGGTCAAGACCATCTGGCCGCCGGCTGGTGCGTCGCTATTATCATTTTCGTCCGCACCTTCCTCTTTGACATCTTCTTGCCAAACTTCTTTACGCATCTGAATCGGCAAGCTGATGTGATCTGAGTATTTGTTGACCAAACGCTTGATCTTTCCGCGGTCTAGGTAGTTGTCTTCACCTTCACTATATTCTTCTTTTAAGTGCAGCGTGATACGGGTGCCACGAGTGTCTTTTGTGATGGTCTCAACCGTAAAGCTTCCCGTGCCATCAGATACCCAGCGGACGCCTTGATTGGCGGGCTCACCGGCTTTGCGCGACTCAACGGTGATGGTGTCGGCCACGATAAACCCTGAATAAAAACCTACCCCAAACTGACCGATCAGCTGACCGTCTTGTTTTTGCGACTCAGACAGCTTATCTAAAAAAGCTTTGGTGCCTGATTTGGCGATGGTACCTAGGTTTTCGATGGCATCGGCTTCATTCATACCGATACCATTATCGATAAAGCTGATGGTTTTGGCCTCGGTGTCGACATCGATGCGAATTTTAAGCTCGCCATCGTCTTCATAAAGGCTGTCATCGTTGGTGGCTTCAAAGCGCAACTTATCACAAGCGTCCGAGGCGTTAGAGACCAGCTCACGAACGAAAATATCGGCATTAGAATATAGCGAATGGGTCACCAAGTGCAGTAGCTGGGCGACTTCTGCTTCAAAACTGTGTTTTTTTACATCAGCGGAACTTTGATTGTCCACTTGGGTCTGCTCACTCATAAAAACTCCTATTATTCATACCAAAGATGCTGTCATCAGCAGCGGTGAATCACAAATTTCCAATACCAACAGTATGGCATCTCTGCCCATAAAGGCTGGGCGATAAATACTGTTAGGCTGGTTAATCAGATAGGGGCACAAGCAAAAATTTCAAGCCAAAATACCGCAAAAACCAAGATTGGCCATAAAAATCGTCCACAAAAAAACCGCCTAAGTTGACTTAAGCGGTTTTTATAATTTTTTAGCATTGAGTGGCATTGCCTCGCTTGCCACTTCTAGGCGCGCCAAGCGATGCGTCGCGGCTTATAGACAGCTTGGCAGATGACGCGCTGGATCAGCGTCACGGGCAGCCATCGCATCTTCGACGCTCAAGCCCAAAGCCTTGGCCACGCCCTCGCCATACGCAGGATCACACCAGTGGCAGTTGCGAATATGACGATACTGGATAAAGTCTGGCACGCCTGCCATGTTTCTGGCGGTATTATTAAACAAGACCTGCTGCTGCTCAGCACTCATCAAATGAAACAACGCGCGTGGCTGGCTAAAGTAGTCGCTGTCGTCTTCGCGAAAATCATAGTGCGCCGCATCGCCATCAATCTTTAAGGGTGGCTCGGCATAATCAGGCTGCTCCTGCCACTGGCTAAAGCTGTTTGGCTCATAGTGTGGGCGGCTGCCATAGTTGTCATCGACGCGGCCTTGACCATCACGGTGGTTGCTCATCACAGGGCAACGCGGTTTGTTGACAGGGATCTGCTGATGGTTGACACCGACACGGTAACGCTGGGCATCTGCGTAGTTTATCAAGCGATTTTGGAGCATTCTGTCTGGTGAGACGCTGATACCTGGGACTAGGTTGCTAGGTGCAAACGCAGCTTGCTCGACATCGACAAAATAGTTGTCAGAGTTTTTGTTAAGCTCAAACTCACCCACTTCGATAAGCGAATAATCCCCTTTCGGCCATACTTTGGTCAAATCAAACGGATGATAAGGGACGGTATCTGCCTCAGCTTCTGGCATGATTTGCACGTACATTTTCCACTTCGGAAAATCGCCTTTTTCGATAGCATCGTATAAGTCTTTTTGATTACTTTCGCGGTCCATACCGACGACTTCACGAGCTTCGTCATCGGTTAAGTTTTTGATGCCTTGCTGCGTACGAAAATGAAACTTCACCCAATAGCGCTCGCCCGCTTCATTCCAAAAGCTGTAGGTGTGCGAGCCAAAGCCATGCATGTGTCTGTACGAGGCTGGGATGCCGCGATCACTCATGACGATGGTGACTTGGTGAAAGGCTTCTGGTAATAAAGTCCAAAAATCCCAGTTGTTGGTCGCTGAGCGCATGTTGGTACGTGGATCGCGTTTGACCGCTTTGTTTAAATCTGGGAATTTGCGTGGGTCGCGCAAAAAGAACACAGGCGTGTTGTTACCGACCATGTCCCAGTTACCCTCTTCGGTATAAAACTTCAAAGCAAAGCCGCGAATGTCACGCTCTGCGTCGGCCGCGCCGCGCTCGCCTGCCACAGTACTAAAGCGCGCAAACATCTCGGTTTTTTTGCCCACTTCGCTGAAAATAGCCGCGCGGGTATATTTGCTGATGTCGTTGGTCACGGTAAAGGTACCAAACGCGCCTGAGCCTTTGGCATGCATACGGCGCTCTGGAATCACTTCGCGGGCAAAATTGCCAAGCTTTTCATTGAGCCAGATATCTTGAGCCAATAATGGGCCGCGCTTGCCTGCGGTCATGCTGTTTTGGTTGTCAGCGACTGGTGCGCCATTACCCATGGTCAATTGGGTTGGGGCGTAAGGGCATTTTTTATCACTCATGGTCATACTCCTGTAAAAACAAATGAAAGTGCCAAACTTATACTGAATACGCTTCTAGCAGTACATCTAGAATCCTCGTCAGTTTGTTTGAAAATCGGTGATTCTTGTTCAGATAAATTTTGTTCATAGTAACCTGCCTGTGCAGTTATCTTACCTAGCCTTTGCTTGGTTACTATTACAACTGATTTATATTGTTTTGTATAATCAATTAATCACATTCTTTCATTTTATTTTTCAGAACTATGGAAGACTTGGCGATAATCGGCATGGTTCTGGCTCTGCCTTGCTTTCGTTAATATGACCAGCATAGCTAGCAGGGTCGCGAATGCGGCGTATATGCTCGCTCACCTCCTTTATACTAGCGCGGCATCGGGCGGATGGTCAGTATTTGCTCGCTACGACCAAAGGGACCATGCACATCGTGGAGCACAGCACTGGTCAGCCCGATACCATCAGCGCCATACTGCTGTACCGCCTCGATACCGAGCCAGCGACCTTTAGGGACACGGTGCATATGGATTTGCAGGTCTGTATTGGGAAACATCCACTCTAGTTTTGACAGCCCTAAACCCAGTCTTGGTACCACGCCATTGGCAGTATCGACCATGCCCAGCAGATGCACCATATCATCAGTGGGTACGCCCTCTACCATCTCGACATCGTTGGTTATCCAAACCATGCCGCGACCTTCTCGGCGATCTGGAGCGGCCACCAGACGTACGCTTTCGATAAAGCCGCCCGGCCAGCCTTTCATGTCTTCCCAAACGGGCAACTCTTCAGGTTTGTATTTTGCTGGTTGATCTTCAAGTCCGGCAATCTCACTGGTATCTTGCGTAATGAGTCGCCATGCCCTAGCAATAATGGCATCTCGGCCACGGCTGCTCATTACCGCCTCGACAAGCTCGATGGTCTTACCTGGGCGAATACAGCGCGTGGTGATGGTAAACTCATCAAGCGGTATCAACCCCAAAATATCTAAGCTAATACGAGCAATGCGCATGTTTTTTTTCGGCGCATACCCTTGCAGCTCAGCGCTCAGCACCCCAGTGGCTGGTGCCATATGTTGCTCGTGCTCGTTCCACGCGCCTTGGGCATGCTGGGTCGGCTGATAATGCGCGACACTGACGCCCTCTGCCAATGGTTCGCGTTTGACCAATTTGTAATACGCTGACATAGTTTTCCTTAATATTTTCGATTCTCTTTTTTATTTGAAGTACACTATTTATGACCGCAAACTGTCTGGCTGATTCTGCCTGACTTATCGTCGACGTGTACCTTATATGAGCTTGGTTGGATATGAGCTTGATTGGAGTAACGTGTTGCCGGATTCGATAAGCATACGTTATTTACTCAATCGTTGTTTTTGCATGGTCAGCAGTGTACGACTCTTGACCATGATAAATAGAAAAAACGCCATCACCGCAATCAGTACGCCATATAAGACGCTATAACCCTTTATAAACTGAGCGGTATTGAGTAGCAGCATCAGCACCAAGACGATGGTGACAAAGGTATTGATTTTTAGCTGCTTGTTGATCTCATCTAGCGTGGCTTCTGCTAAGACAAACTTTGTTTTTGGCTTCTGTTGACTCATATCACTTGCCTACTTGAGTGACCGGAATGCGCAGCGCTTTTGGCAGGCTAAACGTCACGTTTTCTTCGATACCCGATAGCTCGCTTGGCAAATCACCACCCCATTCTTGTAGCTGCTTTAGTACTTCTTGGATCAGGACTTCCGGCGCTGAGGCACCAGCCGTTACCCCGATACTCTGCACACCCTCCAGCCAGCTTTTGTCCATCTCGCTGGCATTGTCTATCAGATACGCTCGGCAATCCATACGTTCGGCCAGCTCGCGCAGACGGTTGGAGTTTGATGAGTTTGGTGAGCCAACGACCAACACCACTTCACAGCGGCCCGCCAAGTCTTTGACCGCATCTTGGCGGTTTTGGGTGGCGTAGCAGATATCGTCTTTGCGCGGACCTTGAATACTTGGAAACTTATCGCGCAGTGCATCGATGACGCGCGCGGTATCATCCATCGATAGTGTGGTTTGGGTGACAAACGCTAGGCGCTCAGCGTCTTGGATACTGAGTGCAGCCACATCACTTTCGTTTTCGACCAGATGAATCTGACCGCCATGCCCACGGTTAAATCGCCCCATGGTGCCTTCGACTTCTGGATGTCCAGCATGGCCGATCAGCACAGCATCCATGCCCTCTTGTGCAAACTTTGCCACTTCGATATGCACTTTGGTGACGAGCGGACAAGTGGCGTCAAATACCGTCAAATCGCGGCGCTCCGCCTCATCCTCGACCGCCTTTGATACCCCGTGTGCTGAAAAAATAACGATGGAGCCATCTGGTACTTCATCCAATTCTTCAACGAATACCGCGCCGCGATTGGCCAAGTCTGAGACCACAAATTTATTATGTACCACCTCGTGGCGGACATAAATGGGCGGCTCAAAACGTGTCAATGCTTCGTTGACAATCGCAATAGCGCGATCGACACCAGCACAAAATCCCCGCGGATTGGCAAGATAAATTTGCATAAAAAGGCCTATCATTAGATAATTTGTATTTAAGACTATATAAAACGTCTCACAACAGCTTGGAGTAAGCTTTGATTGAAGGTTTGGGATAAAACCCATGCGTTACTGTAGCATAATTTGCTTTTATTGCCTTTGAAATTCCTGCGCCGGTCACAGTTAGTAAGTGGTAGTCATGTGACTACCGCCTACTGATGGGCAGGTGCTTTATTATGCGTAACAACTGTTTATCACGGTACCAATCAACCCTGCTATCGCCATAAATGATGGCGATTTTTCTTTTTACCAGCTTTTTATATTTATTAGGGCACTCGCTACTAGGACACACTGTATGACAGGTTCACTATTTATCATCACCGCCGCTTCAGGTACTGGCAAGACCTCACTGGTAAAACAGCTATTGGCTACCACCAATGACTTGACTGTCAGTGTGTCACATACCACGCGCGCGCCGCGTCCAGGCGAGGTCGATGGTCAGCATTATCACTTTACCGATGTCGACAAATTCGTCGCCGCCATCCATGACAATCAGTTTTTGGAGCATGCTGAGGTGTTTGGCAACTATTATGGCACCTCAGAGCAAAGCGTACGGGCGCAGTTAGACGCAGGCGTCGATGTCATCTTAGAGATTGACTGGCAAGGGGCGCTACAAGTCAAAAAAATCTTTACGGACGCGGTGATGATTTTTATTTTACCGCCTAGTATCGACACCCTGCGTCAGCGTCTATCGACACGCGCGCAAGACTCGATGGAGGTCATCGAGCAGCGCTTGGCCGGTGCAGTGACGGAAATGGCGCAGTACGTCCATTTTGATTATGTGATTATAAATGACAACTTTGAGGTGGCATTGACTGAGCTAAAGGCCATTATCGTCGCTGACAGGCAGACCCTAAGCCGCCAGCAGCAGCGCTACCATCGCACCATTGCCAATTTGCTCGGCACTCAGGCAGACTAAAACGTCAGACAAATTAACACATTAACAGGGCGGCGTGCCAGATTTTGCGATGTAGAGGTAAAAAAGCAACGACGCGGCGGGGCAAAAAATGCTATAATGTCTAGCTATCCCCCTTTATATATTTTTGATATTATTTTTATTGAGTGGCGGCCATCTTCGCCGCTTAATAAAAACAACCGAGGTAGCTATTTATGGCACGAGTGACGATTGAAGATTGTTTAGATAACGTAGATAATCGCTTTGAGCTGATTTTAGTCGCAAGCAAGCGCGCCCGTCAATTGGCCAAAGGTATCGCTGAGCCAATGGTTGATGTCGATAATGACAAACCAACGGTTTTGGCATTACGTGAGATTGCTGCTGGCAAAATCACCCGCGATATTTTAAATCAGCCAGAGCATAACTTTGCAACCAGCTCATTAGACTTAGCCCTGTCAGGTGATCATAGCTTTTAATCTTTAATCATGGTTTGTTAGACCAACCAGATTAAGGCGGGCTATATATGCCCAAAAAGCCGTTATATCACCATGACAAAAGAAACCACAGCATAGGCTGTGGTTTTTTGGTTGTATCAGTTGTAATCACCACTGAGACCCCAAAATATACCACTGAGTAGGATTTTTTAGATTTTTTGCCGCGCGATTTGCTTAGCTGTTGACATTGAATGCGATTTACGATTAATTAGAAGCTGCACGGCTCCCACTCTCGCGTTTTCTATAGCGAGTTCAATTTTGTCAGCCGCCGTTTATCTTGATCGATGATTGATTGTTATCGCAGTTGCCTAGTCATAAAAACTGGTCATAAAAAGCAGCCATAAAAACTGGCCATAAAAAGCAGCCATAAAAACTGGTCATAAAACCCAGTCATCAAATATAGGATCGTCACTTTATGATTCAAACCTTGCCCAAACTCAGTCATCACCTAGTCGATGAAGCTCAATATAACTTATTGCGCTCAGTAGGCTACCTCACTGCCGCCGAGCGCCGTGATGTTATTGATGCCTGTGAGTTTGGTGACATCGCTCATATCAAGGATAAGCGCAAATCAGGGGAGCCTTATATCACCCACCCTATTGCGGTCGCTGAGATATTGGCAGGTTTTCGCTTGGATCGAGACACCATCATTGCGGCGATTTTGCATGATACGGTAGAGGATACTGAGGTCAGTGATGAGCAAATCGCCGAGCGCTATGGCAAAGCCGTAGCCAGATTGGTCGATGGTGTCACCAAGCTCAAATCCTCGGCACACAATAAACAAGAAAACAAAGCTGCCACTTTTCATAAGATTTTGACTGCGACCCTCGCAGATCCACGAGTATTGATCATCAAGCTGGCAGATCGCCTGCATAACATGTCGACATTGGATGCGGTGCGCCCAGAAAAACAGCGCACCACCGCACAAGAAACGCTGGATTTTTATGTGCCCTTTGCGCGGCTGATGGGTCTCAATGACATCGCCGATTATATCGAGGTACTGTGCTATCGCAACCTTGACTCTGAGATGTACAACAAGCTCTCAGATAAGCTGTTGCAGCATGGCTTGGGGCGCAATTTTCAACGAGAAGCCATTCATCGCTATCTGAGTATCGTGTTAAATAACTTAGATCTAAACGGTCTGGTCAAGGTCTTGGACAACCGCGTGGTGATTTACCGACAGTTTTTTCGCAACCGCGGCGAAATCAGTGCGCTATTGCGTCATTATGCGTTTGAGATCGTACTCGACAATATCGAAGCTTGCGATAAGCTCGCCTATTATCTGATCAAAAAATACCAAATCGACGACACCCATATTGCTGATAATATTCGCCGCCCGCTGCCAGGTGGCAATCAGTCGCTGACGCTCATCTACGAGCGCGACAATGACGTGGTCAAAGTTACGATTTTGACCAAGCAAATGCAAAGCGCGGCAAGGCTTGGGGTCATCGGTGCTGAGCACGCCTCTGATGTCAGTCAATCGGTCATTCAAGCGTCCTTGCGTAACATGAAGGACTTAGTCGAAGAAGACAGCTTAAATGATGGCAGTCCTGACTTTTCGGCGGCCGTCTCTACCATTAACGAGCTGATGGATTATCTACACTCTAGCAAAATCATTTGTTATAGCCCCAAAGGCCGAGCCTACGAGCTGCCGCAAGGCGCCACCGCCCTAGACTTTGCTTATGCTGTCGGCCCGATGGTCGGCAACGTCGCTGTCGGTGCCAACATCGATGGCAAAAAAGCCAAACTGGGCACGGTGGTCAAAAATGGCCAACTGGTTGAAATCGAGGTCGACAACCACTCAGAGCCAAAAGCAGAGTGGCTTGGGTTTGTAGCCACCAACAAGGCCCGTGAAGAGATATTGCGCTGGTTTAAGGACTTGTCCGCCGCTGACAAACAGCATCATGGAAAGCAAGCCTTAGATCGCGCGCTTAAGACTTATCAAAAAAGCCTTGACGATCTGACAGACAGCGACTGGAAAAACCTAACTGAATGGCGCGGTTTGACAGAAAAAAACACCTTATTTGAGCAAATCAGCTCTGGCACATTGCTGCCGCAGCTGGTCGTTACCCGTTTATTTAGTGACGAAGTCAACGACCTACACGCGCAAGAGAATAGCGATGACATGACCCAGCCGCAGCAGCTGATCGCCAACGCCTCAGGGGTTGAGATCAACTTTGCCAACTGCTGTCATCCGATCTACGGCGACCCTATCGTCGGTCATTTATCGCGCCACGGTCTGGTCGTCCATCGTCATAAGTGTTTTTCGCTTGATGACATTCGTAAAGACAATCCTTATCAGGTCATTCAACTGCGTTGGCGCAGCGATAAAGCTATCAACCAAAGCGAGGCGGGCGAGACGGGGATCAAAAATAACGGTAAGGTTCGTTTCCCCGCTTATCTTAAACTCTCTATTGCCTTGAGCGACGAGCAAATCAGTGAAGTGATTTATCACTTGCGCCAGCTCAATATAGGCGTCGAAAAAATCGATGTTCGCAGCAGCGATACCATCCTCCATATCGTGGTACGTAGCCGCAACCACTTAGCGCAGGGTATCCGCGAGCTACGCTCATTACTCGGCTTCCCCAATATTATCCGTCTATATCAGCTATAGCGCTAAATGGCGGCCAGATGTGTCGCTCTATCGTCGAACCCAAATAAATCAGACACATGGCTATAAAGTCATGTTTATATCGGATTGACGATCGCACAAGCAGCTTTTGACGGCTTTTGATGACGCGGCAAATTATAAAACGCGGCACGATGCTCAGAGGTTTTTAGAAAGCAGTAAACAATGCTAAACTGGGCAGCTTGCAGCAAGACAGTACAGGCTGCCACTGTATGCTCAAAACCCAACTGATAAACCCATCTAACAACAGATAACAAGGATATCCTATGACTCGTCAAACCATCCAAACAGACAAAGCACCTGCCGCCGTTGGCACTTACTCACAAGCCGTCAAAGTTGGCAACACTGTCTATGTTTCAGGTCAGCTGGGTTTTGACCCAGACACCATGGAGCTAAAAGAAGGCTTTGAAGCACAAGCCAAGCAAGTATTTGCCAACCTAAAAGCCGTTTGTGAAGCCGCTGGCGGTAGCTTAAGTGACGTGGTGAAGTTCAATGTTTCTTTGACCGATCTAAGCGACTTTGCCGTGCTCAACGATGTGTTTGCCGCCAACCTAAGCGAGCCATACCCAGCGCGCGCGGCGGTACAAGTCGCCGCGTTGCCAAAGGGCGGCGTGGTTGAGATCGAAGCCATCATGTATATTGAGTAAGCCTACCTCTCAGATCTGTGTTGTAACGATAAGCTTAGCACCCTGCTAAGCTTATTGGTTTTTAGCAGTGAATAGCTGAATAGAGTTTAGGGCGTGTTAAACATTCAACCATGGCACTGACAGAGACTATTTGTGAATGTTCAACACGCCCTATTAAATATTCAAATATTTTTGGTTAATGCGGCGTTATTTCGACTTTAGTACCTAACGCTGCCTATGCCGACCATGTAAATCATCGTCTGTGGCAATGATATTTCTCTAATAAGACGGCGACGCCTTTTATGTTGGTACAAGTTGCTCTACCTGTGCCCCTTTACCGGGTATTTGACTATCGCCTGCCAGCAGCTACGCAGGCCACCCCAACCGCTGAGCCTAGCGCGCTTCCAGCAATCGGTAGCCGTGTCGAAGTTCCTTTCGGTCGCCAGACACTTATCGGTATCGTGGTTGCTCATATCGCTGCCGCCGATAGCAGCGTACCACTAAATAAGCTCAAATCTATCTATCGATGCTTGGATGACGAGCCTATCTTAAACGCGGCGATGCTAAAGCTTGCTTACTGGCTGGCACGCTACTATCACTATCCACTGGGCGATGTGTTTGGCGTGATCTTGCCGACGCTGGTGCGTCAAGGCAAGCCGCTAGACCTTTTGATCACGCACTGGCGCATACTGCCGAACATCACTGATGACGACTTTCATCCCAATGCCAAAAAACAAAAACAGCAGTTTGATATGCTCAAATTGCACGGCGAGCGCGGTGCCAGCGAAGACGTTTTATTATTAGAAGGCATGCAGCGGCCTTTTTTAAAAACACTGGAAGAAAAAGGACTCATCGAGCGCTATATCGAGCCAAAACAAGCATCGACGCCTGTCAAACTGGCCAAACTGCCACTTGATCTCAATGACGAGCAACAACAGGCGGTCAGCACCATCATCGCCGCTCACAAAGCTGGCCGTTATACTGGGTTTTTATTAAACGGCATTACTGGTAGCGGTAAGACCGAAGTGTATTTACAAGTCATGCAAGCGGTACTTGAGGCGGGCAAACAGGTTTTGATTTTGGTGCCAGAGATTGGCTTGACACCGCAGACGCGCGCCCGTTTTGCCAGCCGTTTTGCCGCAGATATCGTGCTGCTACACTCTGGTATGAACAACACCCACCGCCTGCAGGGCTGGCAAGACTGCCGTACAGGACACGCCCAAATCATCATTGGCACACGCTCAGCAGTGCTCTATCCTTTTGCCGATTTAGGGTTGATTGTCGTTGACGAGGCACATGATGGCTCGTATAAGCAGCAAGACACCCTGCGCTACCACGCCGCAGATGTCGCGCTTTATCGCGGCGTGCAATACAACATCCCCGTCATCCTCGGTACCGCCACCCCTTCGCTTGAGCACCTAAAATTGGTCGATGATGGCAAACTCATAGAATGTCAGCTATCGACACGGCCAGGCAATGCCAAACCTGCACCCATGCAGCTTATCGATGCGCGTCTGCAAAGTACGCACCAGCAGACAACGGACGACGGCGCCCGCTACGATACTGGACTGACAGACGCCATGATTGGGGCAATACGGCAAACCCTAGAAGCAGGCGATCAGGTGCTGGTGTTTTTAAATCGGCGCGGCTACGCACCTGTCTTATTGTGCGAAGCTTGCGGCTGGCAAGCAGATTGTCCGCGCTGTGATGCGCATTTAACAGTACACTATAGCCGCCAAAACAGCAGTAACGCCTATCTCAAATGCCACCACTGCGACTGGCAAGCTTATATTCCAGCGGTGTGCCCTGACTGCGGCAGTCAAAACTTGGATGCCAAAGGTATAGGCACGACCAGGCTTAGCGAAAATTTGCATGCGATTTTTGCCAATCCGCAGACCAGCAAAGAGCTGTACCCTATCATTCAAATCGATCGTGATACCACAAGGCGCAAAGACAGCTGGGAAAATATTTATCAGCGTATCAATCAAGGTGATCCTGCTATCTTGGTTGGCACGCAGATGGTCGCCAAAGGTCATCACTTTCCAAACGTTACCTTGGTGTGCTTGCCCAACGCCGATCGTGGCTTTTTGTCCGCGGATTTTCGCTCGCCTGAGCATACCGCGCAGCTAATGATTCAGGTCGCCGGTCGAGCAGGACGCGGCGACAAGGCAGGACGCGTGCTGATCCAGACGCTACAGCCTGACAACGCGCTACTACTAAAGCTGGTAAAAGACGGCTACCTGTCATTTGCGCGGGATCTACTACAAGAGCGCAAAATGATGGGACTGCCGCCTCATACCCATGCCGCGCTGATTCGCTGCGAAGGCAAAACCCTAGCCGCCACCATGCAAGCGCTCAAAGATGCCATCGCTATCTTGCCCAGTAACCACAATTTGGCCGTGCTCGGGCCCATCGATGCGCCCATGAGCAAAAAAAACAGCCGCTACCATGCCCAGCTACTCCTCATCGCCAAAGAGCGCGGGCAGCTCCACCAAGTACTGAACCACTGGTGGCAACCGGTACTGGCGCTACCCAGCGCTAAATATCTAAAACTGACTTTAGATATCGACCCTGTCGGCTGGTAGGCTGACACCTATCACCGTTTCTTCTTATTATTCTTAGGCTCCTAAACGTATAGTCAGTTCAAAATAACATGGTGCTAAATTGAAGAGTGCTACTGGAATGAATGTTGCGCAGCCTCTGTAATAACAGCATGCAAGGAAAATTCATACCAGTAGCACGATGTCATTTTTGCAGTGACTCGACTATAGCTTACTGGCTGCATTTTTACATCGTCGTTACAGCTTCTAATACTCGGCTATGTTAGATTTATCATTAATCCTTGAAGTTATTTACCATAAGTCTTAATAAATTTGAGTAATGTTATGAGTCAAGAAGATCCCAGTCATAAGCAAAATAAGCATTTGCCTCCAAGTGAGCCTATTGATGTCTATAAAAACAACGATAGTAACTATACTGCTGGCAATCAAGACGCTCATGATCATGACTCTCACCTAGAGCAAAACACCGCGCCGAGAGATACCAAAGGCTATCAGCGTACGTTACTGATTAGCTTTGTGATCATCACAGGCTATATGTTTATCGAGGCGATTGGTGGCTTACTGACAGGCAGCTTGGCGTTACTCTCTGATGCAGGACACATGCTCAGCGACGCCATCGCCCTTGGTGCGACGTTGATGGCATTTAAAATCGGCGAAAAAGCCGCCACCCATCAAAAGACCTTTGGCTATAAACGCTTTGAGATTATCGTGGCCACCGTCAATGGTGCGACGCTAGTAATTATCGCCTTGATGATTTTTTATGAAGCGATCAAACGTTTTAACTCCCCGCCAGAGATTGCGACCCAAGGTATGCTGATTGTGGCAACGGTCGGTATGCTGGTCAATATCTTGGTCGCTTGGCTAATGCATCGTGGTAGTAGCGGCAGCGATGGACACACCCACAGCCATGGAGCAAATGCAGACAAAGTAAATAAAGAAAAAGCAAATAAAAGCGATGACTCCAAAGAGCCTGTCAACCTCAATATGCAAAGCGCTTACTTGCATGTATTAAGTGATTTGATGGGCTCAGTGGCCGCTATTGTCGCCGCTTTACTGATGATGGGGTTTGGCTGGGTTTGGGCCGATGCCGCAGCGTCGGTGATCGTCGCGGTACTTATCTTAGTAAGTGGTTACCGCGTTGTACGTGATTCGGTACATGTCTTGATGGAGGGCACGCCAGAAGGCATATCGCTGGTGGATGTCGAGGACAAACTGCTTGCCCATCCACAAGTAAAACAAGTCCACGACCTGCATGTCTGGAGCATCACCAGCGGGCTAAATGCGCTATCTTGCCATGTGATGGTCGATGGGGATATGAGAATCTCGGATGCCAGCGTATTGATTGCCAATCTTGAGCAAGGGTTGCTTGCGCTTGGTATTCATCACGCCACCATTCAGGTTGAAAGCTTGTCACACCCGCAGACCAGCACCCATAGCGATGCATTGGTCTGCGACATATCAGAGCAGCAAAGCTCTGCGAATAGCCATATCGGGCACAGTCATTAGGGCGTGTTGAACCTTCAACCATGGCACTGACAGAGACTATAGTCGATACACTCTAAAAATGTCATAGCGCTACTGGGATGAATTTTGCGCAGCCTCTGGGAACGCAGCACGCAAGTAAAATTTATACCAGTAGCGCGTTTAAATCCATAACATTTTACATTCAGCTAACTATATTTGTGAATGTTCAACACGCCCTAGTTACAAAAAACAGAAAATGGCGTCAATTAACGATGGTATTTAGACAGTGAGCAAATACCACCGCCAGCACGGTCCATTCGATGACATGCCCTCCATTTAATCGACAATCACCTAAATGGGTTAAAAATAGCCCACTCTGCTTATCACTTACCCATTACCGCCAATCCATCTCAACAATTTCTAGCAAAACTTTACTTATCCTATTTAAAAAAAACCTTTTATTGGCGTTTATATGGTTATAATAATTATAAACTGCTATTTACTGATTAATTTCCCATGGCAGATACACTGAGTTGTATTTTTTAACCGATTCCTTGACGATGTGATCTTATGTCTAGACGTTCCGCGCCCTTTGTCGCCCCAGACTATATTGACAACCCAACGTCAAAAGAGGGCAAAAAACACGCCAAAGTTTTGCTATCGACGCTGCAAGACGATATTGCTCAGTTTCGTGATGAGCAGTTTCCACCTGATATCTTGCGTCAGGTCCGCGACATGCCTATTTACGAAGGTAACTTAGCCGAGGTACAGGCCTACCAGCAGCGTTGGCAGCCCCTATTGGAGCGCGCGATGGCTTTTTATCCTGCAGCCAACCTACCGCCCGATTATCTGCCACTGCCAGCCAGCCTTGAGATACCGCAGTTTATTTATCATGTACAGCGCCTGCATCTGACCAAAACCCGAGCCAAAGAATCCAAAAGCTTTGGCTCGGTCGGTGCCCTGATTGATAAATGCGGCGATTATAGTGCCGAGGAGACTGCGCGCATGTCAGCAGTATTTGATAACGATGACGAGGCAAGATTGGTGGCGCATCGTGAGTTTATTGACCTACGTGCTTATGTATTTTGCCGCGATAGTAAGGGTGAGATGATGGAGCCTGAGCGCGTACGCTTTTATCGTACCGGTCTTATCGTCCATGCGTTGCCTGATTTTAAAGTGGTCGATAGCAGACAGACACCGCGTAAGCGCCGTAATGATGCTTACAACAACCCCATCGCCGACAATGGCGTTTGGAAAATTTACCGCAAAAAATAACGCAGGTTTCTGATATTTTTTTGACCACGTTTTTGATTATGTCTTTGACCTTGCCACTATTTGAGGATACCAGATGTTCGCTGCCGCCGCCGGCTCACCAAATTTGATGTTACAAGCTACAATCTTCTTAGGAGCAGCGCTGCTGTTTGTACCCCTTGGTAAACGATTTGGTATCGCGACAGTTTTAGGGTATCTCATTACTGGTTTGATTTTGGGGCCGAGCGGCTTGGATGTGGCAGGTAACGCTGAGAGCTTGCTGCATTTCTCTGAATTTGGCGTGGTCATGCTGCTGTTTATCATTGGCCTTGAGCTACAACCATCGCGGCTTTGGGCACTACGGCGTTCGATCTTTGTCCTCGGTGGTCTGCAAGTTGGCCTCACTGGCATGCTGTTAATGTGGCTTTTGCACCACTTTTTTTCTTTGGCATTAGATACTGCCTTTATCGTCGGTTTTGGCCTTGCGCTCTCCTCCACCGCTTTTGTCTTACAGATACTGACCGAAAAGCAGCAGCTCTCTAGCACTCATGGCCGTGAAGCCTTTACTATTTTATTGTTTCAAGACATCGCCGTTATTCCTTTATTGGCGGTCATTCCGTTTTTGTCAGGGGTGCGCGAGCAAAGCTACGACCTGCTGTATTTTGGTAAAGTGTTTGCCGTATTTGCGGGTCTGATTTTTGCCAGCCGTTATGTGGTACGTCCATTTTTTAAGTTTGTGGCCTCCAGTGGTGCCTCTGAGCTGCTCACGGCGGTGGCGCTTTTTATTGTGATGGGCGTGTCGATTTTGATGGGTCAGATTGGTCTGTCAATGGCACTGGGCGCGTTTTTGACGGGCGTATTGCTGGCAGACTCTGAATATCGTCACGAGCTCGAAGCCAGTATCGAGCCGTTTAAAGGCTTGCTTTTGGGCTTGTTTTTTATGTCGGTTGGCATGCTCACAGACGTCAAGCTTATCTTAGCGGAGCCTATTTTTATTATTGGCTGCGCTATTGCGCTGATGGTGATTAAGTTTGCCGTGATTACCGCCATCGCCAAAGTCTCAGGCAATCGCTGGCCGACCAGTATTAGGTTGGGCGTGACACTGGCACAAGGTGGTGAATTTGCCTTTGTCCTCTTTAGCGTGGCGAGCGCCCAAAACGTCTTGCGCCCTGAGGTTGCCAACACCTTAAACCTTATCGTCACCATCTCTATGGCGCTCACACCGTTGGCGTTTTTATTGCTAGAAAAAATCGGCGAGCCATTATTTGCCAAAAGCAAGCCCAGCCGTGAGTACGACGCGATTCCTGATCATGAGCATCAAGTCATCATTGCAGGGTTTGGCCGTGTCGGGCAGATTATCGGGCGCGTACTGCGCATGCACAATATCGAATTTACCGCCATTGAACGCTCAGCCAACCGTGTCGATTTCGTGCGTAAATTTGGTAACCAAGTCTATTACGGCGACCCAAAAAACCCTGAAATCCTCCGCGCTGCTGGCATCAAAAAAGCACGGGTGTTTATATTGGCGATTGACGATTTGGAGCGCTCTATCACCACCGCCCAGTATTTGCGCAAAAACTACCCCGATATGATCGTCCTAGCACGAGCGCGGGATCGTCAGCATTATTATCGCTTGCGTGAAGTAGGCGTACGGCATATTTGGCGCGAGACTTACCTGTCGTCGTTAGATATGTCGCGCGAGTCGCTACAGCTGCTGGGCATCTCTCCAGAAAAAGCCCGAGAAACGGTGCAGACATTCCGTGATTACGATGATGACTTGATTGAGCGCCAGCAAGCCATTTATGGCGACGAAGCCAGCCTGATCGAGTCAGCGCAGTCAGCCATGGCAGAGCTTGAGAGTCTATTTGATGAAGATATCGATAAAGCGCGCAAGATGGATTTGACTGACTTTTATGAGTCACTAAAGAGTCAAGCAACGCCTGTCGATGACCAAGATGCCAGCGCCGCTGATTCCAAACCCTAAAGCATTGTCCTCGACTACTTTGACGACATTGACTGGGATACACGCTCGATAGCACAGCACACCTTTGCTCCGATATCCATGCATCAATCAGCTAGGCAGCTTTTGGGGGCTTGTTTTTTATTGAGTGAGCTGGTACAAGCCCAATCATCACTATCTGGCAGATGATAAAAAACCAAGGTCTGATCATTGAGGTAGCGCACTGGAAAGCTAACGTTTTGAATGGTCGCAATGATGGCGCAATCGGTATTGGTCACCCCTGGCGCTTGGGCGGCGATATGCATGCGCACCTGCTGATCCTCGGTACTAAGCGGCAGATTCACAGGACACTGCCCAGTCTGCTGATAGATCAGCGCCACCCGATTTTGGGCGTTTTTGGCGATATCATAAGTATCAAACAGCACCGCATTTTCTTTTGGTTTGGCAATGATAGGCAAAAACTGCACTTTAATCACCAATAGTGCAAATGCAAAAAACCCAAAGCCAAGCCCCAAACCAAACAAGCTCACGCCGCCTTCTTTTTTTAGGTGCGCCTTTTGCGCCTCCTCATCACGCGGATGGTCATTGATAGCATCCGCAATCTCACGACGCGCCATACGATAATAATAGGCATCCGTCCAACGCGCCACCATAAACGACCAAAACAGCCAAATAGCCACGGCAATACCGATACGGGTGGCCATCTGATACGCATCAGGGACATAAGACATCGCCACAAACTCAAACGCAACCAAGACCAGCGCCACATTAAGCTGAATAAACGACCAACCCGCCACACTATAGACAATGGCGTCCATATAGCGCTTGCGATATAGCAGCCAAGGAAAGGTGACGAAAAATGCCGCCCAGTGCCATTTGGGCGACAAATACCCTTGCTCATCAAATTCCTCAAAGCGCTTTAGATAATAATGCTGGCTACGATGGCCAATAAACCATTTGTCCAGCTGCCTGCGCTTGGCTGCTGTGAGCTGTTCTTGATAAAACGGTGGTGGCGAATCCGTTTCGATAAATAACATGAAAGTACGCTCTAAGTTTTAAAAAATATCAATCGTTATTATATGATAACGCCAACTGCCCTGCATAGAAAACCCGTGTACACCGATTTGACGTCTTTCGATATTTTAATACCCTTTATCATTGCGATAGTCTTTACTATCGTCTTTGATGTCACATCTATTCTCATCTCCTATAACCGTATAAAACCGCTTAAAACGTATTGCACATTCACAGTCGCAACAATATCACTTATAATGACGCCATCTCACTCACCTAATGAAGCACTGCCCATCTTATGAGTCAACATCCTGATAGTAATGACAATCTCACCAGTACGCCAACCACTGATGAGCAAACCCTAATCGACGTCGACACAGCGAGCGCTGACGTTGATGACAACCAAAGCACGCCTGCCGCGGACAAACACATTCGTATCGTCAACACCTTTATGAAACGGCGTACACACATGAACAAAAACGCCGAGCTGGCGTTGACTGCGCCCGAGTTTGCCGATTATTTGGTCAATAACAGCTTTGGCGATGGCGACTTAACAGGCATCCATGACTTGCGCGCGCTATTTGCCGATAGCCCAAATGGCAGTGACGCACCGCTGACCCTAGAGATTGGGTTTGGCTTGGGCGACTCGTTCATCGAGATGGCCGCCGCAGAGCCGGCGCGCAACTTTGTCGGTATCGAAGTCCATGAGCCAGGCATTGGCAAATGCGCCTATATGGCCGGCACCCAAGGCTTGCGTAACGTCAAGATTATCAATGGTGACGCCATCCAACTACTCAAACAGCTACCAGAAAACCATATCGACCGTATTCAGCTGTACTTCCCTGACCCATGGCAAAAAAAGCGCCACTATAAGCGCCGCTTTGTCAGTCCTGAGCGCATGGCGATTGTGACACGCAGCCTAACCCAAGGCGGCTGGTTTCATACCGCCACTGACTGGGAGCATTATGCTTTTTGGATGCTGGAGGTACTAGACAACTTTGCTGGCCTCACCAACCAAGCAGGCACAGGTAACTTTATTGACAGACCAGACTTTCGTCCAATGACCAAATTTGAGCGCCGCGGCATCGCGCGTGGTCATGGCGTTTGGGATTTGATTTATAGCAAAGACTAACACCAAATAATTAGAAATCTTCCCTTAGATAAAGAGCGATAAAGGCGGCTAACATATTAGCCGCCTTTTTTGTGCGCGGCGCTTTGCCAGCGAAGATGATCAAGAGCGCGGCGGAATGTGACCGATACAGCTGATAAAAACGCCCCTTAACACGGCCGACTAAGTATAAAAAGCTTACCATACGGTCAACTCAGCGCTTCTTGCGACCATTTTGATGGTTTTATTTTTATAAAAATAACTATTTTATGGTGTGAAACGTCGGCAGCACAGACTAATTTTTTGAGAAAAATACACACGTGACATCACAAAAGCCGCTTTGATCTTTAAGAAGTCATGATAAGCGATTTGCGCAAACATTGATGTTACAAGGGCTTGGTGAGTTCTCCCCATAAGCTGTGGATAACCCTGTGTATAAGTCAGCACTTGACAAGCATTTTCCTAGATATATTAAAGGGTCAGGTAAAATCGTTCATTTTTTGTACAATTTAAAACTCTTTAAAAATCAATAACTTGCATTGATATAGAGAAGTTAAAAATTTATTTTTCATATTTTTTAGAAAAACCGAAATCAGAGTTGATGTTTCACAATCAGCGAATTTTTACCGAGGATTTATTGTGGACAACTGCAAACCCTATTGACAAACAATACCATTTTCCTATCCAAAATACTCACTAATTTTGCCAATACTTATATAACTCTAAAAATAATATGCATGCGACAACCGATGTCGTTTAGCATACCTGCACCCTTAGTATGCTATCCAGATTTTGTTATAATACCTTTATCCAATCAACCATACATCCCTAACGCTTAGTGAGATGAACAAACGCCTTAATAATGAGAAGGCGCTACTTGTACAAGCAGTTATATCAAACTTTTATTTACTTTTATCCGTCATTAACTTTACTGTATAGTAGAATGATTGCGCTCTCGACATCATCGATACGACATCTTATTCGTCTTGCTAGACACTGGCCGTTGCCTACCATTTGGGGAGCCGTCAGTATATATGGCCCGTAGCCCTCCTATTACCCGTATTTTATCTATCATCGAATTTATCGTTTTACACTAGTTTATCGTTTTACACTAATGATTGAAGACAAGGAATCCAGTATGGACGACAATAAAGCCAAAGCCCTCAAAGCCGCACTTGGTCAAATCGAAAAACAATTTGGTAAAAATACTATCATGCAACTGGGCGATGACTCTGCAGTCCTCGATGCCGATGTGGTCTCGACAGGCTCGCTAGGACTAGATATCGCGCTTGGTATTGGCGGCTTGCCAAAAGGCCGTATCATTGAGATTTATGGGCCAGAGAGCTCAGGTAAAACCACCATGACGCTACAAGCAATCGCTGAGTGTCAAAAACAAGGCGGCACTTGTGCCTTTATCGATGCCGAGCATGCGCTTGATCCGGTTTATGCGCGTAAGCTTGGGGTCAATACAGATGACCTACTGCTCTCTCAGCCTGATAACGGTGAGCAGGCGCTGGAGATTACCGATATGCTGGTACGCTCGGGGGCGGTCGATATGATCGTGGTCGACTCCGTCGCCGCACTCACGCCGCGCGCTGAAATTGAAGGTGAGATGGGTGACTCGCACATGGGTCTACAAGCCCGCTTGATGAGCCAAGCGCTGCGTAAGATCACAGGTAATGCCAAACGCTCCAACTGTATGGTGGTGTTTATTAACCAGATCCGTATGAAAATCGGCGTGATGTTTGGTAGCCCAGAAACCACAACCGGTGGTAATGCGCTAAAATTCTATGCCTCAGTACGTATGGATATTCGCCGTATCGGTGCGGTCAAAAACGGTGATGAAATCATCGGTAACCAAACCCGTGTCAAGGTCATCAAAAATAAAATGGCACCACCCTTCCGCCAAGCTGAGTTTGAAATCACTTATGGCGAAGGCACCAATCACCTAGCAGAAGTCATCGACCTAGGTGTCGAAATTGGCGCTGTGGGTAAAGCAGGCTCTTGGTATAGCTATGGCGATGAAAAAATCGGTCAGGGTAAAGCCAACTCTGTGCTTTTCTTAAAAGAAAACCCTAGCATTGCTCAAGAAATCGAAGATAAGATCCGTGAAGAAAAGCTTGGTAGCAAAAAAGACGCCAAAGACACTGACGCCTCTCAAAAAAATGAAGACCTAGCGCCTGAGCCAGTACAATAACGGCACGCTTATTTATCGTTATGACTGATTATGAACATTAAGACCTTAGCTGAAATACTCGCTGAATCGGACGCCGACTCAGCGAGCGCCCCTACTAGCAAGCCGAAAAAAATCTCTAAAACCTCCCAAACACCCAAAGCGCTCAGATCGCCTCATGCAGCACGGGTCGATAAAAATACGTCTCAGAAGTCGGCGTCTACAGCCAAACGTAAAAGACGTAAAAAACGCTTTCATCCAGCCGCGAGCTTTAGCCCTGAGCCTAACGACGCACCTGCGTATCAGCCACCGAAGGCGCAAAGTATCAAAGAGATGCTGGCCGAGGTAAAGCATCATATTCATGGTCATTCGGACGATAGCGCCCCTACCATCACCGCTGATAGCGATGCGCGCCTAGAGGGTGCAGATTATTTAGAGAGCACAGAAAGCTCAGCGCCACTGCTTGACCCTAAAGCCGTCCATCATCAGGATACAGACACGCAAGCGGACAACTTACCTGCTGCTCTAAAAGCGTATCTTCGCACCCCTGAACAAAGGCAAGCCGAGCTCGATGCTATCAAAGCTGAGAGCCGTTTGCGCTGGTTGGCTTTTTATTATCTGTCACGGCGTGAGTACGGTAAGGCGGAGCTCAAACAAAAGCTTATCGACAAAGAGCAAGATCCGGATAGTATTGATAAGCTGCTTGCTGAATTTGAAGAGAAAGGTTATCAAAGTGACTACCGCACTACCCTTATGCTAATTCGTGAAAACATTCGTAAAGGCCGCGGCCGTCAGCGTATCAAGCAGGAGTTTTATAAAAAGCAAATCACTATGCCAAGCAATATTGATGAGCTCATTGATATGGCAAATAGTGAGTCTGAAGAGTTTCGCGAGTTCGTTGATCCTGATGACAGCTTAGTTGAGGGGGTTGACTGGCTAAAGCTAGCGGTGACCGCTCGCACCAAAAAATACGGCAATACCTTGCCCCGTGAGCCAAAAGACAAGGCTCGTCAATTACGGTTTTTGCAGTATAGAGGCTTTAAGAGTGACATCTGCTTTGCCGCCCTTGACTACACGCTTGAAACATTAGATGAGCGATTTTAACTGTGACTCATCTAATTCTAACACTCAGATACCTATTAATAATAGCCAAGCACTTTCCACCATATCATACCTGCCCCTATCCAAATCACCAGATTGACCACACTCATGATAGCGCCGATGCCCCACCACTCTTTTAAGGTCACATACCCTGAGTTAAAGATGACGGGGGCGGTGCCGGTCGCATAATGAGTGAGGGTCATCATAATGTTGCCCGCTGCTGCCAAAATCAGCGCATATAGCATGGGCGGCGCTCCTAAGCTCAGCCCAACGGCATAAAAGGCGGCAAATAAAGCGGTGATATGCGCAGTCGTACTTGCAAAGAAGTAATGAATGTACAAATACACCAGCGTCAAAATCGCCACGGCACCTACCCAGCCCAGACCCGTCGTACCAATCATCGCCTCGATATTATCAGAAAACCAGCGAATCAAGCCAAGCTCATTCAGATAAGCGGCCATCATAATCAAGGCACCAAACCAGATGATGGTATCCCAAGCAGATTTTTCTTTGAGAATATCCTCCCACGTCAGCACCCCAGTCAATATCAAAGTCGTCAGACCGATAAAAGCCGTCGTCGTGGCATCGACGCTGTATTGCTCACCCAATAGCAGCGCTGGGATATTGGCCCAGAGTAGTAGCATCAGGCCAAACACACCGAGCATGATTTTTTCTTGGCGGCTGATGCTACCCATGTCTGCCAAATTGTCTTTTGCAAAACCTTTAGCGTCGGGTGTGACTTTGACATCAGGCGGATAGATCAGATAAATCACCAAAGGCATTACCACCAAACACAGGATGCCCGGCACAAACATCGCCACAGCCCACGTTGTCCACGACAGCTGAATGTTGCCGCCTGTGGCTTTATTTACCAGGTCTACCACTAAAGGGTTGGGCGCGGTCGCGGTGATAAACATCCCTGAGGTAATCGGATTGGCATGGTAATTGACCATCGCCAGATAGCGACCAATTTTATTTTGCGTGCCTTCCTCTGGCGTTGAATGAAAGCTTTGGGCGATAGATTTCATAATAGGATGAATAATACCGCCACCACGCGCGGTATTCGACGGCGTGATAGGCGCTATCATCAGCTCAGCCGCCGTCAATGAGTACGCGACTCCGATGGTTTTTTTGCCAAAGATAGAAATAAAATAATAAGCAATGCGGCGACCAAGACCAGTTTTAATAAGGCCGCGCGATATCATTACTGCGATACCAATCAACCATATCAGCGGGCTTGAATAGCTAGAGAGCGCATCATTGATGGCTTGTTTTGGGCTGTCACTGGTCACACCCGTCAAAGCCACGAGCGTCACGGCGATGACCGCTATCGCCCCGATGGGTAGCACTTTACCAATAATGGCAACGATGGTGGCGATAAATAAAGCCAGCATGTGCCATGCTTCAGCGGTGACGCCCGTCGGTACAGGAATGACAAACCAGATGATAAGACCTACGACGATGGCAATAGCGGCTTGGATCGGCTTAAACGGCATGCGTCAGTATCCTATGCAGTGGCTGATACCCTCATCTTATAAGATTACCAGCACCGTTGCGCATTTGTTCACCATTTTTAACATATCTATGTAGCATGTATTATTGAAGTCCTCACAATAAAAAAGAGCACGCTATACAAACGTGCTCTTTTGGCCGCTATCAGCTGTCTGCGTAAATAACGGCAGACTACACAGCTAAAGGTAGCTATAACACAAACATTGGGCCATTATCGTAAAGTGCCTAGACGGTTAGACAACTGGCTGATGATTTGATCAATCTCTTCGTTAGCCTCCGCTTCGGTATCTAAGTTACCTTTGGGGGTAAGCTGATTTACGACTTCAGGTAGCAGCTCTGCAATGCCTTGGCGCACCTCGGCTTCGTTGGCACCAGTACGCGCTGCCACTTGTTGAATCTCACTTTCATCAAACAATCGATTGACATCGTTTGGATCGAGATTTTCATTGTCTTGCTGATTGCTCATCCAAGAGCGTGCTTGGTTTTCATAGCCCATGCCCGTGATTTTGGATAATGCACCGCTCAGACCACCATTACGCTTGATCCAGCTGAGCACCATGGGCATA
>Ga0208017_100040_pt1 | contig 65793 bp, 57 predicted proteins | sample 30_taG_FD_184104 | JGI IMG/M metagenome (GOLD analysis project Ga0208017, IMG submission 184104) | Marine viral communities from Cariaco Basin, Caribbean Sea - 30_WHOI_OMZ (SPAdes) (version 2) | ecosystem: Environmental > Aquatic > Marine > Oceanic | place: Caribbean Sea: Cariaco Basin... | reverse complement strand
AATTTTAGCATCAGCCCGCAGGGACAGGACTCTTTTTTGCCGCTTCATCGTTAAAAATAAGCGCTTAGAATGACTAAACTTATTATTTTTAACATCGAATCGCCTAAAAAATAGTCGCTGTCAGTGCCATGGTCGAATGTTCAACACGCCCTAACGAAACAAGACAGTAGTCCGATAAACAGATGATTGTCCCGCTGTTATGACAGTTGAATGTTTGAGCAAATAAAAAGCCCCTAAATAAATAGGGGCTTTTGTATATCTGAGTGAATTGTATATCAATGGCTTGAGTACAAACCACTCAATATAAGATCTACGCCATCGTCGTCATAGACTTGATACGAGTGTATAGCTCTTTTTGCTCAGCACTTGGACGCGCGGTCTGCACAGCCATCAGCTGTGACATATCGCCTTCGACACGAATCTTGCCTGCCATAAACGCCCCCATGATTTCATTGGTATTAAAATCGGTGATGATAGATTGTAAAATATCACGATCCAACAGCAAGGTCGTTGTCGCTGATTCATTTAGACCGCGGTGCAGTAGGCCATTGGCAAAATTGGCCTCGATATCTTGCTCAGCATCAGACACTTTTAGATTGACCACCATATTTGCCAAGGCAGGCGGCAGGTTTAACTCACCCGCGTCATTGCTCATTTGCTCTACTTGCTCAAACCATTCATCTGTCAAAAAAACTGCCATATTATTATCCTTAATTGTTATTAAGACGCGCCTCGTACCAATAACGAGGGCACATCTTAGATTAGGCGACCAAAGGTGCGCGGTTATCGATTGTGTTCAGCCACATTATAAAGGCCGAGCGGCGGATAAGTAAAACCTATTTAGACAGCATATGACGAGATTGTTACAAAAATACTGGCCACTTCAAATCGCATGGTCGCAACTATCATGGGTCTGATACAAGATAATTGCGGCGATATCGTTGATGTTTTTGCCTACCATTCACCGCATTTTTTGTCGCAGGCACCCTTTAGAATCGTCGCAAAGCTGGGTATAAAATGCACAAATGACACAGCGATTTTCCGCTGTTTGCTCAGATTTTTACCAAAGAGTTTGTATTTTGGCGCATGAGTGTGATGATATTTGATTAGGATTGCGTTACAATACCCTTAAACAGAGTCGGGAGTTTTAACTAAACATTACCTAAACATGTTTTTTTGTCAGCCGCCGCTAGCATACATCTACGGTCAGTAGGCTTTAGGACCTTATGGATATTGGTATCTATCTTCATTGGTACAGCGTTTTTAGTAATAATTAAGATAAATACTTTGCCTCATTAGATGTTTGATGCTCAAAACGGCGCATCTGCTTATTCATTTTGACAGGTTGTTAACAATCCTACTATCGAGCAGCTACAAACCTTTGGCGTCAATACGCTTTGGTCTTTAATACCCGCTGCTATTAAGCGCAAGCTTAGACAGATAGGTGATAATCTAAGGATAATAGGCAGACCAAAAACAGCATGTACCGCTAAGTTCATCTAAGAGATAGCTCTAGATGGTGCGGAGCGTTAGTTAATTCTGTTGATAATTCGGGCTGTAAAGGAATCATCCAATGAGTTTACAAAACACAGCAGTCGCCCCAGTGGACCGTGAATACGAAATCACTATCGTACGTTTTTTTACGATCATGGCCGTAGTATGGGGCATCGTCGGCATGAGTCTTGGTGTGTTCATTGCTTCACAGTTGGCATGGCCAGCACTCAACTTTGACATTCCATGGCTGACGTTTAGTCGTCTCAGACCGCTACATACTAATGCCGTCATTTTTGCGTTCGGTGGCTGTGCCCTGTTCGCAACGTCTTACTATATCGTTCAGCGCACCTGTAAAACGCGCCTATTTGCACCGTACTTAGCTTGGTTTACCTTTTGGGGTTGGCAGGCAGTGATTATTTCTGCCGTTATTACCCTTCCTCTAGGTTTAACGTCAAGTAAAGAGTACGCTGAGCTTGAGTGGCCTATTGATGTCTTAATTGCTTTGGTATGGGTCTCTTATGCCATCGTATTTTTTGGTACAATCATCAAACGCAAAACCTCACACATTTATGTGGCTAACTGGTTCTTTGCTGCTTTTATTATTACGATTGCCCTACTGCATATCGTAAACAGCATGGCCATTCCTGTTAGTGCGTTCAAATCTTATTCGCTATTTGGCGGTGCAACTGATGCGATGGTGCAATGGTGGTACGGGCATAACGCGGTAGGTTTTTACTTGACGGCGGCGTTCCTTGGAATGATGTATTATTTCGTTCCTGTACAGATTGGTCGTCCTATTTATTCTTACCGTTTGTCTATCGTTCACTTTTGGGCATTGATTGCGTCATACATGTGGGCTGGTGGTCACCATTTACATTATTCAGCGCTTCCTGATTGGACGCAGTCATTGGCAATGGTATTCTCCATCATTCTATTTGCACCATCTTGGGGTGGTATGATTAACGGTGTACTTACGTTATCAGGTAGTTGGGATAAGCTGCGTACCGACCCGATCATTCGCTTTATGATTGTGGCATTGTCGTTCTACGCGATGTCGACGTTCGAAGGCCCAATGATGTCTATCAAGACGGTGAACGCACTATCACACAACACTGACTGGACAGTCGGACACGTACACTCAGGCGCGCTTGGCTGGGTTGGTATGATTACCATTGGTTCGCTATATGTACTGTTACCACGTATCTATAACAAACCAAAAATGTACTCTGTCAGCTTAATCACTACGCACTTTTGGCTGGCAACTGCTGGAACAGTTTTCTACATCGTATCTATGTGGATCTCAGGTATTGGCCAAGGCATGATGTGGCTTGCGACCAACCCTGACGGTACTTTGGTATATAGTTTCGTTGATACGGTTGAGTTCTCACACTTCCCGTATATCGGTCGTGCTTTTGGTGGCTTCTTATACGTATCGGGTATGTTTGTTATGGCATATAACTGCTATAAAACACTCAAGATGCCAGAAGGTAAGCCTGTAGATGTCGCGGATCCAACGGATCATGAACCTAGTGTCGAAAAACCATCGACAGCTAACGTATAAGGAGCGATCATGGCTGGTACACCGCATGAAATTATCGAAAAAAATACAGGCTTGTTGGTCATCTTTATTGTCATCGCAATCAGCTTTGCAACTTTGGTAGAAATCGTACCACTGATTTATGATAACAAAAACCCTGAAGAAGGCGGGGTAAATGCTCCCCTTCCTGCTATGGAGCCTTGGACAGCGCTTGAGTTTGAGGGACGTGATATTTATATTCGTGAAGGTTGTCACGTCTGTCACACTCAAATGGTGCGCCCACTACGTGCTGAAGTTGAGCGTTATGGACCGTACTCACGCGCTGCTGAGTCAACGTGGGATCATCCATTCTTATGGGGCTCAAAACGTACTGGACCTGATTTGGCACGTGTTGGTGGACGCTACTCTGAAGACTGGCAAAAACAGCACTTAATCGCACCGCGTTCATTGGTACCAGAGTCAGTCATGCCTGGTTTCCCATGGCTTGCCACCAATGAAGTAAACGGTGCAAATGTTCAAGCTAAAATGCGTTTATTCCGCGATCGCTTTGGTGTGCCTTACACTGAAGAAGACATCGAAGGCGCGCCAGATGCTGTTCTTGGTGCCACTGAGCTTGATGCTTTAGTTGCCTACTTACAACAACTAGGCACCGCGATGGAAGGACAGCGCTAATGGGTATTGGTGAATTACAAACAATTGCGACCGTTTCTGCCTTTGTTGCCTTCGTAGGTGTTGCATGGTGGGCGTATTCGCCAAAAAACAAAAAACGCTTCGAAGAAGATGCACAACTTGCGCTTGATGACGAGGATGTAAAGTCTCTGTCTGAAGAGCAGCGCAATAAGGATAAACGATGACATTTTTTTGGAGTTCTTGGATTACCATCCTCAGTATCATGTGTTGGGCAGGTATTCTTGGGGTTTTGTTATTTGTATTAAAATACAAGCCAGACCTCGAAGAAGACGGTACGACTGGTCATACGTACGATGGTATCCGAGAATATGATAAGCCGCTGCCTAAATGGTGGTTAGTGATATTCTTTGGTTCAATCATTTGGGGTGCCGCTTACTGGGTATTTTTCCCAGCAATTTTCCCAGCAGGCTGGAACGGTCTGGCAACAGTAGAGGTCGATGGTGAAACAGTGCCATGGTCTTCTAAGAATGAGTTGTTCAGCGAGCTTGAGAGCAATAACAAAGTATTTACAGACAACTTTGAAAAAAACATCTTGGTTAAAGCAGATGCAGCAGGCGCAACTACGACACTAGCGACGCTGAACGAGCTACAAGCGACCATGCGTCGTAGCGACAACCCGCCAGCTGACCTGCAAACTCAGATCGACCAAAAAGTTGCAGAGCTGGCGCCATATGTCGAAAAGCTGTCTGAAAACCCAAATGCATTGAAAGTGGGTAGCCGTTTGTTTTTACAAAACTGTGCGGTTTGTCACGGCTCTAATGCCAAGGGCGCTTCGGGCTATCCAAACCTCACCGATAACGATTGGTTATATGGTGGTGCGCCTGAAAACATCCTAACGACCCTACATAATGGCCGGGTTGGTGGCATGGCAGCATGGCGTGATCAGATCGGTGAAGAAGGCGTACGTGCAGTCTCTGAGTATGTCCTATCGATCTCTGGTAACCAACAAGGTTATGATCTAGATCAGACTAAAGTGGCACAAGGTGAGGTCATCTTTAACGAGCCGACCAACTGTGTGCTTTGTCATGGTGACGACGCTAAAGGTATGATTTCTACTGGTGCGCCAAACCTGACAGACGATATCTGGCTCTATGGCGGTGATCGTGAAAGCATCCGCGAGACCTTACGTTATGGCCGTGCTGGTGTGATGCCTGAGTGGCAGACAAAATTGGGTAATGAGCGTATCATGCTGCTTGCCGCGTATGTCTACTCTTTATCAGACAAGCCTGTTAAATCAGCCAAAGCTGCTACAGCAACTGCGACCGCTGCGACGACTGAAGCGCCAGCAGAAGCTACTGCTAACTGATTTTAATCGTTATTAATCAGCCAATTGCTGATATCGTTTAATGGATTTACCAGAAAGGGAGGACTGTCATTGCAGTTCTCCCTTTTTTATATATAGGCACCTATATAAGGTATCAGTAGATTGCTTTTTAGGATTACCACCCCATTTATAGTAGGGAGAATGCTAAAATATATACTTGATAGGCAGAGATATTGATGGCTTGTCCGAATGCCGTATTGCCTATCGGCTCTTAGCTATTGACCATCGATTATTTGGTAGTTGGTTTGGCATCGATTAGGTGATTGTCTTGCCCTCTACCCACTGACATTGATAACATCGCACACTCATACATCTTATTATTCAAGGTGTTTGTTCATCATGCCAGCAGACTGATTCTTTTTTTAAAGAGGCACGTTTATGTCAGCACAACAACCCAATAAGATCCCTGTACAACAAGTAGACCTCGACGCCACCAAGCATCGCGTCCACCCTAGGTTTGTCACAGGTTTTTACCAAAATATTCGTGTCATCACGATGTATGCACTACTGGCGGCGTTTTTGTTATTGCCATGGCTGCGATACAACGGTAGGCAGGCGATATGGTTTGATGTCCCCTCACAGCACTATTATATCTTTGGCATGACGTTTTTGACCCAAGATTTTTATTTTTTGGCAGCATTCGCCATCATCGCAGCCTTTACCCTCTTTATGGTGACTGTATATGCTGGCCGCGTCTGGTGTGGTTATGCCTGCCCGCAAACGATTTGGACACATCTTTATCAGTATGTCGAAAAATGGGTAATCGGCGATCGTAATAAACGCATCAAGTTTGACAAAGAACCGATGAGCGCAAAAAAAGCATTTAAGCGAGCGTTGGTCTATTTTATTTGGTTTGTGTTTTCTGTGATTACAGCAGCGACCTTTGTCAGTTATGTCGCGGGCACTGACTATCTGTATCAAAGCTGGCAGATGATAGGGATTGTCCCTGTGCCTGATTGGCCAACGTGGGTATGGATTTCGATGTTTATCTTTACCTTTGCCACTTATGCCAATGCCGGTTATATGCGTGAGCAGATGTGTGTACATATTTGCCCTTACGGCCGCTTTCAGAGTGTGATGTTTGATAAAGACACGCTCATTGTTTCCTACGATTATGAGCGTGGTGAGCCGCGTGGCCCTCGCAAAAAAGGCACCAACCCTGATGACTTGGGCGACTGTATTGAGTGTCAGATGTGTGTGCAGGTGTGCCCAACCGGTATCGATATTCGCGATGGTTTACAAGTCGCTTGTATTCAGTGCGCCGCTTGTATCGATGCCTGTAATGAGATCATGGACAAAGTGGGCTACCCACGTGGCTTGATTCGCTATACGACCGAGCGTCAATTGGCCGAAAAAGAGCCGAGCCGTGTACTGCGTCCGCGCCTATTTGCTTATCTGGCATTGCTGACGATACTGTGCGGCGGTGTGGTATATGCGCTCACAGGCCGCGTGCCATTAGAGCTTGATATTCGCCGTGACCGCAACCAGCTGTCCTCTATCAATAGTCAGGGTATGATCGAAAACAGCTATATCATCAAACTGACCAATAAGACCCAAGAGCCGCATACTTATAAGATCGCCTTGGTGCCACAAGAAGGATTGAGCTTAGCGCTACGATTTAACGATGTACCTTTAGAAGCAGGCGAAAGCTTTGATATGCCACTGAGCATCTATGGCGATCCAGATGTGATCGAATTTGGTCAAACACCAGTGACGCTGACCGTGACCAGCGAAGATGGCAAATATCAGGTAAGCAAACAAAACATCTTTACCACTCAAGGTCAGTAAATATTGGCTTTAAAGGCTGTGATTTTTCAAAGCACTTACATTTAAAAGCGCTGACGCTTAAAAGTACTTACATTTAAAAGTGTTTAGGTTCAAAAGCCTTTATGCTGCAAAGCGCTGAGAGTCAAGGCTCGGCGCTCAAAAGTACCAAGACGCCGTGCTTGGTGAGGTTGTTTTTATAACGCTTATCCGTTAGTCGCTCACAATTGGTTTGGTTAGCGATTGGCGGATGACTCATTTGTCACTTGGCAGCAGTGTGCCATTAGATTATCCAGTGATAGCGTTTACGGTATCTAGTGATATGATATCTGCTAAACCGTTATCTGATTAATAGGTATTTTATGTCTACTCCAGCACCAAACTTTAAGCATCAAGATACGCAGCCATGGTATAAAAACTACATGGTCGTCATCTTTGTGATTGGCATGCCAGCGCTGGTCGTGATCGCATGCCTCTGGTTTGTGTATTACTCCTACCAAATCCGTGACAGTGTGGTACGTGACGACTGGTATATGGATGGCAAGACCCTCTACCATGATATCTCTCGTGATAAGCTCACGCATGATTTGGACTTGCATGGCGAAATGCAGTTTGCCGATAATGGCGATATTGTATTTTATTTAAACTATCCTGAGCAAAGCTTACAGACGGGCAAGCTCCTAAACGGCACACCTCTCACCTATCCTGAGACGCTGGCGCTGTCTATCTCTCATGCCACCGATATCAAAAAAGATCGCGATGTGGTGCTCCAGCACGAAGAAGGCAATAAATACCGTGCTCATGTCGATATCGATCCTGTAAAAGCCAAATACTATCTACAAGTGAGTAATGATGGTAAGGATGACTGGCGTATGCAGGATGTGGCACGGCTACCGCGCTCCGAGGTAAGCTTTGAGCCGCTACCCGTCTTTTCAGAAAGCTAACCACAGGGTTGGCTCTTAACTGGCGCCAAAACCAAAAAAAACCAGCCATTAATCAATAATGCGCTGGTTTTTTTCTGACACGAGTGTAAGTAAATCGGCTCTCTTTAAATCACAGGATTAATCGTTGGAATCTTCTGTGCGGTAGAGCGGCTGTCTGTGGGTTTCTCTGCTGGCGGTTTGCTGGCAAACTTAGGATTAAACGTTTGGGTTTCAGGCGCGATAGGCAGACCAATATCGGCCAAGCTCTGAGTCTGCCCTGCTTGGACATTATCCCCCTCAAACAGACGCTCCTCATTATCACGATCGAGGCTCAAGGTCTCAAAGTCAAACAACTCACGGTCGGCGAGCTGCGATGGTGCGACGTTTTGTATGGCCTTAAAAATAGACGCCAAACGCTGCGGATGGGCATCGTCCCACTCACGTAGCATGTCATTGATGATGGCACGCTGTAGATTGGTTTGACTGCCGCATAAGTTACAAGGAATGATCGGAAACGCTTTGAGTTTGGCATACTCGATGATGTCTTTTTCTTCGACATAGGCCAGTGGACGAATGAGCAAGTTTTGCTTGTCATCACTGAGCAGTTTTGGTGGCATTGATTTTAGCGCGCCACCATGAAAGAGGTTTAAAAAGAACGTCGCGAGCATATCGTCGCGATGATGGCCTAATGCGATTTTGGTCGCGCCTATTTGCTTGGCAAAACCATATAGCGAGCCGCGACGTAAGCGCGAACAAGCCGAACAATAAGTCTTGCCTTCTGGTACCACGCTTTTGACGATACTATAGGTATCTTTTTCTAAGATATAATGAGCGATGCCCTGCTCGTTCAGATAAGCGGGCAAAATATCCTCAGGATAGCCTGGCTGCTTTTGGTCCAGATTGACCGCCACGATGTCAAAGTGAATCGGCGCGATACGCTTGAGTAGCAGCAAGATATCTAGCAGGGTGTAGCTGTCTTTACCGCCTGAGACACATACCATCACCACATCGCCATCTTCGATCATATTAAAGTCACGAATCGCCCACGACACTTGGCGGCGCAGCTTTTTTTGTAGTTTGCGAAACGCCGCTGTTTGCGTAGGCTCCAACATGCTACCGTCATCATCCGCGCTATTGTCAGCAGCATCTTCTATGCTATCGTGCTCAGGGTACAAATTATCATTGCCCAAGCCTGCATCGGCCGCTGTATCAACAAGCTCTGGCATGGCGTTTGGCGTGAATATGGTCGCTGCAGTCATAAGTTACTCAATATCTTTACTAAAATTATATGGCTATCATGAAGGGCAATCTATTCATCGGCAATTGGTTAAAGCCTGCGCTGACATAGATATCTTGGATACTTTGGATGCCCTAGGTGCCCTGACGGCTGCGATTATATCAAAGTTTGCTAACAGATTGAAAAGATGACGTTAATTTATCCGCGCAACTTGTCAAAGGCGCGAGCGGTGGCTAGCTTTAGGCACGCATCATTAACAAGACGCCTGAAGGTTCTGTCAGGCAGGTGTTTTTGCTAAAATAGCCAGATAGCCTCCATCACTATGGTGTTAGTCTTTAATTTTGCTCATTACCATTGATAAGCTACTCACTATTTCTCAACCAATAACAAATCAACCAATAACAGACGCCACTATGACTCACGCTACCTTGCCGCCCGCCTCCTCTTCTCAAGCTACTGACGAGCCGGTCACAGATTTGCATCAGCAAAACGCCGTCGTACTACTATCAGGCGGACTTGATTCGGTAACCTGCTTGTATTGGGCCAAGGCACGCTACGCCTCGGTGACAGCGGTCAGCTTTAACTACGGACAACGCCACAACAGTGAGCTTGTCGCTGCAAAAGCCATCGCCAAAACTGCCAAGGTCAGCCACCGTATCATTGATATCGATATCGCGCAGTTGGGTGGCTCGTCTTTGACCGACCACAGTATGACGATCCCTGATGGCGCTACCGACACATTTCCCAATCAGCAGCACGATGATGTCGATAATGACGCCATTCCCAATACTTATGTGCCCGCACGCAATACGATTTTTTTATCCTATGCGCTGGCCGTGGCCGAGGTGACCGATGCCAATCATATCGTCATTGGCGTCAGCTCCGTCGATTACTCAGGGTATCCAGATTGTCGCCCTGAGTATATCGCGGCCTTTGAACACATGGCCAACCTCGCGACCAAAGCGGGCGTGACCGGTCATCATTTGTCGATTCAGACACCGCTGCAGCAGCTGTCTAAAGCCAAAACCATCGAGCTTGGTCTATCACTGGGTGTCGATTATGCTCAGACGATTTCTTGCTACCGCGCAGATGCCAATGGCTTGGCTTGCGGTACGTGTGATAGCTGCGCGCTGCGCCGCCAAGGGTTTGCCCAAGCAGGCGTCGTCGACCCTACCCGCTATCAGCCCTAAGCGCAGATAGCGCAGTTTTTGTAGGCGCGCAGCCCAACAATCAACATTTGCGAAACATTCGCTTGCATTAACACAGCATGTCATCATTGTATTTTGCGCCCTATCCTTGCTATGGTATGTGCGATTGCATTGATTGCAAGACATTAGTTACAAAACCTAAGTGACGATATCATCCGCGTATCGCTGTACCTTGATAACAGCGACGCACACCAAATTTATAAAACAGACACCATCTGTAAGAGGATATTTATGAAGTTGTTACCAGTATTACCCCTAGCTCTAGCTGCCATCTTTGCGTTGCCCCAAGCAAACGCGGCTGATATCAAGCAAGACAATATCAATACCTGTGTCAATGGTGCGGTCAAATATAAAGTCGCTGACAAAAGTACCGCCACCAAACTGTGCAATTGCACCATCGGCGTCCGTAGCAACATGACCATCGGTCAAATGTGGGAAATCGAAAGCTACGCACAGAATAAAAAAGACCCTTCCAATCTGCCATATGTCAAAAAAATGCAAAAAGACTTACAGCAATGCACAGTCGGTCTAGATCTCAAGCAGCCACAAAAACCTGCTTAAGATAACGGGTGCACGATGTACAAAAGACTGGTCATTGCCAGTCTTTTTTGTTGAGGATAAATAGACAAAGTGTAAAACTGATTATTCATTTTTGCTAATCTGCCTATAATAAGAATACGATAACGCTGATAAAGCTCGCTATACTTGTGATATACATACTATACAAACCATCTATAGTCGATACACTCTAAAAATGTCATAGCGCTACTGGGATGCTGTTTTTAAATGTAGGTTGCGCAGCCTCTGGGAACGCAGCACGCAAGTAAAATTTATACCAGTAGCGCGTTTAAATCCATAACAGTTTTACATTCAGCTAACTATATAACACCATAAGGACATTAGCATGGCAAAACCAACAACAGAAACGATCAACCTACCCGACTTTCCAGTGACCATCGTACGCAAACTTGCTGGAAACTTTATCCATGATGAGATCAGTCTCAAAGAGATGGTTGCCAATACCGACAAAGGTCTTATTCTCTATTTTTATCCTAAAGACAATACACCAGGCTGTACCACGCAAGCGACGGAGTTCACGGCGCATATCCACGACTTTGACGACTTAGGTTATGACATTATTGGCGTCTCTCGTGATAGCGTTGAATCCCACGAAAAATTCATCGATAAATATGACTTGCAGATCCCACTTATCAGTGATGCTGATGAGAAGCTATGCCAGTATTTTGAAGTCATTAAAGAGAAAAACATGTACGGCAACATTACTTTGGGGCTAGTACGCTCGGCATTTGTATTTGATAAAGAGGGCAAGCTGACTCACGCACAGCGTAACCTACGTGCCAAAGATTACACCAGTCGTCTACTCAGCATATTGGCACCATAACCTGATCGTTATAACAGAGCACATTTTTGCCGCAAAAATGATAGAACGCGCGAATATAAGGCTCTGAGTCACCGGTCAACACATACGCTTATAATCCCTTCTTACTAGAGAATCATATGAATAAACAGTCTGGTACTACTACTGATAAGGCACCGCAAAAAATCACGCGCAACGTTTCTGTTGCCGTTATCGGTGCAGGCACGGCTGGTCAAAATTCCTTTCGCCAAGCGAGCAAAATTAAAGATGATGTCGTCATTATCAATGAAGGGTTTTGGACCACTACCTGTGTCGCTGTCGGCTGTATGCCTAGCAAACTGCTGATTGCAGCCGCTGACCGTGCACATGATGCCAACCATTCTGGCGACTTTGGGGTTCATGCCACGGTAAAAATAGATGGCAAACAGGTGATGCAGCGTGTACGTGATGAGCGCAGTCGTTTTGCTAGCTATATCAAAAAAGAAGTAGATAGCTGGCCTGATCACAAAAAAATCGATGGGCGTGCTCATATTAACGAGCAAGGGTTAATCGAGGTCAATGATGAGCTCATTGCCGCAGAGCAAATCATTGTGGCAACTGGCAGCTCACCTTTTATACCTGACGGTTGGGCTGACAAACTGGGTGACACGATGCTCACCTCTGATAGCGTGTTTGAGCTTACAGACTTACCCAAATCTATGGCAGTAGTAGGCGCAGGAGCCATTGGTCTAGAACTTGCACAAGCATTTACGCGCTTGGGCGTAGAGGTGACGCTACTCAACCGAGTCAAACAGGTTGCTGGTCTCAAGGATAATGACATCAACCAAAAAGCCATCGAGTGCTTAAGTCATGAGCTTACCATGCACTTGGGAAGCAAGATTACTGATGTGGGTCAAAAAGTAAATAAAGACACTCAAACTGCGTTTATTGAATATGAAGACAGTGCTGGTGAGTCAAGACAATGGCAAGGCGACTGTGTGTTAGTCGCTACTGGCCGCCGCAACAACATCAAGCAGTTGGGTGTCGAAAATCTAGGCGTTGAGCTTGATGACAAAAACCGCCCGAAAAACTTGAGTAAAAAAACAGGCCAAATTGGCGAGTCAAACGTCTACATCGTTGGTGATGCCAACGCTCACATTCCTCTACTGCATGTAGCGAGTGATGAGGGCTATAGTGCTGGCAACATGGTCTGTGAAAATACCGAAGATGCTTATATTCGCCCGCCCGCCACCCCATTTTCTATCGTATTTTGCTCGCCGCAAATCGTCAATGTCGGAATGTCTCTACCCGAGATTCAAAAAGACCCTGAGCTGGAATTTGTCATTGGTCGCGTCAGCTTTGATAACCAAGGGCGCAGCCGTGTGATGGGCGTTAATTGTGGTCTGCTACATATCTATGCCTGCAAAAAAACCGACAGAATATTAGGCGCGAGTTTGGTGGGCCCTGATGCCGAATACATCGGTCATATATTAGCTACAGCGATTACCAATGACTTGAGTATTAAAGACATGCTCGATACGCCTTTTTATCACCCTACGATATTAGAAGGACTGCGTACGGCATTACGTGATGTGCAGGACAAAATGGAGATACCCTATCAATCTCAGGACGCGCAAGAAGACAATTTTTAAGGATTTGGACTGTTTTACAGGAAGGACACGCTCTCATAAAAACCCTGATAAAAAAGGTAGCATTGCAGGCGATCAGGGCGTATCTTGTGTTTGCTTGCCTCCCTAATTTCAGGTAACTTAATACCTTTACATGTACTCATCACTGCATGGACCAAAAAATGCCAATCGCTAGTATTACCGATTTTTTTCAAGAGATCATTCGTGATCTGCATACTAGCCTTTATTTGGCGCTTGGCGGCTCTGCTGATGAAGAGTCAATCGACTGGTCCTCACAGGTGGTCGATTTGGCCAGTACTGCCATCAAAATCCTGATCTTACTTGCGGTACTTGGGTTTTTTTATTGGTTGGCGATTTATATTCTCAAGCAAAGCAAAACAAAGCTACACTTGAATGAGCGGCGCACCAAGATTGTCCGCTCGGTACTGCGCTATATCTGGATTGTGGCAAGTTTGATTGCCATTATGAGTCAGATCTACTTTGAGCCTGAAACCATCAAAGCCACTGCCAAGGCCAGCACTTGGGCAGGTATTTATTATGTGCTTTGGACCTCATCTGGGCAGATCATTCACAAAGTCTTGCAGCATTATGGTCTGAATGCCTCGATAGAGCAGCTGCTAAAAAACATCTTGTCTGTGCTGCTACTGGTGCTGGGTCTGGCCAGTGTCATGGCGCAGTTTGGCTTTGATATCGTCTCGCTGGTCGCCGGTCTCGGTATCGTCGGTCTGGCGGTAGGCTTTGCCGCTCAGTCCACCCTTGCCAACTTTATCGCTGGCATCACCATCTTGCTTGAGCAATCGTTTCAAGTAGGTGACTGGATTCATATCAATGAAAATGAAGGCCGAGTGGTACTCATCGCCCTGCGTACCACGCATATCTTGACGCGGGACAACATCACCGTCATTATTCCAAACTCCAATGTTGCCTCCTCTGAGGTGACCAATTTAACCTCCAAAAACTTCATACGGTTTGATATTCGTGTGCGTATCGCCTTTGAAGACGATATCGATACCGCTCGCAAAGAGATCCTACAAGTACTCAGTGACACCGATGTGGTACTCAGCCGTCCAGAGCCCTCAGCCACAGTCGATGAAATTGGTGAATACGGGGTTTTCTTTATCGTGCGTTTTTGGGTAAAACCTGCTGCCGTCGCCCGTATGCCAAAAATCAAAGAAGGTCTCAAAGAGGACATCAAACGCGCGTTCGATGCTGCCAACATCTCTACCCCTTATCCACATATGCGTTTGCTGATGCCAAAGGACGTCGATTATCCTATCGCCACAAAGCCCTTTGCCACCACCACGCAGGTAGTATCACAGTCATCAGAGCCGCTACCCCTGACAAAAAATGAGCAGTAAAGCCGCGACTATCTTGCTCAATAACCACCACTTTAAACCATCCTACCTGGAAATATGATAAAATCACGGGTTAAACATCGCCATTGCTGATGTGCCTCATTTACCCTTTTAGACCACAGGTATCCGTATGACCGAAACCACTTCGCCAGCATCTTTCACAGCATCTTCGCCAGCGTTGTCGCTTGAGCTTATCGTTACCTGTGCCGATGGGCTCGAAGCGCCGCTACAGACTGAGCTGACCAGCTTTGGTATTCAAAGCGATATCAAAAGCACCGGTCGTCTGGCCGTCACTGGCAGCTTGCGTGATCTGTATACCATCTGTCTTTGGTCACGCGTGGCCTCACGGGTACTGCTGCCCATCAAACGCAAAAACATCAATACCGAATATGATGTGGCCGAGCAGCTCTATGGTTTGGCAAAGTCTGTCAACTGGACTGAGCAGTTTGACTTAGAGCAAACCTTTGCCATCCGTCTGTCTGTCGATAAGCGCGTGGCGGTCAGTCAGCAGTTTGCGATGCTGCGTATCAAAGACGCCATCGCCGATACCTTCAATGAAGTATATGACAGCCGCCCCAACGTCGACAGCAAAAACCCAGATTTTTCTGTGTTTGCTACTGTCAATGACAAGCAAGCCGAGCTGTATCTAGACCTATCTGGTACCAGCTTGCATCGCCGCGGCTATCGTGTGGCCATGACCGACGCGCCTTTAAAAGAAAACCTAGCCGCAGCGCTACTCTATAGCGCAGGTTGGCATAAGAAAAACGACGCAGGCAACGCGCCTTTTTATAACGCTCTTATCGATCCTATGTGCGGATCAGGTACGTTTATTATCGAAGCGCTCTTGATGCATTGTGATTATGCTGTCGGTATCGATAAAGCAGCCAATCAATTCGGATTTTACGAATGGCAACATCATGATGATGCGCTCTGGCAGCAGATGATTGAGGATGCCCAAAACCGTTTTCGCGAGGCGCTCGCCATTGCTCAAGAGCAGCCAGACACCTTGCCGCTGATTTTGGGTTTTGATGCTGATAGCGGTGCGATACTCGCCACAGGAAAAAATCTGATCGCCGCAGGGTTGCAAGAACTGTTGCCGCTGCTTGATATCGAGACGCGCGCGCTCAATCAACTAGGCGGTGTGCTAAAGCCGCTGGTCGATGACGGCCGCTTGAGCAATCCGCTTGTCATTACCAACCCACCTTATGGCGAGCGTTTGGGCGATGAAGACATTATCAAGCCTTTATACCAGTCAATCGGGCTTATTTTGCAAGACAGCTTTGCAGGTAGTGGCATTAATCCAATGCTTGGCATCTTGGCCGCCAATGTCGAACAGGTCGATATCTTACCAATCAAAGAACCAAAAACTCTGCGCTGTCACAACGGTGCCATTACGGTTTATTTTCGTTACGGGACCCTTATCGCTGGGCAAATAGGCCATCTGGTCAGTCGTTTTGAGAAGCGTGACATCACGGTAGAGGGCGGGCAAGACTTTATCAACCGTCTACAAAAAAACCTCGCCAAGCTTAAAAAACTCGCCAAAAAAGACAATGTCAGCAATATTCGTGTCTATGACGCTGATTTGCCCGACTTTAAAGTTGCCATTGACCTGTATGGTGATTATGCGCACGTGCAAGAATACGCACCGCCCAAAACCATCCCGCCTGAGACCGCAAAAAAACGCTTCAACCTCGCCCTGATGGGTATCCGTGAGGTGTTTGATATCAACCGCGAGCAGGTCTTTATCAAAACCCGCGCCCGTCAATCAGGTAATGAGCAATACAGCAAACAAGGCAGTAGCGAAAAGCGCGGTAAGTTTTATATCGCACGCGAAGATGGCGCTTACTTTTACGTCAACTTTACCGACTATCTCGATACCGGCCTGTTTATCGACCATCGCAACATGCGCGCCCGTATCAAAGCCAACAGTCGCGGCAAGTCAGTACTTAACTTATTTGCTTATACCTGTACGGCCAGTGTACACGCAGCACTCGCTGGCGCCAAAAAAGTCACTAGCGTGGATCTGTCACAAAACTATCTCGACTGGGGCAAGCAAAACTTTGCCTTAAATGGTCTGGATGTCAGTGGGAGCAAGTATAAGTTCGTCGCTGCCGATATTTTTGAGTGGATCAAGGACAATACTGAGCAGTTTGATATTATCTTTATCGATCCGCCGACGTTTTCCAACTCAAAAAAATTCCAAGGCACCTTTGATGTGCAGCGCGACCATGCTGCCCTTATCAACCGCGCCATGAACCGCTTAACCTCTGATGGCGTGTTGTATTTTTCTAATAACTTCACCCGTTTTGAGTTGGACGAGCAGCTAAGCGAGCGCTACGATATTGTCAATATCACGCCAAAGACCATCGGCTTCGATTTTAATATCAAAAAACCCATCCACCAAAGCTTTGAGATTCGTCATCGTTAAGGCATAAAAAAGGCCTATAACCGCCTTGTTTGCCCAGCTTTCGTCGTGTTTTGTAGCAAATATCACAATGGCCCAATCGGCTTTGATTGGGCCATTTTTTGTTGTTATGATAGAGCACTACTACGCGGCGAAAAAGCGCAGGCTGTCCAAATACCAATCCCATCATAGGTTTTGCTCGGCTTAATCTACTCAAATGTACCATGACATGGCCCGTGCTTTTATCCTGCGCCTCCCTCCCCTAATAATAAGGACAATCCCATGGCTTTATCACTGAACAAAGGCGGTAACTTATCGCTCACCAAAACCGACCCAAACCTAACCAAACTGCTCATCGGTCTTGGCTGGGACGAGCGCGCTACCTCTGGCGCTGAGTTTGATCTGGACGCCAGTGTGTTTTTATTAAATACCGCGGGCAAAGTACGCGGCGATCATGATTTTATTTTCTACAATCAGCTCAGATCTGACAATGGCGCAGTGGAGCATACTGGCGACAACCGTACAGGCGAAGGCGATGGCGATGATGAAGTCATCAAAGTAAACCTCACCCAAGTCCCAGCCGATATCGACAAAGTCGTGGTCACGGTCACCATTCATGATGCGGCAGCGCGCAATCAAAACTTTGGTCAAGTGGCCAACGCCTTTATCCGTGTGGTTAATGAAGAAACAGGTACAGAAGTCGTTCGCTTTGACTTAGCAGAAGACTACTCGGTCGAGACCGCCATGGTATTTGGCGAAGTATATCGCCATAATGGCGAATGGAAATTCCGCGCTGTCGGTCAGGGCTACTCAGGCGGCTTGCAGGCGATGTGTCATCAATATGGCGTCGATATCTAATTTTGAGTATAACCCTCTACCCTAGCGATCAGACAGTCATAGCGCACTGTCAGACACGATGATACGCACAAATTTTGGTTGCAAAACAGTCACAATTTTTCATCGGCAAACGACTAGCAATACTTTAGGTTTCGTTTAAAATTATCCATAAAAAGTGGTTAGCGATAACCACTTTTTTGCAGTTTGTGCCTATAATAGGCCGACCTTAGCTTTACGCAACCAGACAGGATGTGTCATGAGACATTTTTATTTAGACTTTATCTTTACTATTATTGCCCTTGCAATCGCGGCATGGTGGGGATATTCACACGGCGGTATGGGCGGTATGATAACCACCCTATCTATTACTGCTATTTTGGCCGTCATGGAGATTTCATTATCATTTGATAATGCGGTGGTCAACGCTTCAGTCCTCAAAGGCTGGGACGAGTTTTGGAAAAAAATCTTTTTAACGGTTGGTATTTTAATCGCCGTATTTGGTATGCGTTTGGTATTCCCAATCGTCATCGTTGCCGTCACTGCTGACCTTGGTATGATGGAAGTGATCAATCTGGCGTTGTATAACCCAGAAGAATACTCTGCCAGACTCATGGCACACCATGCAGAGATCTCTGCTTTTGGTGGTATTTTCTTATTGCTGGTGTTCTTAAACTTTATCTTTGATGACAAAGAAGTGCATTGGTTTGAATGGTTAGAGAGCCGTTTGGTAAAGCTGGGCAAAGTCGATGCCATGAGCGTGTTTGTGGCGCTGATCGTTTTGATGGTTGCGGTATCGTGGGCCAGTGCTGAGCAGTCAGCGGCGGTATTAATCGCAGGCGTCTGGGGTATTCTTGTCTATCTTGGTGTCCAAGTGGTATCAGGTATGCTCGAGGGCGATTTGGAAGAAGAGCTAGAGCACGAAGGCGGAACCTCAGGATCTGAGGCCACCAGCGCCATCATGAAAGGCGGTATCATCGGTTTCTTATACCTAGAAATCCTTGATGCGTCGTTTAGTTTTGATGGTGTGATTGGTGCCTTTGCCATTACCAATGACGTGATTGTCATCATGCTAGGTCTTGCCATCGGTGCGATGTTTGTCCGTTCGATGACTATTTTCTTAGTCGATAAAGGCACGCTCGATGAGTTTGTCTATCTAGAGCACGGCGCGCATTATGCCATCGGTGCTTTGGCCATCATCATGCTATTGTCGGTGAAATTCCACGTGCCAGAGCTGATCACTGGTCTTATCGGTATCACCTTTATTGGTTGGGCCTTTGTTGCATCACTCAACTACCGTAAACGCCAAGCACTTGAATAACGCAGCTGTGTTTAGTGTCAGCATTCGATTTCATTAAGTGATCAAATGACAGGTTATATCAAGCAATTGGTATAACCTGTTTTTTTATGTGCACTTGCAGACTTCGCTCATTATCTAGCGTGATATCCAGTCTTATATCGTTAATCTATTTTAAAACCAGTACCGCCCTACTGGCTTTAAGGCGCTTACTATCTTTGCTGGTGTTTACTTCCCTGCAAGCATCTTCTGAAGTTTTGCCAACACCACGCCATAGAGCGGTAAAAAAATACACACGCCCATCACTATCTTAAACAAATAGTCCATCGTACCAATCTCAATCCAGTGCGACGCCATAAAAGGATCTGGGCTTTTATAAAAAGCGATGGCAAAAAAGCAAAAGCTATCGACCAAATTGCCAATAAACGTCGATGCGAGCGGTGCAACCCACCAAATACTCAAACGGCGCAGTTTATTGAATACTTGGATATCCAGCAGTTGTCCGACCACATAAGCGCTAAAACTGGCCAACACAATGCGAAAGACAAATAAATTAAAATCCAGCAGATGCTCATGACCAATAAACTGACCATTTGAAAACACCACAGAAAAATAATAAGAAATCATCAGCGCAGGCATCATCGCAAAAAAGATAATACGTCTGGCTAAATGCTGACCAAAGATACGCACGGTCAAGTCAGTAATCAAGAATATAAAGGGAAAAGTAACAGCGCCCCATGTGGTGATAAAGCCAAACAGCTCGACAGGTATCTGCACTAAGTAGTTACTACTGGCGATGATAAAGATATGCAGGCTGACCAGCCAAAATAGCGCGCGGCGATAGCGAATGGGTTCGATCGGGGTTGTCAAAACAGTACTAATACTCATAAATCGGCCTTTTTTTACAGCAGGGTAGAGGGAACCTGAGCGCGCTATTATAAATGATAATCAGATAAATAGCGAAACGACGATGGATATGGTCATAATCTTACTTTTTTGTAGACAGAAAGATACATGTTGTATAGTCACACAAAATACGCCTTGCTTACTCAGCAATCGCTTAGTATAGTTAGACGTAACGATAGGCAGGATATGGCGTACAGGTCGATTTATTGATCTTTTGTGCTCAGATAGTCATGACTGCCCTATTTTTGACTTATAACACCAAAAACTCTTAATTATTAATTCATAGGATATTTATATGGCTATTAGCTTAACAAAAGGCGGCAACGTAAACTTATCAAAAGAAGCGCCAGGCTTGACCAACATCACAGTCGGTCTTGGCTGGGATCCGCGGGCGACCGACGGTCAAGATTTTGACTTAGACGCCATCGCTTTTTTGTTGAATGAAGCGGGTAAAGTCCGTAACGATCAAGACTTTATCTTCTTTAACAACCTAAAGTCAGACAACGGCGCGGTCGAGCACACCGGTGACAACCGTACTGGCGAAGGCGACGGCGATGATGAAAAAATCAAAATCAACCTAGCCAATATCCCAGCGGATGTCAGCAAAGTCGCCATCTGTGCCATCATCTATGAAGGCCAAGCTCGTAACCAAAACTTCGGCCAAGTGGGCGACGCTTATATCCGCGTGGTCAATGATAATGGACAAGCCGAAATCGCTCGCTACGACCTATCAGAAGACGGTAGCACCGAGACGGCTATGATCTTCGGTGAGCTATATCGTCACAACGGCGATTGGAAATTCCGCGCGGTTGGACAAGGCTTTAATGGCGGTCTTGGCCCATTAGCGGCTTCTTATGGCGTAAATGTATAACGTCATCGTTTAACTTTATCTGGGTTTAAACTTATCAAGATCTAAACTTATCAAGATCTAAACTTATCATGGTTTAAATCTATCAAGGGTTAAACCCTCCATCGTCGCAGTCACCATCTATATAGGACTGCGGCAGCAAATAAGCCATCAAGTGTGCTCATTTTTCACATTTGATGGCTTTATGTTTATTACGCAGCATAAAGCTTTATAAATCAGCCCCTGTGACATCGCCTCTATCAAAAAGATTAAAAGAAGGATTTGCCCCCTATGGCCGCGACATTTAGCTTAATCGGTACCATTGAGCCTTTTTTGCACTGCAATCTAAAAAAGGGTGACTCTATTTATTGTGAAGCCAACGCCATGGTCATGATGGAGTCTAATCTTGAGTTAAAAGGCAAGCTACAAGGCGGGCTGATGCAGTCGTTGATGCGCCGCTTTGCTAATGACGAATCCCTATTTCAGCAGCAGATAGAAGCGACGGGCGGCGAAGGAGACTGCCTGCTTGCACCAACGCTAGATGGTGACATGCAAATCATCGAGGTCGGCAAGCAGCAATACACACTCAGTGATGGAGCTTTTGTCGCCGCGCAAACAGGCGTCGATATCAGAGCCAATATTCAGCGCAACCTTGGCGGCGCAGTATTTGGCGATACCGGCGGCTTTATGGTGATGCAGACCCAAGGCCAAGGTCAAGTGGTGGTATCAGGTTTTGGCTCACTGTTTGAGATTGAGGTGACACCAGACAAAGACGTCATCATTGATAACGGTCACGTGGTCTGCTGGGACTCAAACTTGGACTATAAACTGTCGGTGTCGACCAGTAAGAAAAAAGGCATCATGAGCAATATCATCAACTCCGTCACCAGCGGCGAAGGTATGGTGCTAAACTTCTCAGGTAGCGGCAAAGTCATCATCTGCTCACGCAACCGTGACAGCTACCAAGGCTGGCTACAAAGCATCCTAGGCACCAGCTCAGGCGGTCGCGGCGGCGGCGGTGGCTTTTTAGACAATATCTTATAGCGCGGCGCTGTTCGTTTTTACTCACAATTATTATAAGGACAATCTCATGGCAGTTAATCTACAAAAAGGGCAAAAAATCTCTTTAAGCAAAGAAGCTGGCGGCGAGCTGACACAAGTCAAACTGGGCCTAGGCTGGGATGTGGCTCAAGGGCCTCAAGCACAAAAAGGCGGGTTTTTGGGTAAATTGTTTGGCGGTGGTAGCGGCGGCGACTCTATCGATCTTGATGCCTCTTGCATCATGTTCGATAGCAGCAAACAAGCCGTCGATGCGATTTGGTTTAGCCAGCTAAAATCAAAAGACGGCAGCATCGTCCATACAGGCGACAATCGTACTGGCGATGGTGACGGCGACGATGAAGTCATCAACGTCGATCTCGCGCGCGTCCCAAGCAATGTGACGTCACTGGTATTTACGGTCAATAGCTTTACCGGTCAGACGTTTGAGACCGTCGAAAATGCGTTTTGCCGTATCGTCAACGCCAGCAACAACGCTGAGGTGGCGCGCTATAATTTATCCGCACAAGGCGGCCATACTGCGATGATTATGGCCAAGGTCTATCGTCATAACGGCGAATGGAAGATGCACGCCATCGGCGAGACTGCCTCTGGTCGTACCTTTCATGACTTGATGCCTGCGATTACTCCGCATGCTTAATAGCTGCTACTTGTATTTACTATAACTGTTTTTGTTTACAAAAAATCAGCCCGTCTATTTATCATAGACGGGCTGATTGATATTTGAATACTGATGCTTCAATACTGATACTTGAAGATTGGGATTAGGTGTTACTTACGTCCACGCTTCCAGCTAAAGCCCCAATGAAAGGCCTTATCCATTTCTTGGTGACCTTTAAAGTATTGGTTGATACGCTCGACATTGATGCTGCCTTGCTGATTGACCAGCCGCGCGATGGCGCACATAGGCAGGTTGCTGGTGCCTTCTGTCAGACGAGTCTCAATCGGTGGCTGCTCTGGCACGTGAATGGTCACCACCCCATCAGTTTGGGCCCAGTTTGGCACACCCTCATAAATAAAGGCAAAAATAAACACCTCCTCAATCTGCGACCACTGTTGGCCATTGATATCGAGCCATTCACCGTCACTCACCTGCCCGGTTCTATCATCAGCCCGCAAGCACACATAAGGCGCCGACTGCAAGCTACCAAAGCGATTGCCCAGTGCTTGAATCAGGGTTTTTTCGCCATTTTTTAGATGAATCATCGCACCGACATCCAAATCGATGCCGCCAGATTTGTGCTGCTTAAATAAATCGCCTAATAGCCCTTTTTTGGGCGTTTTTTGATCGGCATTTGGCCGCTGGTTCCAGTTGAGATTGACTGCGATTTTGCCAAAATTGTCGCGTTTTTTTAGATTGATGCTGGACTGATTTTTGGTTAAGGTAATTTTGTTTAAATTTACCGTAGGACTGGCGGGTATCGGCGGCGGAGTGGCCTGAGCAGGTTGATTGGGTTTTTGTGCATTGATCGTCTGTGCTTGAGGTGCTGCTTGGCTTGGTGCTGGCGCTTCATCAGCAATCTCGACCCCGAAATGCTCAGATAATGGCTTGAGACCACCATTAAACCCCTGCGCGATAAAACGAAACTTCCAACTGCCCTGCCGGCGGTAGCATTCGGCCAAGATAATGGCTTTTTCGGAGCGGCCAGTACTATTTAGCTGGCAGGTCAATAATACTTGGCTGCCCTGCAATACCTGAATATCCACATCACCGATTTGTGCCAGCGTTTGCTCGCTAGAGAATGCCAAAGCAATCTTGTCGATATTGGCAGGCTGCGCGGGCAAATTGATATCAAAAAACCCATCGCTGTCATGGCCGCGAAAGCTGACATTGCCGTCGTCGCTGCGGGTCTGACCATAAAATATCATGTCGCCATCACCGCGTACCTTGCCATCGCTAATTAAGCGATAAGCGGCGCAATCTACCGCGTTTTGGCTTATGATACGAATACTGATATGGTCATTGGGTAATGGCGCGTTGGCACCCGCCACCAATTGTTGCGGTTGGTTTTGGCTCATATTCTGTCCTTCTTATAAGTAATAATGCTTATTTTTTATTGCTTAATGGATCATACTAGGCTGTGTCTGCATTTCAAAAATAGTGATAAAAATGAGATAAATTGCGGTCAAACAAGGAAAATAGCGCCGTTAGTATCGGGATATTGACCTGCTATTTGACGACGTTTAACGATGCTTGCCAAGATTTGGCCATTTTTAGCTCATTCAGATAGCTATCGCGTGAATCGAAGACATGCCCTGCACATTGCTCTATAGTAGCAGTCAGTTGAAAATAAGCCCAGTGCTACTGATATTAAAGTGCGCTCACTATCCCTATGCCATAAAGCTCTGATAATAAAGTGCTTGAGAAACAGTGACGATCGGATCACGATACTACCCCCTAACCCTTAGCATCTGAGAGACCCATGAACAACCCTGCAAACGCTACTCTTCACTCAGCGCCCCTAGCCGTCTGGTTGGCTGAAGGTCAATCCAGCCAGCGCGATATGCTCGCTAGCCTGCAAGCTCTAAAAACCAAAACGAGCGCGCCACTGCATATCATTGCTTCACATCGCCATGATAGATCTGAAATCTTTTCGCTGGCCGATACGGTCTATCGTGAGCCTTTAGCGTCCGCAAGTGATGTTCCTAAGCAAATGCCCCCTCTTGATATGCCGCGCTGGCAGTTTGTGCTCGAACAAGCCCAGCAGCAGCAGGTCAAAGTCCTTTTGACAGGGCGCAACAGCATAGACTACGAAGCAAAGCGCGACGCGTTTGCGGCGGCTGGTATCCGCCTACTGACAGGGGCCACCAGTGTCGACGCCCTAGCGTCCATCGATGATAAGTTTGCCTTTATGCAGCACTGTCAGGCGCATGACATTCCTGTAGCCGAGGCGTGGCGGTTTGATACCCTAGCCGAGCTTGAAGCATTGCTGGATAAATACGGCGATCAGCCGCTGTGTGTCAAGCCAGTCACAGGTATTTTTGCCCAAGGGTTTTGGCGGCTTGATACCGGAAAGGCAGCAGCTGACCTTTATGACAGCTTTGAGCATCTGTACTTTACCGAAGAGAAAAAAATCAGCACCGAGCAGTTTTTGCAGGCATATAGCCATAGCCAGATGGTGCATGAGCGTCCTATCCCTATGCTACTGATGCCCTATCTATCAGGCCAAGAATACTCTATCGACGTGGTGTGTGAATACGGTGAGGTGCTGGCGGCCGTTACACGCCATAAAACAGGAAAAATCCAGCATGTCGGCTACGATCAGGAGGTGATGGCAGTGGTGATTCCATTGATTAGCGCCTTTGGCTGCGATGGTATCGTTAGCGTCCAGACCAAGGCCGATAGCGACGGCCAGCATCGTGTCCTTGAGATCAACAGCCGCCCCTCAGGTGGTATCGGCTATACGGCACACAGCGCTGTCGACTTGACTCAAATTGGTTTTGGTTATTGGTTGGGCCTGAGCGACAAGCCCAAACTGGCTGACGTCATCGGGCAAATCACTCCCTGTCAGGTTCGCTCTTTGATGACCAGTGTCAAAATTAAATAGAACTGCTGTTTATTACCCTTGATGCAGACCCTTATTTTAAAGACAATTACTGTAAAGACGCTGATTTAAAAACGCTGCTTGCAAAATAAGCCATATCCGATAGTCAACATCAAGAAAGCGGCAGCATAAAAAAAGGTTTTTAGAGCGTATTCTAAAAACCTTTTTGCTTAAAGCATGCCTTCAATTGAATTGATTGAGATATTGATTGAGCTGACGACACGCCCTAATCTCATCGGGCTGCAGTATGAGATATCACTCACCAAATACCAGTGCTGCCTTTTGCGGCGCATTTTTAGAGGCAATGACCCACAGCAAGCTTAGGACGATGGCCGAGCCGATAAAGATAAGCATCGATGACATAAAGGCATCTGAGCTGCTATGCGTCATAGACATCATCTCACCCGTATGAGCCATTTGCATCTCCATCGCGGCCATACCTGTGTAGTGCATCCCGCACACCGCAATACCCATGATAAAAGCACTACCAAAACGTTGTAAATTGCCGCGCAGATTAAAGGCCAACCATAGCGCAGCGATCGACGCGGCAATGGCAATCGCAATCGAGGTGAGCAAAAGCGGGGTGTTATAGGACATGGTTGCTTCCATCTGCATGGATGCCATGCCCGTATAGTGCATGGCGGCCACGCCAAGACCTGTCAATATTCCGCCGCCGAGCAGTTTTGCCACACTTGGTACACCGCGGCCAACGATGACCACACCAACCGCCACAAACAGTACCGCCAGCAGCATCGACACAATCGTCAAGCCCAAGTCATAGGTCACTGGCATCTCCATATCCACGGCCATCATACCGATATAGTGCATCGACCAAATCGCACCACCGATGGCGAGCGAAGACAGCGCTACCCAAAAGTACAAGTCATTGCCAGGCTTAGCAGACGGAACTCGGATGGCCAAGTTTAGACCAACATACGAGCCAAACACAGCGATGGCATACGAGACAAGCACCAACATCAGGTTATATTCAACTTCTATCATTTTTTCGCCCTTTACATTTTTATAAACAGTGAGCCCAAGCCATTTAAGCAACTTAAGATTTGTACGAGTCGCCGTACTTGAGACGCTCATTACTTTTTTGTCATAGGTGTTATTTGACCCATGAGTGATTTTTACCAGATATAGTTAGCTGAATGTAAAACTGTTATAGATTTAAACGCGCTACTGGTATAAATTTTACTTGCGTGCTGCGTTCCCAGAGGCTGCGCAAAATTCATCCCAGTAGCGCTATGACATTTTTAGAGTGTATCGACTATAGTAAACTCGCAAACATGGGTACTGCCCGCACCGCAGCTGGTTTCTTCTGCGCGCACTCTGCCCACCGCGGGATTGCTTGCCAAAAAGCCTTCTATATACCCCACCACAAAGTGGCAGCCTGAATGTGAATGCTCGGATGACTGACAAAACGGGCATTTCATCAAAGTAATGACATGGTCACGGGCCTTGATTTTAGAAAACACTTTGAGTGCAGGCACCAACTCGCGGCTGATGGCAGCAGACATCTTGAGCGGACTACCAAGCGCATAGTCACGCTGATAGATACCGCCGCCAACCTTGCGGCCCAGCTCATGCATGGCACTGACGCATCTTTCGGCCGGCAGACTGGCTTTGTACTGAGTGACCACCTCGGCTATGTCTGGATACCGCGCACCGATAGCGGCCAGTACGCTTTTTTCGTCTATTGCGGGCGCAGTAGGTGCCGATGGTATCGGAGCCGCAACCGGCGCCGCCGCCTCGTCTTCCTCAATTTCCAGCTTAAGCAGCGTACACCCATCGATGGCAGACAAGTCAGCGATCAAATCCGCTTGCGTCTTCGCGCCTTGGCTTTTGGCCACCACCTGTATGATGTTGCCGCCATTGCTTGACGGCTCTTGTCTTTGTGAGACAAGCTGATAGCCAGCTTTGATCAATGGTGAAATCACATTGACCAAACGGATGCGTTCCGAGGCGGTTTCTAGTGCACAAGAGAATCTCAAAGCTCACTCCTTTTTAACAATACAGCCAAACTTTTTCGTGCTGAGTTATTTTGGTAAACTGCGGCGCTGATTAGGTCACCAAAATATCGCCAGACGTACAACTGTTTTGCACCTTTTTTAACGTATCAATCAGCAATAGCAGTATTGCCAGCGAACACATGGTTTTTTATATATTAGCTGCTCAAAACCACGTTACCATCTGGTTACTTTACAGAAGTAATTTTTGCTGCATTATCAATGAATACATATTGTCTCGCAAGCAGATAGCCGGCATTGACCGATAAATGGCAAGATTAACCGATAGGTGGCTAAACGCTCACGTTGAGGGTGGATTCATCGTTTAAAAATCGCCATAAGGCTTGAATGCCATGGCTTTGGTGAGGATTTGCTATCATTGGATAGGTGGCGCAGGTCAGGCATTACCACCTTTATCATATGATTTCAGTTATCATGCGGCTATGGTTAACCTATTTTAAAACAGTACCGTCCTACTGGTATTTGTTTCTCTTGCGTGCTGTGCCAACACCGACAGATGCCGCGCAAAATGAATGCCAGTCGCACACGACATAAAGTGTGCCAATATGATGCCGGATTGGCTATATTTATTGATTGTAAAAACGCGGCTCAAGGCTCATATCACCATCAAGGGCACCACAGTTGAAAAGGGCTGAGTGTAAAAATTTCAGTATAAAAACCAAGTATAAAAATCAAATATAAACCTAAGCATATTTGAATAACCCTAAAAGGAAAATGAATGCCAAAGCAGCGTACCACCATCGAGCTACCTCGCGGTATCCTTGATCTCACGTATCAGACCAATAGCCATAACGGCCATGCAGCGTATCAATTAAATGATTTATTGGGCTTTGCTCAGCGCATCAATCCTAAGCGCGCATTTTTGTTTGTCTCAAAAGTCTTAGGTCGCCATATTCCTGTCGCTCCCAGCACCATGCGTACCGCTTTTACTGATTTGGCCGCGTTGATTCCCAGCCATTTGCCTGAGCCTATTTTGGTGATTGGTATGGCGGAGACTGCGGTGGGTCTATCAGCAGGCGTACATCAAGCGCTGCAAACGCGCTACCCAGATGCTTTACTACTAAACTCTACCCGTCACGCTCAGCATAACGAAGACAATGACGAAGCGTTATTCACTACCTTTAGCGAAGATCATAGTCACGCCAGCCAGCACTTGATTTACCAAAGTGCAGAGCAAGCAACGCAAGCGCAATTACTTGCGAGTAAGACACTTATTATGGTCGATGATGAAGCCTCAACTGGTAATACCTGCGTCAATGTCGTCACTGCCCTACGTCACGCTGGTCTTAGTCAGCTAGCACAAGTACATCTAACCACGCTGGTTGATTGGTCACTCAATCAACAGCAAGCAACCACGGATACCGCAGACGCTATATCTAGCCGCCTGCCTGATATTGACTTTTATCGTCATCACTTATTGTCTGGCGCGTGGACTTGGACAGATGCCCCCAATCCTGAACCGATTACGATGCCAGCCGTCGATACCACCGAAGCTGGTAGCCAGCCGTTAGGTGACACCGGCAATTGGGGGCGCTTCCCAACGCTCGATAGTACAGAGGGGTTTGATCGTTATTTGGCGCACTTCCAAACGGTATTTACACGCTTTCGCGAGCAGGTATCGCCTAGCCTGCCTCAGTGGCCTGCGCGCATATTGGTATTAGGCAGTAATGAGTTTGTTTGGTTGCCGTTTTTGTTGGCAGAGTGGCTAGAAAGCCAAACGCAGGCTACCGTCAAATTTGGCGCGCTGACACGCTCACCGATTGCTCTTGGCGGCGCGATCGGTACGATGCTAAGCTTTCGTGATCATTATGGTCTTGGCATGACCAACTTTGTATATAACGTCGAGCCAAAGGCGTGGGACTTGATTGTACTGTGTGTGGAAACTGCGGCTGATAGCGTCGATGGGATGTGGCAAGATTTGGACAATGTATTGATAGTAGGTGGTAAAATATGACCACGATGTTTTTTCAGCCCAGCCCTCATATCGTCAAACCCTACGCCCTTATGGATCTAGACGATACACTGTTTCAAACTCAGCGCAAAATTGATGCATGGCATCTGCCTACTGCTGCACCTGAAGACTTGGTCTGCGCCTCCGTCAACAAACAAGACGAGCCGCTGAGTTTTATGAGTCAACGGCAAGCGGCGTTTTTTAATTGGTTACTTGCCAGCACTGAGCTGATAGTGGTCACAGCCCGCGATCGTCATGAAATTAAACGGGTAAAACTGCCGTTTGATAGCTGGCAAATACTCACCCACGGCGCGGTTATTTTAAGCCCTAATGGCGAGCCACTGGGCACATGGCAGCAGCATATGTATGACGCACTGTTGCCTCTGCAAGACAAGCTGGCGCAGCTAAGCGCGGTATTTACCAAGCATGCGCAGAGTGCCAGTAGCCATTTAGTGTTTACCGCGCATCGCGATCGCTTTGGGCGTGGCAGCGCTCATCAGGACTTGACGATTTATCTGGCGATCAAGCATGGCCAAAAAGACCATCAGGCGTTGGCAGCGCTGGCAGAAAAACTGCCAACGCTCATACGCGGCTTTGAGACAGACTTTTATATTCATGTAAATGCCAATAATTTAGCCATACTACCGCATGCGGTGCATAAGCGTCATGCCGTGCAGTTTTTATTAGCACAGCACCTAGATGTTCAGCGCCCTAGCTTTGGCTTTGGGGACAGCTTGGCCGATTTGCCATTTTTGCAGCTGCTGGACTGGTATGGCATGCCAAATCACGGTCAGATGCATGACAGTATTAGCCACTAACGGCCTGTAGATATCGTGAATAATGACAATCGCTTATATAAGTAACTATCTTTATGACCTATCCCAACATGCAGACATTCGCACAATACGGCTCAGGCAGCTACTTACCCTCTGATGTCACCGTACTACTCGACATCGTCGACAAACAAGCAGTCGCCGATATCCCTGTCAGCCAAAAAGAAGCGCTGATCCAAAGTGGCCAGCGTCATTACTCTGATATGCTGACATTAGAGCAGGCACCGACCGCCATGCATGAGCAGTTGTATCAGCAGGCACTAGCGCAGGGCGCAGATAGAACGGCAAACGATATTGCTAATTTGGCTTATACATTGCACGATATCTTTGGGCAGACAGTGGATAATGAGCAGCCGCTGGTACTGGTCAGCTTAGTGCGGGCAGGTTTGCCCATTGGTGTGTTATTGCAGCGTGCCCTATCAGATGATGAAAGGTCAGATAGCGATAGCAGCTACGCTTTGGCTAGTGTACATTATGGTATCAGTATCATCCGAGATCGCGGGCTTGATCCTGTCGCGCTACAGATGATACTGGACGCGCATCCAAGCAGCCCGATTGTCTTTGTCGATGGCTGGACGGGCAAAGGCGCGATTTATCAAGAGCTAGCGCGTAGCCTGAATCCATTTAATGATGATACCCACGTCAACTTTGCTAACATTTTTCATCAAGGCGCAGGCGTCGTCCCCCTACTGACGTTGGCCGATCCTGCAGGGGTGGCGTGGCTGGCAGCAAGCAATGAGGACTGGCTGATTCCATCGGGACTATTAAACAGTACGGTGTCGGGGCTGATTTCTCGCAGTTTGTATACCGAGCCGCAATCAGGGCTACACCGCAGCGTGTTTTATGAGGAGCTGCGTGCAATCGATCACAGCTTAGCCTTTATCGAGCAAATCGATCGTGCGCGGCAAACCCTCCAGCGCCCCATGCAGTGCTTGCCGATGTATCAGCAGCCACGCTATCGGACCGCAGGTTTAATCGATAGCATTGCCGCCGACTATCACATCACCAACCGCAATCGCATCAAGCCAACCATTGCCGAGGCTACCAGAGCGATACTACGCCGAGACCCTGAACGTATCTTGCTGGCCTGCGCCGATCATCCCGATACGCTACTATTACGACATTTATGTCACGAGCGAGATATCCATATCAGTGTATTAGGTGATAAAATACTACCCTATCACGCCATCACTCTTATCAAACAACGCAGCAAAGACGACCGTTAATATACATAGTCATACCGCTTATACTAGGGCGTGTCTGCAATGACAACTTTCGTGATTTACGGGTTAAAAATGGCTATATTTATGCCAAACGGTGTCTCATTCTTAGCTAATATACTGATATGAGCTTTGAGCTGACCATAACTGGACAAAAATATATCTCATTTTTAACCTCATAGTTCCGTTGCAGACACACGCTAAAGCCAGTTTAAAAAAGCGCTATCCTAATAACATCGCTACGCTGGTCTACGTTTTTGCTTACTCAGCCTATCGTGTGAGAATAAAAACATAGACCAGCCATCCTGTATTGTTTTTTTGAGTGAGACGATGATAACGTTTTACGCTTTTATTCATCACAACTACGATACCCATTATGTCCGATATACCCAAAAACCAATCAAACCGATACGGGCATACTCAATCTTATGCCCACCTCATCACCGAGCGCCATGCCATGGTGAGACCACATACGCATCACCCTTATCAGCTCGGTGCTAGCCTTTATATGCCGGCCACGCGCCAAGACATCTGGCAGGTCATCAAACGCGACAAGCTACCGACGATTAATAGTATTATCATTTGTCTAGAGGACGCTGTCGGTCATAGCGATGTCGAGCTGGCACTCGAGCGCTTACAAGATTTACTAAACACGTGGGCTGAGCATGTCGATACAATCAATCAGCCCTGCAAACGAGCGTCGCTAGAATCCCAGCCGCCCGCCCAGCTGCCGACACGCCCCTTGGTCTTTGTGCGTCCGCGCAGCCCAGCGATGCTACAACAGCTCGCAGACTACGCTCATATCGACCTTATCGATGGTTTTGTATTGCCAAAAGTAGATATGTATAGCTTGTCCAACTGGCGGCTGGCTTGTCAAAATATTAGCAGTACCCAGCTGTTGATGCCGACGCTCGAGACTGCAGCGCTCTTTGATCCGCGGCATAACCAAGAACTGGCCATCGGCTTTAAAGAAGCCTTTAATCAGCCAGTCTTTGCCCTACGTATCGGCGGCAATGACTTATTTGCTGCGCTGCGCTTACGTCGCCCAAAAAACAGCATCGTCTATGACACCCCTATTGGCACACTGGCCTATCAGCTACTCGGCTGCTTTGTACCGCACGGGTTTTATCTGACAGCGCCCGTCTTTGAGTATCTAGATCAGCCAACGCTATTTATGCAAGAGCTGACCCGCGATGTCAGCTTGGGTTTAGTCGGCAAGACCGTCATACACCCAAACCAAATTGCGTTGGTGCAGCAGGCGTACTGCGTCTCTCTTAGCACCTTAGATGAAGCACAAGCGATACTGCATAGCGAGGCCAAAGCGGTATTTAAGTACAACAACACCATGCTCGAGCCTGCCACGCATCGTGCTTGGGCGACAGAGATCGTCAACCGCGCTGAGGTGTTTGGCACGATAGATGATAGCAATAGCGAGTATCGCGCTCGCCTCTAGAGATTGGGGCGTGTCTTTATTGTACATGCACTGATAAAATCAAGATAAATGGCGCGCACATACCAATCAAAAAAGCCGCTATCACAGCTATGATAGCGGCTTTTTGGGTGTTGTACCAATGCAAACGCTAAGGCAATATTAGGCGCAGCACTCTAAAAACTGGCCAATGATGCGATTGACCTGCTCAGGCTCTTCCACAGTGGCAGTATGGCCTGCACCTTTGACAATCGCAAGCTTTGAGCCTTTGATAGCAAAATGCATACGCTCGGCCTTTTCATACGGTGTTGCCGCATCCTCATCCCCTACGACGATCAAGGTCGGCGTGGTAATCGCACCTAGCTGATCGTAAGTACCTGAGCGCTCAATAACCCCCATTGTCGCCTTGATAACGCCACCCTTACGATTGCCTTGTAGCATCGTAAGCCACTCTTTACGCTCAGACTTGCGCGACTTGTCTGCCAAAAAACTACTGCCAAACATAATCGGCATCACTTTATTACTGACGCGCTTGATACCCATCCAGCGTATGGCCTTGACCAGCTTGCGATACTGTGGCACGTTTTTTGGGTCTTCTGGATCGGCAGACGTCTCCAGTAAGATAAGTGATAGTAAGCGCTCTGGGGCTTTGATGGCGATACGCTGAGCCACAAACCCGCCCATTGATAGCCCGACAAAATGACACTTTTCGATATGTAGCGCCGCCAGCAAGGCTAATGTGTCCTCTGTCAGCGTGTCCATATCGTAGCCTGACTTGGTGATCTGCGATTGGCCTTGACCACGAAAATCATAAGCAATACAGCGATAGTGCTCCTGGAAGTATGCCACTTGCTTGTCATACATCTGCGTATTCCATAACAAACCATGAGCAAACACCATGACTGGTTTTTGCGTATCATTTGGCGCGCTGTCTTCGTAATAAATGTCTGTGTTATTGATATGGATTGTTGGCATAACCACTTCCTTGTCTGATAAATAAGAGAGGTTGGTGACTTATTTCGGGTTTTGACAGTTTAGCATATTTGACCTTTATATAGCCGTGTCTTTAGCGCCCACAAAACTTGCTTTTATAATCAGAACAAGCTGCTATAGTAAGTAATCGAAGCCGCTGATCCACGCCGCCGTCATCTACAAAGGCGGACGCTACAAGCCAATATAGTCAATCGCTATACATGATACCGCGAGATGATAAGTTGTTTGTTGTCGCATCGAGCGGCGTAGGTATCGCACGCCAGAACACCACCGTTTCATTGAGCAACTTGCTAGCCATGTGTCTGATTTATCTTCTGATTCATCTAGCGATACGATTAGCCAACGTCATAAAACCATTCATATAAGGAAATACAATGTCATCCTCTCTTGTTGAGTATCAAAGCGAAAATCATATCGCCACCATCACCCTAAATGACCCAAAGAGTCTCAATGCCTTTAGCACACCACTAAAAAAAAGCGTATTGACCGCCCTTGAGCAAGCCGACGCTGATGACGACGTTCGAGTGATTGTCCTACAAGGCGCTGGCGGTAACTTTTCTAGCGGCGGTGATATCAAAGAAATGCTGTCTGAAGGTATCGACAAAACCGTCATCTCAAACAAAATAAAGGGCATGGTCGAAGGCGCAGGCGAAGTCAGCTTAAAGCTACGCCATATTCATAAGCCGATTATCGCTAAATTAGAAGGTGCGGTGGCCGGTGCAGGCATGAACCTAGCACTCACCTGTGACTTTCGTATCACCGCCGACAACGCCAAATTCGTGCAAGCGTTCGTCCACATCGGCCTCGTTCCTGATGCAGGCGGTGTATATTTACTAAACCAGCTAGTAGGCCCTGCAAAGACCACTGAGCTTGTGATGCTGGGCGACAAAATCAGCGCGCAACACATGGCTGAGCTAAACTTGGTCAATCAAGTTGTGGCGCCTGCTGAATTAGATGATGCGGTAGCAAAACTCGCTTCTCGTCTAAGCGCCCTGCCAGCTCAGGCATTATCCAGCATGAAACATATGCTAAACACCCACGCCTACGCAGGGCTAAATGAAGCGCTCGATATGGAAGTACACCAACAAACAAGATTGGCTAAAACTGATGATTTCATTGAGGGCGTTACCGCATTTATTGAAAAGCGCAAACCAGTTTATATCGGTCGCTAATCCGCTAGGAAGGCTCTGATAACACTCGAAAAGTACTATCATCAAAAAGGCTGCCATCAGGCAGCCTTTTTTGGATGAAATGAGATAACACGGGCTTTTATGAAGAGGTAGCAGCTGGCTTATAATGCTGTGGTAACGTGAATATCTTGTCAAATACCAAGGTAAATATAAAAGTATATACCAAGAAATACAACAATAACGCCGCCTCCATCATAAAGGCTGCCACCAAACCAACATCGTACCAAAGCATATACAATGGCAAGCAAATCAAGACCAGCCCGCCTTCAAACCCAATGGCATGAACGCTACGAATCAGCAGTGTACGCGCTGCCACTTGCCGACGCTGCTCCCAAGCTTCAAAGGCAGTGTTATATATAAAATTCCAAATCACCGCCGCCAATGACACCATCACTGCCACTGGTAACGACTCTGCGGCATCACTACCACTGAGCATCATCAATATATAGGTGGATGAGATAATCGCGATGATTTCAAAGACAGTCACATAGACGATGCGACGTTTGAGTGGGGATAAAGTAATCAACCAAGACTCCAAAGCACCTGAAGGATAAGTGCATAATCAAAGTATCGGTCCGTCCCGAGATAGAAAAGATAAAAAAGAGGTAAGTGAAGTGCAGAGCCACGGTTTCCGCCTGCACTTATATTATACCTAAAATAATAAAAAAATCATCAGCAGCTGCCCTTATCGACCGTTTGGTCAGAAGCGTTTATTTGGCGGGTGGACCCCATTGATTGCTTTCAGGCTTGGTATCACTCGCCAAAAATACCAGTAGGATGATAGAGCCTATCAAAGGTAAAATAGAGATGAAAAACCACCATCCTGAGCGACTGGTATCATGCAGCCTGCGCACCGTCACCACCAAGCTTGGCAAAAACAGGCCAAGTACCACTACGATATAAAACAGCCCTGTTTCTGCATCAAATATCATGCTATCTAACACCATCGCTATAAACAGCAAACCCATTTGTACCAACACAAAATACCAATATTCTTTACGTCTAGCACGACCAGAGAAGTTGCTATAATTTCTAAGACATTTTTTAAACCAATCAAGTATGCCATAGTTTGCTTCGGCACTATGATTGTTCACCGCAGCATCTGGCAGAGGTGGCGGCGTTACTTTATCGAGCATATTTCTATTTTCCATAGGGTTTATCTTCATGTATCTGTAAGAGTTAAGTCGCCAAACAAAAGTTTGACCAGTTCACTAAAGTATAAACTCCAAAAAAAGTTTGCAAACTATTCAAGGTATTTTATTTTCATAAAAAAACCCCGCATCATTTTGACACGGGGTTTATTTTTATCTTATTAATTAGCTTGAAAGCAAAGATTAAGTCAACTGAGCAACGTTAATTTTATCCGCCTCTTCAGTGTACTCTTCCATACGATCGAAGTTCATGTACTGATACACTTCCTCGCCCATGCTGTTAAGCATGCCAGCGTACTGCTGGTATTCGTCGTTAGTTGGCAGTTTACCCAGTACTGCAGCGACTGCAGCAAGCTCAGCTGACGCAAGATAAACGTTTGCGCCTTGACCCAAACGGTTCGGGAAGTTACGCGTTGAGGTCGATACGGCAGTAGACTTCGGTGCGATACGCGCTTGGTTACCCATACATAGTGAGCAACCTGGCATTTCAGTACGAGCGCCGGCTTGTGCGTAGACGTTGTAATAACCTTCTTCCATCAACTGACGGGCATCCATCTTAGTTGGTGGTGCGATCCATAGACGCGTCTTCAGACTACCTGCTGGGACGTCTTGTAGCAGTTTACCAGCGGCGCGGAAGTGACCGATGTTGGTCATGCACGAACCGATGAATACTTCATCAATAGTGTCGCCAGCCACGTCTGCTAGAGTCTTGGCATCGTCTGGATCGTTCGGGCAGCATAGGATTGGTTCTTTGATCTCGCTCATGTCGATAGTCATATCGATGGCGTATTCAGCGTCTGCATCAGCACGCATCAGGCTTGGGTTTGCCAGCCAGTCTTGCATTTGCTCGATACGGCGGCTGATGGTACGCGCGTCGCCATAACCTTCAGAGATCATCCACTTAAGTAGGGTGATGTTTGAGTTTAGGTACTCAGTCACCGACTCTTCAGATAGCGTGATAGTACAACCGGCAGCACTACGCTCAGCTGAGGCATCAGATAGCTCAAACGCTTGCTCAGCAGTTAGGTCTTCTAGACCTTCGATCTCAAGAATACGACCGTTGAACTCGTTGATTTTTCCTTTCTTATCGACCGTCAAGTAACCTTCTTTGATCGCTTGATAAGGAATGGCATGGACGAGGTCACGCAAGGTGATACCAGGCTGACGCTCACCGACGAAGCGCACACGCACAGACTCAGGCATATCGAGTGGCATCACACCAGTCGCCGCAGCAAAGGCTACCAGACCAGAACCCGCTGGGAATGAGATGCCCATTGGGAAACGAGTATGCGAGTCACCACCAGTACCAACGGTATCTGGAAGTAGCATACGGTTCAGCCAAGAGTGAATGATACCATCGCCCGGACGTAAGCTGACGCCGCCGCGGTTCATGATGAAGTCAGGTAGGGTGTGCTGAGTCTCAACGTCAACTGGCTTTGGATAAGCGGCAGTGTGACAGAACGACTGCATGACTAGGTCTGCTTGGAAACCTAGGCACGCCAAGTCTTTTAGCTCATCACGCGTCATTGGACCTGTAGTATCTTGAGAGCCAACGGTAGTCATTTTTGGTTCACAGTACATGCCTGGGCGTACGCCTTCTAGACCACAAGCTTTACCAACCATTTTTTGCGCAAGGGTAAAGCCTTTACCAGTATCAGCTGGCTCTTCAGGTTTCGCAAATACGTCTGAGTGACCAAGACCCATGTACTCACGCGCACGGTTGGTGAGACCACGACCAACGATCAATGGAATACGGCCACCAGCACGCACTTCATCAAGTAGCGTTGGCGAGTTTAGTTTGAACTCTGAGATGATCTCGTCTGAGTCATGCTTAGTGATTTTGCCGTCATGTGGGTAGATGTCAAACACATCGCCCATGTTTAGCTTATCGACAGCTACTTTTTCGATTGGCAAGGCGCCAGAATCTTCCATCGTATTAAAGAAGATAGGAGCGATATTGTTACCCAGTACCAGACCGCCGCCGCGTTTGTTTGGTACGTTTGGAATATCTTCGCCCATCAGCCATAGCACTGAGTTGGTCGCAGACTTACGGCTAGAGCCAGTACCGACGACGTCACCAACGTACGCAAGTGGGTGGCCTTTTTCTTTTAGCTCATCAATAAGGTTCATTGGACCGCGCACGCCCTCTTCGTCAGCAGTAATGCCGTCACGAGAGTTTTTGTGCATGGCAAGCGAGTGCAGTGGAATATCAGGACGGCTCCATGCGTCTTGGGCTGGTGACAAGTCATCAGTGTTGGTCTCGCCTGTGACTTTAAAGGTTGTATAAGTAGATTTCTTTGGTACCTCGTCACGGTTCAAAAACCACTCAGCGTCAGCCCAAGACTGAATCACTTCTTTTGCGATGTCGTTACCGGCTTCGGCTTTTTCAGTCACGTCATTGAACGCGTCAAATACGAGCAAAGTTTTCTTAAGCGCTTCTGCCGCATCTTGAGCAACTTCTTCATCATCCAATGCTGCCACTAATGGCTGTACGTTGTAGCCGCCTTGCATGGTGCCTAGAATTTCAACCGCTTTTTTCTTATCGATAAGTGGTGAGCTCGCCTCGCCTTTAACGATAGCGGCCAAAAATGCAGCTTTTACATAAGCGGCTTGGTCAACACCAGCTGGAATACGGTTTTCTAGCAAGTTCATTAAGAACGCTTCTTCGCCCGCTGGTGGGTTTTTTAATAGTTCAACCAATTCTGCTACTTGTTTTTCATTTAGTGGTAGCGGTACAGTTCCTAGCTCGGCACGTTCTTCGACATGTTTACGATAAGCTTCTAACACAATAGTCGTCCTCGTCAGTTGGGGTTAACACAATACGTGGGAGTCAGCATGACCGCCTGCGTCTGTGTACTAGATGAAATAATTATCCGTGCAATCATAGCTTAAAACGCTCTAAATGTTAATGGCTATGGCTTTAAAAGGCTCAGAATAAGGCCATATTGGACATTTATTATAAAAATAGTACCATCAACCAGATGACTGATTATCCCCTTATCTGTCTAAAAATAACCGGCTGTCTTAGAGGTCATTTTTTGCCTGTATAATCAACATAAATGACATAACAACCGCGATTTTAAAAGTACAGATGGCCGCTTATAGAGCAACACAGACTTGAAAAAACTGCGCATACGCCTAAATACAAAACACGGCAAAAAATCTCAGAGATAGCAAGTTAAAATATCCATACCACATATAGCCGATGCACTCTAAGAAGAATATAGCGCTACTGGGATGCTATTTTTAAACGTAGGTTGCGCAGCCTCTGGGAACGCAGCACGCAAGTAAAATTTATACCAGTAGCGCGTTTAAACTTATATAACAGTTTTATTTTCAATTGATTATACAATAAACAACAGAGACGACCACAATATGGCAAACAACACCGCTTACCAAAACGGCCTACAAGTACGCACTGAAGTGATGGGCGAAGCACATGTCAAACGCTCATTAGATAACGCCACAGCCTTTACTCAGCCCTTGCAAGATTGGATCATTGAGCACGCTTGGGGCACCACTTGGCAAGACGATAGCGTCTTACCGCGTAAGTATCGCTCCTTGGTTACCTTAGGATTTTTGATTGCGCAAAAGAGCCCAAATGAGCTAAAAGGTCATATCAGAGGCGCGATTAACAATGGCGCAACTGTCGCCGAGATTCGAGAGGTGCTGATGCACAGCTTGCCCTACTGCGGCGCGCCTGCCACTCAAGAGGCTTTTCGCGCGGCTATCGAAGTATTTAATGAGATGGGTATAGATATTGATAACTTAAACAAAAAGCCATAGCACAAATGGTTGAATAATAAACCCTGAGCGCAATATCTGCTATAATAAAGACACCTATAAAGCATACTGATAATTCCATAAACCCTTATACTATAAAGGGTTAAGAGATCATTGATTATGACTACTGCCGTACAAACCTATGTCCCTGCTGCCAAGGCCAAACCCAAAAAAGCAGTGCAAGGCGAAAAGCTACGTGGCTATGATAAAGTTGCCCGTATTCCCATTAAGGTCATCCCAACGGTCGAGGCCAAAAAAAAGCCTGATTGGATTCGGGTCAAGATGTCTTCCCCTGCGGAAGTCGCACGTATCAAAGCCACACTGCGCGAACAAAAGCTCTATACCGTCTGTGAAGAAGCTGCCTGCCCTAACCTACCGCAGTGCTTTGCCGATGGTACCGCGACCTTTATGATTATGGGCGATATCTGTACCCGTCGCTGTCCGTTCTGTGATGTGGGTCATGGTCGTCCAAATGCGCTTGATAAAGACGAGCCGCGCCACACTGCTGAGACCATTCAAGGCTTGGGTCTTAAGTATGCGGTGATCACCTCTGTCGACCGCGATGATCTAAAGGACGGCGGCGCTGGGCATTTTGTGGAAGTATTGAACGAATCTCGCGCGCTAAGCCCAAACTGCTTGATCGAGATATTGGTGCCAGACTTCCGTGGTCGCATGGAGATTGCGCTTGATTTATTGACGGAAACCCCGCCAGATGTCTTTAACCATAATATCGAAACTGTGCCGCGTCTGTACAAAGCCTTCCGTCCAGGCTCTGATTATCAGCACTCACTCGACTTGCTTAAACTGTACAAAGCGCGTCGTCCTGATATCGCCACCAAGTGCGGCTTTATGGTCGGTCTTGGTGAGACAGAAGAGGAGGTCTATGCGCTGCTTGATGACTTAAAAGCCCATGATGTCGATATGATTACTATCGGTCAGTATCTGCAGCCCAGTAAGGATCATGCGCCTGTTGATCGCTACGTGCATCCAGACGAGTTTCAGCGCTATATGGATTATGGCAAAAAGATTGGCTTCTTTAGCATTTGGGCAGGCCCGATGGTACGCTCCAGCTACTTTGCTGATCGTCAGTACTACGGTGAAGACTGCCCTGCGCCAATCCGTAGTAAAAAAGCACTCGAGGCTGAGGGTAAACTTGGTTGTTAATGCTTGAATCAGGTTTGAGCAACCGTTGAGCTGTGAGTTTAATAGAAAAAGGGTGAGTAACAGATTTTGTTACTCACCCTTTTTTATTTTACAAATGAATCAATCTCTTAGGGTGTGTCCTCATTTTAAAAATGGCGATAAAAATGAGATAAATCGCCGTCAAACAAGGAAAATAGCGCAGATAATATTGAGATATTAGTCAGCTATTTGACACCGTTTGGCCATTTTTAGCCCATTTAGATGGCTATCGATTGAATTGAGGACACGCCCTAATATAGATATCTAACGCTTTAAACCGTTAAGGTCGGTGTGGGCTTTTTGGCTGTTTTTATGTTCCAAACAGCGATAATCAGCACGATAATCCCACCTACCAAGCCTGTGGTCAGTTCAGGATAAATCAGTAGTAACGCGCCGATGGCCAATATGCCACGCGTGAGTGGACTCATAGCGCCCCTAAAATAGCCCTCTAGCGCCGCCCCTAAAGCAATAACCCCTGTTACCGATGTCAATACCACTGTCACGATATCAAGGATAGGCGGCAGCGGAAAGTCTTTTGCCGTGACTGCCAGACCCGTGGGATCTATCATCAGCATCGTCGGACTATAAATAAACATAAACGGCACGATAAATCCGGCCAATGCCAGCTTCAATGACAAAAACCCTGTCTTCATTGGATCACCACCAGATATACCCGCACCGGCAAAGGCTGCCAGACAGACAGGCGGCGTAATATTGGCAAAAATGCCGAAATAAAACACAAACATATGCGCTGATAAAATAGGAATATCAAAACCTGCTAGTGCAGGCGCTGCCATCGTTGCGGTAATGATATACGCAGGAATAGACGGTAGCCCCATGCCGAGTACCATAGAGGCAAGCATGGTCAATATTAGGGTTAAGAATAACGACCCAGCTCCTAATGTCACGATGGATGAGGTCATCACTGTCCCAAAGCTGGTTAAGCTGACAACGCCAATGATCACCCCGACGACCGCACAGGCCGCCATCACCGCCAGCGACTGGCGAGCACCATCTGCTAGTGCACCCAAAATGTCCGAAAACCCCATTCTGGTCTCTTTGCGTAGCATACTAATGGCAACCGTGAAGCCAATGGTATAGGCCGCGGCATAGCCGACGGGTACGTTTTCAATCAATAAATAAATCAAAAACACAATCGGTAGTAGCATATGACCGCGCGCTTTTAATACTTCTTTGACGGCGGGCAGGTTTTCTTTGGCGATGCCTTTTAGGTCGCGGCGACCCGCACGAAAATGCACTTGAGCAATAACGCCCAGATAGTAGAGCACTGCCGGCAATAAAGCCGCTAAAGCAATGGTGCTATAAGGTAGCCCTGTGGTCTCCGCCATGATAAAGGCACTGGCTCCCATAATCGGTGGCAATATCTGCCCACCAACTGACGCGCTGGCTTCTACTGCTCCCGAAAAGTCTTTGTGATAACCGACTTTTTTCATCAATGGAATAGTAAACGCGCCGGTGCTGACAACGTTCGATAATGCTGAGCCATTGATACTACCCATAAAGCCACTTGAGATGACCGCCACCTTGGCAGGGCCGCCTTTTTTATCCCCAGCAATAGCCAATGCCAAATCATTAAACAGCTGACCCATACCAGAGCGCGCCAAAAACGCCCCAAATAAGATGAACAAAAAGATAAACGTCACCGACGCGCCAATCGCCACAGAATACAGACCTTCCGTTTTTAAAAACAACTGACCAAAGATATCGCCCATATCATAAGGACGCGTGAGCAATCGATCAGGCATAAAATCTAGATGGCTGACAAATGGATAAGCCAAAAATATCGATGCCAGTATCGGCAGTATCCAACCGGTGATACGGCGACTGCCCTCTAACACACAAATGACGGTGATAATAGAAAATATCACATCGACCGGATTGGCCATACCACCACGTGAGGTCACGATATCTTGATACTCGTATATCAGATAAGCCATGCCAGACAATGATAGCAAGAACCAAATCCAGTCATACCAAGCGACGTGCTTGCGGCTACTTTTTTTACTGGCTGGAAATATCAGAAATATCAGGGCGAAGCCAACGCCGACGTGTACAGAGCGCTGCAATAGTGCTGGCATTGGGTTGAAGGTGATATACAAGTGAAAGATAGAATATAAAATGCAAATTCCAGCGATAAAATACTTAACTGGACCTTGAGTGATGTGACGGGTGATCGACTCTCGATCATACTTTTCTAATATGGCCTGATTATGAGCTTGCGCGTCAAGCTCAGCATCTACATTGGTAGCAGCATGGGTGCTGGCATGGATAGGCAGATCAGCATGATTGGCTGACGTCGTGGTCACATTATTGTGATCCGTCACTTGCGAGTTCATGACAAAAGTCCTTTTGTAATCTGTCAATTAAATGATACGTCTTGGGCGTAACCGTTACTTCAGAATAATCTGGCGCCCACTCATGAATCAAAAGCCGATGGTCGGCATAATTTAGCTCACCCTTGGTCAATCTAGACACTACCCAATTAAGACTAGGCAGTTTTTCGTTGATTTGATAACCCAAATAGCCAGGTTTTTGTATGGGGGCCAGCGCTTCAGTCGACGGCGTACCTGCACCAAACGCTTCAAAATAAGTGGTGGTCAATAGCAAACCGTCGTCTGTACGCTGATACTGCTCCTCCCACCACTGCTTTTCTACAGAATGGATCCAGCGCAGCTCAAAGTTTGGCTCAGTAAAATAACAGGTGGTGCCATCGACTTGCACTTCGACAACGGGCTGCTGGGATACGCTGGCCCATAGCACAAAAAAAACTAGCGCAGCCATCAGTGCCGCGCTAGTTAATAACCATAAGTGTTTACTTGGCTGCTTGCTCATCGTAGTACTTTTTAGCGCCAGGATGGATTGGGGCTACCATACCAGTGTTGGCAGACTCTAAGCTGATATCATTGGCTGCTTGATGCGCGGTTTTTAGGCCGTCCAAATTATCAAACAAAGCTTTAGTCAGCTTATAACCATCGTCTTCAGATAAATCCGAACGCACCAACAACGCATTCATAATCGCGGCCGTCGGTATCGCGGCATCGTTGCCGTAAGTACCCGCTGGTATCTCAAAGGTTTTAAAGTACGGTTTGGTGGCGATGATCTCATTCAACTTGTCTTGATCGATAGTGACCAGCTGCAAGTCTAAGCCCTGCTCTAACTCCATCAATGACGAGTTTGGTAGACCACTACTAAAGAACGCCGCTTCGATTTTGCCAGCCTTCATACCATCAGCCGCTTCAGCAAAGCCTAAATAGTCGACGGTGATATCATCATAAGTAATACCAAAGCCTTCTAATAGGGTGCGCGCATTCACCTCTGTGCCTGAACCTTGATCGCCAACCGCAATACGCTTACCACGCAAATCTTCGATATTTTTGATACCAGACTGTTGCGACGTCACGATTTGCACGACATTGGGGTATAACACAGCGATCTGCTGAATATTGTCAATTGGCTGCTCAAAGTTATTTTTGCCATCGACGGCATCGGTGACGACATCGCTCAGCGCCAATACCATATCTACCTTGCCTTGGGTTAATAAATTGACGTTTTCAACTGATGCGCCTGTGGTCTGCGTCTTTGAGTTGACCCCAAAGGTTTTGGCATAAACCTCAGACAATGCTGTACCAATAATATTATAAGGGCCAGATGCGCCGCCTGTGGCGATGGTGACAAACTTTGTGTCCAGCTTATCGTCTGCAGTGGCACTACTTTCTGCCGCTGCATTGTCTGTGTTTTCTGAGCTTGGAGAAGAGCACGCGGTTAGGCCTAAAACAGCACTTAACATCGCTGATAAAAGCAAAGGAGATTTTGAAGAGTTGAGCATGGCATTCATCCTTGAAATGTTTTATACGTTTGTCTAAACGCATAGTCTTTAAAAATAGATACGTTACAGACCTGTAATACTATAGCAATTCTTATGATAAATAAACTGCCTGCACCGACGCAAACAGATACTGCGCAAAATGCTTTCCTGTCTTACTGCATTTCTTTTATAGTGGATCAACTATAATTTAGTTGCTTATTCCATATCAGCATTAATGCATACTCTAGGTGCTACTGGCTCCCACAGGATAGAAAAGCAACAAATCGCCCAAGGATATTGACCGCATTTGGCATTATAGTTAGATTAGTTAGATTGGTTAGATTGGTTCTATCGGTATCCTTTGGCAAAGCGCACAGTACGTTTATCACTCATGAGAAAAGATAAGACTAGGGAAGAAAATGAGCACACATCGATTTATAAGACCGGTCTTATTAGGCATGGGCCTACTGGGCATGATCGGCTGTGCAGCAAATCTGACAGCAGACAATCAAGACAGCGCGGTGGCGGTACAAACAGCGACCAGTCAAGCAACCATCTATTATAACGGCAATATTATTACCATGGAGGGTGACCAGCCGCAACTGGCGCAAGCATTGGTTACCCAAAACGGTAAGATTGCTTATGTTGGCAGCTTAAAACACGCGCAAAACAACTATAAAAACGCCGCGACCGTCGATTTGCAACATCAGACGCTGCTGCCAGGATTTATCGATCCGCACAGTCATTTTGGCTTGGTGTCCAACACTATGGGACAGGTGGATCTGAGCGCGCCGCCGATTGGTAAGATAGACAATATCGATAAAATGCTGCTAGCGTTAAAGGCTTATAAAAAAGACAATAGTATCGCTGATGGCGAGTGGATATTTGGCTGGGGTTATGATGAGTCTCAGCTCACTGAGGATCGCCATCCGACCAAAGAAGAGATTGATAGCGTTTTGCCAAACAATCCAGTGTATTTGCAGCATACCAGTGGTCATATGGGGGTTGCCAACTCCAGTGCGCTGGCTGCTATGGACATCACTGCCGATAGCCAGTCACCTGAAGGTGGTAATATCGCCCGAGTCAAAGGCTCAAACGAGCCAAATGGTTTGCTACAAGAGACAGCGATGTATCCGCTTATGTATCAACTACTTAAGACGCTTGAGCCCAAGCAAGCGCAGTTTTTTGATCAAACCCAAGACTACTACGCCAAGTACGGCGTGACCACAGCGCAAGACGGCTCTACTACCCGTGATGCTATTCAGTTTTTTCAAAAACAAGCCGATAATGGTAAGCTAAAAATCGACTTGGTCTCCTTGGCAGGGGTTAGTGATTTGGACGAAAACTTGGCCGATAAAGACTTTAAATGGCAAACCTATCAAAACGGTTTTAAGGTTCAAGGCACCAAAATCATCGCCGACGGCTCCCCGCAAGGCAAGACCGCCTACTTTACCCAGCCCTATCTGACGCCTGTACCAGACTGCGAGAGCGACTGCCGCGGCTTGCCGAGTATCAGCCAAGAGAAGATGAATGAGATTTTTGTCAAAGCCTATAAAAATGACAATCAGTTATTTATTCATAATAATGGTGACGCGGCCACTGATATGATCCTCAAAGCGCATGAATATGCGGTCAAACAAACGGGGCAAGCCGCTGATAAAGACCGCCGTATCGTGCCGATTCATACGCAGTTTGCGCGGCCAGACCAGCTAGCGGCGTTTAAAAAGTACAATATGGTGCCGTCATTTTTTACTAACCACGCTTACTTTTGGGGCGATGTCCATATCAAAAACTTGGGCGAAAAACGCGCCAATTCCTTAAGCCCTCTTGCTACAGTTGATAAAATGGGCATCCCTTATACCAATCACTCCGACGACACTGTCACGCCAGTCAATCCGCTGTTTTCTGTTTGGACAGCGGTCAATCGCACCTCACGTACAGGTCAAGTCATCGGTGCTGATGAACGCATCACGCCGTACCAAGCTCTCAAGGCCATCACCAGCAACGCGGCGTATCAGTATTTTGAAGAAGGCACCAAAGGCACACTGGCTCCTGGTAAACTCGCGGATTTGGTGATTTTAGATAACAACCCACTGACCATAAAACCAGCCGATATCCGCAATATTAAAGTAGTAAAAACCATCAAAGAAGGCAACACTATTTATCAGCGTCCAGTACAATAGCAGCCAAATGATATGGCCCATGCACGATATCAGGCAGCTTATATCGTGCGATTTGCCCTCTATGTTTATGACAACCATGCGCCCCGTATTTTATCGAATCATAGGAGTTTTTTATGAGTAGTAGCACCGATAGCAGTCACGAGCAGATTTTGTCCTCAGACAATATCCACCATCTGCATCATACGTTTTTTGTGCCAAGCGATACGCAAACCCATATCAAGGCCACCCTACTCGTCGTACACGGTATGGCCGAGCATAGTGGCCGCTATGTAGATTTTGCACAGTTTTTGGCCGATCACGGTATCGCCGTCGCCACTTATGACCATTTAGGCCATGGTAAAACCGTCAAAACCCAAGCGGACTTAGGTTTTTTCGCTGACGAGCATCCTATGCAGTCATTGCTAAAAGACGTCATCGTGATGGCAGATCAGCTACAAGCGCGTCATCCGGAGGTGCCACACTTTGTCATGGGGCACTCAATGGGCTCCTTTATCGTCCGCAATGTCCTCAAACATCATGCTCATCGCTTTGCAGGTGCTATCTTGATGGGCAGTGCAGATGCCAACCCCTTGACCAAAGTGCTGGTACCTGCCAATAAACTCTTGGCAAAAGTCGCCCCAAAAACCCCAAATCCTGTATTTGCCACAGTCATGAATAAAGTACTCAATAGCAAGCTAAAGAACCGCCAATCAGACTCTGAGTTTGCTTGGTTAAGTCAAAACCCTGAAGCCATCGCAGACTATGAGGCTGATCCATTGACAGGCTTTGATTTTACCAATAACGGCTTCATGACGCTGTTTTGTTTGATGGAAACGGGGCTGAATAAACACTGGGCCGCTACCATTCCCAAGGACTTTCCGATGCTCTTTATCAGCGGCGAGGACGACCCTATCGGCAATATGGGTCGCGGCATTCGTCGCATCGTCACCCGCTTAAACCAGCAAAACTTTAGCAACGTCGATATCCAGCTTTATCCAAATATGCGTCATGAGCCGCTCCATGAAAAAGACCATCAAACCGTTTATCAAGATATCCTAGAATGGATAGAAGATAATACTGCGGACGTTTGCTAAAAGCGGTCAAATTAGCGACAATACAGCGAACGTGTTTTTTCACCACATTTACGCCCTTATTTTGTTATAAGATTTCTCTTTTATTAACTTTAGGAACCTTTATGTCATTACAACAAACCATCGAACAAGCCTTTGAAAACCGTAACGAATATAGCCCGAGCACCATGCCGCAAGATGTGCGCGATGCCATCGAGCAAGTGCTTGAGCAACTAGATAACGGTAGCCTGCGCGTAGCAGAAAAAAAGGATGGCGAATGGATCGTCAATCAGTGGGCCAAAAAAGCAGTACTACTGTCATTTCGTCTAAATGACAACTACGCGATGCCGGCAGGCGAGCATGTGCAGTTTTATGACAAAGTACCGACCAAATTTGCTGACTGGACCGAAGCGCAGTTTAAAGAAGCTGGCGTACGTGTCGTGCCACCTGCTATCGCTCGTAAAGGCTCATATGTCGCGGCAGGCGCGGTGCTGATGCCCTCATACGTCAATATTGGTGCTTATGTCGATCAAGGCGCGATGGTTGATACATGGGCGACGGTCGGCTCATGTGCCCAAATCGGCAAAAACGTGCATCTCTCAGGCGGCGTCGGTATCGGCGGTGTGCTTGAGCCACTACAAGCCAACCCGACCATCATTGAAGACAACTGCTTCATTGGTGCGCGCTCTGAGATCGTTGAAGGCGTCATCGTCGAAGAAGGCGCAGTCATCTCTATGGGTGTGTATATCGGTCAATCTACACGCATTTATGACCGCGAGACAGGCGAGATTCATCGCGGCCGTGTCCCTGCAGGCTCTGTCGTCGTACCAGGTAGCTTGCCATCAGAAGACGGCAGCCATAGCCTCTATGCCGCCATCATCGTCAAAAAGGTCGATGCACAGACGCGCGCAAAAACAGCGGTCAATGAGCTGCTACGCTTAGACTAATCTGCTCGCGTATACGTTGGTTTTTATACCAAACCGTTTTTAGGGCGTGTCCTCAATTCAATCGATAGCCATTTAAATGGGCTAAAAATGAGGACACGCCCTAGTAAAATAGCTTTATATACAGATGCTGAAGCATGGCTTCAGCATCTTTTTTATATTTTAATTTTTTATGTATTAGCCGCAGCGTAATACCATTGGTTACGTTATAATTCACCGTGATTTTTTGCGCTATCCTCGCATAAAGCGGCCGCACCTACGACCTGACTTTTTGCACAAGCTTATCGCCGAGCGCTTTATCAACCTATCGCCTTATCAACGCTCACTTGTCGTTGAAACTATATTGTATTTGAAACCATTATGAACCAGTCGCCGTTACGCACCGCCGCCATCCCTGTCACCGACCCGAGCGCAGGTCTGCGTTTGACAGAGATTTTTTACTCGCTACAAGGTGAGGCGCTGACCTCAGGCTTGCCGACCATATTTGTCCGATTAACCGGCTGTCCACTCAGATGCGTCTACTGCGATACTGAGTATGCCTTTACAGGTGGCGAGCGTCAGTCATTAGATGCCATCATAGCGACGATCAAAACCTATCCGTGCAAGCGGATTTGTCTGACGGGCGGTGAGCCATTGGCGCAGCCCAATGCCATCGAGCTGATGCAACGCCTGCTCAGCGATGGCTATGAGATTTCCCTTGAGACGGCAGGGGCGCTGAGTGTCAAAGACGTACCAGCGGCGGTCAGCAAAGTCATGGATCTCAAAACCCCAAGCTCAGGCGAAGCTGATAAAAACCTTTGGTCAAATCTTGACCACTTAACCCAGCATGATCAGATTAAGTTTGTCATTATGAACCGCACTGACTATGACTGGGCAAAAGCCACACTCATTGAGCATCAGCTGGATAAACGCGTCGGCACGGTTTGGTTTTCGCCGATGTTTACTGTTGCAGATGATATCGATGACGCGGTCAGTCCAGAGGTGCCTGTGCTTGCCCGCGAGCTTGCCGAATGGATACTGACCGACGCCCTGCCCGTGCGCTTTCAGCTGCAATTGCACAAAATCATTTGGGCAGATACCAAAGGTAAATAGTAAACAGGCAAACAGTGAAAAGACAAATAACGATAGGCATCGCCTCGGCGTTATCATAAACAGCTAAATAGCTGTATCAAGGACACAAGAAAAACGGTACCAATCGCTCACACGACACATAAATAAAGATAAGGGCACAAGTATGATCAAGCTAATACTACTGGGCTTAGTGGCGGGCGCGTTTTTTAGCTCGACATTTATTTTAAATGAGATGATGAGCGCGGCAGGCGGCCACTGGTTTTGGTCGGCGAGTCTGCGCTATGTCTTTATGTGGCTGATAATCACCGGCATCATCTTGTTTCAGCAAGGGATGGGGGGCCTCAAAGCTTTGACAGCGGTCTTTTTTCAGCACTGGGTTTTTTGGTGCCTCACAGGCAGTATTGGCTTTGGGCTGTTTTATGCAGGTATCTGCTATGCCGCCGATCATGTGGCAGGCTGGGTGGTCGCAGCGACCTTTATGTTTACCGTCGTGACCAGCTTATTGGTGCTGATGGTCTTTGGCCAGCGTTTTGATAAAAAATTCATCCTTTATGCCTTTTTGGTGTTTGTTGGCGTGGTGATGGTCAATGTCAGTGAGGGCTTGCACGCCGCTGCACTTGCCGACACTGATATTGCCCATGCCGTCCCTATGGCACAGATGCTGCTCTATGGCGCACTGCCCGCCCTTATTGCCGCCTTTAGCTACCCGATTGGCAATCAGTTGGTCTGGCAAGTCACTCATAACTCTCGCACGCCAGCGTTACCCGCTGACTTGGCAGATCAGTCGCACGCCGTATCTGGCATCGCCGACACCCATGACGAGCCACTCATCTCTGAAGCTTATGATCTGCCGCCTACTTTATATGACACTAACACCACCAACACCGCTCTAAATGCTCTGCCTGCCGCCGCACCTGCGCCGTCACTACTGCAAACTCTGATCCATCGTATTCCCTCGATTGAAACTACCTTACTACACAATACCTTTAACAAAGTTTGGCTAATGACTCTGGGGAGTTTGCCATTTTGGCTGCTTTTGGGCATGATAGTGCGACCCGAGCTGCCCGATAGCACACAGGTGTTTAATACATTGCTGGTGGCTTTGTTGGCCGGGGTGGCGGCTACTACTATATTTTTGTACGCGCGCGGTCAGGCGGTGACCTCAAGCGAAGTGGCTGGCGTCGATGCCACCCAAGCCAGTGAGGTGATATTTGCCCTTATCGGTGGGATATTATTACTGGGTAACTCGGTACCTTCAGCGATGGGTTTGCTCGGTATTGGTTTGATCATTATCGGGCTGATATTTTTTGCCAAGGATGGCTAAGTCGTACACAGCTGTCTCGTTGATGTTTTTGCTATACGACGAATGCAATAGCCTTTATTGCGCTTAGTCATCTGATTTTGACGGTCACGACTTGGTACTATAACGATGGTTAATGATTTGATTTTCCCTGATATCTTGTTGTACTTACTGGATATGGTAGGGGTGATAGCCTGCGCAATCGCGGGAACCTTGCTGGCGCAGCACAAAGGCTTTGATATTGCAGGCTGTATTTTGGTATCGCTGGTCAATGCCATCGGTGGTGGTACACTACGTGATATGGCGCTTGATCGTCATCCATTGTTTTGGATGACGGATCTCAATTATGTGATTGTTATCACGCTGACCTCGCTGATTTTACAGATATTTTTTCACCTTTATCATAAGATTGATAATGCGCTAAAGCTCTTTGATGCTATTGGCTTGGCCGCATTTAGTGTCATTGGTTTTAAGGTGGCGCTCACGCAAGATATGTCACCGATCATTGCGATTATGATGGGGGTTTGGACCGCGATTATCGGTGGGCTATTACGTGATATTATCTGTAATGAGATACCGCTTGTGCTACAGCGTGAGATTTATATCACGGCCAGCATCATAGGCTCTACGACCTATCTGCTGCTGCAGTACTTGGGGGTCGATGCTGGTATCAATGAATTTATTATGCTGTTTGTGATTTTTGCTGTTCGGATGTTGGCACTGAGGTTTGACTGGCATCTGCCGTCTATTCGCCTAGTTGATTGACGACTATAGTCGATTATAAATAAAATATAACGGGGAACTGGTATAAATTTTTTTGGCGTGCTGTGCCTACGCCGACAGATGCTGCGTAAAATTCATCCCAGTCCCACTGTATCGTTTTTATACTGAACTCACTATCATTAATATCAGATTGTCAGATTGATTGTAGATAGCCTTTATCCTCTTCTACCGATTCGACCCGCTGCCCCATCATCACCTAATGAGACTTGCGCATGTTGACCATCGCATTAGACCCTACTGCTCTGATCACCACGTTTGATCCGCGCTCGCTGATATATCTGTTTGATATGATCGGTATCGTCGCTTGTAGCGTCTCAGGTACGATACTGGCCAAGCACAAAAACTTCGATGTCTTTGGTTGTCTGCTGGTGTCTATTGTCACTGCTATCGGTGGCGGTACGGTACGTGATGTCATTTTAGACCGTCATCCGCTGTTTTGGATGGTCGATATGAGCTACTTGACCGTCATTACCTTGTCTTCACTGGTGATGCAGATATTTTTTCATCCAAACTCCAGACGCGTCGATACGTTTCTCAAACTCTCAGACACCATCGGCTTATCAGCCTTTACCCTCATCGGCATCAAAGTCGCAGACAGTATGGGCGCCAACGTGCCAGTGGCCTTACTCCTAGGGGTGATTACCATCGTGGTCGGCGGTATTATCCGCGATATGATTTGCAATGAGATACCGCTGGTTTTGCAGCAAGAGATTTATATCACCGCAGCATTGGCAGGCGGTATTCTCTACTTTGCGCTGCACAATCTCGGCGTGACGCCTTGGGTGGCTGACGTCTCAGCGATGAGTACGATTTTTATTTTGCGTATGCTGGCGATACGTTATGATTGGCAGTTTCCGACCATAGAATGGCGATATTAATCACACGGCGCTGGCACGCGGGTCTCAATGCTAAACAGTCAAAGCACTGGCGGTAAAAGCGCTTTACGCGCTACGCCGCTGCTACCACTGCCAAGTCTTTGATCATGAGTTGTAAGCTTTGTTTGCCGTTCCACTCATTGATATCGAGCTCAAACAATACATGCACTTGCTGGGCACGATAATCCCACGCCGCGCTATCAAAGTTAAAATAAATGGCATCAATCGGATACTGTACGTCGGGATAGCGCAGTGATAGCTTTAAGTGCTTGTCTTTTAAAACCTTAAAGCTTAATACCTCAAACACTCCATCAAATATCGGCGGTGCAAAGCCATGCCCCCAGATACTGGCATCTGCCAAATGTTCGGCAAACCATAGGCTAAAGTCGCTGGCCTGCAGTGGCCCATCGGTGAGTTTTTGCTCAGCAAACACCTCGTCATCTATCTCTGCCATGACCTCATTGAACGCCGCCACAAACCCGTCAAAGTGACGACGCTTGATCGTCAAGCCAGCCGCCATCGCATGGCCACCAAAGTGGCTGATCAAGTCAGGATAGCGCTCAGCGACCAGTTCAATGGCATCACGAATATGCACGCCTGCAATCGACCGCGCAGAGCCTTTGATCGCATCATCGTCTCCGGTACACGCTTTATCTGCTGGCGCAAAGACAATGCTGGGCAGATAATGCGTTTCTTTTAATCGTCCAGCGACGATACCGATGACGCCTTGGTGCCAATCGTCTTGATACAAAATAATACTGCGCTTATCGGTGCTACTGGCGGTGCCTGCTAGCGTTTGTACGATCTTGTCCGCCTGCGCCCGCATCTCGCCTTCTACCTGACGGCGCGTACGGTTTAGCTGTTCTAGCTCTTGCGCCAAACGCTGCGCGGTGTGCCAGTCTTCGGTCAACAAGCACTCAATGCCGATACGCATGTTGTCCATACGCCCAGCAGCGTTGATACGTGGGCCTAAGACAAACCCAAAGTCCTGCGCGTGCAGCTGCTTTGGATCGCGGCCTGCTTGCTCGAGGAGCGCCAAGATACCCATGCAGCAGCGCCCTTGACGAATGGCAGTTAGCCCATGATGCACCAAGATACGGTTGTTTTTGTCCAGTACGCCAACATCGGCAATCGTGCCAAGCGCCACCAAATCTAAATACTGGCTGACTTGTACAGTGGACTTACCAGCTGTACGGCGTCGTTTTGCCAAGCGGCCCAGCACATAAAACGCCACGCCAACCCCCACCAAGGCTTTGCTGGCAAAATGACAGTCGAGCTGATTGGGATTGACCACCGCTTCAGCTGGCGGGGTCGCTTTGGTGGTCAAGTGATGGTCGGTGATAATCACCGTAATGCCGTCGGCTTGCGCACGGGCGACACCTTCATGACTGGAGATACCATTATCCACCGTCACGATCATATCTGGCTGATAAGTCTCAATCCCCAGCTCTACAATCTCAGGCGTCAGTCCATAGCCATATTTAAAGCGATCTGGCACCAAAAAATCCACCACCGCGCCCATCTTAGTGAGCACTCGCATCATCAGCGCCGTGCTGGTCGCGCCGTCGCAGTCAAAGTCGCCGACGATCAAAATCCGCTGACCTTTATCAATAGCAGCATCTAACAGATCCACAGCTTTGGTGACACCATGCAGCTGCTCAGCGGGCAGTAGCCCAGAGAGACTGATCTCCAGCTGCTCAGGATTGGTGATGCCGCGACCAGCGTATAGTCGGGCAAGCGTCGGTGACTGGGCGGCAAGAGGCTGCAAGGCGGCGGGCAACTCGTCGGTGCGAGTGCTGGTATAACGAGGGGTTAAATTTAGCATGACGGTATTCTACTGGCTTTCATGCAGGGTCACAATGCCAATTTATAGCGGTCAGGTTTATTCTTTACGATTGCTTTTGACTTCTTAAAACACTTGTTTAAAACACTTTATCAGCCTTCAGCAGATCATACAGTGCTTGCGCTCTATATTTGCGCACACCTCTGGCTTAGGCTAAATTTACAAAAACGGTGCACAGTGACTGTAATTTTCTGCATTTTGCTACAAAGCGATGATTGTATGCTACCGATAAATCCATAAAATAGATGTCAATCAATATATTTTCACCATGAGTGATATAAAAACCCTATTTTCCATTATCTAAAAAAAACGTACAAGGATCTTTTATGAAAATCACACCAGTCACTGAAAAACTCCCTAACACCATCGACCCCAATCTTGATCTCGATAAAGTCAAACAAGAGTGTCTTGGTTTGGTCAAAAAACGTGCCAGAGTCTCAGCTGGTGTCGCCATCGTACCTGTGCCGTTTTTTGATGTGGCAGTCGATGCAGGCATGTTGACCCAGCTCATCCCTGAGATCAGTGAGCGCTTTGGCTTGATCGAAGACCGTGAGTCAGCGATTGACTTGGAGTCACGCGAAGTGCACTGGAGCGCGATTAGAGATCGTACGGTTGACTTTGCAGGTTTGATGGCGACGCGCGGTCTCGTCAAAAAAACCATTCAAGGTTTTGGTGGTCGTATCGCGGCCAAGCAAGTGACCAAATTTATCCCGTTGGGTGGGCAGTTGGTGGCTGCAACGATGGGCTATACCATTTTTAAGAAAATCGCCACCGACCATATCAACGAATGCTATAAGTTGGCCAAAGACATTCAGCAAAAGCAGCACGGTAAAAACGTCTAATATCGGCATTACTAAATAAAAGAACTAAATAAAAAAGATACGCTGCATCAGTTCGCTAGACTGGGATCGACTTATTTCAGTTTCGCTTTGCTGCTCTGCGCGATCTTAACACGCCAGCGAATACCAAAATAAATGGCTTTCGCTGGTTTTTTTGTGTGCTTTTTTAGGGCTGTCGTGGCACCATGTTTGTCTTTACAACCATTATTTTTATAACCATACCAAGGAGTATTGTGTGAAAAAACACGGGCCTACAAAAAAAATACTGGCATCTACTGCCTTACTGACTGCGCTTGCCTTGGGCGGCTGCACCACCACAGGCAGCGTCAATAATGACGCTGGCACTGCCATTGGTGCCGCCAATGAGATCGGTATGAATGTGTTTCGCGCAGCCATTGACAACCAATGTCGCAGCCAAATCAAAAAACAAAATGCGTGGCGTATCGCTAGCGTTGCCATGACCGAGACGCAGCAAGAAACCATAAAAAGCAATGTCTGTGGCTGCGTCAGTGAGCAAGCCCCGCAGCAAGTCAGCCTCGTTGAGCTGGGCAACGCGGCCATCGATCCCAGCTATCGCACGCAGCTGGTTACCCGAGTCGTCGCAAAATCACTGCAGAGCTGCTATGCAAGTTTTATGAAATAATCAGACTGTCATGGAATGCGATTTACTCAAGCATACCTCCCGTTAGTCAAAATTCTTTATCATTAATCAAAATCCTTTATCAGTAGATATAACGCCAATAGGCAGGTTAACGATTGCATCACGCTGTCTATTACGATAGATTATCAGTCAATGGACTTTACTTTTGTATCAGATCAAGGATGAAGGATGAAAAGACGTGATTTTATAAAAATAGGCGGTCAAGCGACCGTGGCGGGGACTCTGTTGACGCAGCTGAGCGCCTGCTCATCAGACGATGACGAGCGCCCCGTGGTGGCACTAGACGACGTCGATGACTTGGGTTACCAAGGTGCTCAGCCCTTTGTACATGGCGTCGCAAGTGGCGACCCACTACAAGATAGGGTGATACTGTGGACCCGTATCACCAATGATGGCAGTATTGAGGCCACCAGCATTCCTGTCGGCTATAAGGTCGCCACAGACCCTGATCTGACCAATATCGTCGCCCAAGGTCGCGCTATTGCCACCGCCGCCTCTGACTTTACTATCAAAGTCGATCCCACCTCCCTTCAGCCTGATACCACATATTATTATGCTTTTGAAGCTTTGGGCTATCTTTCGCCTACTGGCCGTACCCGTACCATTCCGCCGTCTGATATGACAGCGAGCGAGATAGAGCGTGTGCGCTTGGCAGTGGTGTCCTGCTCCAACTATGGTTTTGGGTACTTTAATGGCTATGCCCATATCGCCAAACAAGCCGATATCTCTGCCGTGGTGCATTTGGGAGATTATATCTATGAATACAAGGAAGGGTTTTATCGCGATCAGTCACTGATAGAAGAGCGCCCATTGTTTCCCAAAAACGAGATCATCAGCCTAGACGACTATCGCCAACGCTATGCGTGTTATCGCACGGATATCGACCTACAAGAATGCCATCGCCAGCATCCTTTTATCGCGGTTTGGGACGATCATGAAATCGCTGATAACTCATGGAAAGGGGGCGCACGCTTTCATAACGACAGCAAAGGCAGCTATTTAGAGCGCAAAATGGCGGCTGTCCGTGCGTATCATGAGTGGATGCCCATTCGGGACGATAAGAGCAATGCGCTTGACAGCCAGCTACGTATTTATCGGCGTTTTGAGTTTGGTAAATTGTTTGATTTAAACATGCTCGACACGCGCATCTTTGGCCGCGAAAAGCTCGATGCGGCAGCCAGTCAGGAGCCAGAACGCCAGCTATTGGGGCTTGAGCAAGAAAACTGGCTCTATCTGAATATGTCTGAGAGCAAACGCCGCGGTGCCACATGGCAGATATTGGGTCAGCAAGTGATTTTGTCTCCTTTTAAAGGCGCTTTTGCCAGCAGCTCAGGCGACATCTGGAACGGCTATGCCAGTGCGCGCGATCGCCTATTAGACTATATTGACAATAACGACATCAAAAACACCGTCGTGTTGACGGGGGACTATCACGCCTCTTTTGCCTTTGATGTCGCCAAAAACCCTTTTGATAGCGACAGCTATAATCCAGCAACTGGTGCAGGTGCGCTGGCGGTTGAGTTTGTTTGCCCCGCCCTCACCTCACTTGCCTTTACTGAGCCAAATACAGGCCCCGACGTCAACCCGCACCAAAAGTTTAACAACCAAACCGACCACGGCTATATGCTACTAGACATCACCGAGCAGGCGTTTCAATGTGAATGGTACTATACCGATACGCTCACCGTCCGTGATAGTAGCACCCAGTTTGCCAAAGGATTGGTCACACAATCACGCGCCCATCATTTAGTTGATGCAGCCCAATCTCGCCCTATCAGCAATGTGGCTGCCCTAGCCGCGGCGGACAAGGCCGTATCCGTCAAAAAGACGACAACAAACCCTGCAGCGATGAGCGAGGCATAAATCTTTAGCGCCCACTGAACTATTGAACGACAGTGAGTTCAGTATTTCAGTATAAAAACGAAACAGCGAGACTGGGATGAGTTTTATGCAACATCGAGCGGTGCAGACACAGCACGCCAAAAAGATTTATACCAGTGCCGCCTTGATATAAACAGCAAAAGGGTGCGTTAGCTGGCGCACCCTTTTACTGTTTGTGGTTTTTTCAGTATATTTAGCAATCCTATACTTATAGCGACTTTCAACTTATCTGCTGCATTCGCTGTTCACTGTTCATTACTTATCAGTCGCCGCAGAGCTGCTAGGCAAAGCCGCCGTCGTTGGCAATATTTTACTGCGGCGAAAATACTTGGATGAGCTATCGATGATTTTATCGACTTCTTTGATCAAATCATGAATCACATCATCATAAACACCGTGATGTAACTCGGTCTCAAATGCGGTAAAGGGATGCTTGCGCGCCGCTGAGCTAACCTCTGTCACGCCCTGCTTACTATAAAAAATATCGACGCGGCCATCACTGTTTAGCACGCAATTTAACTGACCGCCTTCGAGCATCATCTCGACGCGCTCGGGCATAAAAATATAATCATCCACATCAATAAGCTTTTTTTCTACTTCTCGCTTAAAAAACGACTTGATATCAAACATACATCCATCCTTTATTCTTAATAGCTTTTACTGGTGCGTGTCCTTATTTAAAAATGCTGATATTGCCAATACTATTGGCATCAACTTTATAGGGATTCAACCATACAGTCGCACGCCTGCCCCTGCCGTTATACTTATCTTTATGACGAGCGCTCAATACTGGTTTTGATTCATCGGGTGGCTAAAGCGTGCTTGATTTCTTTATCCTATAAGAGACACGGCTGTTTTTTAATGCGGGATATGTAAAACTGCGTTTGATGTTGGTAAAAGTGGATGGCTTATTTGGTTCCTTATCACACCCAGCCTTTTTTGCGAAACGACTTTAGCACTTTAATAAATACTGCCATCTCATCAGGCGTGCCCAGCGTTAGGCGGTTGAACCCCCTGACAGGTGGAAAATCGCGACCGACCTTGATGCCACTGTCTCGCATTCTAGCGATATAGGTTTTTAAATCACCTTTGATTTCATGAAAAATAAAATTGCCCAATGAGATTTGGTTTTCTGCCACGCCATGAATGCTGGCAACTTTGCTGATGAGTGCAGCACGTACATTATCTGGATAACGAAAACCTTCACTTAAAGACTCTGTAACGGCTTTTTTGGCAGAATCCGACATGCCTAGCGAGTTTTCGTTCGCATTTAACTCTATCATTTTATTATTTTTCATGATGGACGATACGCCTAACTGTCAGTGGAGAATAAGATCAAATTTAATCCTTTCTCATATTAAGTGGCATTTGGTATGATTATAAGTTTTCCAAAACTAAAATATAAGTTATTAATTATATTCGGCAAAAATTCCTATTTTTTTTCAAACATTTAGCAGATTATAAAAAAGGTGAGCTACAAATATGCAGCTCACCTTTTAACAGTTAAATACAAAGAGAGGTTAATGACAATATAAGTAATTTATTAGATCAGATGTGCTTTTAGCTCTAAGACTTTGTCACGTGTTTTTGCGGCTTCCTCAAACTTGAGATCGCGAGACAGCTGCTGCATCTGCTTCTCTAAACGTTTGATTTCTTTGGCGAGCAGATCAGGGCTTCTGAGTATACTAATATCGACATCCGGCAGATTGCTCTTAACTGGAATCGCTTGATTATCATTGGCATCCAGCTCTTCACCCGTATCAATTTTATCAGTGACACTACGGCGCGCGCCTTTTGGCGTGATGTTATGCTCCACATTAAAGGCAATTTGCTTTTCGCGGCGTCGCTCGGTCTCCTCTATCGCCTTCTCCATACTTGGCGTCATACTATCGGCGTAAAGAATCGCTTTACCGTTTAGGTGGCGAGCAGCGCGGCCGATGGTCTGAATTAAAGACCTCTCAGAACGCAAAAAGCCTTCTTTATCGGCATCAAATATCGCCACCAATGACACCTCAGGCATATCCAGTCCTTCACGCAAGAGGTTAATACCGACCAGCACATCGTGGACACCCGTACGCAGCTCATGAATGATTTGCATACGCTCAACGGTATCGATGTCGGAGTGCAAATAGGCCACCTTGATATCGTATTCTTTGAGATAGCTGGTGAGATCTTCCGCCATGCGTTTGGTCAAAGTGGTAATCAATACGCGCTCATCCAGCTCGCGGCGTTTGGTAATCTCTGAGAGCACATCATCGACCTGGGTCAATACAGGGCGTATCTCAATCTCAGGATCAATCAAGCCTGTTGGTCGCACCACTTGCTCGACGACTTGCTCGCTGTGCTCAAGCTCGTATTGCGCCGGGGTCGCACTAACATAAATGGTCTTGGGCTTGATGCGCTCCCATTCTTCAAACTTCATCGGTCGATTATTCATCGCGCTTGGCAGACGAAAGCCGTAATTCACCAAGTTCTCTTTACGTGACCTATCGCCTTTATACATCGCGCCGACCTGCGAGACAGTCACATGCGACTCGTCGATAAACAGCAGCGCATCTTCTGGAATATAATCAAACAACGTTGGCGGCGCCTCACCCCAAGGACGACCAGATAGATGCTGCGAGTAGTTCTCAATACCATTACAGTAGCCGAGCTGCTGAATCATCTCTAGATCATACTGCGTGCGCTCTTTGAGGCGCTGCGCTTCAATCAGTTTATTATTATCACGAAAGTACTCAAGACGCGGTTCAAGCTCAGCACGAATGGTCTCGCTGGCGGCCTCAAGGCGATTACGCGGTGTCACATAATGCGACTTGGGATAAATGGTAATACGCGGCACGCTGCGCACGGTTTTGCCTGTCAAAGGATCGAACCAAGTGATCTTTTCGACCTCGTCATCAAACAGGTGAATACGAATCGCCAACTGCTCAGACTCCGCAGGATAGATGTCAAGTAGCTCCCCGCGCAAGCGATACGTACCACGGCCAAAATCCAGCTCGTTGCGGGTATATTGCATCTCGACCAGACGTTTGATGGTCGCGGTACGATCGATCTTGTCACCGACCACAACGTGCAGTAGCATTTTCAGATAACTCTCCGGATCGCCCAGACCGTAAATACAAGAGACGGATGCGACAATGATGGCATCGCGGCGCTCAAGCAATGCCCGCGTCGCAGATAGACGCATCTGGTCGATATGATCGTTGATGGCGCTGTCTTTTTCGATAAAGGTATCACTGGCCGCCACATACGCCTCGGGCTGATAATAGTCATAATAACTGACAAAATACTCAACAGCGTTATTCGGGAAAAAGGCTTTAAACTCGCCATATAACTGCGCCGCCAAAGTTTTATTATGCGCCATGATAATCGTTGGGCGCTGGCACTCGCTAATCACCTTAGCCATCGTATAGGTTTTACCCGAACCCGTCACGCCAAGCAGCAGCTGCTCATCCATATCAGCATTGATACCCTTAACGAGCTTTTCAATCGCCTGCGGTTGATCGCCTGCAGGCTCAAAGTCGGTGACCATCTCAAAGGCGCGGCTCGATATTTGCGTCCCTGACGCATTGACACCACTGATCTCAGCTTCGCCTTGTAGCTGAGTGGCTAATTGATTTAACTGGCGCGACGAGCGCGGTTCGGGCATACGCATATTAGCTTTCTTCTTTTTTAAGTTTACAATTATGTGGGGGCTTTATGCCTGTTTTTAAAGGTTATTTGCTGGCCTTGATGCTAGTAATTTGGTGTTAATTACAGACCATAATCACTGACTATCAAAGCTGATATTCAGCTATCAGTTATGAGTGAGTATTGATAAGAAGCTCATTAAGATACTTTATTAAATCAAAGGCTGCTGCCCCATTTAGGTAATCAAAGATTATCTATAAGACTTTTTTAGGCTGTTATATTTACAAAGATTTTCATGCTTAACAAAGCCATTACATGACCACCTAATAAAGCCTAACGCTCATGGGTTCCATACCTTTAATAAGCTGTTATTATTAGTATCGAAAGTTGATAAGAAAACGCTGACTAAGAGCTTTAAACTAAGAGTCTAAAAATTTAGTCGGTCATTAGATAACAATTAAATATAATCAAAAATGGAGTAATCTATGAGAGAACGTTATGCAAGTGGTATAAATGATGATACTGCCAAAAAAATGGTTGAGCTGTTAAACTCTAATCTAGCCAACTTGATTGATTTGAGTATGGATAGCAAGCAGTGCCATTGGAACTTACAAGGTACTGGATTTATCGGCGTGCATCAGTTATTAGATGAAACTTATGAGCGTCTGACAGAAGCTTTTGATACTGTCGCTGAACGTATTGTCATTTTGGGCGGCAAAGCAAATGGCATCTCTAAGCGTGTCGTTGAAGATTCTATTTTAGAAACTTACCCAACTGACATTACTGAAGTTGAGCAGCATGTTCGTGAGCTGACCAACCGTTATAAAATTATTGCAGCTTCACTACGTGAAGGTATCGATACAGCTGGTGATGCAGGCGACGAAGATACTGCGGATTTATTAACCGAAATCAGCCGTACTATCGATAAAGATGCTTGGTTCATCGGTGCTAATGCACCTAAGAAGTAATATTTTTATCACTCTTATTTGTTGAGTCGTAAAATACAAAAAAATCGCCTAGATGGCGATTTTTTTGGTTTGATACTTTTTTTGGTTTGATACTAGGGTTATTTAGCTAAGGTTATTTAGCTTCGCACTGGATCTGGAGAGCTTTTAGGCGGCGCGATGGTTTTGGCATTAGGCGCAGATAGCGTCAGGATGGCCTCTTGAAATATCTTATTGGCACGAAACTGGCTCTCGATGCTCTCAAAGATCTGCGCTATACTCTCTTCTCTTTGATTACCTCTGATATCTACAGCCGCTACCATAAATATCTTTTTTGGTCCTACCCATTCTAAATGCAAGTAAGAGACGCTATCGACTCCTTCATGTCTCAAAAGCTCGCTTAATACATAATCATGCATACTGTTTGAAACTCTATACCCCACCAAAAAGTCGCGATTACGACTGATCAAAAATATCGCCACTGCCCCTAATAATATACCGACAATAATGGAGCCTAACGCATCCCAAAAAGCCTGCCCGGTATAGACGTGCATGCCCATTGCCGCTGCCGCGATAACTAGACCAGTAACCGCCGCTAAGTCCTCAAAAAATACCCCGCGCAAAGTGGGGTTAGAAGTCTCAACCACATAACCAATAGCGCTAACCTCGATAGCCTGACCCTGCTTTTTACTTTGCAAATAAGCTTGCACTAACGAGAAGCCCTCAAGCACAAAAGCCACTGCCAAAATAATAAAAGCGATCGTATAATTGGTCTCAGCTTCTGGTGCATTCCATTCAGTAATACCTGTATAAATAGAGACAATGGAGCCTGCCATAAACACGCCAAAAGCCGCTATCATCGACCACACATAAGCTTCTTTACCATAGCCTAACGGATGACTTTTATCCGCAGGTTTGACGGCTTTTTTCTCAGCGACTAATAAAAAAACACCATTGCCCGTATCCGCCCATGAGTGCGCCGCCTCCGCTACCATAGACGCCGAGCCGGTGATAAAAGCGGCAACAGACTTAGCGATAGCGATCAAAAAGTTAGCGCCAATAGCAATCAAAACCGTAATCACCGAGCTGGACTTTTTATCTTTATTATCAGGATCTGGTTCAGGCTTTTTCGCGTTTGGTTCATGACGCGTCAGCTCTGGACCACCTAAGTGTAATTGCGGGTTGGCGACGGAGGGTTTTAGACTCATAAAAAACTCTATAGCATGGGTTAAAAGTTTAAAGGCCAAACATAATTATTATCTAGACTAAAATAAATTAACCTTTATTCTTTTACAGTAGCTCATCCGTTAACTAATGGTAACTTTTGACTATGTTACTTAGATTCTGGGTTACTTAGATTCTGGGTTGGTCTGCGTATTCTCAGCTGTGCGGGTCAACTCTCCGACTTCTTTATTGATATCGCAACTAGGACGATGTGCGCTTTGCATACGCATCTCTTTTCGCTCTAATGCTGCATCAGCGCGGCATTGTTGGCTCTCGTTTTTGATTTCTAGCGGCGGTACAGGCGTAGGCTTGCCGTTATCGTCGATCGCGACCATGGTAAAGTAGCAGCTATTGGTATGGCGGATCGTCCGCGCGCGTACATCTTCAGCTTCGACTCTGATACCGACCTCCATTGAGGTGGTACCGACGTAATTAACACTAGCTGCAAACGTGACGAGCTCGCCGACATAGATAGGCTCACGGAACATCACCTGATCGACCGATAGCGTGACAACGTAGCTACCACTGTAGCGACTGGCGCAGGCATAAGCGACCTGATCGAGCATTTTGAGCAAGTCACCACCGTGGACATTACCGATGAAGTTGGCCATGTCTGGAGTCATCAGTATCGACATATAAAGTTCGTGGTTTAAAGGGGCTTTTTTGGCGGTGGAGCTGGTGTTGAACTGAGCCATAGTGATCCTTAGTTACTGTGCGGAAGTCATTGTGAAAGTGTTATTGTGGTTTGTTGTGCAAAGTTTATTTGTCATTTATACAGTAGGCGATTATTTAGTGCAAATCGATAAAACCAAAAAAACGGCTTAACCTAAGTTAAACCGCCGTTATTAATCGCTCAAGAAATTAAGCTGTAGCCGCTTTATTTAGCCAGCGAAAACGATATGCTAACCAAGCTGTGCCCGCACTGACTGAACCAGTTAAAAAACCGCCCCAAGTAAAATCTACCAAAGCAGTATCTAACGTATAGCCTTTAAATAAGGCCAAACTGGTAAAGTCATAAGTACCGTATGCCATTAAGCCGAGTAATCCACCCAATAAGAAAATATGCCCGATAGAAGCTTCTGCTTTTATTTGCGGATAAAGAACAATAATACATAAAGCTAGGATATAGAACATATAAAACACAGCCGCTGCCATCATATTTGGCTCATTCGCTAAAAGATGACCGATACGCTCTTCATAAAACAGCCCTTTCATCGTTGACAGCCAGACAAAATCCACGCCCAAAAACATAGCAACAGCAACGAGATAAACAAACGTATAGCCCATAATAATATCCTTTTATCATACTACACATAGATTTTCACTGCCCCTATGTCTAGCCTATTTTATTTGCGTAATCTATTAGACTTAATACCATGCTTTAACTGTATTTCAATATGACGTCTTTAGGTTTAGTAATCGTTATAGTCACCTGACCACAAAAATGTTATAAAATAAATCAACTAAACGATTACCACTATAAACAACTATGACTTACTCCTTAGATTATCGCAAACAAGTCTTAAAAAGCTTAGATGAGGGCAT
>Ga0208017_100039_pt1 | contig 66474 bp, 57 predicted proteins | sample 30_taG_FD_184104 | JGI IMG/M metagenome (GOLD analysis project Ga0208017, IMG submission 184104) | Marine viral communities from Cariaco Basin, Caribbean Sea - 30_WHOI_OMZ (SPAdes) (version 2) | ecosystem: Environmental > Aquatic > Marine > Oceanic | place: Caribbean Sea: Cariaco Basin... | reverse complement strand
AGGGCGGATCAAGGCAATGTGGATCATGGCTACCAATCCAGCCGTCTCCATGCCGGATGCAAATTATGTCCGCGAGGCACTGAAACGGTGTGATTTCGTCGTGGTGTCGGATGTCATGGCCGAGACCGACACCGCAGTGTTGGCGGATGTAAAGCTGCCAGCACTTGCCTGGGGGGAGAAAGACGGGACCGTAACCAACAGCGAACGGGTCATCAGCCGCCAGCGGGTCATGTTTGCCGCACCCGGTGAGGCCAAAGCGGACTGGTGGATGGTCCAGCAGGTCGCTCGCCGGATGGGCCATGAATCTGCATTTTCATTCGAAAACGCAGCCGCCATCTTCAGGGAATATGCGGCCCAGACCGGCTATCGCAATCATGGCCAGCGAAAGCTTGATTTGTCGGAATGGGCGGCGACAAGTGACGCCGATTATGATGCATGGATGCCCAAATCCTGGGGCGGCGCGTCGCCATTCGCGGACCGCAGGTTCATGACGCCCGACGGCAAGGCCCGGTTGGTGGCTGTGGTACCACCGGCCGTCAAAGCCCATTATCCCGACTTTCCGTTGGCGCTCAATACCGGACGATACCGGGACCAGTGGCACAGTATGACCCGTACGGGGTTGAGTCCGCGACTCTCCCAGCATCGCCGCGAGCCGCTGATAGAAATACATCCGCGCGATGCCTCTGCTCGCGGACTGGCAGATGGCAGTCTTGCGAAGGTCCTCACGCAACAAGGGGAAAGCATATTCCGGGTCCGGATATCTGACGCCCAGCGGCCGGGTGAGGTTTTTGCGCCGATGCACTGGACCGATCAGATGAGCAACGGTGGCCGCGCAAACCGGCTCCCGGATCAAACCGTGGATCCGGTATCCGGACAGCCCGCGTTCAAAAACAGTCCCTGTAATCTCGCTGCGATGGAGCCCGAGTGGCGCGCATTTCTGGTTTGTACCGACCGTCCGGCGCTGCCGCCGGTCATATATTGGACCAGCGCCAGAATCGCGGGTGGCTGGCTGATCGAACTGGCGGGTGAGGGGCCTATCGATCTGGAAGGCTTGCTACCGGATGGCGAACGGATCGAAGCGGTCGACAGGCAACGGGGCATGCGCCGGATAGCCGTTCGCGACCGGGAAGGCCGGCTCGCTGTGGCGCTCTATCTGACGCGTAGCGGGGATTTGCCCTCCCGAGACTGGATTGCCCGGCAGCTGGTCAGTGATGAGCAGCCGGATACAGCTGCGCTCCTCGCGGCCCGGCCCAAGGTCGCCGAGCCAGACAAGGGGCCGACCATCTGCGTTTGTTTCAATGTCGGTGCCAAACAAATTGCCCGAGCCATCGCCGGCCATTCTTTCACCAGCGTAGAAGAGGTTGGCGCAGCGCTCGATGCCGGGACAAATTGCGGCAGTTGCCGTCCCGCGATCCGAAAATTGCTGGCAGAAATACAGGCACCGAAACTGGAGGCTGCAGAATGAGCGAAACCATCATCCCGCCCGGAACCGTCTGGCTGGTCGGCGCTGGCCCTGGGGATCCTGACCTTCTCACCCGAAAGGCCGAGAAGCTGATCCGCGCCGCCAGCATCATCTTTTATGATGCACTTGTTGGCGAAGGGGTTCTCGAACTCGCGCCGCACTCAGCACGCCTTGTCCCCGTGGGTAAACGATCTGGCCGTCATTCCAAAGACCAGTACAGCATCAACGAGATGTTGATTGAAGCCGCATTGGCGGGGGAGCGAGTGGTTCGACTGAAAGGTGGCGATGTGGGAATTTTTGGTCGCGCAACAGAGGAAATGGATGCGCTGGCAAAGCGTGACATTGTCTGTCACATTTGCCCTGGCATAACGGCGGCGTCGGCAGCAGCGGCAAGCGCCGGAATATCGCTCACCCTGCGCGGTCTTGCCCGCAAGCTGGTGTTTGTAACCGCTCACGCAAAAGCGGGCGAAGAGCTCGATCTCGATTGGCAGGCGCTCGCAGATCCCAAGGCAACGCTCGCGATTTATATGGGCAAAGCGGCTGCGGCGACCATTTCACGCCAGCTTGTCGAAGCCGGCTTGCCCGCAAACACCCCGGTGCTCTTGGTCGAAAACGCCAGCCTGCCCCAAGAACGCCAGTTCAGGACGCGCCTTGACCTGTTGGCGCTTTCGGCGAAATCTGCCCTGGGAGAAGGCCCTGCGCTGATGCTGATTGGCGAAGCAGTTTGCCAGCGCCGGGTGGCGGGCTATTCAGGTTTCTCGTATATGGTGCCGCCACCGATATTAGCGGCGTTCTGCCGTGGATCTTGATCCCGATCGGCGTCGCTCGGCACAAGTCGCATCATCGCTCGCGAACCATCTGGTGGCCGTCGTCGAGAATCTCTGGTCAGCGTTGGCCCGCGTTCAGGACATGTTGTCGTGCCCAGCCCACCTGTCGGGAACGACCACCAGCTTTCCCTTGGGCAGACCTGTCGTCTCGAGCTCGACTATTGCCGAAATTGCTTCCGACAACGGCACGATTCGACCGATCGCCGGGACAAGCTGGCCGCGCTCGCACGCCTCGGCGATGCTGGCCAGGATTTCCGGGGTTGGATTGCCGAATACCAGGTGATGCCGCGACGAGAGCAGACCGCCGATCATCTTGGCGAACGTTGGGACGATATGCAGCGACTGGCCACCTCGCTTGAGCATCACGCCGCACTGGCGGAACGACAATTTTCCCGCCGTATCAAAGACCACGTCAAAGCGGCTCCGGTACCGCGCGAAGTCGAAGTCATGATAATCGATGACCTCGCTCACGCCCAACGCCAGAGCTTCCTCGCGTCCGGCTGCGCTGCAACTGCCAGTGACGCTTGCTCCGCGCAAGCGAGCGATCTGCACGGCGGCCCGGCCAACGCCGCCCAAGCAGCCAGCGATAAAGACCGATTGGCCCGCGCGCACCTGCGCCCGCTGCACCATCGCGTTCCATGCGGTCACGCCAACCAACGTCACAGCAGCCGCCTGCTCGAACGACATCGATGGTGCCTTGAGGACGGTGTTGTCTTCCTCTGCAATAACCGATTCCGCGAACGCGCCCGCTGCCGCGATCGTGGCGACGCCGACAACCTCTTCCCCTACCTTGAGCCGTACCGCACCTGGACCGACGGCATCGACGACCCCGGCGAAATCATGACCAAGGCCACGGGGGAACCGCGACCCGGAAAGCATTTTCATTTCGCCGCGCCGAAGTTTCCAATCCATCGGGTTGGCGGCCGCAGCCCTGACCTGCACACGGATTTGTCCCGGCCCGGGCTCCGGCTGGGTGACATCGTCGAGCTGCAGTTCTTCGGGGCCGCCGAAGCGATGATATTGAACGCGTTTCATAAGATTCCCCCGGTTCATAAAATGCGGCAGGAGCGTAGGATCATCATCCGCCCCACCACATCCAAAGGAAAGTGGCCGCTAGCACCGCCTCACCCACGACTGAACGGAAGATGCCCGCGTTCGCCCTTCGCGCCAGGAATTCGAATAGCCCCAGACCCGCGAGAACCGCGACCGCACCGGCCATGACCAGGCATACAGCCGAGCGAAAGTCCGAGGGAGGTGCATTGCGTCCCAGGAAGAACATCAGAGCGAGGCCGAGATAGATCACGCCAAGCCGGCGAAACAGGATAAGCGCGCCAGCGGTCACTTCGATGCCCCACTCCGTGAGCACACCCCCGCCAGCGAAGATGAAGCGTAGTCCCAAAAGGCAAGCGACAGCCGTCATGATATATGCGAGTATTTGAAAGGTCATTGTCGATCTTCCTTGATCAAGCGCCGGGGAACATGTCCGTTGTTCAGCCTCAATCATGGACGATTGTGGCTGGACGATCTATGCGTTAACGTCCGATTGTTCATGGAGATCGTCCAAAAATGGATCCGCTATCCGATGTTCTCGCGCTGCTGGAGCCAAGAAGCTATCGTGTCGGTGGCTTTGAGGCGGGCGGCGACTGGTCGATCCGCTTCGGTGCCTATCAGGAAGGGATCAAATGCTACGCCTTGACCGCGGGCCGGTGCTGGATCACGGTCGAAGGCGCAGGCGCGCCTGTGCGGCTTGAGGAAGGCGACTGTTTTCTGCTGCCACACGGTTGGCCGTTCCAGATTGCCAGCGATCCGAACCTGCCACCTGACGATTGGCGGCCTCATTTTGAAGGCTCCTCCGAAGGCGCGGTGGTCAAGCTGAACGGTGCCCACGGGGTCACGGTGCTCGGCAGCCATTTCCAGTTCGCCGGGCCGCATGCCGAAATGTTGCTCGGTCTGCTGCCGCCGATTGTCCATCTGCAAAGCGAGACCGATCGTGTAACGCTACGCTGGGCCTTTGATCGGATGCGACAAGAACTGGCCGTTGCGAGGCCGGGAAGCGTGCTGATCGCACAGCACCTCGCCCAGATGATCCTTGTTCAAGCGTTGCGTCTTCACTTGGGTGACGGCAAGGATGTCGGTTGGGTGTCTGCGCTCTCTGACAGGCAGGTGGGGGCGGCAATTGCCGCGATCCATCGCGAACCGGGGCGGCGTTGGACGGTGGAATCACTCGCCGTCGAGGTCGGCATGTCACGCTCCTGTTTTGCGGCGCGATTCAAGCAATTGGTCGGTGAAGGACCGATCGAATATCTTACCCGCTGGCGGATGTTGCTCGCTGGACGCAGCCTGTCGCGCGGCGAGGCTGTCGGGGCGGTTGCCCGCTCGCTCGGATATGAATCAGAAAGCGCGTTCAGCACCGCCTACAAGCGCGTAGTGGGCCGTACGCCTTCACACTCTCGGCGACTGGGAATTGACCGTTGATGCTCAACTACAAGAAAAGGGCTTGGACGGAATCTACGATCAGAATGAGGAACTGGAGCCGCGCCGGAAAGGCTTGGATGTGAACGGACTGGGCGCCGCCAACCTCACCTGCCGGCACTCGGCGCTCTGATCACTGATCTCAGATCAAGACCACAACATTTCCGAAGCCGCCTCGTTCGACCCGCTCATGGGCCTGGACTATCTCCTCAAGAGGAAATGTTGCGCCGATGGCGACGCGGAGTTTGCCCGCATCCGCGAGTTCGGCGATTTTTTGCTCGCCCGCAAGCCGCTGGTCTTCGGGCAGGTGGAAACTCTGAATGAAGCGCAGATTGGCGCCTTTACTTGCGAATGCATAATAGGGCAGGATCGGCTCGCGGCTACTGGTCGACGAATAGGATGCGATGGTTCCATTGAGTTTCAGGGCGGCGGCGTCGAGTTGCAGATTGGCGCCGAAATCGACCTCCACAATGCGGTCTACCCCTTCGCCATTGGTAAGCTCCATGATCCGCGCCGCGACATCCTCGGTCTTGCGGTTGATGGTTGCGAAGGTGCCCAGTTTCTCGACATAGGCAGCGGCTTCAGGGTCGCTCGCCGTGCCGATGACGCGCGCGCCGTCGGCTATGGCCATCTGCACCGCGAACAGACCGACAGATCCAGCCGCGCCGTTTATGAATATCGTCTGGCCTGTAACAGGGCCATCGGAGTAGATGCATCGGAACGCGGTCATGGCGGGCACCGCCAGATTGGCACCATCGGCGTAACTTAGTCGATCGGAGAGCCTGACCGCCTGCCGTGAAGGCAGGGCGATATATTCGGCGGCCGTGCCGAAAGCACGACCGGGCGCGCCATAGCTGCCCTGCGCGTTCCACAGCCAGACCCGTTCGCCGATCCGGGACGCATCCACGCCCTCGCCGACCGCTATGATTTGGCCCGCGCCGTCGGAATGGGGGATGACAACCGGGTGAGGCAGAATGGCCTCGATCCATCCGGCGCGCCGCTTGACGTCCGAGGGGTTGATGCCCGATGCATGGACGCGAACCAGAACCTCGCCCGGGCCAGCTATGGGCTTTTCGAACTCGCCGACCGACAGTACTTCTGCTGCGGGTCCTGTGAGGGAATATGTGGCAGCCAACATGTGCGCGCTCCTTAACTTACTATTCTGGCCATACCGATGAGACCATATCAATGCGGCAAGGGTGCGTGGGCAGGCCCAACCTCGGGAATAGATGACACCGAGAACAGTTCGGCATCGACCTGTTGGCGGAATGGGACAAATGATTTGCCGGTTGAGACATATATCCTATCGCCGCGATATTAATCAGTTCCAGCGTGGCGTAATATTTCGCTGCACGGCATCCGATGGCGCAGAAAATTTATGCCCCAATTTGTTTAATAATTGTCTCGATTTGGCAACGTATGTTTCTTCGGTCAAGAGATGAGGTGGCAGTTATTAAATGGAAAGCTGCTTCCTGAGCATTGCGCGCTTTAAGGGCATGGAAGCCGTGAGACTAATACATGACCGGAGATACCTCGTAATCATGCGTTGAGGGAGTTTTGGTCTGAGAAGGAGCTTTGCAATTGAGCAACCTGACTGGTGATAATGCAATCATGGAAGAAACAGGAAGTGCTTCTTCAGGCCTGGGCAGTTCATCGGGGGTTGCCGACAAGATTGCGATCAGGCGCGCCATTGTTTCTTGCGGCGTCGGGCAAATGTTCGAACTGTATGATTTCCTCATCTATGCATTCATGGCTGCTCCGCTTTCGCGTGCCTTTTTTCCATCGGACGATCCGGTAGCGAGCTTGCTCGCTACCTTTGCGACCTTTGCGGTCGGTTTTATCATTCGTCCCGTCGGCGCTGTCGTAATCGGCGCCTATGGTGACAAGCATGGTCGCCGGGCTGCACTGGTTCTGACTATTGGCCTGATGGCGGTCGGAACCGGTGCTATCGGCCTTATCCCCAGCTATGCTACGCTTGGTATTCTAGCGCCTGTTCTCCTGGTCCTGTGCCGTATAGCGCAGGGTTTTTCCGCTGGTGGCGAATGGGGCGGAGCCGCTGCGTTTCTGGCGGAATATGCGCCGCCCGAGAGTCGCGGCTTTATAAGCAGCTTCCAGCAGGCCGCCACAGCCGTCGGTCTGCTGCTGGCGACTGTCGTCTCTTATCTGTTGACGACGTTGCTTGATCCCGCCGCATTTGACTCCTGGGGCTGGCGTCTGGCTTTTCTGCTCGGCTTCGTGCTCGGCCCGGTCGGTCATTATCTGCGCAAGCATGTGCAGGAAACACCGGCTTTTGAGCTGGCCCGGGAGCATGAAGAGGAAGAGCGGGCTGTTGAACAGGTGAAACCTAACGAAGCTCCGTTGATAGTAACGTTTCGGGATTATACCGTGCCTGCCATCGCGGCGCTGGTTCTCAGCATCGTAGGCGTCGTCGTCAACTACGTGTTCATGGTGTTTTTGCCCAGCTTCGCGCAGGAGCAACTGCACATTCCGGCTTCCATTTCATTCCTGTCGGCCATGGTCGCGGCGATAGTCTATCTCGTTCTTAGCCCGGCCTTTGGCGCGCTTTCGGACCGGATTGGCCGCAAGCCCATATTGTTTGCCATGTCACTGGCCTCTGCGGTGTTCGCCTATCCGCTCTTCCTGCTGATGGTTTCGATGCCGACGGCCGGAGGACTGATTCTGGCGCAGGCGCTTTCCGCCATATTGTTGGCGATGTTCTGCGGTCCCATTTGCGCATTGCTGTCGGAGATGTTCCCGACGCGCATCCGTTACACGGCGCTTTCGATCACCTATGGTCTGGCCGTGTCCATTTTTGGCGGTCTTGCGCCTTATGTCAGCACGCTTCTGATCCAAGTGACGTCCGACCCGCTCGCGCCTTCCTATTATGTCGTGATCGCAGGTATTGTCAGTTTCATCGCCGTGTTCTTCGTCGAGGAGCGCGTTGGAAAGCCATTGCCTGAATGATGCGGAGAGACTGGAGAAGATGATGACGAGCGATCTCAATAGCTGGATCGAACAACATATCGGTGATTTTGTGGCTTTCCGCCACGATGTGCATGCGCATCCGGAGCTCGGCTTCGAGGAAGACCGGACCGCCACGATGGTGGCCGAAAAGTTGCGCGCGTGGGGAGGCATTGAAGTTCTCGAAGGCATCGGAAAAACCGGCGTCGTGGGCATCATCAGGGGACGGCGTTCGGGCACTCGGATGATCGGACTTCGCGCCGATCTCGATGCTCTTGCGATCCACGAGCAGACCGGATTGGCCTATGCATCGCAACGCGAAGGGAAAATGCATAGCTGCGGCCATGATGGCCACACGACGATGCTCCTCGGCGCCGCGCGCTATCTGGCTGAAAATCCGGATTTCGCGGGCACGCTGGTCCTGATTTTTCAGCCCGCCGAAGAGACGGTGCAGGGCGCGCTGGCAATGATCGAGGATGGCCTGTTCGAAAGTTTTCCGTGTGACTCCATCTATGGCATGCACAATACGGCGGGTATGCCGGTCGGAACCTTCGCCATCTGTCATGGCGCTATGATGGCTGCCGCCGATTTTTGGCGCGTGACCTTCCGGGGTGCGGGCGGCCATGGCGGCCTGTCGCCACAGAAGTCGAACGATATCACATACGCACAGGCGCATTTTGTCCTGGGGCTTCAGGGCATTGTGGGGCGCAATGTCGCACCGCTCGATACTGCCGTCATCAGCGTGGGCTATATCGCGGCCGGACAGATGGAGTCCGCCAATGTCATCCCGGCCGAACTTGTCATTGCCGGTACAGCGCGCTGCTATGCCGACGAGGTGCGCGATCTGATCGAGCGCCGCATCGACGAGCTGGCGCAGGCCACCGCGCAAGCCTGGGGCTGCAACGCGGAAGTTGTTTATGATCGCGGGTCTTGCGCGCTGGTCAATCAGCCGGAACAGGTCGAAGTCGCATTGGCCGCCGCACGGGCGGTGGTCGGCGAAGACAATGTAAACGGGAATCTTCGACCGACAACCGGCTCGGAGGATTTTGCCGAGATGATGCGGGTGCGCCCCGGCGCTTTCATGCGGATCGGCAATGGTGTTGCCGCGGATGGTTCTTTCCACGCGCCGCACACGCCGCATTATGATTTCAACGACGATATCATCCCGGACGGCATCCGCTATTGGGTGAACGTGGTTCATCAGGAACTGGGCATGCCTGCCTGAACATATTCCCTTAGGAAAACTGAAGGCCGTCCGGTCCATCCGGCGGCCTTTTTATTCGTCTTTATCCGTCAGTTTCCCAAGAAGCCTTGAGCGGTTTGCGATCTGATTAGGTAGGATCGGCCGCTTCGGATCTCTGTTTGCAACGATCTCCCATTTGCCGATGGCTCCGTTTGATCAATGAGTCATGAGCAACCTGTGGCAAAAAATAGGCCGCCCGTGCAGGGGCGGCCTATCCTCACTTAAACAGGGGAGGAGAGGTCAAAACTGATATCCCACGCGAACACCCCAGGTCCGCGGAGCATGATAGTCGCTGAAGTAGCGGCCCAGCGCAGTGTTGCCGGTGTTGCGGATCGCCTTGTCCTCGAGGTTGTGGACATAGGCGCTTGCCTTCCAGCTTCCGGTCGGGTCCTCGTAGGTGAGGGTCAAGGAGGTTTTCGTGTAGGCGTCAACCTTGTCGACGAAATAGTTGAACTCGCGCAGATAGTTCTTCGACTGATAGTAGAAGGAGGCCATCGGCGTGATCTTTCCACCATTGCCTAGCTCGAAATCATGCGAATATTGTGCACGAAGCGACAAACGGGGCGCACCGGCAAGGTCATTGCCCTTCAGGTTTTGCTTCAGAGGAGGAACGGGCTGCGCACCGGTTTGCCCATCAATTGCGCCGGGATAGTCACCATAGGTCGCGTGCGTGTAGGCTAGGAAGCCGGTGAAGCTGTCGTTGGGCGACAACTGTGCCTGCCATTCCAACTCGCCACCGTAGATTTTGGCCTTCGCGGCGTTTTGCGTGAAGATATACGAGAAGTTGTTGATCAGCGTCACCGCCGTCACCTGAATGTCCTTGTAATCCATGTAGAACGCCGCGACCCTGATATTCAACGCGCCGTCCAGCATGCGGGACTTGAAACCGACTTCATAGTTGATCAGCTCTTCCGGATTGACAAACGGATCGAAGATGTTGGGAAGACCCGGCTGCACCTGGCCCGACTTGAAGCCGTTGGTGACGGTCAGATAAGCCATGGAACGCGGGTTGAAATCCCATTCTAGGCCGCCCTTCCAGCTCACATTCTTCCAGGTTCCTTCGGCATAGGGGACCGGAGATTGCGAGGCGCCAGCGCAGCTCCCGTCGAATTGACGGATCTGGTCATAGGTCGTCCGCACGCCCGGTACCACCGGGCAGTTGATGGTAGTATAAGTTCCACCATTGTTCTGGCTTTCGCGGCTCCACCTGATGCCGGCGATAGCACGCATGGAGTCGGTGAAGCTGAACGTCGTCTGGTTAAAAATGCCGAACGTGCTCTGCTTGGCTCCACCCGGGCGGAACTGGTCGAGGTTGATCGCATTGAAGTGGAATGCGTTGGTATAAGGGTTGGACTTGTGGAACTGGCTCACGCCAAAAATATTCTGAAGCCGTCCGCTGTCGTAGGTCAGGTTGACTTCGTTGGTGAAGGCATCGACTTCATCCAGCCATTCAGAGTCATAAACCGTCAGATCGCCTGCGCCAGCAATCGCGAAGATATAGCTCGATTTCTGATAGGTGTAGCCGCCGATGTAAGCCAGAGTGAGCGCGTCCGACAGGTTCCACTCCATACGTGCGCGCAGGGAGTATGTCTTGAGATCGACATTCGGCTCTGCATTCGGACCTGCGAAGGGAATGGAGTAGGGATCCCGTCCGCTGGCGGGCTTACGATCAGCTCCGATCTGCTCAAGCACGTTGGGCGGAGTGCCTTTGTTGATATAAGCTTCTGCGGTCAGCCTCAGCTTGAAATTGTCGGTCGGCGTGAGCTGCAGCGACAGGCGCCCGCCAAATTCATCGGCAGCACCGTAATTGCGGGCAGTCGTGCCTTCAGTATCGAAAATACCGTCGCTGCGACGGAACATTACGGCCGCGCGCACTGCGGCTTGGTCACCAAGTGGAAGGTTGATCATGCCATGTGCGCCGACTTCGTTGAAGCTCCCATAGGAAATATCGGCGGATGCACCAAAAGTGTTTTCCGGTGCGGCTGTAACGATGTTTACGTTTCCGCCAGTGGCGTTCTGACCGTAGGTGGTGCCCTGCGGCCCACGTAGAATTTCCATGCGCTCAATGTCATACAGGCCGCCGGTCACGGATTGCGAAACCGCCGCATAAACGCCGTCAACGTAGGTGGCGACGGCGGGGCTGCCGAGCTGTGTGAAGTTACGGTTAGAAACGCCGCGGATCGAAACACCGCTAAAGCCAACCGGGCCGACCGAGTGAATCTGCACGTTTGGAACAGTGGACGTCAGGTCGGTGATCGTCTTGACGCCTGATTGAATAAGTGCATCCTGGCTGAGCGCGGTCACCGCGACGGACACCTTGTTGAGCGACTGCGCGCGCTTTTGCGCGGTGACGACGATTTCGCCTATTGTGGACGCGTCGGCTTCATCGGGGGGACTGGACGCCTCTTGCGCCATCGCCGATGAGGAGGCGAAGCAAAACGCCATCGCGCTTGTCAACAATAACGCCTTTTTATGCGTGTGTAATGTCATTTGAATTCCCCTTCGCTTTTTACCTGATGCTTTTGGGCAAGAACCTGCCTCGAGGAAAACTGTCTTAAATACATTGTGAAATTGTTCTTCATGGGACGGATAGTATACAAACCGGGGCATTTGGGCTACTACTGTAGATGGCGTTCGAGCTTTTCGATATTCGGACCGATCATTTTGGGCTTGTGAGTGATGAAGGCGCATATTCCCCAGTCCGGCTTGGCCGATGTCCCTGTTTGACTAGCCATCACCCCAATATGTTAAATTGAAAAAGACCTGGATGAGGTAGAACGGTGGCGGGAAGCTGCAGAAGCAAGAGTGCGATAAGCTATGTCCCGTCCCTGGATTTGACCCCGGAATATCATAGGAACGACCTTGAATTACGATCCCGCAAATCATGTGCCCTTATGTTTCACCGCCATGGCGGAGGCGTTTGCAAAAGAGAAGGATACGCCGCGTGCCTATCTCGAAAGATGTCTCGAAACGATTGGGCGTCATGACCCGGTCGTGCGCGCTTGGGTGGTCCTGAATATCGAAGGCGCGCGGGCGCAGGCTGATGCGAGTTCGGAACGGTGGAAGGCCGGCGAGCCCTTGTCCCAGATTGACGGCATGCCGCTCGGTATCAAGGACATGCTCGAAACAATCGATATGCCGACCCAGATGGGCGTTCGCGGCCTCGCCGGCAATTTCCCTAAACGCGACAATGCGGCAGTCTGGGCGCTGCGCCAAGCGGGCGCCGTGATTCTCGGCAAGACCGTGACGACGGAATATGGCGGTATCGTGCCGAGCGGCACCCGTAATCCATTCAACCCAGAGCACACGCCCGGCGGGTCCTCGGCGGGCACCGCCGCTGCGATCGGCGCCAACATGGTTCCTGCCGCCATGGGGTCGCAGGTAGGCGGTTCGATGATCCGTCCCGCCAGCTATTGCGCCAACTATGCGCTTAAGCCGAGTCAGGGAGCGATCAATCGCGGCGAGGCGCAGAGCAAATGCATGCTCACCCATGGTCCTCATGCCGGAACGTTGGAGGATATGTGGGCTGTTGCGATAGAAATAGCCCGGCGCGCAGGGGGCGATCCAGGCTATCAAGCGCTCTCGGGTCCACGGACTCTGCCGGTTCCACATCGGCCGATGCGCTTGGCTGTCATGGAAACGGAAGGGATGTCCGATCTCGATGAGGCCTCTCTCTGTGCTTTTGAGATTGTTCTTGATCAACTGGAAAATGCGGGCGTCGAAATTGTCCGCAGGAGCGGCGACTGGCGACTGGAGGAATTCGAGCTGGCGCTTGGCGGGGTTTCGTCGCTCAATCTTGAAATCACCGCCTGGGAAAATCAGTGGGCGCTGCGAGGCATCCTGATGGCCAGCGACGACCCTGATGCTCTCTCGGCAACGGCCAAAGCTTCCATCGCCACGGCTGAGCGCCTTGGTGTCGATGGCTATGAACGATCGTTGCGCAAACGGGCGTCGATAATCGCCAGCTTTGCTGCCATTGCCGAGCGAGTTGATGCATTCATATCGCCAGCCTCGAAAGGCCCGGCGCCGCGCCTCGCCGATTTGGGGGATGGTGTGCGATTCCGGACCGGAGATCCCGTTTTCAATACGCCTTCTTCGCTTCTGGGAGCCTGTGCGCTGACCTCGCCGCTGACTTCTGTTGCGGGGATGCCGATGGGAATTCAGCTAATGGGGGTGCCGGGCGCCGACGCGTGTCTTGCCGCTATCGCCAACTGGATGAGGGATGTCGTCACCCCGGTAAACGTTTGACCGCGCGACCGGAAAAGCCCGCGCTCTGAAACATTGAATATTGCTTTCGCTGTTCGATGGTGAAAGCAAATGTTGGAACTGGAGAAAAATATGTCAAAATTTGAGGATCGTCTAAACGAACTTGGCATCGTCGTGCCAAAGGCTGTGGCGCCTGTTGCGAACTATGTGCCCTTTTGCGGTGAGGATGGCGTCATCCATGTTTCGGGCCAGATTTCCATCGATGCCGAGGGCGGCATAAAGGGTGTCGTCGGTGAAGATGTCGACGCCGAAACAGCGCAAAAGGCAGCGCGGCTTTGCGGTATCAATCTCATTGCACAATTCCGGGAAGCCTGCGGCGGCGACCTTGACCGCCTCGAACAGGTGCTCAAGCTCGGCGCGTTTGTGCAGGTGGCGCGGGACTTCACGGCAATTCCCCAGGTTGTAAACGGCTGTTCGGACCTGATGGTTGATGTGTTCGGCGACAAGGGGCGTCACGCCCGGTCGGCGGTCGGCGTGTATGTTTTGCCGCTTGGGTTCGCGGTGGAAGTTGACGCTGTTATCAAGGTGCGCGGATAGCGATGGAATGACCTAAAGCATTTTCGAGATGACCGTAGACGGTCATCGGCTCGGAAAATGCGGCAATCAAAGACAAGAGCGTTTTCGCTCATCGTGAAAAGGGGCTGAAGCCCCGCAGCTCCTGATCGCCAATGAGCCGTTTTCTCGATTTTTATTGACATAACGGGGCGCTTGATTATCCAATACGAGACATGACCGAGCGCGAAACAAGGCTGATGCGAAGTGCTACTCTTAAAGGGTACGCGGAAGCGGCCACGGCGGTTGGATTGGACCCGCATGTGATGATGACGCGTGTGGGGCTGGACCCGATGCTGTTGGATGAGTCGGAACGATTGATTCCGTTCGGTGCTTTTCTCGAACTCCTGGCGCAATCCGCCGAGATGTCGGGTTGTGCGGATTTCGGCATTCGAGCGTCTATTGCGCGCGGCATTCCCGACCTCGGGGCTGTAAGCCTTCTGATGCGCGAGGCCGAGAATGTCGAGGCCGCGATCCAAATATATACGTCGCACCTTGCCCTTCATTCCGACGGCACATTTATTCAGCTGGATAACCGCTTTGAAAGCCCGGTCATAGTCATTGAGCTTCAAGGGCAAACGCGGGAACAGTCGGTGCAAGGCACCCAGTTCTGCGTCACCGGCGTCGTTGCGCAAATCCGGTGGATGGTCGGCGGCTCCTTTCAGCCGGAACTGGTGTGTTTTTCTCATTCCAAGCCGGCAACCGCCCGTATCGCCGAGCGCTTCTTCGAATGCCCTGTCAGCTACAACCAGATCCTGTCCGGTATTGTTATCGACCGTTCGATGCTCAGCAAACCGCTCGTGATCTCTCCCCCGTTCATGCGCAAGCTGGCATTGCAGCATCTGGAACCGATTCTGCAGCGACCATCCTACAGCTTTGCCACGCGCGTCAACCGGGTCGTGAAACAGATGCTGGAGGATGATAGTTGCTCGTCGGAGACTGTCGCGGATTACTTCGGGATTGATCGCCGGACACTAAACCGCCGCCTTGGCCGGGAAGGCGAGACTTTCTCCTCCATATTGCAGCAGGTCCGGGTCGAAATTGTACGGCAGGGCATAGATAACCCCAATTCTTCGCTGACGGAACTGGCTGATGCCAGCGGTTTTCAGAGCCTGAGCTCTTTTTCCCGATGGTTTCTCACGACCTTCGGATGTACAGCCAGCGAATGGCGTAAACGGTCGATTGCGGGCGATCGAATGCAGGCAGATCCGTCTTCCGGCCTGTGGCCGAACCATGGTGCTGTCAAGGCCGAGATGCAGGCCATTCTGGCTCCATGACTGGGTGAGCCTTCGAACGTCGCTGGGTGTGAAGCGATAGGGTGCTTTAGCGGAACAAATCTCGATGACGACTGGGCTGTGAGCGCAGATACTGATCAGGAGCCTTGACGCTGGCGCCGAAATGAGCCGCAGCATGCCAGGGCCAGCGAGGGTTGAACAGCATACCGCGCGCCAAGGCGATCAGATCAGCATCTCCCGTGCCCAGAATGGACTCGGCGTGCTCATATTCGGTGATCAGGCCGACCGCCGTTATGGGTAGGTTGCTATTTTCTTTGAGCGCGCGCGCCAGAGGAACCTGATAGCCAGGTCCGATCGGAATCTCCTGCCTGGGGCTGGAGCCGCCGCTAGATGCATCGACCCCGGCGCAGCCTCGTGTCTCTAATTCCCCGACGAAAGCGATGGAGTCTTCTGTGGACCATCCGCCTTCGACCCAGTCCGTAACCGATATGCGCATGGTAACTGGGCGATCCGGTCTGAACGCAGCCCTCACGGCATCGAATATTTCGAGCGGAAAACGCATCCGGTTCTCCAGCGATCCGCCATATTCGTCTTCCCGCTGGTTCGAGAGCGGAGAGAGAAATCCGTGCAGCAGATAGCCATGGCCACCGTGAATCTGGACAAGGTCAAGCCCCAGTCGCGACGCGCGCCACGCCGCCTCCGCGAAAGCGTCTCGGATCGCATTCATCTGGGCATGGCTTAGCGCGACCGGAGGGATCGCGTCATCGGACGCACCGATGGCCGATGGCCCATAAGTCGTCCAGCCTTCGGCGTCGGTCGGAGGAATCTGCGCACCGCCTTCCCAGGGTTTGCGACATGATCCCTTACGTCCGGCATGACTAAGCTGGATACCGATCGGTATGTCCGACCATTTGCGAAGACCGTCCAGCACCTGCGCCATTGCAGCCTCGCATGCGTCGGAATAAAGCCCGGCATCGCCGTGCGTGATGCGGCCTTCCGACGTGACGGCGGTCGCCTCGACCGTGAGCAGTCCCGCGCCCGACGCGGCGAGCTGGCCGAGATGCATCAGATGCCAGTCGGTCAACTGCCCATTGTCAGCGGAATATTGACACATCGGGCCGACAACGATGCGGTTCGCAAGGTTGAGTCCGCCGATCTGGAAGGGCGTGAAGAGCTTTGGCTGGTTCATTCTATGTCCGTCGTCACCAGGGAATTAGCGGCTTCGCCTTTCAAACATGCTTGAGCAGGATTGTCGCAAGGTCCGCAGCTCCATCGACCATCAGGTCGTGCCCGGCAGCGAGCGCATAGACATGGCAACCGTCTTTTCCGCGCAGCGCCTCATAATCGTCCGGATAAGGGGTCGGTATGCCAATGTCCCGAGAATTATAAACCATCATGCGCTGCTTGACCTGCTTGTGCTTTCCCGTGAGACGGATGGCTTGCGTGAAGCAGCAGATCGGATGCAGCGTGAGCTTGGAATCGACCCACGCCTGAAATTCTTCTCCTACGCCGAAACCGGCGGCGGGGAAGGGAGCGACCAGCTTCCCGTCATGCGCAGCGCTGAACTGCGTGAACGGTTCCAGCAGGGCTGGCAGCAGTGAAAAGACGGTGTCGCCGTCGTTGGGCGTCATTGCGTCGAGATAGACCAGCGAGGCGATCCGTTCGGGTATCTGGTCGGCCACGCCGGTTATCACCATGCCGCCATAGGAATGGCCGGCAAGGATGATGTCCGTGAGATCGTTCCACTCGATCATGTTCACGACATCCTGAATATGGGTGTCGAGATTGATCGAGCCGAGCGCGGCAAGGTGAGCGCGCTCCCCAACGCCGGAAAGCGTCGGGGTCAGAACGGTGTGCCCCTCCTTTTCCAGCAGGGGACGGACAAGGTCGAAACACCATCCTCCGTGGAATGCGCCGTGCACGAAAAGAAAAGTCGCCAACGTTCAAGCTCCTTGCATTGCAACCGATCGGGTTTTCAACACCGGGATCGGTGCGAAATTCCTAATATGGCTATGGTCGCATTCTATCAGACATATGTGCGGTCCGGGACGATCTTTTTGCAAATTGGGGCGAAAATGGCAGGTGCCGCACGCGGCAGCCGGACCTTCGTTGCTCGAGGCCGTTCCCTGTCTCGCAGCTATGTGGCGCTATCCCGGCCAACCGCTGCGCCATGTCCCCTTGTGTCGCTTTGGCGGCTCTTCCCATATTGGGGGCATGCGGTCCCAGTCTACCGGGCGCGCGTAATGCCCCGTAGCGGAAATCATGTGCCCCATCATGCAAATAGGGAAAGTCTAATATCGATAGCCCGGAATTCGATAATGTCCTGTTTCTCATTGCAAGCGGGAATAAATTTTGAAGGGATGTTAAAACCTCCATGAGGCCAAAATCTGACATTCTCGTCGTCGGAGGCGGCATAATCGGCGTGAGCGTCGCGGTGCAGTTGCAAATCAGGGGTGTGAAGGTCGCTCTGGTTGACTGGGAACGTCCCGGCGCTGGAACCTCCTATGGAAATGCCGGATTGATACAGGATGAGGCGATCATGCCTTATCTTTTCCCAAGATCGTTCGGGGAGCTTTTTCGCTATGCGCGCAATCGGTCCATCGATGCGTCATACGACCTTGCGGCATTGCCCAGGCTTTCCGTCCCCTTTTTCCGCTATTGGCGTAATTCGCGGGCTGACCGCGCGCTTGCCATTGCGCGTCACCGTGCGCCGCTCATCAGTCGCAGCATTGCCGATCATCTGGAACTGGCGAACATGGCGGGCGCTGCTGAACTGCTGCGGCCGACTGGCTGGTCCAAGCTTTTCTATTCGCAGCGGCGGCTGGATCAGGCCGTTGAGGAGGCGGAGGCGCAATCGCGGGAGCTAGGCGTTTCCTATGTTGCGATGGACGGCGCCGGGGTCGCCGGACAGGAGCCTGACCTCTCGTCGATGGTGGCGGGGGGATTGCACTGGCCCAGCCCGCTTTCCGTGTCCGATCCCTATGCGCTGACCAAAGCCTATCTCGATCTTTTTCTAGGTCTCGGCGGCGTTTTGCATAAAGGCGATGCGCAGCTGCTGGAATCCGTTTCCGACGGCTGGCAGATGCCGACGGAACAGGGACTGGCAGCTGCGCGGCGGGTCGTGATTTCTCTGGGACCATGGTCGCCGATTCTCTATGAGAAGTTCGGATATTCTCTGCCGTTCTTTGTCATGCGCGGATATCATCGCCATTATGGGGTCAGGGGAGGGGCGCGGCTGAACCGCCCGGTTCTGGATGCGGAGAATGGCTATTTTCTAGTGCCGATGCGCCAGGGCATTCGCCTGACGACGGGCGCCGAATTCGCCCGGCGCAATGCTCCGCCCAATCCCGTTCAGCTTGAGCGCGCCTTGCCGAAAGCGCGGCAGCTTTTCCCGGCGCTCGGCGACGCGCTTGAAAGCGAACCCTGGGTGGGTGCGCGCCCGTGCATGCCGGACATGTTACCAGTGATCGGCCCGGCGCCTCGTCATCCAGGCATGTGGTTCGCGCTGGGGCACGGGCATCACGGCCTCACCATGGGGCCGACTACGGGCAAGCTTATGGCGGATTTGATAACGGGCGCGGTTCCTTTCACCGACCCCGCTCCCTATCGCGCGGATCGTTTTCAATGAGACGGGGTGGCAGTCGGACAACGGACAATCGCGGCATTACGCGGAAAGGCATAAACGCATGAAAGTGCTGGTCGCTGGCTATAAACATGAAACTAACACCTTCGCACTCGACAAGGCACCTTGGGAGGCGTTTGAAAGGGGGGAGATGCTGCCTGCGGCAGTGCGGGGGCAGGCCATGGTCGAGACCATCGAGCGTGTCGCCGTGCCGGCGACCGGGTTTCTGCGTTTCGCTCAGGTCCAGGGCTGGGAGATCATACCGAGCTTGTGGTGCGGGGCGGTGCCGTCTTCCTATGTGACGGCCGATGCGTTCAACCATATTTGCGATGTGATTTGCAATGATGCGAAGGCAGGCGGTTTCGACGCGGTTTATCTCGATCTGCACGGTGCTGGCGTGGCGGAAAATGAGGACGATACCGAGGGAGAATTGATCAACCGCGTCCGTGCGCTTGTGGGCGAAGATATGCCCATCGTCGTCAGCCTCGACCTGCATGCGAATGTGACGCTAAAAATGCTCGATAATGCGGATGCAATGGTCTCCTTTCGCACTTACCCGCACATCGACTATGTCGAAACCGGCGAACTCACCGGGGAATTGCTGCTGCGGCGGATCGCGCATGGTCGCCGGGAAAAGGTCAGCTGGGCGCGCCTGCCGTTTCTGATACCCATCAACTCGCAGAATACGACCTTCGGTCATGCCAGGGATATTTACGACCGCCTGATCGCTGTCGATGCCGAACTGGGAACGATGTCGAGCTTCTGTATGGGGTTCCCGGCGGCCGACTTTGCCGAATGCGCGCCGATGATCTGGAGCGTGGGCGAAAAAGCCGCCGACGCGGTGCGTATAGTCGAAGCGATGGCGGGCGAACCCGCGCAATGGCGTCTCGATGTGCTCGATGCCGATGCGGCGGTCAAAAGCGCACAGGACCGCGCCGAGGAAAGCGCGGGGCCGGTCGTGATTGCCGACACGCAGGACAATCCCGGTGCCGGCGGCACGGCCTCGACCACCGGCATGTTGCACGCTCTGCTGAATGCGAAGGCGGGGCGGCACTTTCCCCAGCGAGTGGCGCTGGGCGTGCTGAACGACCCGGATTTCGCGCAGCAGGCGGTTGATGCCGGTGTTGGCGCGCATATTCGCGGAAGTCTGGGCTGTGCGATTGAGCTGTGGGATGGTCCGACAGACCCGCCTGTTTCGGGCGATTTCGTGGTGCGGGCGATCAGCGATGGCCGGGTAGAATATAGGGGGCCGAAGATGACTGGCTTCGTGGCCGAGCTTGGCCCCAGCGCCTGCGTTGAAATCGACGGAGTGCTGGTTGTGGTGGCCAGCGGGAAGATCGGCGCGCAGGACCGTGAACTATTCCGTTTTGTCGGCATACATCCTGAAGAGATGAAAATCATAGTCGTCAAAAGCAGCAATCATTTCAGGGCCGATTTCGTGCCGCTGGTGGAGAATGAGCAGCTGGACGTGATCATTGCGAAGGCGCGCGGCCTGGCGGCGGTGGACCCCGGCGATCTGCCCTGGAGCAAACTGCCGGACACAATCCGGCGTCGCCCATGACAGGACAGTACGGATTTCCCATTTGAGACGGAACACCGTGCCCCTGTTAGAATAGATTTTGTCCCAATTTGTAAATTACGAAATCATATGTCGCCATAGTCTCGCAGCCTGGATCAGTTGGATATGAGCTAGTGCAATGCGAGACATCAGCGAAAAGGCAGTAAGTCATATCCCCCTTCTACTCATTGGCTTGATTCCAGGCCACGTTTCTCACCCACGATTAGCGCGCAACTTCAAAGTAAAGGGGCTCGGATGAACGATCATAATAATTTGGAGCCCTGGCAATGGCCTGAGGAGACGTGGCGTGGTTTGGTCAACCGTGTCCGCGCGGGACGGTCGCTGTGTCCTGCAAAGTGGAAGGGCGGTGCTCGGTTCGCGGTTACCCTGTCGTTTGACTCCGACCATGAAACCAATGAACTGAGAGATGGCGCACGGTCGATAAACCGCCTCGCATGGGGGCAATATGGCAACCGTGTAGGTGTGCCGCGCATTCTGACACTGCTGGAAAGACATGGCGTTCCCGCGACCTTTTATGTGCCCGCCGTGTCCGCATTGCTTTATCCCGACGAGCAAAGGAGGATCGTTGCTGAAGGGCATTCGATCGGCATTCATGGCTGGATTCATGAGCGCAACGCCATTTTGAAGGCCGAAGACGAGCGGGACCTGATGCTCCGGTCTCTTGATGCACTGGAACAGGTGACCGGCATAAGGCCGACCGGCTTTCGTTCTCCTTCCGCCGATTTTTCGGAAAACACGCTGCGGATCATTCAGGAACTGGGTCTTGCCTATGATTCCTCCCTGGCCGCGGACGACGATTGCTATGAACTTATGCTTGATGGGAAACCGACTGGTGTCGTTGAGCTGCCCTTTGACTGGGTCCGCGACGACGCTGTCTATTTCATGATGGAGCGTTTCGAGAATTTGCGTCCCTATACTCCGCCTTCAATGGTGTTCGATATCTTCAAGCGCGAGCTTGAGGGGGCACATGCGGACGGTGGGTTGTTCGAGCTGACCATGCACCCGCATATCATCACCAACCGGTCGCGCATCTGGATCGTCGATGAACTCATCAAATATGCAAAGACGTTGCCGGGAGGCGTCTGGTTCGCGCGGCATGACGAATTGGTCGCTTATGCGCTGGAGCATGCGGAGTAAGAATGATTGGCCGCACGTTGCATAATCTGCCGCGCGCGCAGGACGGAGGAGAGGGACGGTCATATGCCTTTCCTGAACCGTCGGGATTGGTGTGATGCAGGCATCAATCACCAGGACTGCGGAGCTTGCGCAATTCGCTGCGACTTTTCCCGGCAGCCGAATCCCTGAAGAGGTTATTGATCGGGCTTTGGCCTTGCTGATTGACCTGATCGGCTCTGCGGTACGGGCTTCCAGAGAAGTGGAGTCCACGCCGTCAATCATTGCGATGGTCGACAGGATGGGACTCGCCGGTGAGTCCGTCTGCACGGTATTCGACCTGGATCGTCGTTATGGCCCTGCGGCAGCTGCACTGCTGAACGGCGTTTTCGGGCACAGCCTCGATTTCGACGACACGCATGCCGACAGCTCCCTGCACCCCAGCGCGCCGGTCGTGCCCGCCGCATTAGCGGCTGCCCAGATGACGAATGCCTCTGGCCAGGAAATGCTCGCCGCCATTGTCATCGGTTACGAAGTCTGTTGCCGGCTTGGCAATGCACTCGACCCGAGCGCTCATTATGCGCGTGGGTTTCATCCGACAGCTACGGCAGGCGTATTCGGTGCCTGCGCGGCCGCTGGCCGACTATTGGGTCTGGATGAGCGCCAGATGATCTCAGCTTTCGGTGTCGCCGCAAGCCAGGCATCGGGGTCGCTCCAGTTCCTTGTGAATGGTGCCTGGAACAAACGCTATCAGGTGGGTGAAGCCGCGATGAAGGGACTTGTCGCCGCGACGCTTGCCGCCGAGGGTTTCAAGGGCGCATCCGACGCGATCGACGGGAAACATGGGTTTCTTACCGGCTACAGCGATGGAGCCAGAGTTGAATTGTCAACCGTTGGGCTGGGCAAGGTCTGGGAAACCATGCGCATCGGCATGAAACCCTATCCGGCGTGTCGATACACTCATGCCGCCGTCGATGGCCTGCTCGACCTGATGGCGCGCGAGAATTTCGGTGCTGCGGATGTGCAATCCATCACCATAGGGCTGCACCGCAACGGCGTTACGCTGGTCGGCGAACCATTGACAGAGAAATGCCGCCCCTGCAGCATCGTCGAAGGGCAATTCTCAATGCCATTCGCCGTCGCGGTCGCATTGCTGCGCGGGCGTTTCGGATGGGATGACTATGATCTGCTCGGCTCAAGGGAAACGGATGCCATTTGTGACCGTGTTGACGTTGTCCGCGACCCTTCGCTGGAAGGAAAGGCACATCCTTTCGGCGCTTCGCTGACTGTCTTCACTGAGACGAAAACCTATCAGTCGCGGATAGCCGATCCTTCTGGCGAGCCCGCCACATTCCCCGCACCGGAAGCTATCGCCGCCAAATTTCTCATGCTGGCGCGCCCGGTACTGGGTGACAACGCCGACCATTTGCTGCGCCGGTTACGCGATCTTCCAAGCGCGGACGATTTGAGTTGCTGGTTTGAGACAATGGAGAAGCACGAGGCAATGGCATCATAGCATAGCGGATATTTCGGGCCTCTACGGCTCGATCAGCGGATGTCTGCGTTCACGGTTTTAGAAACCAGTTTTGGCAAACGAAACATCATAATTGATAGAGAAAGATCACATGGCACTTAGTTCCCTTCAAGGCACCGACTATCCCGAAATCCGGGAAGAAATCGCCAAGCTTTGCGAGCAATATCCTGATGAATATTGGCGCAAGCTCGACCGCGAAATGGCATATCCCGCCGAGTTCGTGAAGGCGTTGAGCGAGGCCGGCTATCTCGCCGCGCTGATCCCCGAAGAATTCGGCGGATCCGGCTTGCCGCTTTCCGCCGCCGCGGCGATACTGGAAGAAGTGCAGCGCGCGGGTTGCAATGGTTCCGCTTGCCACGCGCAGATGTACATCATGGGCGCGCTGCTGCGCCACGGCAATGACGAGCAGAAGGCCAAATATCTGCCGAAAATCGCCAGCGGCCAGCTGCGCCTTCAGGCATTCGGCGTCACCGAACCGACCAGCGGCACCGATACCGGTGCGCTGAAAACCATGGCGGTGCGGCAGGGCGACAAATATATCGTCAATGGCCAGAAAATCTGGACCAGCCGCGCGGAATATTCGGACCTGATGCTATTGCTCGCGCGGACTACGCCCCGTGATCAGGTGGAGCGGGGGATCGACGGACTTTCGATCTTCATTCTCGATATGAACGCGGCACAGGCCGCCGGTGGCCTGACGATCCGGCCTATCCGGACGATGATGAACCATTCGACGACGGAAGTCTTTTTCGACAATGTCGAGGTGCCAGCAGAAAATCTGATCGGCGAGGAAGGCAAGGGCTTCCGCTATGTCCTTTCCGGCATGAACGCGGAACGCATTCTTATCGCTGCCGAGTGCATTGGTGACGCCAAATGGTTTATCGAGCGCTCGCGCAACTACGCCAATGAGCGTCAGCTCTTCGGTCGCGCCATCGGCCAGAATCAGGGCGTGCAGTTTCCTATCGCCAAAGCCTATGCGCAAATGCGCGCCGCCGAGCTTATGGTCTACAAGGCAGCCGAGATGTTCGAGGCGGGCGAGGCGATTGGGGAGCAGGCGAATATCGCCAAGATGCTGGCGGCTGATGCCTCGTGGGCGGCGGCGGAAGCGGCGGTGCAGACCCATGGCGGCTTCGGTTTTGCCGAAGAATATGATGTCGAACGCAAGTTCCGCGAAACCCGCCTCTATCAGGTCGCGCCGATCTCCACCAACATGATCCTGAGCTATATTTCCGAGCATATTCTCGGGATGCCGAGGTCGTACTGATGGGTGAACCAAAGCTTTCGCTGAAAGGGCTTACCGTCGTTGCGGTCGAGCAGGCAGTTGCCGCGCCCTTCTGCACCTCCCGGCTGGCCGATGCGGGCGCGCGCGTCATCAAGATCGAGCGGGCAGAGGGAGATTTTGCGCGCGGATATGATGATGTCGTCAATGGGATGAGCAGCTATTTCGTTTGGCTCAACCGCGGCAAGGAATCGATCGTCGTCGACATCGCCTCGCCCGAAGGCAAGGCGGAGCTTTCTGCGCTGATCGCAAGTGCCGATGTTGTAGTGCAGAATTTGAAGCCGGGCGCGTTCGGCCGTCTGGGCTTCGCGCCTGAAGATTTGCGGAAACAATATCCGTCTCTCATCATCTGTTCGATCACTGGCTATGGTGACACCGGCCCGATGGCGGATCGTAAGGCCTATGACCTTCTCATTCAGGCGGAGTCCGGCCTGTCCTCGGTAACCGGTGGGCCGGAAGCACCCGCGCGCGTCGGCATCTCCATCGTCGATATCGCCACCGGCGCGACCGCCCATGCTGCGATACTGGAAGCACTGATCGGCCGTGGGATCAACGGGCAAGGCGCGGACATACGCATATCCATGTTCGACGTTATGGCGGACTGGCTCGCTGTGCCGCTTCTGAACCACGAGGGTGGAAAGTCACCCAAGCGGCTCGGTCTGTCTCATCCATCGATTGCGCCTTATGGCGTCTTTCAGACGAAGGACGACAAACAGTTGCTTATTTCGATACAGAGCGACCGTGAGTGGCGGACTTTTGCGGATGTCTTTCTCAGTGATGCGGCCTTGGGGGGCGATCCGCGCTTTGCCACCAATGTCGAGCGGGTGCACAACCGTGCGGAGACCGACGGGATTGTTGCGGCCGCTTTCGCTAGCATGACAAAGGCGGAGGCCGAGGAACGCCTGCTCGCTGCCGATGCCGCCTTTGCCGGCGTAAATGACATGGCCGCTCTGGCGGTGCATCCGCATCTGCGGCGGATCACCGTCGACACGCCGGCTGGCCCTGCCGCTATTCCTGCGCCCGCGCCGATCATAGACGGCGAGAGGCGCTCCTATGGCGCAGTTCCGGCATTGGGAGGATGTGCGACATGAACCAGACCCTCGATCTCGCGGAACTTCAGCGCTGGATCGGCGCAGAGGAAACCGCCGAGGACGTCCTCACCGCTGCCCTGGCTGAACGCTTTCATGCGACATTATCGCTTGACGGACAGGCGCCGAAGCAAGGTGAGGCCGCGCCCCGGTTGATTCACTTTTGCCTTTGTCAGCCAGCGGCGCCGATGAATGCACTGGGGGAGGATGGACATCCGGCGCGGGGTGGTTTCCTGCCGCCTGTGCCTCTTCCCCGGCGCATGTGGGCGGGCAGCGAAATTGCGTTCCATGGTGATCTGCACGTTGGAGATATTGTGCAGCGTAGCTCCCGCATCGCCGATGTTGTCGTCAAGGAGGGAAAGACCGGCACGCTGTGTTTTGTCACTGTGGACCATTCCGTTGCCGTCGATGGCGAGCTTCGTGTCGAAGATCGTCAGAGCATTGTCTACCGAGCGCTGCAAAGCGCTCCTGCGGCAGTCTCACCGGCGGCTGCGCCCGTCGGTGAAACGGTCGCTGCGATTGACCCCGCCCCTACGCTTCTGTTTCGATATTCGGCGCTGACCTTCAACGGCCACCGCATCCATTATGATGCCCCGTATGCGACAGGGGTAGAGGGTTATCCGGGGCTCGTCGTTCACGGACCGTTGCAGGCGACATTGCTGCTGCATCTGGCTGCGCGTGTCGGAAAGCGGCAGCCCGATATATTTCGGTTTCGTAGCCTTTCGACCTTATATGATCGGGAAGAGATGTTCCTGAATGCGGGCACCCTGCGGGACGGCGCCTTGCCGCTATGGACTGCGCGAGCGGGCGGGCCTGTCGCCATGCAGGCGGAGGCGCGTTGGAAATGAGCGTGATCTCATCGCTGATCGCGCCGCTATTTGTTCCCGCCAACAGACCGGAACGTTTTGCCAAGGCGGCGACAAGCGGCGCAGACGCTGTGATCCTCGATCTGGAGGATGCCGTGCCCGTCGATGCGAAGGAAGCGGCGCGGGACAATCTGCGGGCTGTCACGCTCGACGTGCCGGTGATCGTGCGCATCAATGCGGTTGATACGCCGTGGCATGAAGGAGATTGTGCGGCGCTTAAGGGCATGCCCATCGCCGCCATCATGCTCCCCAAGGCCGAGCGGGTTGAGGATATTGCGCGGCTAAGCGAATTGATGCCGGTTGTAGCGCTGGTGGAAACCGCTCGCGGAATGGCTGAAGTGCGGACCTTGGCGCAATCCGGTCTCGCGGCGCGGCTGGCATTTGGTTCCGTGGATTATGCCGCGGATGTTGGCTGCGATCACAGGCGCGATGTGCTGTATGCGGCGCGCGCGGAACTGGTGTTCGCCTCGCGGTTGGGCACTTTGCCGCCTCCCATGGATGGTGTGACAACAGATATCGCCGTGCCGGGAGTAGCATATGACGATGCACGAGCAGCCCGCTCGCTAGGCTTTGGCGGCAAACTGTTGATCCACCCGACACAGGTGAAGCCGGTTCTCGACGCATTCCGTCCGAGCGCAGATGAAATCGATTGGGCGCAACGGGTCATCAGCAGCGGCGACGGCGCTGTCAAAGTCGACGGCGTGATGGTGGACGAACCCGTGCGCATCCGTGCACGCTCTATCCTGATGCGCACAACGGCAAGACCCAATTGAACGAGTTTTGAAACATGAAGCTAGGAACGATTGCCCGCCTTCTTGTCGCCAATAGATCAGAGATAGCGATTCGCGTGTTTCGCGCGGCGACGGAACTGGGCATTCGCACGGTTGCGATATACGCGGAGGAAGACAAGCTGTCGCTGCACCGTTTCAAGGCGGACGAGGCCTATCATCTGGGCGAAGGGGCAGGACCGATCGCGGCCTATCTGGATGGTGCGCGGATTATCGAAATAGCGAAAAAGGCAGGGGTAGACGCGATCCATCCGGGCTATGGATTTCTTTCTGAAAATCCGGATTTTGCGCAGGCATGCGCTGATGCCGGAATCGTTTTCATAGGCCCATCGCCCGAGACGATGCGCAGCCTGGGCGACAAGGTGTCGGCGCGGCATATCGCGGTGAAGGCGGAGGTGCCGGTGGTCCCGGCAAGCGAGCCACTGCCCGACGATGAGGCTGAGATAACGCGGATCGCGACCTCCATCGGCTATCCTTTGATGCTGAAGGCGAGCTGGGGCGGCGGCGGGCGCGGTATGCGTCCGATAAAGAATGAAGATGGGCTGCTCGATGCGGTGCGCTCGGGCAAGCGCGAGGCGAAGGCGGCGTTCGGGCGCGACGAGGTCTATCTCGAAAAGCTGATCCGCCGCGCGCGTCATGTCGAAGTGCAACTGCTTGGCGACATTCATGGCAATCTATTCCACCTGTTTGAGCGCGACTGCTCGATCCAGCGGCGCAACCAGAAGGTGATCGAGCGCGCACCCGCGCCCTATCTCGACGCGGAAATGCGCGCCCAGTTATGCGAAGCCGCGCTGAAAATCGGCAAGGCCACCGATTATGTCGGCGCGGGAACGGTCGAGTTTCTGATCGATGAGGAAAGCGGCTCTTTCTATTTCATCGAGGTCAACCCGCGTATTCAGGTCGAGCATACCGTCACCGAGATGGTGACTGACATCGACATTGTGAAAGCGCAGATCAGGATTGCCGAAGGTGGGCATCTTGGTGTTGCCGAAGAGACAGGCGTTCCGCCGCAGAGTGATATCCGCCTGAAAGGTCATGCCTTGCAATGCCGTGTGACAACCGAGGACCCGGAAAACAACTTCATCCCCGATTATGGCCGCATCACCGCATATCGCGGCGCTTTTGGCTATGGCGTACGCATCGATGGCGGCACCGCCTATTCCGGGGCTGTGGTGACCCGCCATTACGACCCGCTGCTGGAAAAGGTGACCTGCTGGGCACCTACGCCAAGCGACGTAGTGGCGCGCATGGACCGGGCATTACGCGAATATCGCATTCGCGGGGTGACTACGAATCTGGCCTTCCTTGAAAATGTACTGCGACACCCGGACTTCATCGCCAATCGCTACACGACGAAGTTCATTGATGAGACGCCGGGATTGTTGAACCTTGGCAAGCGTCGCGATCGCGCAACCCGGTTGCTCACCTATATCGCGGACGTGTCTGTTAATGGCCATCCCGACGTGAAGGACAGAGCAAGACAGCCTGTCCATGCGCGCGTGCCCAAGGCGCCGGACGTGCCTTCTGGATCGCCCGCCGACGGCACGCGCCAGATATTGGAGCGGGACGGTGCCGTCGGGCTTGCCCGCTGGATGCGCGCGCAACCTCAAGCACTCATCACCGACACAACAATGCGGGACGCACACCAGTCCCTGCTCGCGACCCGGATGCGCAGCGCTGATATGGTGGCCGTTGCGGAAAGCTACGCCCATAAGGCACCGCAACTTCTCAGCCTGGAATGCTGGGGTGGCGCGACGTTTGATGTCTCCATGCGCTTTCTCTCGGAAGACCCGTGGGAGCGGCTGGATGCAATCCGGGCAAAAACACCGAACCTCCTCACGCAGATGCTGCTCCGCGGTGCCAATGGCGTGGGCTATACCAACTATCCCGATAACGTGGTGCGGCATTTCATCGCACAGGCGTCCAAGTGTATCGACATTTTCCGTATCTTTGACTGCCTCAACTGGGTCGAGAATATGCGGGTGGCCATCGACGCAGTGGTCGAAAGCGGCAAGCTGGCACAGGGCGCACTCTGCTATACTGGCGACATACTCGACCCTTCACGTGCCAAATATGATCTCGCCTATTATGTCGATCTTGCGCGCCAGCTCGAAGAGGCCGGCTGTCACATGCTGGTGGTTAAGGACATGGCGGGATTGCTGAAGCCGGTCGCCGCCAAAATATTGTTCAAGGCGCTGCGCGACGCAACCGACCTGCCTATCGCATTGCACACGCACGACACGTCGGGCGCAGCGGCGGCGACCATTCTCGCCGCCATCGATGCGGGAGCCGACAGTGTCGATGCCGCGATGGACGCGATGTCGGGCACCACCTCGCAGCCCTGTCTGGGTGCAGTGGTCGAGGCTCTGCGGAATACTCCGAGGGATACGGGTCTGGACCCGGCAGCCATCCGCGAGCTTAGCTTCTACTGGGAAGCCGTGCGCACCCGATATACCGCGTTTGAGAGCGACCTGCGATCGGGCGCGTCTGAGGTCTATCTACACGAAATGCCCGGCGGACAGTTCACCAATCTCAAGGAACAGGCGCGCAGTCTCGGCCTCGATACGCGCTGGCACGAGGTGGCGCGTGCTTATCATGATGCGAACATGCTGTTCGGCGATATTGTCAAGGTGACGCCCTCCTCGAAAGTGGTGGGCGACATGGCGCTGATGATGGTGGCACAAGACCTGACGCTGACCGATGTGCTTGATAGCGACCGGGATATCGCGTTCCCGGCGTCGGTGGTCGAGATGTTGCGCGGTGACTTGGGGCAGCCGCCCGGAGGCTGGCCCGCCGATATCCAGAAACGCGTGTTGGGCGATACGCCGCCGATCACGGTTCGCCCAGCTAGCCTGCTGGGCGAGCAGGATCTTGCCGCCACACGCGCCGAAGCGGAGAAGCGGTGCGGCCGCCAGCTTACCGAACCCGAATTCGCCAGCTATCTGATGTATCCCAAGGTGTTTGCCGCTTATGCCGAGGCGCGGCGCAAATATGGTCCGGTCGCAGCGTTGCCCACGCCGGTCTATTTCTATGGCATGCAGCCGGGCGACGAGATTAACGTCGAGATCGAACGCGGCAAGACGCTCATCATCAGCCTGACCGCTGTAGGTGAGACGGAAGAGGACGGTAGCGTGCGTGTGTTCTTTGAGCTGAATGGGCAGCCGCGTATTATCACGATCATGGATCGCAAGGCTGCTGGTTCCGTCACCACACGGCGCATGGCCGACCCGGCAAACGAAAACCATGTCGCCGCGCCCATGCCAGGCGTGGTTGCTACGCTCGGCGTTTCGCAGGGGCAGCAGGTGAAAGCCGGCGACCTGCTCCTTACCCTCGAAGCCATGAAGATGGAAACCGCTATCACCGCGCCGCGCGACGGCACCATCGCCGAGCTTCCCGTCAAGGCAGGGCAGGCCATTGATGCAAAAGAGCTGCTCGCGGTGATGGGGGGAGATTAACCAGGGAGAGGGCGATTCTGGATTGGTGAGTTTTGGTGAGTTTTTTGGAGCCATTTATATGAGGAAATTGACAACGACAGTTGTTGAAGCTGCTGAACCGCAAGAAAAGCAGAGCAAGCCCGTAAAATGGCGTTGGAGAAACTTGGTTCAATTGTCGGGGGTTCTGATCCACTGGACGATAGAAACCAAATTCGAAAGACGCAAACTGTGAAGCAGTTGTGCGAACATTATCTCGATATGGCAAACAGAGGGCTGATCCTCGGGAAGGGCAATCGCCCCAAGAAACCGAGCACACTTTATACCGACCGCGGTCGTATCAAGCAGCACATCATTCCCTTGCTCGGATCGAAATCAGTTACCGATCTCGCCAAAGCGGATATTTATAAGTTCATTCAGGATGTCGCATCCGGCAAGACCGCGAGAGTTCACAAGACTGGTCGGAATCGCGGAAAATCCATCGTTAAGGGGGAAGAGGTGCGGCATCACGAACGACAGGGTTGTTGGGAGGAATATTAACGCACGCGATTTCAATAGGCTTGATCGAAGTGAATCCTGTTCATGGCGTCAAGCGGCCAGCATGTAATCGCAGAACATGAAGACTGACAAACGAGGAATATCGTGAGCTTGGGAATGCGCTCGAACAAGCAGCTGCTGAAGGCGAGATTGAGCAGGGTATAAACGCTATTTGGTTGCGGGCTCTCACAGGTTGCCGGCGTGGAGAGATTGTCAAAGCAAAATGGACAGAATTGGATAAAGCTGGTGGATGCATCAGGCTGGAAGATAGTAAAGAAGGGGCATCCGTTCGACCAGTCGGATCGCCGGTCTTTGAGATTTTAAGCAGAATTCGAGAAGTTGAGGGCAATCCGTTCATTCTGACATCGGTTCGTAACGGAGACCATTTTGGAGGCCTGTCTGGAGTTTGGCGGCGCGTCATGCAACGCACAAGTCTTGTCGGTGTGACGCTGCATAGCTTGCGACACAGCTATGCTTCTGTGGCTGGCGATCTCGGATTTGCTGAATCGACAATTGCAGCGATGCTGGGTCATTCGGCGGGAACTACGACTAGTCGATATATTCATCATCTTGATGAAGTGCTCATCGCCGCCGCAGACAAAGTCGCGACCACTATTTTTCAATTGATGAAAGCAGGATAACCTTGCCAAGGTTGGGGTCGAGAGTTCGAATCTCTTCGCCCGCTCCAGTTTTTTCACACAAATTCAATAAGAAGCCGGTCCCAATTCCGCATATATTTTTGCTTACACGAATTCTTTCCAAGGAATTGTAAGCATAATGTAAGCATCTTGGATGGCTGATCAGCGATAGATAGCGTAGCTTTGCCAATGAACGAGTTCGATGTCATTTCAGGATCGTGGTGCGGTTCTCGCGATCACTTCTACCTGCAGAATGGCGGTAGACCAGCGTTCCGAGAGTTGCAGATGACGTGTTTGATCAGAGAAAGTCATCGTGGCTCATGCCCTTTCTGGTCGCTCGAAAATTGGTGGCCGTAGCGTGGTCCATGGAACGGCATCGCTCAATGTGCACCGCTGGGGTACCGCCGATCTTCATCATCCTACGCCGCGTGGAGCGCCAAGGGTCAGGCTTTCGGGAAGAATATGAGAAGATGGCGCCAGATCGGCTTGCCAGCAAAGACTAACAAGATTTGGGGATAGGCCTCCCCTTATCGAAGAAGCGACATCATGTCGGCAACCAGTAACCTCCTTTGTGAGAGGAGCTTATTGTCATGCAAACCCATCTTCGGCAAAAGCCGCCATCTGATCATATGGATTTTGCGCAGGAGTTTCTCAGACGAAACCCTGCTTACGAAGCGCAATATCGCAGTATTGTAAGTGGGTACGAACAGTACGTGGCCCGGGACGAGAACATGAAAATGGCCAGAGCCTGGGGGTTGGAGTTTCCCTGTCCCTCCGAATCATGATGCATCGAATAAGCCTGCAATCTGGCGAGCGGGACAAACGCCATCAATCATCATCTTTCGAGATGATTCTCGCAGCGCTCAAGCCATTATTAGCAGGGCAGCTGAGGTCGGTCTTCATATCGCAAACGAAGCCACGAACCACGAAGGCCGCCACATGGTATTCCAGGGAAAATGCCGCCGGTACCGAATATTGATCAAGCCGACACGACCTGGAAGGGAGGGCGGTTACATCCTACGACACGACCCGTGGCTTGAGGCTCGTGTCAGCGCGATACGGGACTTCAACAAAGCACTGGAAGGCGCAGAAACTCTCAGGCCAACAAGGCCTACCAAATATCAGCGAAGAAGACTGGAACTTCTCTTGGCGATCCTCGACAGTCTATTTTTGCCCGATGGCCGTCGGCGGACACTGCGCCAGCTGGCCCAAACAGTCATATATCCAAGATCTGATCTGGGGCGAGCAATAGAATGGAAGTCATCATCCGAACGGAGACACACACAGCGGCTGGTAGGCGAAGCACATCATTTGATGCGGGAGGGGTACAGGGCGTTGCTCTAAACAGGAGCCTTTGCTCATCTTCGATAATTTGAACAAGGCATATGGATAAATAGAAGTGTACTTTGACAGAAACGGTAACATTATTGATAGTTAGCTGACATTATTTATTTTCGCTGCATGGTTGCTGAATTAGCAGTGTGTTCGCCAGCATCGATAGGAGGGTCGCAGCTCTCGCTCGGGGTATAGGCTTAAACAAACCGGAAAAGCGGATTGGAACCTGCCGTCCGGGATAACCAGGCGATTGAACGGCAGCGTGTTGGTGGCGCCCCGCAAAATCGGACGGTTGATAAATGCGTGTTCGATTTGCTCAAGAGTTTGGCGCTTCATTATTTGACATCGAAACGGCGAATGAATTGAAAGATGCGCTCAAGCAGGCTTCGCAGCGAATGGGATTTGATCACTTCGCTCTTTCACTTGAAGCACGAACGAGCGACGACGCTGATACCGAAATGCTGCTGCATGATTATCCGGATGAATGGGCTAAAGTATACACGAGTTTCGACCTAGCCGGCCGCGATCCGGTCCGACGGGCATGCGATAAGGCTTTTGGCGGTTTCACGTGGGAAGCTATCGGTCAACTCATTCCGATGACGCGAGGCGATCGCCAGATGCTGGCCGTAGGCAGGGAATGCGGAATCGGCGACGGCTTTACCATACCGCGACATCTCCCCGGTATGGCCAGGGGCACATTCACATTTGCGGTTGCGCCCGACAGGAGGTTGCCGCATCGGTGGCTTGTTGCTGCGGAATATCTGGGTACACTCGCGCTCACCAGCGCGCTGCATATCAGTGGTATGGCGCAGCCAGTTGCACTCCCCAGATTAAGCGATCGGCAGCGAGAATGCCTGTTGTGGGTCGCCAGAGGCAAAACTGCTGCGGAAACGGCTATCATTCTGGGCATTAGCACCGAAACCGTGATTCAACATCTGAAGATCGCGCGCGAACGATATGAAGTGCACTGCTCTCAGTCCCTGATCCTTGCAGCAATGTTCGATGGACTGATCGGCTTTGGGGATGTGTTCAAGTGGCAGGGATATTTCAGCCGTTGAACTGGGACTTTTTGGCGCTGCTTTGCCTCGAACACGGCCCCCTTGCCAGCCCACCCATCACTATCCCCATTTCTTGGTATGGCGTCTAATCCCACAAGCTGTTGTCATGTCTTTATCTTCAACATGACAGGTCATCCATATGCTGCCTAGCTCTTCACGATCCATCCCCCACAAATCGGACCCCGCACTGCGCTCTATGTTCGAAGCCAGAAAAAGGGTGTTCGTCGATCTTCTGAAATGGGACGTTCCGGTTCTCGACGGAAGGTTCGAAGTCGATCAATTTGATACGCCTGAGGCGGTATATCTCGTGTTGGGCGATGAAGATGCAAATCACCGGGCATCCGCGCGGCTGCTGCGCACTGATCGATCGCATATATTAGGACAGCTCTTTCCATCCTTATGCGAGGGGATTCTCCCGTCAGGTCAGCAAACACGAGAAATTACGCGATTCTGCATTGACCCTGCGCTCGCGCTTGATTGGCACCGAGATGCTGATTGCTCTCCACATCGAAATTGACGATCAGACGACTGGTCAACTCAAGGGCAATGGAATCTATTTGCCGCCGCGATACCAGTATACTGAGATGGGGGCGCTGCAATGACCTATGCTGTAGAAACTGATCAATGGTTGGATCAACTCACGTCCGTCGGATATTGCATAATTCCCGATCTGCTTCCCAAGTCGATCCTTGAGAATCTGGAGGCTGATCTCGAGAGCGATTTTGAGCAGACGCCCTTCGGGCACGGCGATTTTTACGGATATCGGACCAAGCGCTTTGGTAGCCTCCTGCGGCGATCGCGCTTTGCCGCAGATCTGGTTCGGGAGCCGACAATCATTTCGCTTGCGGAAATGATATTGAAACCGGCTTGTGAGCGCATCCAGCTCAATGTTGCGCAGGCCATCGAGATCCACCCTGGCGAGATTGAGCAATTTCCGCACTGCGATCAGGATATGTGGCCGGGAGATAAAGGCGGTCAGCAATATCTGCTGAACGTCATGTGGCCCCTCAGTCGCTTTACCAAAGTGAACGGCGCAACCAGGCTCTACCCCGGTACGCACAAACAAAGCTTGGAATCGCTCGAACAGCTCCCAGAACCGATTGTCGCAGAATGCCGGCCGGGGTCGGCGATCTGCTTTCTCGGCTCCACCATCCATGGAGCTGGCGCGAACCGGTCGGATGATGTCAGGCGCGCCGTCGTGATCGGTTACAGTCTGGGCTGGCTGAAGCCTTACGAAAATCTCTGGCTTGCCTACCCGCCGCATATCGCGAAGAATTTTGAACCTGAGCTTGCGGAGCTTGCAGGTTATACCCAGCATCGACCCAATCTCGGCAATTACGAAGGACAGTGCCCCTCGACACTCTTGAACGACACTGTCCCGGCTTTTCCCCGCGCCACAGATGCACTGAGACCGGACCAGCAGGACGCCGTCCGCGAATTTGCGGATGCTCAACGTCTCACGTCATGAGCCCTGCGCACGTTCTCGAACCCGCGTGCAAAAAGCTGAAGCATATGCTGATGGAAGGGGTCTGGCCGCCGGGTGAAAAGCTCGAAGCATTGCGATTGGCGGATGAGCTAGGGATCAGCATGACGCCAGTCAGGGACTGTCTCAACCGGCTAGTCGGCGAGCGGCTGGTAGATATGAAACCGGGGGAAGGCTACCGGGTTCCGAGGATTAGCGAAAAGGCCCTTCGCGATATGCTTGCAGTGAATGTAGTCCTGATCGAACTTGCGCTTGTTTACCGGTCGGAGGAATGGAGCGAATTGGAGCTAGAGCCCGAAACCAGTAGCTATGCCGACCGGGTAGGCTCGTTCTTTGACTTCATGGCTTCCCTTTCCGGAAATGTGATCATCATGGAAACGGTGCGGTCGCTCAATGAGCGGATGCATGCCGTGCGCATGAAAGAACCAGTGGTAATTCCCGATACTCTGCAAGAGCTTAAGGAGTTAGAGCAACTTGCAACCAAGCAAGATGCCGGCCTGGGCAACAAGTTGCAGATATATCATCAGCGGCGGCGCACGAATGCTTCAGCGCTCATCGACCTCATACAATGATCTTACGAGGCTTGTCGTTCCTTGACAATCGAACTTCACTTTCTCCTGTGAAAGATCCTATCAGCTGATATATTCCGTTCGTGGAATTGCGAAGTCAATACTTGCGCAGTAGCCACTATTTTGTTAGCAAAATCAAACGCAGTCTCAAAACTTGGCGAAGGCTGCGCGGACAAAATCCGCCAACCATCATTCACGCTGGTCCGAGACGGGACCGGGGGCCGAACCGAATAAGGGCTTAGCCTGAACGGCGGCGTAGCGCTGGTAATCTTAGCTTCCTGCATCTGCTGCGGGAGCGACTGATCTCGCCAGTGTGATGGATCCATGCAAGAGATACTTGTCCGGGATAGTCGGACAGACGAGGCGCTCCCCGAGCGGAGTAACCGCAGCCAGTCAGATCGACCCGATGATGCGGCACGGCAGACACTTGAGACAATTTTCCGCGAAGAACGCGACGGGCTGATCCGTTTTCTCAAGGGCCGGGTCGGACCCGAGCGGGCATGTGACATAGCCCAGGAGGTGTTCCTGCGGGCAGCCGCCAGTCCGCAACTGCCCAGCCTTATCAATCCCCGCGGCTTCCTGATATGCATTGCTCGGAATTTGCTAATCGATGCCGCACGGCGCCAGCGGTGCAGAGTGGTAACTTTGCCATTGAACGAGGCGCGCGACGCGCACTGCGCTGCCGACCAGGAACATGAGCTTGAAGCCAACGACCTGATAGACTGTCTTGATCTTGCGTTGACGCAGCTGCCCGAAAGGACCCGCATGATCTTCGTCATGAACCGCTTCGACGAGATGGCGTATCGCGATATTCGCTGTGCGCTGGGCATCTCGATGGCCGCCGTCGAATATCATATGATGAAAGCGTTGTCGCATATCCGCGCCACGCTTGGCGAAACGGTTTAGCTGATCAAAAAAATAGTTTCCTCTGCAACTAAGGTCGCCGGCAATATCTGCGTCTATCCCTGCATGGCCAAAATTCAAAATATTGGCCGGAAAAACGATCAGGGAGATATTGATGCAGCACAGACATATATTTTCAGCCTTGTTGTCCGGAACAGCGCTTGCCTTCTCAGCGCAAGCAGTCGCTGCCCAGGATGGAGGAACGGACAAACCAGATACACAGGAAGGAGCTCCCGATCGTGCAGGTGCGGATGACAATATAACGCCCGATGAAAGTGGGAGCATTGTTGTAACGGGCTCTCGGATTCGAGGCGCGGCCGTTGCAGGCGATGTCATCACACTGGACCAGGAAGCCATAATCGCAGCCGGACAGGTCGATCTTGGTGAGGCCATCCGCTCCTTGCCGCAAAATTTTAACGGCGGTCAAAATCCCGGAATCGGGACCGGGGCAGGCCTGATCAACAGCAATCTCAATTCGGCATCTAGCGCAAATCTGCGCGGCCTCGGACCCGATGCAACATTGACGCTTCTGAACGGTCATCGGCTGCCTTATGATTCCGCATTCGGCGGCGTCGATATTTCGGCGATCCCGCTGGCAGCGCTGGATCGTATCGAGGTGTTGCCGGATGGGGCGTCCGCGCTTTATGGATCCGACGCGGTTGCGGGTGTTGTCAACGTCATCCTTCGCCGCGACTTCGAGGGCGTCGCAACCTCGGCCCAGATCGGCGCAAGCAGCGATGGAGGCTATTTTCGACAGCAGGCCGACATTGTGGGAGGTACGGCCTGGAACAGCGGAGGTTTTCTTGTTGCCTATGATTTTTCGCGCAATTCAGAGATTGAGTCGCGTCAGCGCTCCTATGCGGGTTCGCTTGACCCTGACAGCTTTCTCTACCCTTCGCAGCATCGCCATGCGGCGACTTTTTCTGCCTATCAGAGCCTTGGCGACCGCCTAGTAGCGAAGGTCGATGTCCTTTACTCGCGGCGCGAGTCCGAAACCGTTGGCGGAACGCCAGCTTCACGCTTCCTGGCTCGCCCGACGGTCGAAAGCCTGACGGTTGCTCCGTCGCTGGAAGTGAAGCTGGGGTCGAACTGGGAAGCCAAAATCGTTGGTGTGCTCGGACGCGATCACACCAATTATCAAACCAGCTCTACCCCTCTTGGCGGCAGCACCACGATTACGAGCGGGTGCTATTGCAATAGCGTCGCCTCGCTCGACATAAGCGCGGACGGCCCACTGTTCGAACTGGCAGGTGGCAGCGCGCGGCTGGCGATTGGTGGAGGCATTCGGGATAACGGGATGGACTTCACGCGGCTGATTAACGGTGCGCCGTCTGCTGCCTTCGATGTCACGCGTCGCAGTCGCTACCTCTATGGTGAAGTCTATCTGCCGTTCGTTTCGCCAGAGCTCGAAATCCGCGGGATTGACAGGCTCGCACTGTCAGGGGCGCTGCGTTACGAGGATTATCGAGGACTGGACCGGCTGGCAACGCCGAGGATCGGGCTCATTTATGCGCCGATATCCTCCCTGACCCTGCGCGGCAGCTTTGCACGTTCATTCAAGGCGCCGTCGCTTTACCAGCAATATATCCCCTTTCAGGCCTATTTGCTTCCCGGTGCCGCCTTCGGCGCAAGTACTGGCACCGTTTTCTACACCAGCGGCGGCAATCCGGACCTCGAATCTGAACGCGCTTCTAGCTGGACTGCAGGGTTCGAGTTCAAACCGAACTCGCTGCCCGGTTTCACAGCCGGTGCGACCTATTTTGACATAGGTTACCGCGACCGCGTTGTTCAACCTATCCCGGGGTCGATTGCCGCTGCCTTCATCGATCCTGGATATGCAACGCTGATTAATCGATCGCCGAGCGAAGCGCTGTTGGCAGAGCTGGCGGCGGGCGCGCAGCTCGGGCTGCAGAATTTCTCTGGTGCGCCCTATGATCCTGCCAATGTCATAGCATTTGTCGACAATCGAAATATCAATGTGGCCGTCCAGAAAATTCGCGGTGTCGATGCGCATGTCGCTTGGAACGGCGATGTTGGTGCCGGAAGGCTCAGGGTCGATTTGGCGGGTACCTGGCTCGACAGCAGTCAGCAACTGACGCCCGACCTGCCGCAGGTCGAGCTTGCAGATACGGTCTTCAATCCACCCAAATTCCGAGCGCGCGCCGCCGCCAGCTATCGGATCAACGGATTCAAGCTGTCGTCCTCGCTGAACTATACAGGAGCGCTGCGGGACCAGCGGTTCGCGGCAGAAGCACGCATCGCACCGAGCGCGACATTTGACATGGGTGCAAGCTACGATCTGATTGCTGGAAAAGGTGCCGAACCGGCGCTGTCGCTATCGATCACGATCAATAATATCTTTAACGACAAGCCGGATATCATCCGTACTACCGGTCCGACCGACACGCCCTATGATTCCACAAATTATTCGCCGATCGGACGCTTCATTGCCGTTGGCATCCGGCGGTACTGGTAATGAGCGTCCTGTTGATCTCATTGCTGGCGACGACCATAGTTCCGACTGCTGTGGTCCCACGATCTTCCATCGACCCGTGCGCCAAATTTGACAGCGCCGCGGCCCAATCGAAGCCGATGCGATCGGTCCAGGCCATGGATCTTGTCGAGCTTTCGGATATCGGCAGATCCGATCCCAATGAATCGGCCAGCCCGTTCGGTATTTCGCCTGACGGCAATCACATCGCATTTCTGGTGCGCAGGGCCAATGCGCATGAGAATACTTATTGTCAGCGCCTGATGGTGGCGCCGATGGATGGAAGCGGTGAGCCCCGAGAGATTGATCGCGGCGGTCAGTTTATCAGGGCTGATTTCCCTCTTCATAATTTCACATCGCTCATGAGTGGATATGCCAAGGTGATCACGCCGCGATGGTCACCCGACGGCAAATATATCGCCTTTCTGAAGCGCAGCGGCAGGATTGATCAGGTCTGGGTGGTTGCAGCTGACGGTATAATGCCTGCACAGAGCGTCACGGCAATGCCCGACAATGTCGACAATTTCGCTTGGAAGGCAGACGGGCAGTCGCTGGTTGTAGCGACGCGTCCCGGCATCCGCTTGCAGGCGAAGGCTATCGCGCGGGAGGCGCGAACCGGCTTTCTCTTTGGCGACCGCTTTGCTCCCGATAAAGCGGATCGTCCGATTCCTACCGAACCGGTCCAACCTGTATATCACACCGTTGCGCTTGCAACAGGAGTGATGCGGCCATCGTCGCCTGTTGAAATCGCGCGTCTCGTGGAAGATCGACCCGAATCTGTTGCACCTGCGGCGAGAATCTTTGCCAAGGTCGAGAGCGGCGCAACGGCCTGGCTCGAGCCGCTCCATCCCCGGCGTCTCCTGAGCCAGTCCCGGCTCGTCATGGCTCTTCCCGATGGACGGAAACTGAGATGCGAGAAACCCGAATGCTTCGGCACCAGACAAATCTGGTGGTCGGCGGACGGCAGGACGCTTTATGCGCGGCAGCAGACCGGGTGGGCCCGCGGTCAGACGGCGCTGCAGCGATGGCGGGTCGGAGAACAGAAACCCAGGCAAATCATGGTGACCGATGATGTGCTGGTCGGTTGTGAACTTGCGCAGGAAGAACTGGTCTGTGCGCGCGAAGGTTCTGTCCGTCCAAGAAGGCTCGTCGCGATCGACCCCGATACCGGTCAGGAACGGACCATTTTCGACCCCAATCCGGATTTTCGCTCGATAAAGCTGGGCAAGGCCCAAAGGTTCCATTTTACCAATGCCTTTGGTGTTGAGAGCTTCGCTGATCTGGTCTTGCCACCGGATCATGAACCGGGTTCGAAACACCCCCTGATTGTGGTTCAGTATATCAGTCACGGATTTCTCCGCGGAGGTACCGGGGACGAGTTTCCGATCCAGCTGTTCGCCGCCAAGGGCTTTGCGGTGCTCAGCTTTGCGCGTCCCGATTTCGCCGTCGAGAAGGTAGCGGCCGAAACCTCCACGGAATTCAGCCGCTGGTTGCGTGAGGATTGGCGCGATCGGCGAAGCGTGCAATCTTCACTCGCGATGGCCGTAGACAAGGCTGTCTCGACCGGCGCAGTCGACCCCAACCGCATGGGCATCAGCGGTTTCAGTGACGGAACCTCCACGACGCAGTGGGCGCTGATAAATTCGCGCCTGTTCAAGGTGGCCGCACTCGGAGCGTGCTGCGAAGATATGTACGCATATCCACTCAATGCGGGACCCTATTACAGGAACTGGACCCGTGAAATTGGCTATCGTTTCCTTGAACCAGGCGCCGCCGATTATTGGAAACCGATGTCCCTGACGCTAAATGCTGATCGAATAGACACACCGATTCTGATCCAGACCGGTGACAGCGAATATGAAATTGGTCTCGACGTCATGGACGCTTTCAAACGCCGCGGAAAAGCAATCGAGCTCTTCGTTATGGAAGACGAGCCGCACTTCAAATATCAGCCTGCACACCGTCTGGCGATGTATGAACGCTCTACCGAATGGTTCCAGTTCTGGCTCATGCAGCAGATGAATTGCGATCCTGCAAAGGCCAGCCAATATAGCAGATGGAAAGCGATGGAGGGTGCTCCCAAAGCCGAGGAGCTGCGCTGTGATACCGCTCAGGATGACCAGGAGCGTGCCCAGTTCTCGGTCTCGACAAGATCGAGCAGCCGATAGATTATCGAACCTTCGGAACGGAAATCTACATGGAGCGCAGCCTCGACCGCTTCACGATCGAGCAGACCATGGCGTGCGAGCAGGCCTTCCAGCAGCAGATCCCGATAGGTGTGTCGATGCTTGTCGAAAATCGAGCGCACAAAGCTGTCAGGCCCGGCTTTGGAGACACGTTCCAGGATGTCGCGCGGCAGGTCGGCTGCAAATGCGGCGCGGGCGGGCGCTCGGTTGATGCCGCCGGCGCACCAGACCCAGGTCGGGACGCCAAGGCAAAATTCGACGAGCGGCTGGCTCAGCAGCGGCGAAAACCGTGGCAGCCTCCCTGCGGCCAGACCGTTCACATTGTTCTGGCTGCGCAACAGGAGGGAAAGATGATCGCGCTTGCCGGGATGGCATCCAACCTTGGTCTCGAACCATGGCGATAAAGGCTCATCGCGATGAGGCTCGAAAGCACCAGACAGCAATCGCAGGTCAGCAGGCCAAAGGCCGCCTGATCGCTTGCGAAACATTCGTCCTACCGCGGCGCGCGCCATGGTTGGCATAGAACAGCCGGTCAGATGGCAGAGATCCACAAAGGTTGCGGCCGACCCTCGTCCCGGTCCTTCGCAAAGCAGCCTGTCGACCAGGGGTGCGGCCGAATGAAGGAAGCAGAAAAGACTGTCTCCGCCATTGCCGTCAAAGATGACGTCTGCCCCCAGGCTTTGAGCGGCATCGAAAAGCGCGGCATCGACTGCTGCCATGAAGGTTTTGCGCGAAGGTCGCGCAAGGCCGGCCGATACGCAATCCAGCGGATCAATTGTCCGTATGTCATAGGTCCTGTCGATTATACTGACGCCGAGTTGATCGCCAATCATGCGCACATAGGTCCGCTCGTCGCCGCTCGGGTCTGCGGTTGCGAGCGTCACGCAGTCAAATGGCTGTCCTGCCTTGGCAAGTGCGGCACAGATAAGCGAGGAATCGACCCCGCCCGACGCGGCAACGGCCACCCGCCCCAGTCGTCTGGCCCATGCGCCTAGTATCGAAGTTGCTAGTTCGCGAAGTTGTTCCGCCGCCTCTTCGCACGAGATGCGCGGCTTGGAAGGCATGAATTCCTCGGGCCGCCAGAGCTGCCTTCGGGAAAGGTGCCGTTCTCCGGCGACAATGAGTTCGCCAGGGGCCAATTCACTCACGCCTGCTAGGCATGTGACCTGTTGACGCAAATTGGGCCGGGAAAGATGCGCATGAACTGCTGGCCAAGAAGGAAGCAGCGGAAGGCCGCTCGCCTGACGCAGCAGCTCGGGATGCGAGGCAAAAATTCGGTGCGTGGCGGTCTCGGCGCTGTAAACGGGCAACAGTCCCGAAGGATCAACGAGTATGTGCACCGCGCCTGTCTGGCCATCGGTATGAATTGCGACATAGGCGCCCCAACATTCCTCGATCAACCAGGCCATCAGCCTGTCGATGTTGCTGCCTTCAGGCCTATCCCCGGGAAGGCTTTTGAGAAGCTCAAAAGACGACCGAGAGTATAGCACGCCCAATATTACGCCGGCCTCACCCAGATCGATCAGGGCAGTGTCATCGTCAGTCCACAGGCTGGGCGATTTTCCGTAAAGCTCTTCTCGGCGCCTTGATCGTTTCATCGTTCCGGACGGGTGACTGGCCAATGGCACCGCGAGCACGAATTTGACGGCTTTCATATAATCAGGATCGGCTGGTAACGCAGCACTTCCTCGACACTGTCATTGAGCACTTCGTCGCCTGACTGCACCCAGCAATGAGCGCCGAAAGGCGCAAGTTTTACCCCGATGACGAGATTTGTCCGTTCGCCGTCTGAAGCCAGACACAAGGCAAGGGCAATGGAACGCGGCAGGCATCGGTCAGCTGCAGTTCGCAGCAGCCGGGCATGTTCGAAAGCACGGATGGTTTGTGCTGCGGTGCGCCGGGATTTTGAAGCCCTGCGGTCAACTCTGTCCATAAGGCGGCGTAAATCCGTCAATGTCGCAGCAAATGATGTTGAGGCCAGCCGTCTCTCGGTCCGCCTCTGTATCCAGAGCGCTCGGGCAATGTCCGGCAACTGGAAGCTGCCACTGCCAATAGCTGCGGATGTGCGGATGGGCGGCGTCCAGTCGGCCGGTTTCGGCCAACAGGCTGGTTGTTGCACGTGGCCCAATCCAGCTTGCTCGAGTTCGTGAAATGCTTTGCTATTGCATGCATCGTCCAGGCAGAAATAGCGGTCTCTGGTGATATCGAGGAAGATCAGGGTGCCGCTCAAGTCGCACCATGCGAGTTCCGGGCGATGGAATAAAGACATGAGGTCCAAAGGGTGCGCGCGATGGGCGCGCACCCTCTTGGTATCAGTCGGTGGTTATGCCAGCGGCGTAAAGCCGGGGGCTCCCGTCCGTGTCGACATCAAACACTGCCTGTCCTTTGGTTTCGACCGAAGCCTGACCAAGATCGACAATCGTTTCGTCATTGATGTCATAGTCCTTCATTGTTCTGCTCCTTCGTTGCATTTGCGACTCCAACAGTCGCAACACAGAAGATGAGCGGGTCCATTTCGATTATCCATTTTATAAACAGTTTATAATCGGACCCCTGGATATTCGGGGCGAGAGAGGCGGGTGGCGTCGGCGTGGATGACGCGCGAACTATGCAGGATTCCGCTCCTGCAGACACGCAGTTGACCCTTTCTTCAAGATCAAACGCAACCCATTGGATTGACCAATGCTGCAGCACCTATATACGATAAACCGTATAACTATGATTTATTCGGTTTATCGTATATTATTCTTTTATACGGAGTTTCGTATATTGACTAAATATGCGGTAAAGCGTATAGTGATGCATGAAAGGTTAGCTTCATGGATCAGGTTCTCAGAACATCAAAAATATTCGGAGCAGCTATAGCGAGGCAGCGCAAAATGGCGGGGTTAACGCAGTCGGATCTAGCAGCCAAGGTCAACACACGCCAAGCAACGATTTCCGATCTTGAAAACGGGAAAGGCGGAACGCGCATTGATATTGTGTTCGCCATCATGGCCGCGCTTAATCTCGAGATTGTCCTGCAAGACCGTGACACCGGAAAAAAATTGATCGCGGATATTTTCTGATATGGCTCGTAGATCCACTCATCCGCCGCTGAATGTGTTTTTGAACAACCGGCTTGTCGGACAATTGCGCCGTGAGAAATCTGGCGCAATAGATTTTCAATATGGCGAAAGCTGGCTGGCATGGGAACATGCCATGCCCGTATCCCTTTCATTGCCATTGCGTGAAGGTCGCTACATCGGTGCGCCGGTCATTGCGGTATTTGACAATCTGCTTCCCGACAATATCGAAATCAGGAAACGCGTTTCTGCAAAAATGCAGGCAGGCGGCACCGATGCTTACAGCTTGCTCTCTGCCGTTGGCCGCGATTGTGTAGGCGCGTTGCAGTTCTTGCCGATTGATACAACGCCCAATGCGCTTGATGATATTGACGGCGAGGAACTTGATGAAGAGCAAATGGAAACTATCCTGTCTGATTTGAAAGCTGCCCCGCTGGGATTGGGCCAGGATCAGGAATTTCGAATTTCCATTGCTGGAGCGCAGGAAAAAACGGCCTTCACCTGGTGGAACGGCAAATGGATATTGCCGCACGGGACAACACCGACAACGCATATATTCAAACCTCAAATCGGCGAGCTGCCAAATGGCATTGATCTGAAGCACAGCGTTGAGAACGAATATTTCTGCCTCAAGCTATGTCAGAATATGGGGCTGGCTGCCGCCGAAGTCGAAATGGCGAGATTTGGAGACACGTCTGTTCTCATCGTTGAACGCTTCGACCGCCAGATCGATGGCAAGCGCATGTTGCGTTTGCCGCAGGAAGACATGTGTCAGGCTTTGGGCGTGCCGCCTGATGCAAAATATCAAAGTGACGGCGGTCCAAAAATGGAAGATATTCTAACATTTCTGCGTGGGAGCAATGCTCCTGAAATCGATCAGGCGAATTTCATCAAAAGCAATATCCTGTTCTGGCTGATTGGCGCGACGGACGGTCACGCCAAAAATTTCAGTATTGCGATTGAGCCAGGTGGGCGATTTTCAATGACGCCGCTCTATGACATTCTGACCGCACAGCCGAGCTTTGCGAGCGGAAATATCCCGCGCAACAAATATCGCCTGGCAATGTCGGTTGGCACAAACCGTCATTATCAGATGAGCGAAATCATGCCGCGCCATTTCGTGCAGACGGGAAAGCGCGCTGACATAGGGCAGGGGGAGATGGAAGCGATTTTTGCAGATGTTGGCAAACAGGCGGAAAAGGCCCTCGAGAAAACAATCGCGGATCTACCGCCCGGCTTTCCCAGCGAACTTGTCGAGCCGGTGGCAGAGGGGTTCCGAAAGCGGCTCGCCCTAACCGATAATCTCGATTGATAACGAGAATCGCCAAGCCCCAAAATTGAAACGCATATTTGATGTCACGCATCCCATAAAAATCGTTGCCTGACTGACCCCGGCAAGGAGCGCCGAAAGGGGCAAGCTTCGTGTCCTATGACGATTTCGGTTGTAAATTTTATATCCGGGCCCATGAATTATTATGCGAGCGAACCGGGTATTGGAAACACATGTTGGGATGTGCACCGATACCTTTAGCTTTCGCCTGGACATACGTACCGGGACCCGGTCAAGGACCAGAGAACTAATGACATTCTTCGCTTTTTCAATATGTACGGCCAAAGAGGGGGAACGCGCCTGGACAATAAAATCGGCCAAAGCGGGCAAAAGGCGCGATCCGCTTTTCCTTTTTGGGGTCATTCGCGCGGTTCGATCCGATTTTGAGAGAGCGAACGCCTTGCTTTGGCAAGACTGCGGTCGGTGGCAATGAATTTTTCGATCATAGCAGGGATCAGTCGCGCAGGAGCAGGCGCACCCTTCGGCTCGCCGCCGTTCAGTGCGATCGCATAGCTCAAAAGATCGCGGTGCAGCCGCGACGATATATTCACCGTCAATCTGACAGGCTTTTCATCAGCCAGATCCGAAAGCTTTAGCCGCGGCATTGGCCGTCTCCCAGGATCAGATCGCGCGTGACCAGCACGCGCACTGCAAATCCCGGACGGATCGTGAGTGTCGGCCTGACATCGAGTTCCCGGCTGACAATCTGTTCTCCGGCGCGGTTGATGCTGTCTTGCGTCCCGCGCCGGATCGCGCGCGTCAAATTGCCATCATTGCCAGATCCTAGTTCCGAGCCGACCCCCAGCAGGGTCGAGACCAGAGCAGCTTTCAGCACGCCGCCCCAATGATAGTTGGTGCGATCCTGCAATCCTGCGAAGCCGGAGGGATCGGACGCAGGCTGGCGTTCAAGGACGACCGAGCGGCCATCGGGAAGAATGAGCCGGTTCCAGGCCAGCAGGATGCGGCGCTGGCCGAACGCGATATCGGCGTCATAATCCCCGATCAGCCGCGATCCCTGCGGGATCAGCAGGATGCGCCCGGTCGGGCTGTCATAGACATTCTGGGTGACCTGCGCGGCTACAAGCCCTGGCAGATCGGAGCGGATGCCTGTGATCAGCGCGGCCGGGATGACCGATCCGGCTTGCAGGATTGAAGGCGACGCGGGCTTGGTTAACCGTTCGGTCGAAACAGTCCGATGGTCAGCCGCCCGGTCCAGGAATGCCTGCCGCTTGTCGGTATCGCTCTGCGGCGTGGCCGCAGTCGTTGCAGAGGCGTCCGCACCGTGCGGCGGCAGCACGGCAGGGCCGCTGCCGCCTGAACCCTGAGACCCGCCGCCGAAAAACAGCCGGCTGGCGCGCGCGGCCTCGCGCTCCTGCTCGGCGCGTTGACGCGCGGCCTCGGCGGCATTGACGGCAGGATTGGCTGCAGGCGGCTGCGCACCGATCGGCGGCAATGCGGCTATGTCGCCGCGGCGCTGCGCATCGAGAATCGGCTTGCCGAGATCCCCGGGCAGGGGTGGTCCGAGTCTGGGCACCTCACCATAGTCCTTTGGCGCGCCAGTAAGATTGTCGGCAACCGCAACACTATCGGTATTGAACAGCTCCTCTGCGCCTTTGTGCCGCTCTGGCTGGAAAGCATAGATGAGCGCTCCGCCCACAATTGCGAACCCGCAAGCGGAGACCGTTCCAATGGCTTTGCGCGAGAGGCGCATCACGCGGGGCGGGTCGCCTCGCAGCTTGACGGCGCTTTCCGGATCAGCCGGCGACGCCTCCGCGGGCCCTATCTCGTTTTTGCCGGTCATTTCCGCACCCGCCGATTGGCAGTGATGCGCACCTTTTTCTGACCCTTGCGCGCACCCAGACGCAGTTCTGCTCGGGCAAAGAGGCGGTCGACGATCATGTAGCGGCCAGAGAATCGGTAATTGACGAGCTCTGCCTCACCTTTGGATCCAATGACAAACAGGGGTGGCAGTTCACTCTGCGCGACGCTTTCGGGAAACTCGATGAACACCCGCACGCCGTCATCAAAGGCGCGTAGCGGCCGCCATTCGGCTTTGTCGCCATCGATTTCATAGCCGAAGTTGAGACTGGAAAGATCCATGCCCGCCGCCACCGGCGCAATCCGTTCGGCTTCGACGCGTGCCTGACGGAGCGCGATCAGTTCATCCTGCGGATAGGTCCATGAAACCGAGGCCATATACACGCTCGGGTTGGCGCGCAGCTCAAGGTGATAGGTCCGCCGGTCGGTATTGATCACGAGATTGGTTGCGATATCGGCCCGGATGGGTTTCACAAGAATGTGCACGCGTGATGCAGCGCCCCTTCCGCTTATTGTGTCACCGATCATCCAGCGCGCTGTATCACCTGACGCAACCGGTCCTGAACCGACCAGATGTTCACCTTCCTGCAACGCGATGTCGGTGACCTGGCCGGGCTTGGCATAGACCTGATAGAGCGCGCCTTCGGTATAGGGATATTGCTGGATCGCGTTCACAAAGCCCTGCTCATAGGGCTCGATCCGCGCTGCACTATTTGCCGCTCCCACCCGGTCCCGTGGCGCAGGGGGACGCTGGGACGGGCGAGAGCGGCCCGAGGCGTGGGGAGCAAACGCCTGCGGAAGCTGTTTCAGTTGGCCGGGTAGGGGCAGGGGCACCGGAATCGCGATCACATGCTCGGCGGAACGGGGCTGCGATGCTTTATTGGGTTCGCCAGAGGATGAAGGCTGATCTTTGGCCTGAAGCGGAAGGGCAAATGCCGTGCTCGCTGCGAGCATGGCGAGGACAAAGCGGTGCTTTGCCGCTGCAAAATTGATGATCATGATTCGATTTCCTTCGACCAGTTGATGGAATGCACGAAGATGCCCAGCGGATTCTTGCGCAGCGCATTGGGGGTGCGGGGGGTCTGGACAATGATGGTCAGGATCGCCGTCCAGCGGCTTGTGTCGGCAAGGCTGCCGTCACGGTAGCGCCGCTCGGCCCAGGCGATGCGGAAGCTGGTGGGTGAGGCGCGGATGACGCTGGTTACGTCAACCCCAACCTGTTCCTTGCCGATCAATGCGAACGGATCATTGGTTCGCGCATAGTCGTTGAGCGCCAGCGCTCCCTTGTCTGTGGCAAAGTCATAGGCGCGCAGCCAGTTCTGCCGGACGATAACCGGGTCTTCAGGAATGGCGCGGACTTGTTCGATGAAGCGGGCGAGATGAAATGCGATCTGGGGGTCCGACGGATTATATCCAATATCGGCAGGCGCGACAGCCTGCACCTCGCCCAATTTGTCGACTTCAACCACCCAGGGAATGATCGACCCGCGCGCGCCCTGCCAAATGATCCCGGCGGTCAGGCACGTGGAAAGACCGAGCACGCCAAAAAAGGCAAAGCGCCAGCTGCGCGCCTGCACGCGGGCCGAACCCATGCGATCGTCCCATATCTGGGCCGCACGCTGGTAGGGCGTTTCAGGTTCGGGTGTCTTGCTGTAGCGAATATTGGGGCGTCGAAACATGGGCGTCAGTCCTTTTTAGATGTGTCGATGGAAGCGCCGCCGCCATGGCTGTCGCCAGCCCTCAGCGTATGAGCCGCGATCGTGGCACCATGGGAGATGGTCTGTCGGTCCTTCATCGCTTTTGCCCATGCAGGTTGACCCGCGTCGGCTGATGGCGGCGGTGCGGGAGGACTATTAGGGCCCAGGCCCGAACCCGTAATGGTGTCGCCGCTATTGATGATGGCGGCGCGGCCGCCCTCGCGGAATGACTGCTTCATCCCCTCGGCGGATTTGCGCAAAGGCGACAAAGCTGAGCCGACGGCGGCATCGCCGACCGCGGCCATGCCGGAACCGACAGCCGTCGCGCCTGACTTGCCTGCCGATCCCAGAGCATAGGCCATGCTGGCACCGCCCGCTGCGTGCGAAGTGCCATGGGCAACGTTGGAAGCAGCGCTGGCAACCGCGCCGCCGGCAAGTTTTGCGCCTGCGACCGCTCCGGCGGCCGCACCGCCTGCCAGCAACGCGGTTCCGGCGGCGGCACCTGCGCCAAGCTGCGGTCCGCCCGAGACAATGCCATTGGCAATACCGGGACCGAAGATGCCGAGGCCGAGGAGGGCAAGGCTCGCCAGCACGAGCGACAGAGCGTCTTCGATTGTCGGTTCGCCCGCAATCGCGCTGGTGAACTCGGAAAAAATCGTTGATCCGATCCCGACAATGACCGCGAGCACCAGCACCTTGATGCCGCTGGAGATGACATTGCCCAGCACGCGCTCGGCCATGAAGGCGGTTTTACCGAACAGGCCGAACGGGATGAGCACAAAACCGCAAAGCGTGGCCAGCTTGAACTCGATCAGCGTGATGAACAGCTGGATCGACAGGAGGAAGAAAGCGATGATCACAACCGCCCAGGCGAGCAGCAATATGATGATCTGCAGGAAATTTTCGAAAAAGCTCACAAAACCCATGAGATCCGAAATCGCTTCGATCAGAGGCCGTGCTGCCTCGAGCCCGACCTGCGCGACGCGGCCTGGCTGAAGCAGTTCGGCAGCGGTAAAGCCGGTGCCGCTGGCCTTCAAACCGAGCCCTGCAAAGCTCTCGAAGACGATGCGGGCGAGATTGTTCCAGTTGCCGATGATATAAGCGAATATTCCGACAAACAGGGTCTTCTTGACGAGCCGGGCGATCACATCGTCCTGTTCGCCCCAGGTCCAGAACAAGGCAGCAAGCGTCACGTCAATGACGATCAATGTGGTTGCGATGAACGCGACCTCGCCCGACAGCAGCCCGAAGCCGCTGTCAATGTAGCGTGAAAAGATGTCGAGGAAGCGGTCGACAACGCCTGTGCCGCCCATGTCATTCGCTCCTGTCTATTCCGAGATCGGCGTTCTTGCCCGAAACCCCCAGAAACCGGCGCCGCTTCTCGGCCCAGGCCTCGCGGCAGTCGGGCGAAGACAGCGCCAGCTCGCCCATTTCCGAGCAAGCGCGGAGTTTTGCAGGCAAGGGGTCTCCATCCGGTTCCAAGACAGTGATGCTTGCGAGCAGGGGCTTGGCAGGCTCTTCGCGCAGCTGAAGCAGCGACATGGTCAGCGCTACGGCGACGAAGGCGCCCGCACCAATCCGCGCAAGGAGCTTGCTGTCCACGGTCTTCAGTCCCGGAACATCTTGGCGCCCGCAGGCGTGTAGCCGCGTCCCGGCGCAAGGAAGCGGCGGAGCTGCTCGCGGCCCTGCGCCTTGGCCGCTGCTGCCCTGGCCGCATCAAGCGATTGCGCGCGCGCCAAGCTGGCGATGGTCGCGGTCAGGTCAGCCAGCTGCTGCGACTGGAGTGCGAGGAGTTGGTTCCCGGCTTGCGCTGCCTGCAGCGCACCGGTCGCCGACTGGCTGGCGGTCACCAGGCCTTGCACGGCGGTGCGTGCGCCTTCGATATTGCTGACGGCGCCTGCCTGAACCTTGAGCGCATCTTCGAATGCGGCGACGCTTCCCCGCCAGCGTGCCTCGGCGCCCTCGACCATCGCGCGCTGGCTGCCGGCCAGGTCTATATCCTTATATTGGCGCCCGAACTCGCGTTCGACCGTCTGCACATCATAAGCAATGCCCTGTGCCTGACCAAGCAGCTGCTGGGTCTGGCGGATCTGTGCCTGAAGCGGGTCAAGCATCGACATCGGCAGGCTTTGCAGATTGCGCGCTTCGTTGACGAGCGAGGCCGCCTGGTTCTGCAATTGGCGGATCTGGTTGTTGATCTGCTCAAGCGTCCGCGCCGCTGTGAGGAGGTTCTGCGAATAATTGGTCGGATCGTAAACGATCCCGCCAAACTGGGCATAAGCCGGCACGGGCAGGGTCACTGTAGCGGTCATCGTCATCATGGCAAGACCTGCAGCGATGCATGAGCGCAAAGGGGCGGATTTCATGAGCGTTTACTCCTTGGGTTGGCCCATAGGGGCGGGGGGAAATATTTCAGGCGCAGGAAGCATGTCGGCAGCCCAGGCGAGGCCGCGGTGGAGCAGCCAGTGATGAGCGAACTCCGCAGCACCATGCGCCTGCGTCAATTCGGCAATCGCCAGTTGGTCGGTTTTCGACGATGTCGCTGTGTAGGCGAGCGCAATTTCGCCCAGGCCGAGTTCGAACAACCGGTTGCCGCGCGCTGACTGGCAGTAATAATCCCGCTTGGGAGTGGCTCGCGCGATGATCTCGATCTGCCGGTCGTTCAAACCGAAACGGCGATAGATCGAGAGGATCTGCGGCTCGGCCGCGCGCTCATTGGGCAGGAATATCCGTGTCGGGCAGCTTTCGATGATGGCAGGCGCGACTGCGCTGGCTTCAATGTCGGCAAGGCTCTGGGTCGCAAACACCACGCTCGCATTTTTCTTGCGCAGTGTCTTCAGCCATTCGCGCAGCTGCGCCGCGAACGCCGGGCTATCGAGCACGAGCCAGCCTTCATCGATAATGATCATCGTGGGTGAGCCATCGAGCCGCCCCTCGATGCGGTGGAACAGATAGGAAAGCACGGCAGGCGCTACCGCCGAGCCGGTCAATCCTTCGGTCTCGAAGGCCTGAAATGTGCCTTCGCCCAGATGCTCGCTCTCTGCATCAAGCAGCCGCCCGAAAGGCCCGCCGATGCAATAAGGCGCGAGCGCCTGTTTCAGCGCCTGGGACTGGAGCAAAACTGCAAGCCCGGTCAGCGTCCGTTCGCCTGCCGGTGCGGTTGCGAGCGAGGTCAGGGCCGACCAGAGATGCTCCTTGGTCGCCGGATCGACGGGCACGCCCTCACTGGCGAGGATCGCCTGCAGCCATTCGGCGGCCCAGTTGCGTTCGGCGGCATCATCAATGCGAGCCAGCGGCTGCAAGAATACCCCGCCAGTACCATCGTCGCCCAAAGACGAACCCAGATCCTGCCAGTCGCCACCGCAGGCGAGCGCCGCTGCCCGAATTGAGCCGCCGAAGTCGAATGCGAACAGCTGAGCGCCATCATAGCGGCGGAACTGCAGCGCCATCAGTGCCAGCAGCACCGACTTGCCAGCGCCGGTCGGTCCGACAATCAGCGTATGACCAACATCCCCAACATGCAGGGAAAAGCGGAACGGGGTGGAGCCTTCGGTCCGCGCATAGAAAAGCGGCGGTGCACGCAAATGTTCGTCCCGTTCCGGCCCGGCCCACACGGCTGAAAAGGGGATCATATGGGCGAGATTCAGCGTGGAAATCGGGGGCGTGCGGACATTGGCGTAGACGTGGCCGGGCAGCGATCCGAGCCAGGCTTCCACCGCGTTCATGCCTTCGATGATACAGGTAAAATCGCGGCCCTGGATGACCTTCTCGACGAGCCGCAATTTCTCGGCTGCAAGGGCCGCATCCTCGTCCCAGACCGTGACGGTCGCGGTGACATAGGCCTGGCCGACATGGTCGGCGCCGAGTTCCTGGAGCGCCGCATCGGCGTCAGCGGCCTTGTTCGCGGCATCGCTATCGACCAGGACCGATGCCTCGTTGGTCATGACTTCCTTCAGGATCGCGGCAACAGACTTGCGCTTGGCGAACCATTGCCGCCGGATCTTGGCCAAAAGCTTGGTCGCATCGGTCTTGTCGAGCATGATCGCCCGGGTCGACCAGCGGTAAGGGAAAGCAAGCCTGTTGAGCTCGTCCAACAGCCCGGGAAAGGTGGAACTGGGAAATCCAACTATGGTGAGCGTGCGCAGATGCGCGGCGCCCAGACGCGGCTCAAGCCCGCCGGTCAGCGGTTCATCAGTCAGAAGTGCATCCAGATGCATGGGCGTCTCCGGCACCCGCACCCGCTGCACGCGCGTGGAGATACAGCTGTGAAGATAGGTCAGCGTCTCTGTGTCATCGAGCCAGGCGACTTCGGGAAAGAATCCCTCGACGAGCCGCAAGAGCCGGTCGGTGCGATCAATGAAGCCGCCCAGCAATTCGCGCGGTTGAGAGCCTTTCTCGGCTTTGCCTTCGTAAAGCCAGCTCTCGGCGCGCGCTGCATCCTCGGCAGGGGGCATCCACAATAACGTCAAAAAATAGCGGCTCTCAAAATGCGCGCCTTCTTCGGCGAACTGCGCAGCGCGTTCACGCTCGACCAGTTCTGAAGCCGGACCGGGGAAATGGCTTTGGGGATAATCCTGCGCCGGACGGCGCACCGCCTCGACGAAGATCGCCCAGCCAGAGCCGAGCCGCCTGAGCGCGCTGTTGAGGCGGGCGGTGGTCGCAATCAGTTCGGACGGCGTTGCACTGTCGAGATCGGGACCGCGAAAGCGGGCCGACCGCTGGAAGCTGCCGTCCTTGTTGAGAATGACGCCGGGGGCGACCAAAGCGGCCCAGGGCAGGAAATCGGCGAGCCGGTCAGCCTTGTTCCTATATTCGCGAAGCGACAGCACCGGATCAAACCCTCAGATAGGAGGGCAAGCGCAAATGCCGCCTCGCGACATCAACGAACTGTGGATCGCGGCGCGCCGCCCAAACCGCCACCATGTGGCCGAGAGCGAAAAACACCAGGCCTGCCAGCCACAGCCGAAGACCAAGTCCGACAGCCCCTGCAAGAGTGGCATTGGCAATCGCGAGGACGCGCGGCGCACCGCCAAGCAGGATGTGCTCGGTCAGCGCGCGGTGCACGGGTACGACAAATCCCGGAACGGCTTCGGCTGGCACAATGTCCATCAGACCAGCGCTCCGCCGCCGAACGAGAAGAACGACAGGAAGAAGGACGATGCGGCAAAGGCAATCGACAGGCCGAAAACGATCTGGATCAGACGGCGAAAACCTCCCGACGTGTCGCCGAATGCCAGCGTGAGCCCGGTCGCTATGATGATGATCACCGCCATGATCTTGGCTACCGGTCCTTGAATGGATTCGAGAATCGACTGAAGCGGGGCTTCCCAGGGCATCGAGGAACCCGCTGCATGGGCAGGGCTAGCCACGGAAAGCAAAACGAACCCGCCGACAACGCACGAATACACGCGCGCACGGGTACGGATGAGGGTCTGGATCACGAATATTCTCCTTGAGGTTCAGGGGTCATGGCAAAAATCTGATAGTCGCCGGAGGCATCGAGTCCGCGTACCTCGGCGAGTTCGGACAAGCGCCGCCCGGTACCGTCGCGGACCAATACGGCGATGACATCTATGGTCTCGGCAATGAGTGCGCGGGGCACGGTCACGACGCTTTCCTGGATCAGTTGCTCCATACGCCGCAGGACGCCAAGCGCCGTTCCGGCATGGATCGTACCGACCCCGCCCGGATGGCCTGTGCCCCATGCCTTCAAAAGATCAAGCGCCTCGGCGCCGCGCACCTCGCCGACAGGGATACGGTCTGGCCGCAGCCGAAGCGCCGAGCGCACAAGGTCCGAAAGACTTGCAACGCCTTCCTTGGTACGCAGCGACACCAGATTGGGCGCAGTACATTGCAGCTCGCGGGTATCCTCAATGAGGACAACGCGTTCACTGGTCTTGGCGACCTCTGCCAGCAATGCATTGGTGAGCGTGGTCTTGCCGGTCGATGTGCCGCCTGCAACAAGGATATTCTTGCGGTCGGCAACCGCGTCGGCCAGCGCGGCCGCCTGCCAGTTCGCCATCACGCCTGCACTGACATAATCGGCAAGTGTAAACACCGCGACCGCAGGCTTGCGGATCGCAAAGCTCGGCGCTGCGACCACCGGTGGCAGCAGTCCTTCGAAGCGCTCACCGCTATCGGGCAGTTTAGCCGACACGCGCGGGCAGCCGCCATGGACTTCCGCGCCGACGTGATGCGCCACGAGCCGGATGATCCGCTCGCCGTCGGCAGCGACCATCGTCCGCCCTGTATCGGCTATTCCGGAGCCCAAGCGGTCGGTCCAGAGCCGCCCGTCAGGATTGAGCATGACCTCGATGACAGAAGCATCGCTGAGCCAGGCTTCGATCTCGGGTCCAAGCGCAGTCCGCAGCATGCGCGCGCCGCGCGATGAAGCTTGCGTTCGGAGGGGAATGACGCTCATGCAAATGCCTCTTGTCTGCGAACGGCCGGCAATCAGCAGCCCGCGAGGCAAAGTAAAAAGACATCAGATCGCGCCAAAGCAACAGCTTCCTGCGCCAAGCGCAGGATAGCGAAAACTTACCAAGGAACGACGGCAGGTCGTCAGCCGAGCAGACAAATCTGCGATCAGCATCCACCCACCGGTTTACCGTCCATATCCAGAGTTTGGACATCAGATTCGGAAACGTTGGCGATAGTCGGCGGTCAGAACACGCCCGATGCCGCCTGCGCAAACCCCGCGATTTCAGCATAGGCCACAAGTACAGGCGCAACCGATAGATCAAAAGGACAGACAGCATAGGCAATTATGGCAGCAAAATCGTGGATACCACTTGCCAATGCAGGCGCTAGACTCCACGATAGGGATAGATATGCGCACTGACCTAGACCATCTTCCGGCAGCCAAACAACGCGAGATCGATCGCGTGAAGGCGATCATCTTCGAGGAGTTCGAAGACGCGCTGGCGCTCGCGCAGCACGAGTGGAAGAAGAAGGGGAAGATCGAGAAGATCATCCTTTATGGCAGCTACGCACGGGGCGGCTGGGTCGATGAACCGCACACGGCCAAAGGCTACCGCTCGGACTTCGACATCCTGATCATCGTCAATGACAAGCGCCTGACCGACAAGGTCGATTACTGGCTGAAGCTGGACAACCGGTTGATGCGCGAACTCGCCATCGACAAGACGCTGCGCACCCCGGTCAACTTCATCGTCCACACGCTCGGCGAAGTGAATGACGGCCTGGCGCATGGCCGCTACTTCTTCATGGACGTCGCCAAGGACGGCATCGCGCTTTATGAGGCTGATAACCGCCAACTTCATGTACCCAAGCCAAAGACACCCGAGCAGGCACTGGCAATGGCCAAGGAGTATTTTGAAGAATGGTTTCCTGCGGCAATGCAAAGATTTGAGTTGTCGAAACTCGGTCGGGAGCGCGGTTTTCTTAAGCCAGCCGCCTTCGATCTGCATCAAACGACGGAGTTCCTATATCATTGTGTGCTCCTAGTCCGCGCCTTCTACACACCACATGTCCATAATCTGGGGTTCCTGCGCACCCAGGCGGAGCGTATCGACATGCGGCTTGTCGATGCGTGGCCCCGCGAGCTGCGTGCAGACCGGAAGCGGTTCGAAAAGCTGAAGGAAGCCTATGTCAAGGCGCGCTACTCGAAGCATTACCGCATCAGCGAGGAAGAACTTACGTGGTTAAGTGAGCAGATCGAGGAACTCGGTCGCGTGGTTCATACAATCTGCTCGGAACGGATCACCGCACTGGAAAATGAAGTTAATGCAACGTGATAGTTCGGATTTTATGGAGCAGGGGCGATCTGCGCTTAGCGCCGACAATGGCATTGATGGAGTAGTTGGGAATGCCGAGCTGGCGCATTGAGTCCCGGCGGGATGCCCGGATTGTCGGTTGGCAGGCCAGACATGCGGGATGCGCATCCGCCAAAAAACCACGCGAAACTCTGAGGACGGGCTACGATTATTCCCACTAGTTCAGCCTGATCAACGGCCAAGCACCGTTACCTCCAATCGGCCAGTGCCCGTACCTGTTCGCCTCGACCCTCGTAAAGGTAGATGAGGTTGTCGGGTTCGGCAGCGAGCCATGCAAAGCTTTCCCAAGCCAAGGAAGAGAAAGTTTTTCTGAAAGGGGGTGCGCTGCGGTCAAGGAAGGCCGTTACGAAGACGACGTGTTCGGTAGGAAAGCCCGCTTGCTCGGCAAGTTCAGCGAGCGCCACCTTCCGCTCGACCGTAATCGGACCATCTGATGCAACAACCTCGATGAAGACCAGCAGAGCATGCTGTGGTCCCAAGTCAGCAAGGATAATGTCGGGCAGGTTTTTGTCCGCCTTGATGTCAAGCCCGATAGCCTTTGCGATTTCATCATCACGACTGACGACCTTGTTGCTGCTCTCGCTTAAGAACACCACCGCAGGTTTTTTGAGGAAACGAGTCGTAAACTCCTCGATGACCGCCTTGCTGATTATCGAGCTTGGACCCGGCGCCATGCGGCGGGTTTCGCCGCTCGGGAACTGGACGAGGACGTGATCCCCGCCTGCGGCTGCGCCTTTCCGAACCATCGTAATTCGGGCAAGAGCACCTGCTGTCAGATTGTCCGACTGCCAGTTAGCAATCGCCAGATCCAGCGCCTCGCCGGTGAGATCGGGATCAAAAAGCGCCACAAAAGAAGATTTCAGCGCGTATTTCCCCAAAGGTGAAGTCGTCGGCAGCCCTTGGCGCTCAATGACCACTCCGTTGGCGATGAAGCCGTTGCGGATCGTATCGTCACGAATGGATTCGCGTGTGTTTACGGCATACCAGCGGCCTGGGATTTCTCCCTTGCTGCTCTTGACGGAATCTTTGACCCACTGGAGGCGATCAGCAGTTTGGGTCATCGCCGTTTGGTCGTCGGTCATCCGGGTAACCTGATCAGGGCGGAGCCAGACGCCCTCGCCTTCCACCGCGCCCAAATAGAGCATCACGAACACGGTTTTGGCGGCGATTTCCCAGACGCAGTTGCTTCTGTTGGGTGTACCTTCCGGGAAAATGATATCCAGTCTGTCGTGGATGTTGGGAACGGAAAGAAGCGGCGGCAGGCTCATTTCTTTGCCCCGATGTCATAAAGCGTAGCAATTTCTGCCTCGATCTCAGATTTCTTAGCTTTGTTGGCGATCAGCCTTTCAAGCTGGCGCAAAGCCGGAACCGGCGGGAGGGGCATCGCTTCAAGTTCGAACGCGGAAACGGCGACGCTGCCATTCACGCAGCGAAAGAGCTGATCCACAACATGGGAGTTCAGGAGCGCGGCTATTACCGATGGGTGAACGGCGGGCAAGCTGATTGGTCGGATCATATTTAGATGATTCTCGACGACAACGGCGCCGTGCTTCTTCAAGAAACTGACGGGCAGTTCGGCCGCAATCAACCTGCGCGCCTGCTCCTTCGCGGTCGTCCGCTGCAAGAGGACGCATGGTGAGTTAGTAACAACCCAATCTTCACCCGCAGCCGGTGCAAACCAAGGCTTATGATTTCTCCGATCTGCCCGAAATTCGAAACTGCCGTCGGTGCGAACCGACTCAGCCCAAATGAGGGGGAAGCGGTTCTTGCCGGGACCATCGCGCAAGCTGTTCTTGTGCCGGTTCCAAACGAGCGGACCGGTGCTGACTTTGTAGCCGTAGTCACTGAGCCTATGCGGCATTGATGAAGCGTTTGAGGCAAGTTGCCGCTGTTCGGGCGAACGGGGCATTAGCCAAGGTTCACCGACATCGGCAGGCAAGCTGAACGGACCTGCCGCTGTTGCGGTGAAGCCAATACTCGGATCCGCGGCGAGGAAGTGGACCTGGCCCACAGCCGGTGCGTCGCCACGGCGATAAGCGGCGAGAAGCGTTTCCTGAAGCACGTCCTCGAACACACCTTTGCGCTCAGAGACAAAGTCGATTGCGGCAGGTGGAGCTTCGTGGCCGAGAAGCTTCCTCAGCGACTTGAAATATTCCCCGGCAAGGAAGCTGGTGGGTGTGACAAAGGCGATAATTCCGCGCGGCTTGGTGAAACGCAAAGCGAGGTCGGTAAAGAGGCCATAGAGATTGGCATGGCCAAAGAGCCCCCTCTTAAATTTCTCGCGCCGCTCAGGGGAGAGTTTTACGCGGCCATATGGAGGGTTTCCAATAACGAGATCAAATGTTTCCTTCCCCGGTGTACGGTCGAGGCTGTCGCATACCTCGACAACCGGCGGGAGTCGCATCCCAGCCTCCCGGCAAAGTGGAAGTAGCGTAGCCTCTAAAAAGGCTTGGGACATCCAGGCTGCAAAGGAATCAATCTCAAAGCCGCGCAGGCGCTGCCCGATATTTTTGACGGCGATCTTGGCCGTGCAACCGACAAGATCATCCGCCATCCTACGCGCTACTGGCGCGAGGAAGGCTCCTCCACCACAGGCAGGGTCAAGAACTTTGGCCGTCATCCAATCGACACCTGATTCCGTGGCGATATGGATTAGACGCTCGCACAGAGCAGGCGGCGTGTAAAATGCGCCAAACTCCGCGCGCAAACTCGGAGGCATCATCCCAGTGTATATGATGCCGATAAGATAATTTGCCTCCAGTGGCGGTAGGCTTGCTGCCGCTGCTCCCGCACTATGCGCCAGAGAGGCTGCTGAGCCAGAAAGCCTCTTAAGAACAATTGAATCCGGTATGGCTTGGAGGTTCCAGACTTCCAGCTCCGATTCTTGAAGAGCCTCCCAGTAACTGGTGATGATGGATGCGGTTATGGCTCGGGCAAGGCCAAGCTGCTCGTTCGCGGATAAGCTGGCGGAAAGGGCGCGCGCCATTGTGAGCGATTCCCGGAGAATCTGCCGAGCGGCAGCGCAGGGGTCTTCGGCCTTTCGCAGCTTATCTCCACGAATTCCTTGATTTAGCGCCTTTTGCCGAACCTGCGTCATATTCTGTCTTTGTTTTCCTCGCGCATTACAATTGGTAAAGCGAGTTGTCCGTTGTCGTGGTTATCCAGAAGGTCAATAATCGCTTGCCGACCGAGCCAGGCTAGGGAGACGCGATTTTTTGAGGAGAGCGCCGAGAGCTTCTCATACTCCGTTTCCTCCAGATTGATCGTGATGCGATGTGTTACTGCCACGTTCCACATTCCTGGATAAATTGCCGCACACTGCAGCATATTGCTTCATCTTGCCTGCCGACGCACTAGAGGTCAAGTGGGATTTGAACAAATACGGAACACAAAAGGTTCGCCGTGGAGCTTCCCTAGCTTGCTGCGCCTCCGGCTTTCTCGAGAAAATCAATCAAAGTTCAGATGGTATTGGTGCCTCAAGCCCGCCGACGGGGTTCTCCACTTCCGTTTCGATCCGCAAGGATGCTATTAGCGCGCCGAACCGAGGATTTGTCCGGCAACTTTGTTAGTGTGTGCCCGCTTAGCAATTCAGTCGCTCACCCGTGTCCATCCTCCGAGCCAGTGCTTGCACGAAGCTGTCATATCTCTCTTTGCCTTTCGCCTGCGCAGCTGCGACTGCGCCATCGGGTAAGGGCGGGTTAGCCGTCAGCCAGAACCTGACAAACAATGCCAGTGCCTCATTCCCGATTTCAACATGCCGGTCCAGTCGCTCAAGTTCCCGGATAACCCGATCAATGCGCCTGCTGAACGCTGCCTCCATACGCTCCGAAGCATCCGGCGACATAAACGAGACCAGCGCCGCTTCAACTAGCTCAGCCTGAGAGACACGCTTTCGTGCCGCATAATCGGCCAGATTCCGCGCCACTTCTGGTGAAAGCCGGAACGTATGTTTCGACTTCAAAGTTCGATCCCGTCGCCAGGATCAAGGGCAGCCTGACGAGCATTGGCAGTCATCCGCCTGCGAAGCCGTTCTGACCGTGCTGCATCATCATCCGCGTCACTGGCCTCGACAAAGTCAAACTCATTGATCCGGGATTTTTGCGGAGGCGCAGCTTCGACATGCATTGGCAGTTCGGGTTCGCGGCGCAAGCCACCATTCGGATCATCGGACGCCGCAGTGTCTTTGGAGGCCAACCGCTGAGGTGCCTCTATCGCCGCTAGCCTACTCCAATCATCCGAGGACAAGCTTTCACTGGGATTTGGTTTTGGCGGCTTCGTAATCCTGCGTTGCAAGCGAGGGTCGGCGTAATAGCGCGCTTTCTTTGCCCGAACTGGCGGTGCTCCTGACACCATCACAATCTCGTCCGTGTCCGGTAGCTGGAGCATTTCACCCTGGGTCAGGAGCGGCCGGGATGTTTCGGAGCGGGAAATCATCAGGTGCCCCAGCCAGGGCGATAGCCTGTGGCCGGCATAATTCTTCATTGCCCGTTGCTCGGTTGCCGTTCCCAAAGACTCCGATACCCGCTTGGCGGTCCTCTCGTCGTTGGTCGCAAACGCCACGCGGACATGGCAATTATCAAGGATCGAGTTGTTGGCGCCATAGGCTCGCTCGATCTGGTTGAGCGACTGAGCGATCAGAAATGCCTTGATTTGGTAACCCGCCATGAATGCCAGCGCGCTTTCGAAGAAATCCAGCCGTCCAAGAGCCGGAAATTCATCCAGCATCAGCAGCAACCGGTGCCGGTCGCGTCCGGCTTCCAGCTCTTCAGTCAGCCGCCGCCCGATCTGGTTGAGCATCAGACGGATCAGCGGCTTTGTACGGCTGATGTCCGAAGGCGGCACGACCAGATAGAGCGTCACCGGGCAGCTCGCATCAACAAGATCGGCGATCCGCCACTCCGAGCGACTGGTCACTTTTGCGATCACCGGATCGCGGTAAAGCCCGACGAACGACATGGCGGTCGAGAGGACGCCTGATCGCTCGTTCTCCGACTTGTTGAGCAGCTCGCGTGCAGCACTTGCCACAACCGGATGGGGACCAGCCTCGCCGAGATGCGGGGTGGTCATCATTGCCTTGAGCGTTGTTTCGATCGTGCGGCCGGGATCGGACAGGAATGAAGCAACCCCGGCCAGTGTTTTATCGGATTCTGCATAAAGCACATGGAGGATGGCACCGACCAGCAAAGCATGGCTGGTCTTTTCCCAATGATTGCGCTTCTCGAGGCTGCCTTCGGGATCGACCAGCACGTCGGCAACATTCTGGACATCGCGGACCTCCCGGATACCGCGGCGCACTTCAAGCAGCGGATTGTATGCGGCGGACCGCAAATTGGTCGGATCGAACAGCAACACGCGGCTGAAGCCTGAGCGAAACCCGGCGGTCAGGTTCCAGTTCTCGCCCTTGATGTCGTGAACGATCGCCGAGCCCGCCCAGGTGAGCAGGGTTGGAATGACCAGCCCCACGCCTTTGCCCGAACGCGTCGGAGCAAAGCAGAGTATATGTTCGGGACCATCGTGACGCAGATAGCTGTTGTTGAACTTGCCAAGCACCACGCCCTGTTCGGCAAAAAGCCCGGCACGAACGATATCGCGGCGTGTCGCCCAATGGGCAGAGCCATAAGTGCTGGAGTTGCGGGTCTCGCGGCCGCGCCAGACCGACATGGCAATGGCGACGATGATCGCGGCGAACCCGCCCGATGCGGCGACAAGTCCGGCAGTGTCAAACACCTGCGGCGCATATGCCTCGTAGGAAAACCACCACCAGAACAGGTCGTAAGGCCGATATACCGGATGGCCCCAGAGGCTGAACCATGGTTGTCCCAGCTCTGCCTGGTACTTGAGCGCAGACGCCGTCCACTGCGTCGCGGCCCAGACGCTTGTCAGGATGATGAACGTTACAGCCAATATCTGGCCCCAGAGAATTTTTGCGGCGGTCACGGCATTTGCTCCTGCAGTTTGCAGATCAGTCAGGGCGGCGCGCGCGCAGTTGCAAGGGCATTTTATTTTCGCGGAAAGGCTGGCGCAGGATCAGAAGTGTGGGCGTACCAGCCGATTCTCAGCCTATAAGGTTTCAATCTCATATTCCGCCGATCCGCTCCACGTCAGGCGAACCATATTGCCCTGCACGACCGACTGAACGACGTTGGGCCATAAAGCAGCAATGCAGGTGCCGCCTTCATGCCGCACCGACGGATAGATGATACCATTATGTCCTTCGGCCCGCGCCTCGGCGGCGACAGCATTGCCTGCCGCATAGCCTTTGGCAGGATCGGGATCGAGCGCCGGGTGCCCGGGCTCTCCGCGCAAATCGATGAAGACCCCTGACATGCTGGCAAGCATCTCGCCATATTCGACGACCGCGTTGAAATCGCCGGCATCTTCGAGCGCCTTGGTCAGATGATAACCGACTTCGGCAATGCAGGTCTCGATCACCAGGCCTGCGTACCAGGCCCCGCGGTCGGCCGGGTTGAAGCGCATGGGCTCGCGGGGCTTGGCATAAGCAAAACTGGCATTGATGAACTTTGCATGGGGTACACCGTGAACGAGTTCGTCCTCGCTGATGCCGCCGAGGCCGCGTTCTTCAGCCACCAGGCGTCCGCTGGTCGCGCCTTCGATCTCGGCAAGCAGATCCCTTTCGGCGGCCGTGTCCACAAGCGGATCCAGAACCGGATCGCGCAGCCGCGCGCTCGCCACGAGCCTGATGGTGCGCGGAAAGGCTTCGCGTACTAGCGGCAATATTGTGTCCGTCTCAGAACCCGCCACGCAGCGCGTCTACATATTGCCGGGTCTCGAGCATCCGCGGGATGCCCCCTTCAATCATTGCTTCGATGGGTGATTTGCGGTCGAAGACGGGCGCCCGGTTCTCAAGGCGCGGCCAGCGGTCGGCCATGTCGTCAGCGAACAAGAGGTGAAGCCCCTTGAACACACCGATCAGGGCGGAGGCCCGGGTCAACTGGTCCTGGCTCAACGTACCATCCCATTTGCCAGCCTTCATCCGGTCCCATGTGCTTTCGGAAACTCCCAGAAGGGCAGCACCTTCAGCATTACTCCCGCCCCAAATGTCGATCAGGCGCAAAACCGCTTTGACCGCTGTGTCGGTCAGGCGTTTGCGGTCGCCATCGCCGGCAAAATTCTGCAAGCCGGCTGATGCGGAACCTGCTTTGGTCGTGACGGCTGTACTTGCCATAATCGTGTCTCCTAATGCGTATATACGCATCATATGGTGCGATTGTCAAGATTTGCCAGATTGTCGCAGTGTGCCGCCGCCTAAATGGAAATCCCCCGTGAACGCCCGATTGTCCAGTCAATACCGCCGCCAGCTTTCACCATTCCTGTGACATGTTGTCCCAGATGCCTGTCGAGTTGCGGCCGCCAGGGAACGAGCTCAAAGCTTAGGCCATCGTCGATCATCGCGAACCGTCCCGATGCGAGTTGCAGGCGCTCACGGTAAATGCCCGATATCGTATCGCCTTCGGTGCCTGGTCGGTGCGGCAGGCCGGTACGTGCGGCGATTGCATCGCATGTCTCGGTCAGCTCCCGCGAACGCAATGTGCTTAAGAGATCCCGCGCAAGGACGAGGCGGCCACCCCGGCGCGTAGCGAGGCCTTCGGATATCAGATGCTTGGTCCGCTCTGCCTTGGCCTGTTCAATCTCAATGCCAAAGCCTCCCAGTGTCTGCACAGGATCGGACGACAATAGTTGCCGGTCGAGCCAGCTACTGCCTCTGGCCGCAATCTGCTCGTCGAGTGGCAGATCGGACGGTACCCACAGTGACTGCCCGGGTCGTCCGCGCCGGTCGGTCCAGTTCCTGAGTTCAACGATTCCTCCGGGTGCGGCATCGCTGCTCTGCTCAAGGTCAGCGAAGCGCAGATGATGTACTCGCCCATCAGCGCCGTCGATCACCGCATAGGCTTCACCGGTCAGTTCGTCGTGCAGTCCGCGCTCGATGAGACGACCGATGATCGGATCGTCTGCCGCATTCAGATGGACAGCAAAGCGTCCGGGATCTGCGTCGATGCCGGCACCTGTCATGGCATGGTGCATGGTCTTGATGATGTCTCCGCGAACGCCGAGCTGGCGCAGTGTCGGTTCAAGGTCATGCTTGAGCGTCCAGCACGCAGGCGCGATTCTGGTCGCGAGCCCCAGACGCTCGAGCTTGCCCGCGCGTCCGATCAGATGGCGGTCCATCGAGGATTGCGGATGCGGCGGGGCAGGGCGCAGGTCGACGACGCCACCGAACTTGTCGGCGATGCGCTGAAGCCGGCGGTCGAGGCTGGTCAGGCGGTCAGCGCCCACTTCGCGTGCCAGAGCCTGATCGATTTCATGTTCGCTGCGAAGCCCCAGCTCGGCCGTGACACGCTGCTCGGCGCGGCCACGCATCCCTTCGCGGATATAATTCTTGTCGATGATGAGATCATGGCCATCGTCACTTTTGCCGCGCACCAGGATATGAATATGGGGATTGTCCGTGTTCCAGTGGTCGACCGCCACCCAGTCGAGCCGCGTACCAAGATCGGACTCCATATCGGCCAGCAACTCGCGGGTGAACGCCGGGACGTCAGCCAGCTCGCCTGCATCTTCCGGAGAGACGATGAAGCGGAAGTGATGCCGGTCTTCTGCGTAGCGTTCGGCGAAAGTATCGCAGAGTGCTGGCCCTTCTTGGCTTGTGAACAGCTCGGCATCGCTGCCGTCGCGGCTGACGCCCTCGCGCTTCAAATAGGCGATGTGCCGGGACAGCGGCGCGGCCGAGAAGCGCGATCCTGCATGCCGGACCACTCGCGCCTTGACGAGTACCCGGCGCCGTCCGTGATAGGCGCGGAGTCCGAGTGCGGCCCTTCGTCCGCGGCCATGACGTCCGGTGCCGCGCCGGCTGCGCCCGGTGATGCCAACTCGCCCCGATTTATTGGACAGCGCGCGGACCTGGGCTGCGAGTGACCTGGGTTTGGCGGATCGGCTGCCGCGATCCCGGACCCGCCCGAGTCTGATTTCGAAATCGTCGCTCACCAGATTAGATTGGTCTGGCGGAGCGACGGCGCTGAAAATGCCAGAATTGCGCCGTTTTCGCACGAAGATGCCAGCCGGGTGGGCAACTGGCTGGCGCATATTTCCCAGCAATTCCAATAGCCTGCACCCCAACCGACGGCGCTGCTTTTATCTTGCAATCTTAATTGGGCCAGTAACCGTCCGCTCCTGACACCTGATTTCGGGGGTGCAATATCGTTCCATATGGGGTTCCTTAGTACATAGGAGG
>Ga0208017_100038_pt1 | contig 69879 bp, 56 predicted proteins | sample 30_taG_FD_184104 | JGI IMG/M metagenome (GOLD analysis project Ga0208017, IMG submission 184104) | Marine viral communities from Cariaco Basin, Caribbean Sea - 30_WHOI_OMZ (SPAdes) (version 2) | ecosystem: Environmental > Aquatic > Marine > Oceanic | place: Caribbean Sea: Cariaco Basin... | reverse complement strand
CTTTGCTGACGACAATAGCACGATGGCACCACCTGATCCCTTCCCGAACTCAGAAGTGAAACATCGTTGCGCCAATGGTAGTGTGGCTCCGGCCATGTGAGAGTAGGTCATCGTCAGCTCCCTATTCCTAAAGCCCCCTTTGCTAACGCAGAGGGGGCTTTTTTTATGTGTTAAATTTGATATTATTCAAGATGTTTGATTATTTGAATATAGTTTGTGAAAGCGAAATTTGGATGTACTTCATAAAGTATTGTAGGCTATACTTAAGTTTAGTTATTATACATACATAGCTTTATGATTATTTTACTTCAAACGGAGAAGTGCAATGGCAGTCAAACATACACCTACTAATGAAGTTCATAGCGGAACTAAAGGGGGACGTACTGGTTGCGGTTCAGATACTAAACTACATCCTGATCATTGGGTTAGTAGCTCACAAAAAATCACCTGTAACAAAAATGGGTGTAAGAATTAAAGTATCTTGGCGCTAATGATAGTTTGAACCCTGTCGTGCAAGAGTAGGTCGTTATTAGCTCCTTATTTCTGAAAGCCCCTTAACTTGACTGTTAGAGGGTTTTTTCATTTCAACTTAAGGGCTATAAGCTTAAAGTTTATTAAAAGTGCTGCTTTCGGTTCTCTATAAATATTGAATTATCAATAATTAGAGAAAATTGTATGATGAGGCACTTGTCGCTATATTATTGATTTTGGTTCTATATTTGAAAAAAATAAAACCGTATATAAATCAGGGAGTTAGATTGAAATTACGTAAAGGAAAGACTAAGTCCATTCTTCATGCTTCAATTGACTCAGCTCTTTTAGGGGTTGAAATATATAATAAACCAAGAACTACATTCCGTAGTGAAGGATTTATCACTATGATGATAATGGCATGGACTAGATTATTTCATGCTTATTTCAATTCAACTATAGGTGATAAATACTATTATAAGAAAAAGAATGGTCGCTACGATACAATAGATGGTGAAAGAAAAGCATGGGAGTTGACTACATGCATTAGAAAGTATGGCAAGCTTACTTCTGGTGTAGAATCTAATCTAAATTTCTTTATTAAGCTTAGAAATAAGATCGAACACCGTCACATAGAAAAGAGAGAGATAGATAGATACTTTAATATTTGGTGAGTGTCAATCTTTATTGTTTAACTATGAAAGTCAATTGATTGAATTTTTTGGTAGTAATTACTCAATTAACGAAGCTTTAGTGTATAGCCTTCAATTCTCTCAAATACGTTCACAGCAACAAGAAAAGGCTAATAAATCTGCACTATCAAAAGACTTATCTGAAATAATAACTTTTATTCAGAAGTATAGAAATAGCCTGAATGATAATACGTATAACTCTATAGAGTATAGTATAAAACTTGTACAGATTCCTAAAATTTCTAATACTAACAGGGCTGATGCGGCTATAGAGTTTGTAAAATGGGATTCTCTTAGTGATGAAGATATAGCTGCATACGAAAAGCTCAACGTAATTATAAAAGATAAAACTATAAAAGTAGAAGCTGCAAATGTTGGTAGATTGAAACCATCAGAAGTAGTCAAAAAAGTTAATTTAGGACTGAGTGGTAAGTCTATAACGCAAAATTTGCATACGACCTTATATAAATTATTTGCTATTAGACCTAATAACGGTTCAGAAGATCCTTTTGATACACGGGCAGAATTTTGTCTCTATGATGAGCCACATAATGATTATGTTTATCAAGATGCTTGGGTTGTTTTTCTCATACACTTTATGCAAACTACGAGTTTTGAACCATCTGAACTTAGATGCAAAGTTAGGAAAGGCGAGGTACTTAATGTCGATCAATATAAAATATAATAGGTTAATAAAAACACTTATGTAGTAACAATAATAGATTAACAATCTGTCAAAAAGAATCACTACGATAATATTGAAAAAATCTACCAAAGTGATTTACGTACTACAGTTATACATCTCCATTCTGATAAAGAAAATATTATTGAGGCTCCAACCGATAATTGAGACAGAGGCAAGAAACTTTTTATTATTTTTGCACATACAAATAGTAGTATCTAATAAGTAATAACAAAATGTGCTCTATACTTAATAGAGACTAGGTGTGCGCTTTCTCATCAAAAAAGCCCGTATTAACAAATAATACGGGCTTTCACATTTAATAGAGTATTTAATAAACTAGGCTAACCACTAAGCCCCTTCACCAAACTTACCACTTTGGAAATCAGTGACGGCTTGCATGATTTCTTGCTGACTGTTCATCACAAAGGGACCGTATTGCACAATCGGCTCGCGTAGTGGGCGACCAGTGATTAAGATCACTTTGGTGTCTTCTTGGCTGTCGGCGGTAATGGTCACGCCATCAGTATTATCATCATTTTTCAAGATAGCCATGTTTTTACTCGGCACGGTTTCGCCTTCGATATCTAGCGTACCGCGATATACAAAAGCAAAGGCATTGTGATCGGCTGGAATGGCTTGGCTAAAGCTCGTGCCTGCGGGTAGATGGATATCCAAATACGTCGGCTCAGTAATGTCGCGGGTGACTGCACCTTCTACGCCATGCGATCTACCCGCGATTACCGTAACGTCTACGCCATCTTCAGTTGTGTATTTAGGCAACTCCTCACTTTGGAAATCTTTATACCAAGGGTCATTCATTTTATCTTTGGCAGGTAGATTAAGCCACAGCTGAAAGCCTTCCATCGCGCCGTCTTCTTGTTCCGGTAGCTCTGAATGAATAACACCGCTCGCCGCTGTCATCCACTGCACGCCGCCGTTTTGTAATAGCCCTTCGTTACCCGCGCTATCACGATGACGCATACGCCCAGTAATCATATAAGTAATGGTTTCAAAGCCGCGATGCGGATGGTTGGGGAACCCTGCGACATAATCATCTGGATTGTCACTTTTGAAGTTATCTAGCATTAAATACGGATCAAGGCGCTGTTGCAGCTGCTGCGTCAGTACGCGAGTCAATTTAACGCCAGCGCCGTCTTGCGTGTCTACCCCAGCAAAAAGCTGCTCGATTTGACGCGATTGGGTAACGGTGTCTTTTACGCTATTTGTTGGGCTGTTATCCATTGTGCTCTCCTACATTTTTAACGGCTACTCGTATATATTTGAGGATATAGATATATATTTCAATAGCTACTATGTAGTTTTTCTATAATTATAAAAACCATTGTAAAATATTGCTTAATTGTTTTGAGCTAATTAAAACAATTCTCCTGTCTCAGCCGCTTCATTAAAATCAAAGCCTAGCTGCTCGTTTTTGCGCTGGCGCATCTGCTCGATACGCTGTCTGCGCCCATTGACCAGTCGTAGTACTTCACGGCGCTGTTCTGTTGTCATATCATGCCATAGCTGACGCTCTGTACGACTACGCAGACAGCCAAAGCAATAGCCTTTTTTATTGCTTTGACAGACACCAATACAGGGATTGGCAATCTCGAACAGTTCAAACTGCTGACTCATGGCAGCTCCATTGTTATTGTCGTTAGTCCTTTTACTTATATCGTCGTATAGTCGATACTGTTATTATGGCGCAAATACTGAATAATAGTGTGCCGTTTTAGTGTTATTGTTTTGCTTGCGGCAGTGCTATGCTGGATTTTTATTATCGAGATAAAACCATCTTAACAAAACCAATAAGTGAGATGATACGTGAATATTATTTATATCCATGGCTTAGACAGTGATGCCAATTCTATAAAAGGCTCGCTATTAGAGGAGTATTGCCGCCAGTATGATCCCGATATCAAGGTGTTACGCCCCGATCTAAATAAGACGCCAGATCAAGTGTTTGACCAGATGCTGTCGTTAATCGATAGTGTGGCGAGCAAAAACTCTCATGATCAAAATACGGTCTTGGTCGGTAGCTCATTAGGCGGGTATTTTGCTACGTTGCTCAGTAACCATACCGGCTGTCCGGCGCTTTTATTAAACCCTAGTATACAGCCGCATCAGACACTGCAGCGATTTAAGCATAGCACTGAGGCTGAGGATGACGGTGCGAAGGACGAGAGTGCGAACGACGAGGCGTCTGAGGTGCTATACACCACTTTGGGTGGTTGGCGCATCACAAATGCTGATTTAAGGTGGTTTGCGTGCCATCAGCTATCGAGCCTTAACTATCCTAAAAAAGTAGTCGCGCTAATCAAAGAGGGTGATGAATTACTTAATAGCAGTCTTTCTGCCAACTTCTATAGAGAGCAAGGAGCAACGGTCAATATGCAAAAAGGCGGTGATCATCGCTTTAGTGATTTTAAAACACAATTGCCCACAGTAATCGAGGTCATACAGCAACTGGTCAAAGGTCGCTTGGTTTAAAGAGACGACATTATCTGACGTGAGCGACTGAGTATTGACCTTAATGCCGTTATTTTTCGTTATAATGGCTATATAGAATTCATCGTATATAAACAGTTAAGGATGCATTTGTGAGTCAATATAATGCGCAATCGTTAGAAGTTTTAGAAGGGCTGGAGCCGGTACGCCGTCGTCCCGGGATGTACACCGATACCACCCGTCCCAACCATTTGGCCCAAGAAGTCATCGATAACTCCGTCGATGAAGCGCTGGCAGGGTATGCCAAGACCATCAAAGTACAGCTGCATAGCGACGGCTCGCTATCGGTCGAAGATGATGGCCGCGGTATGCCAACCGATATCCATCCTGAGTTTGGTCAGTCAGGTATTGAGCTGATTTTGACGCGTCTACATGCAGGCGGTAAATTTTCGACCTCCAATTATGAGGTGTCGGGCGGGTTGCACGGTGTCGGTATCTCTGTGGTCAATGCACTATCAACACGCGTTGAGGTGACGGTATGGCGCGATAGTACGCAGTTTGCGATGGCGTTTGAAAATGGCGCAGCGGTGACGCCGTTGACTAAGTCTGTCAGCTCCAACAAACGCAAACGCGGTACTCGGGTGCAGTTTTGGGCCGATGGCAGTTTTTTTGATACGCCGAAATTCAATATCAAACAGCTCAAACATAACCTAAAAGCCAAGGCGGTATTGGCCGCTGGTCTGACGATTGAGTTTGTCGATGATATCAATGACGAAAAAGTCGTTTGGCAGTTTACTGACGGGGTGGTTGAGTACCTCAGTGAGCAGCTAGATGGACTTGAGACACTGCCACCTGAGCCATTTTATTATAATCATAAGGCAAAAGACGGCGAGCGCGCGGGTATTACCTTTGCTTTATCGTGGCTGCCTGAGGGTGGTACGCCGATTCAAGAAAGCTATGTCAATTTGATTCCAACCGCGCAAGGCGGCACGCATGTCAATGGCCTACGTACTGGTATCTTAGAGGCGCTGCGCGAGTTTTGCGATATCCACAATCTATTGCCTCGCAATGTGAAGCTGACGGCAGAAGATGTGTGGGATGGGGTCAACTATATCCTATCGCTCAAGTTTTCTGAGCCGCAGTTTTCTGGTCAAACCAAAGAGCGTCTCTCGAGCCGTGAAGCTGCCGGTGCGGTGCAGACCCTCGCAAAAGATGCCTTTAGCCTATGGCTCAATCAGCATGCCGATATAGGCACTCAAATCGCCGAGCTGGCTATTAATAAAGCTGGTCGACGGCTCAAGTCTGCCAAAAAGGTCGCCCGTAAAAAAATCTCCCAAGGGCCTGCGCTACCAGGTAAGCTTGCCGATTGTCGCGGCGATCTGCGTGATGGGGCAGAGCTGTTTTTGGTTGAAGGCGACTCTGCGGGCGGGAGTGCCAAGCAAGCACGCGATCGACATTATCAGGCGATATTGCCGCTGCGTGGTAAGATTCTAAATACATGGGAAGTGTCGTCCGATACCGTGCTGTCGAGCCAAGAGATTCATGATATCGCCATCGCTATCGGTGTTGACCCTGCCTCAGATGATCTCTCTGAGCTGCGTTATGACAAGATATGTATCCTCGCCGATGCCGACTCTGATGGCCTACATATTGCCACACTTATCTGTGCGCTGTTTGTCAAACACTTCCCAGCACTGGTGGATGCCGGGCATTTATTTGTCGCGATGCCGCCGCTGTATCGAGTTGACATTGGTAAAGAGGTGCATTATGCGTTAGATGAGGGCGAGCTTGAGCATATTTTAGCCAATGTCCCTGGCAATAAAAAAGCGCAAATTACTCGCTTTAAGGGACTCGGTGAGATGAGCGCTGAGCAGTTACGTGAGACCACTATGAACCGCGATACGCGGCGTCTGGTGCAGCTGGATATGGATGACATGATACTGACCAATGGCGTGATGGATATGCTACTGGCCAAAAAACGCGCTGCCGATCGCAAGTCGTGGTTAGAGAATAAAGGTAATTTAGCAGACATACCGTGATGTATGTCATCGCTCGCTCGCCCATGCGTCAGTGTCTGCCGAGCGCCTATGCAATAAAAGTATAAAAGATAATCTCGCCCGATAAGCTTAATGTTATGATATGGCTATCTTTAATTATATGGTGCCGTCATGACATCAACGTTATTTAGTCGTGCTAAATCGGGCCGCTCTGAGTCTGCACGAGTCAAAGCATTACCAAAACTTAGCAAAAAAAATCTGGGTGATTTGGTACCAAGACGGGGCAATAAGTTTGCGCCTGTCCTTGCTTCTGCCTTACTCAAAGCAGCTGGCTGGCGTACAGTCGGCGAGGTGCCCAATATCCCACAAGCGGTGGTATTGGCACTGCCTCATACTTCAAATGTCGATGGTATTTATGCCATTCCAAGCCTATTTGCGCTGGATCTTAAGATCAGTATTTTGGGCAAACATACTTTGTTTAAAGCACCTGTCTTTGCCCAGTTGTTAAATTGGATAGGCGTGATTCCGATTGATCGGGGCAATAAAGGCTCGGTACTACAAGCGAGTATCGATAAGTTTAAAACCGGTCAGCCGCTGTTTTTGGGTTTGGCACCAGAGGGCACGCGCCAGTACACCAAAGGCTGGAAGTCGGGATTTTATTACTTGGCAATGGGTGCGGGCGTGCCTATATTGCCAGTGGCGATGGATTATAAAACCAAAGAGATACGTTTTATGTCGCCCATTTATCCGAGTGGCGATATCGACGCTGATTTGCCAAAAATTTATGCGCAGTATAAAGGGGTGGTGCCCAGACATCCTGAGCGCTTGTCGCAGCCTCTGCAAGACATCAATCGCGCGACAGATTAAGCGCTATGGGCTCTGATACGCCGCACAGGCTTTGAGGTTTTATATATAACCAGCCCCTGATATCTGATGATATCAAGGGCTGTTTTTTATGAGAAAGACAAGAAGCGCTGGCTATTAGCGAGCGAGGTAACAATAATTATGAGGTTTGATGGTGTTTGATTGATGGCTGGATCAAAACTGCGGCTGGCCGTTTGAGGCACTGACGCCGCCATCGACGGGTAAGTTGACCCCCGTGATCATCGCCGCGTCGTGACTGGCCAAAAAAGTAATGGCGGCGGCAATATCGTTTGGTGTCGCTAAGCGACCGAGTGGACAGCGTGCCAAAAACTTATCGGTTTTATTGTCGTTGTTTTGAATGGCGCTGCTCATGTCAGTTTTGGTAACGCTGGGATTGACCGCATTGACCCGCACGCCATCTGGCCCATGGTCTAAGGCTAGCGTGCGGGTGAGGTTGGTCACTCCGGCTTTGGCAGCGTTATAAGCGGCCATGTTCCAGTCGCCGCCGACCCCTGAGAGCGAGGAGACATTGACGATGTTGCCCTTGGTCGCAATCAGATGCGGCATGGCGGCTTGTGAGACATAAAACGTACCATTTAGATTGACATCGATGGCAGCTCGCCAGTCTTCGGCTGACAAGTCAGTGATTTTCCCTTGCATAGCTTTGCCAGCGTTATTGACCAAGATATCAATCTGTTCAAACTTATCGACGGCACGTTTGATCATCTCTTGTACTTGGCTTTGTATGCTGATATCACAAGTGATGGTCAGATAGTTATCGGTATGAATCCACGTACGGTCTTGTGGAAACTCTTTTGCAGTCTCTTCTAAGGTTTCAGCGGTACGACCGACCAAGACGACATTGGCACCTTCTTGGGCAAAACGAATAGCAGTCGCCCGGCCAATACCTGAGCCTGCGCCTGTGACGATGACGGTTTTTTCTTTAAAGCGTTTCATGGTATTCAATCCTTGTTATTATATGACAATCATGGGCGATGTGAGCCGAGTATCCTTGAGGTGTCAGATGTGACAGATGCTGAGAGGGTAAAAGACCATCAGCTGTATCGAGTCGCGTCTGGCTCATCTCGTCAAATCCCTAAACTATAGAAAGATGCGCATAAGCGCTGCTGTGCTGATATCATCATAACAACTCATTGCGGTGAAAGCGACTGTGTCTCATGACGCTTATGTTGTTTAATTTTTCATAATATTTAGGGCGTGTTGAACACGCCATAATCATAAAAGGTTGAAACGGTGGCGGATTTGACTGACCTAACCGAGGATTTGGCTTGCTACCTGCAGGGCGCAGCGGCAGGCGTAAGCGTTGGCGATATGCAAGCAGTGACGCGTCAATATAACGCCTACTATGACGCGCGGCAATCCTGCTATCAGCTGCCGCTTGGGCGGTTGCAACGGCTGGATCTGACACTGTATCTACCAAGGCATAGTAGCGCGAAGACTATTAAGTCGGCGCGAACGGCGACGCTAAAGGCGGTGCTGGCATGGCATAAGACTTCTTGCGTCGCGGATAGCAATGACAATCAACATAAGCATGATCGAAACGATAATGGGCAAAGCGATACTCAAAATCATGACAAGAAAAGCCGCCGCGATGTATTGATCTTTGATATCGTCTTTTTTGATGAGACAGAGATGAGCGCTGATATACCGACACTCTCACCGAAACAGCGCTTAGCAAATCGCCTGACGCATCATTTTGATACTGCTTATTTTATGGAAGATTTGGTCATCGATATGAGTGGTGAGCCGCGGCCGCTACAAATCTTCAGTCACGCTGACTGGCAGAAGCTGTCGTCAACGCTACAGACACCTTGTGAGCTATGGCGGTTTTTGCGCCATCATTTACAGCAGCTCCAGCAGTCACTTAGCGATCAGCACGCACATTTTGAGAAGGTGGCAGATTTGGTCACTCAGTTTTTGTACAGCCCGTCTGTATTTACTCATGCCATCACCATTGATAATGCCCTTATAAAAGCGGGCGTGCAAGATGCGCCCAATGCGGCGTTGATCGCCATGACACTGGCGCACAAAAATCAAAGTGCGACAGCGCAGATGTATCAGCAGCACATGGCACAAGCTGCCACACTATGGTCACAGCTAAGCGGCCAGATGATAGCGATGTGCCGTGATGAGCGACTGAAAAATAGTGCCCAAATGTCCTCAGAGGTTGATTTTTTATATTGGCAGCAGCAGCTACTCGACGAGTCATTGTTTTCACGTCATGAGCTGGTACGCACTTTATACCGATATCCAAAACAACCAGACAACCTAAAAAGCGCCGGTTACGTGGTACATCAGCACTCGTATGAGAGTCTGGGTCGGCATTATGTGCTGATATTTTATGGCCAAAATCAGGAAGGGCAGCATAGCAAACAAGCCATTCAGCCAAACTTGGCAAAAATTGCTCAAGATGTGGCCACGCGCTTACCGATAGCAGCGCTGCATCATGTCATTATCTTGGGGGTGGAATTTATCAATGAAGGCCAAGAAACCTTTATCGATATCGATTTGTGGATCCAACCCGTTGCGACCATGACCCAGCGTGAGCGCCAACTCACCAAGCAGATACAACAGCTGCAACAGCAAAAAATGCTAGTGGCATGCACTTCTGCGGATAACGACCGTCCAGCAGAAGCCCTGCCGCAAGTTCGCTTGAATCTCACCATTCCTGCTTGTAAAAGTAATAAATAGCACTATTGATAGCGACTGATAGGTATAAAACACACATTTATGCCCACAAAAAAAGACAGCCTAAGCTGTCTTTTTTGGTTTGAGCGAGCATAAAACTGATGAATTTATCTCAAGAACACATATTTCGAGAGCAAATTATTTATTATTGATATCGTCGTTTAGACCGCTACCTGGTAGCAAGTTGTTATTGTCGATATCTGCATCAGTGATACTACCATCGGTAACATCGTTATCGATATCAGCGGTGTCGATAGCATCGGTATCGACGCGAGTGGTATCGACGACATCAGTGTGAGTATCAGTGCTCTTTGTTGCCGCTGATGGGGTGTTTTCGCGGACAGAGTCAGCAAACTTTTCACGAGTTGATGCGCTCGGCTGTAGCGTAGACTTGGCTTTGGCTTCCTCTTGCTCCTTGTCCATTTTGTCTTGCATCTTACGTAAGAAGCGAGCAGCTGCTTCTTGACCACCAAGACCGAACGAGAGAGCAAAGGCCACGGCCACTGCGCCTAGTGTCAGACCAAAGGCCAGGTTGACGATAGAGTCAGCAATGCCCATCGCTTTTAGACCCATAGCAAGTACGAGACCCATGATTAAGACGCGCACGATGTTTGCTAAGAACTGTGAGCCTTGCTCAGAGCGCTCCACCACACCAGCGATGATGTTGGCAAGCCAAAAGCCGATGAACAAAATAATCGCGCCCAAGATAATATTGGCACCAAAGGCGATAAACATCGCAATGATGGCTGAGATTGGCTCAAAGCCTAATAAGTCCGCGGCAGCGATAGCGGCAAATAACATGGCAAAAAAGACAATGGCATAGCCGACAAGATCAGAGACTTTCTTATCACCCATGGTTTCTTGTAGGCCAACCTTGGCAGGTATCTGATTGATCTCTGTGTTTTCAATCAAACCTTTGATGATATTGGCAACCATACGCACCACATAAAACGTCACCACTAAGATAGCTGCTGCCATAAAGATGTTTGGCAACGCTTCCATGATTTTGTTTAGCATATTGGTCGCTGGGCGCGCAATTACTTCGATTTTTAAAGCGTTTAAGGCCGCGATAATCGTCGGGATAATCACCACTAAAAACGCCAAAGACCCTGCAATATTCGGCAGGCTGTTTTTTTCGCTCAAGCCAGCTTTTGAGGCCAGCTCTTGTATATTAAAGGTAGACACAAGATTGGTGACGATACCGCGCACCACTTTTGCAATGATGTAGCCGACGACAAACACCACGCCAGCAATGATAATGTTAGGGATAAAGCTAAAGATTTTATCAACCATGTTGGTCAATGGCGCAAACAAACCATCAAGCTCTAATTGACCGAGTACCATGGTCAATACCACCAATAAGATGAACCAGTAAACCATATCGGCTATCGTGCTGCTCATGGGTTTTACGCCTGCTTGTGCGCTTAGGCGCTCATCCATCGAGGTTTTAGCAAGGGCGGCATTGATAGCGGTACGTGCCACAGTGGCGATGACCCAACCGATCACCCCAACAGCGATAGCGCCGATCAGATTAGGGATAAAGGCCAGCACTTGATTGACCATATTGGCAAACGGCGTCGAAATGGAGTTCAGATTCAATTGGTTCAACGCTCCAGAAATGGCGATGATAAAGATAAACCAAAATACGATTTTAGAGATGATGCCTTCTAAATCGTAGGTTTTGCCGGTTGAAGAATTCATGCGTTGGTTGAGATTCACCTTAGACAATACATTGCGAACCAAAGCCGCGATACCCAGTGCGACAAGCCAACCAATAATAAATATCAAAATAGCCCCAATGATGGAACCAATAGGCCCACCCAGATAACCGTTAAAAGACGCATACATTGGATTCATCTTATCCTCCTTTAATCATCATATAAAAGCCGCCAAACGATAGGCTAGGTACTGCTATCAGCGAGCGAAACCAACATAGATGGTTATGATAAATAGTTTTTTTAAATCAGTTATGCGGCGATATTATAATTTTTAAGTGTAAAAATTCATCGAAAAAACATCGGCTTATCTTGTACCAACTGATGTACTACCAATGTCGTATCATCCATGATAAAGAGTTACACTCGGTTACTTATCACCTCAACTCATTCAGCTTAGCTGATGTATTAGGGGATTTAAAGATAGAAAGCTTAACGTGTTACTGTATTTGTGTGATAACTTGTTATCGTGACAGGAAAATATTAACACAGACTGTACATTCGCCCGATAATTTTTTGCCAAACATGGCTCCTAAAACCAAGATTTGCTATCATAGGAACATGTGACATCTTGCCACTATTCTTACAATTTGAGAGTACTTTATGAAAAAAATCACTACCTTAAGCGTTGGTGCACTTGCTAGCGCTATGTTGTTAGTTACAGGCTGTAGCACCAATAACGGCAATCAAGAAACCGCAGCGCAAAGCATTTCGATCACTGAGCAAAGCTCGGCGAACGAAAAAGTAGGCTATAGCTTGGGTTATATGATGGCCGAAGGTAATAAAGAAGCGGTCGGTGATCTAAATCTTGATACTTTTGAGCAAGGCTTTCGCGATGGCTATGAAGGCAACGACTCAGCACTGACCCAAGAGCAGATGCAACAAGTCTTGATGGATTATCAAAAGGAGCAAGAAGAAAAGTTTGTTAAAGATATGGAAGCCAAAGCCACAGAAAATAAAGCGGCAGGCGAAGCCTTTTTAGCAGAAAATGCTAAGAAAGAAGGCGTAAAAGAAACCTCTTCTGGTCTGCAGTACAAGGTCATCAAAGCAGGTACAGGCAAATCACCAAAAGCCACTGACGTGGTCGAAGTCAATTACGAAGGTAAGCTGATCGACGGTACAGTATTTGATAGCTCATACGAGCGCGGCGAGCCAATTGAGTTCCCACTCAATCAAGTCATCGCGGGCTGGACAGAAGGTCTGCAGCTGATGAAAGAGGGCGGCAAATACGAGTTTTATATCCCATCAGACATCGCGTATGGTGAAGCGGGTAACGCGGGTATCGAGCCAAACAGCACGCTTATCTTTACGGTTGAACTATTAAACGTAAAATAACGCATTAGGGGCATTCATTGCTTTTAGTGTTATGTTTGACATTGATAGGCTGATACCTGTGCGAGCTTGTCTCTAGCAGGTGTCATTTATAAGCCATTACTTATAAAGTGCCATTTGTAAAGCGACATTGATATAGTTAGCTAAATGTAAAACTGTTATGGATTTAAACGCGCTACTGGTATAAATTTTACTTGCGTGCTGCGTTCCCAGAGGCTGCGCAACCTACGTTTAAAAATAGCATCCCAGTAGCGCTATGACATTTTTAGAGTGTATCGACTATAAAGTATAGTCAGCTCGCTATAAAAAATTATCCTATCGCTTTTTAGTATTGACAAAAAAGCCCTCGTTTATAAATGAGGGCTTTTTTGGTTTGGCGCGGCGGTTGACTAAAGCCTGCCTAGATTAATTATAAGGTTTTTTGAAAGACCTTAGAGTTACGACCGTTGTTGTACTTTTCGCGGCGCGCAGCAGGCAGAGCGCTGGCATCGACTTCGGCAAAACCGTGCTCGACAAACCAATGGGCGGTGCGAGTCGTCAAGACAAAGAGCTTGTGTAGGCCATGGCTACGTGCTTGCTGCTCGATAAACGCCAGCAAATCATTGCCGCGGCTGCCGTTACGGTATTCGGCATGGACGGCGACGCAAGCGACCTCTGCTGAGTCGTCATCGAGTGGGTATAAAGCGGCGCAGCCTAAAATCATCCCATCACGCTCGATGACGCTGTAGTTGTCGATTTCTTGCTCGAGGCGCTCACGCGAGCGAGCCACCAAGATGCCTTGCTCTTCAAGTGGCGTTAAAAGCTCGAGCAGGCCGACCACGTCATCGATGTTGGCGTGGCGGATCTCTTCATAAGGGTCATGGCTGATTAGGGTGCCAGAGCCATCACGGGTGAACAGCTCTTCGAGGAGTGCGCCGTTTTTGGCGTATGAGATGATGTGCGTGCGATGGACACCTTGACGGCAAGCCACACTGGCACAGTGTAAGAAATAATTGATCTCACAGTTTAGGTCACGGTCGCGTAAGAAGCGATCGACTTCATTTGGAATCATCTCTCGTAGCAAGCGATCATTGTCATTGATGCCGGCTTCTTCTCCTAAGAAAATAAGCTTATCGGCACCCAAGCTCACTGCGGTGCTAAGCGCCACGTCTTCAGCGAGCAAATTAAACACTTCGCCTGTCGCTGAGTAGCCCATCGAGCCCAATATCACGATATGGTCGTGGAGCAGATTGTTTTTGATGGCTTCGACGTCGATCGAGCGTACTTCGCCTGTCATTTGGTAGTCGACGCCATCACGGACTCCATAAGGCCGTGCTGTGACGAAGTTGCCAGAAATCGCATCGATACGAGAGCCGTACATGGGCGAGTTGGCCAAGCCCATCGATAGCTGCGCTTCGATCTGTAGGCGGATGGCACCGACCGCCTGTAAGATGGCAGGCATCGCTTCTCGCGGCGTGACACGAATATCTTGATGCAGGGGCGAGGTGATGGCAGCGTCTTTTAAGTTTTTTTCGATTTGTGGCCTAGAGCCATGCACCAGCACCAGCTTGATACCTAAGCTATGGAGTAAGGCAAAGTCATGGATTAGAGTGCTAAAATTTGGATGGTTGACCGCTTCACCACCAAACATAATCACGAACGTTTTGCCGCGATGCGTATTGATGTAAGGGGCTGAGTTGCGAAACCAATGAACGTATTCAGGATTGATCTGTGGCATGGCGCTAGTAGTCATAATAGGGGCAGTAGTGGTTAGAATAAAAAAGGCGCGGCAAATAAGCCGATCGCTAAAGAATTACCATAGCAAAAAACGCCGTTATGAGCCATCTTTTATTTCAGTGGTGTTTATCATTTTCAGAGCTGATGCACTATATACACAACCGCAACACGGGGCTTATGTACACCCATAGGGTTTTTGCTATGCTAAACGCTATTGCTTTACAGACCGCGAACGAAGATAATCAAGAAAAATAAATGCCGCCTTTGGCATGCAACTATAGTAGATTCAATTTAAAAATGTTATAGCGCTACTGGTATAAATTTTCCTTGCGTGCTGTATACACAGAGGCTGCGAAAAATTCATCCCAGTAGCGCTTTGGAACTTATGACAGTTTTTTTTGAACTGACTATATACTGCCCAATGCCGGAGAGCCACGCGCGCATCAATAGATGAGCGAGCCTCATACCGATAGTGAAGCGGTAGCGCGGCGTTTTATCGATATATCAACGAGGGATAATGAACACCATGAAAAAAACCAACCACTTTGCCAGTCCATTTAGCGCATGGAGCGGACATCGCTTATTTCACGTTGTTGCTGGTACGCTTATCGGCGCAATGGTCGTCACGCAAGCCTCTGCCATGTTGCCAACGCCAGAGCAGACGGTAGACGCTTCAGCTGCGGTACAAACGAGTACTAGCAACGCCGGTAACTCAAGCGCTCAAGCAGTCACTAGTAAAATCACTGCCTCTTTGGTTAGTGTCGATGCCAATGGCGAAGAAGTGCTGGTACCAGTCAATGCCAACACCCGCCTGCAGTCAGGCAACGTGCTGGAGTATCAAGGGTACTTTACCAATACCAACGCTGACCGCGTGCGTAAGATGACCGTGACCATGACCATACCTGAGCAGGTCGAGCTGTTGCGTACAGTAGCACCTGATTTTCCATACGGCAGCGTCGATGGTAACACCTTTGCTCGCATGCCGCTGCGTACTCGCGTAGACAATCAACTGGTCGATGTCGATCTCAAGCATTACAAAGCCGTACGCTGGGATTTGCAGGGCGTCGGTCTCAATGACACCGTGGCAGTAAAATATCGCGCGCGCGTCAAGTAGCTTTGTAGCCGGCGATGATGATATGACTGCTCGTTAAGTCATGGCATCACATTATTTATATAGTCATTTTTATAGTGTATTAACTATAGATAAATGAATAAAAAGCACTGCAATGTATCAATTGTGGTGCTTTTATTGTATTAGGCATCTTTGCAGCACGTGCGCACGACACGCCCTAGTCCGTTCAAAATAAAGTGGTTATCTGTTTAAGCATGCGACTGAATCGAAGGCACGCAGTACGCAAGTAAAGTTTATACCAGTAGCGCTATGTCATTGTTAGAGGGGGTCGACTGCTAGATACCGTGTTATCAAATCGCTTGGCATAATCGATGGTGTTGTCAGTTATAATAAAATCAGTCAGTGATTTATAGTGTGATGATAATACTTGCTTTTGTCGATGGAAATAAAAATTGTTAGGATCTTCGATGACCACATCCGCCAATCAGTCCCTCAGTCATTTTACCGCACCTGCACGGCCAGCAGGCGAAGTCTCGCCATTAGATATGCCAGTGACAGCGCTGGCGGGTGTTGGGACAAAGGTCGCCGCGCAGTTGGCGCAGTTGAATATCAAGCGGATATTTGATCTGCTGCTTCATCTGCCGCGTGATTATGAAGATCGTAGCCGCTTGGTGGCCATCGCTGATGTGGAGCACGGGCAAGCAGCGTTGATTACGGGACGTGTGGTGCATGTCGATACCAAACGAAATGGCATGACCGTCATTGTCGATGACGATACGGGCACGATTTCTCTGCGATTTTTTAAGGTCTATCGTGGTCTTGCTCAGACCATGAATGTAGGTACGCGGCTGCAACTGTTTGGTGAAGTCAAAGTCAGCCGCTATGGCAAGCAGATGCACCATCCTGAATATCAGGTGCTAACTGATAGTACTGCCATCACCAATACCGGCCTGCAACCCATTTATCCTACTGTCAAAGGCCTGCATCAAAACAAATTACGCACCTTGATTAAGCTGGCACTCCAGACGGTGCGCAGCCAAGGTCTGCCGATGACGCTATTTACGCCAGCGGATTTTGCGGTGGTGGCAGATTTGCCATTGGTGCCTTTTGTGCCAAAACCAGCAGTGACCGCAGAGATAGACTATCCAGACGATATATTTTCAACGCTTGCGCGTCGTGTGCCAGATCATACTCTAGCTCATGGTGCCGATGAGTCCAGCAGCGCTGCTAGTACGGCCAATAATAATGTCTATAACTTGACGATATTTGAAGCATTGGTCCTGCTGCATACCCCGCCCACTTATACCGATGCCAGACAGCAATATCAGCTGCTGACTCAGCTCGGCGCTCGTAGCCACGCGGCGTGTCAGCGCCTTATCATTGAGGAGTTGACCGCCCATCAGTTAAGCTTGCTATATCGTCGCCAGCAGTTGCATCAGTACAAAGCGCCCAAATGTGCCACTCATAGCCCTTTGGCTGACAAGCTGTTTGCCGCGTTGCCGTTTGATTTGACCGGTGCGCAGCGGCGCGTGCTCACAGACATTACCACAGATATGGCAACGTCGATTCCCATGCTCAGACTGGTGCAGGGCGATGTGGGCGCTGGCAAGACATTGGTTGCTGCAGGCGCGGCGGGCTATGCGCTTGATAGTGGCTGGCAGGTGGCAGTCATGGCACCGACCGAGATTTTAGCAGAGCAGCATCTGTTAAATTTTAAACAGTGGTTTGAGCCATTAGGCATCGGTGTGGGCTGGCTGGCGGGCAAGCAAACCGCCAAGCAGCGCCGCGAAGCGCTAGAGGCAGTAAGTGAAAACACCGTGCAAGTGGTGGTCGGTACTCATGCGCTGTTTCAGGAGCAAGTGCAATTTGCCAAATTGGGGTTGGTCATTATCGATGAGCAGCATCGTTTCGGCGTCGAGCAGCGCATGGCGCTCACTAATAAAGGCGTGGCAGGCAGTACGCCGCATCAGCTGATCATGACCGCGACTCCTATTCCGCGTACGCTGGCGATGAGTGTCTATGGTGATATGGATACCTCTATTATCGATGAGCTGCCACCGGGACGTACGCCCATCACCACCGTGACGATTGACCGTAATCGCCGTGATGAAGTGATTGAGCGTATTGCGGTGAACTGTGCTGCAGGGAGGCAGGCGTATTGGGTATGCTCGTTGGTAGAGGAGTCGAGCGTGCTTGATGCGCAAGCGGCAGAAGCGACGTTTGAGGATTTAAGTGCACGCTTAGATATTCGTATCGGGCTGGTGCATGGCAAAATGAAACCTGCTGATAAGCAAGCCATCATGCAGGAGTTTAAAGCAGGCAATCTTGATTTATTGATTGCCACCACTGTCATCGAAGTCGGCGTCGATGTGCCCAACGCCTCGCTGATGGTCATCGAAAATGCCGAACGTCTGGGGCTATCGCAGCTGCATCAGTTGCGCGGCCGCGTTGGGCGTGGCTCAACCAAGAGTTTCTGCGTCCTACTGTATCAAAAGCCTTTATCAGAGACGGGCACTGAGCGGCTAAATGTGCTGCGAGATAGCACTGATGGTTTTATCATTGCCCAAAAAGACCTTGAGCTGCGCGGACCAGGCGAGCTGCTGGGCAAACGACAAACAGGCAATGTCGGCTATTATTTGGCTGATTTGATTCGCGATGAGCAGTTATTTGCTATTGCGCAGCGCTTGGCCAAGCATCTAATAGCAGATCCCGCGCGCAAAGCCGATGTCAGTCAGCTGATACACCGCTGGATGCCTGAGGCCAGCCGTTATACCAATGCTTGAGGTGCTTGAGCCGCTTGAGTCGCCTGAAGCGTTTTAAACTGAGGACTTTACAGCTGAAAGCTTTAAAACAGCGAGCAATAAGAGAATAACAAAATTATATTATTCTTAATGGTTTTATAAATTACTATACTAAAAAACAGTAGGTTATGAGTAAATAGCGCAATCATCATTGCTCGCCCTGTTTTATCTTATGATGGCTTGTATTGATAGAGACTACCCATGAATGATTCTGACAAGACGCACCCAAAACCCGTAAACGAGACAGAGCTACCGCCGTACCGTCAACCCAGTACGCCTGCAACCGTTTCAGCAAAACCGCCTTTATGGCTGTGGCCGGTACTGGTGGTGGTACTGGTATTAGGTGTCTTGTTGGGGAGATATTGGGGCGCTGATAAGACGGCGGCGACGGATACTCCCTCTACGCCTAACGCGTCAAGCAATAAGGTAGGGGATAAGGCGGCCAGTGACGCGCAGGCGGTGCTATCGGTTGAGACAGTAACGCCTAGCCAAGATACGATTGGCAATACCTTGAGCGCCGACGGTACGATTAGTGCCAAAGACACGGCCAATGTCAGTGCCAAAGTCAATGGCGTGGCTGTCGAGCGCGTCTTGGTGGAGGAGGGCGATCGCGTCAAAGCAGGCCAAGTGCTGGCTGTGTTTGATACCGATGCGATGGAGCAGCAGGTGTTGCAAGCCGAAGCCGACGTGGCCGAAGCCGAAGCCACCCTTGCCAATGCCAGTGCCGATGCCGCACGGGTCTTACCCTTGATAGACATCGATGCCATTAGTAGGCAAGAAGCCGATCGCTATCGCACCTCTGAGGTGCGTGCTAGAGCGTCTTTGCAGGCGGCAAAAGCACGGCTCAACAGTCAGCGTTTGACCTTGGATAACGCTAAGGTCGTCGCGCCAGTCAGCGGCGTCATCAGTGACAAAATGGTGGAAGTCGGCATGGTCGCAGGCGGCATGGTCGCAGGCGGTGAACCGCTATTTACCATTATAAAAGGCGGGGTATTAGAGTGGCGCGCAGATATCGATCCAAAGCTTGTTGGGGAAGTCACTGTTGGCACGCCTGTGCGTGTCAGCCTACCAGATGGCGACTCTGTGATGGGGAAGGTCAGTCGCATTGCGCCGACAGCGGACAACAATCGCCAAATCACCATCTATGCTAGCCTAGCGGCCAACGCAAAAGTACGTGCTGGCATGTATCAAACGGGCGAGTTTTTATTGGGTAGCAGCAACACCCAAACCATTCCTAACAGTGCGGTGGTCAGCAATGATGGCTATGACTATGTGATGATGGTCACACAAATTCGCACCGACCCCGCAGCGCAAAAAACAGGTCGTATCAAGCAGCAGCGTGTGAGTTTGGGTGAGCGTCTCGGCGATAGTGTGGCGGTCACAGAGCCATTGCCGAGCGACAGTCAAATCGTCAAGCAAGGCGGTAGTTTTTTAAATGATGGCGATTTGGTGCGCATCGTCGATGGTCTGAATCAATCCAATAATAACGCTGATACAGCTTCGCAGGCGCGCTCATGAGCCTAAATGTATCTGCTTATTCGATTAAAAATCCGTTGGTTGCTATTTTACTGTTTGTACTGCTGACGTTGGGCGGTATTTATGGCTTTATGCAAATGAAGGTGCAGCAGTTCCCTGACATTGATTTGCCTGCCGTGGTGGTAACCGTCACCCTGCCTGGCGCGGCACCTACCCAGCTCGAAAACGACATTGCCAAAAAAGTCGAAAATAAGCTGACCAGTATCGAAGGTGTCAAGCATATTCGCACCACCCTACAAACCGGCGCTGCCACCATGGTCACTGAGTTTGTCCTAGAAAAAGACATCCAAGAAGCGGTCGATGATGTGCGCTCAGCCGTCGGTGAAGTGCGAGGGGATCTGCCAGCCGCGGCCAATGATCCGATTATCACTAAGGTCTCAACCGCAGGGTTTCCGGTGGTGACTTATTCTGTCGCCGCAGAAAACATGAATGTGGCAGATCTGTCTTGGTTCGTTGATGATACGGTCACCAAACGGTTATCTGATATCCCTGGTGTCAGTACCGTTAGCCGTATCGGTGGCCTGCAGCGTGAGATCACCGTGGCCGCGGACCCGATTGCGCTCAGTGGTTTAAAGTTTCCTATCTCTCAGCTATCGCAGCAAATCGCTGGGATTCAGCAGGACAGCTCAGGCGGTGAAGCCGAGGTCGGTAAAACCACGCAAACCATTCGCGTGCTTGGGGCGGTCGAGCGCGCAAGCGAATTAAACGACCTACAAGTGGCCGTGCCGACAGGTGGCACGCAAGCGCTTGGACGTATGGCGCAAATCACCGATGGTGCTGCTGATCCAAGTTCGATTGCTAAGCTCGATGGGCAGACGGTGGTGGCGTTTAACATCACCCGCTCGCGCGGTGCCAGTGAGGTCGAGGTCATGGAGCGCGTCGATGCCGAGCTTGCCAAACTGGCGGCCGATACGGGTAATATTAGTATCGAAAAAGTCTATGATCGAGCCACGCCTATCGCCGAGGATTATCAAGCATCACTGCGTATGCTGATAGAAGGCGGGTTATTGGCCGTCGTGGTGGTGTTTTTATTTTTGCGCAATATCCGTGCGACCATTGTCGCAGCTGTGGCGTTGCCATTGTCCGTTATTCCTACCTTTTTGGGCATGTATCTGTTTGGCTTTAGTCTCAATATTATTTCCTTATTGGCATTGTCATTGGTGATTGGGGTGTTGGTCGATGATGCCATCGTAGAGGTCGAAAACATCATTCGTCATCTGCGTATGGGCAAGACGCCTTATGAGGCGGCGATGGAAGCGGCTGATGAGATTGGTCTGGCAGTCGTTGCTACTACCTTTACCTTGATTGCTGTGTTTTTGCCGACGGCCTTTATGGGCGGTATTGTTGGGCAGTTCTTCCGTCAGTTTGGCTGGACAGCGGCTTTGTCGATATTTGCGTCCTTGATGGTAGCGCGACTGATCACGCCGATGATGGCAGCTTACGTACTGCGACCAGAAAAAAATCGCGTGGAAAAACAAAGCGCGCTGATGGATTGGTATCTTAAGATTGTTTCATGGACCTTACGACAACGCTGGATCACCATCGGCGCAACTTTGGTGCTGTTTGTCGCTTCATTGATGCTGGTGAAGTTGCTACCGACCTCCTTTATTCCTGACAATGATATCGATCAGACGCGTGTTGAGATTGAGCTGACGCCAGATGTGGCGCTCGAAGATACCGAGCGCGTGGCAGCGATGGCCAGTGAGCGTATCTTGGCCATGCCCGAAGTGACCAATATCTTTACCTCGGTAGGGGAGGCGCAAGCTGCTATGGAGCCCAGCTCTGGCGGCAAAGCCGAAAATATCGCAGGGCTAGATATCGTCCTTGCGCCACGAGCAGAGCGTATCTCTAAGCAAGAGATTGAGCGCAAAATCAGTCATCTGCTCGCGGAGGTACCTGGCGCACGCTTTACCGTTGGTCTATCGAGCGGCGGCGAGACCGGCTATAACTTTTCTTTGACCAGTACCAATCCAGAGGTGCTAGAGCAGACCGCCCAGCAGATTATGACTGAAATCCGAGCGCTGCCCAGTGCCGGCGCAGTGACCAGTGACCGTAGCCTGCCGAGGCAAGAGCTTACGGTCATGCCTGACAGACTGGCAATGGCAGATAAAGGCGTCACCACGCAAGATATCGCCACCACGCTACGAGTGGCGACGGTCGGCGACTATGAGCAGCGCTTATCTAAGCTTAATCTCGATACCCGGCAGATTCCTATTGTGGTGCGACTGCCTGATGTCGCCAAACAAAACGTCAGCCAATTAGAAGGCCTATACGTGCCAAGCGCGCTGCCTGCAGGACAAGGGGTACGCGTGGGCGAGGTGGCCGATCTAAATTTTGGGACAGGGCCGGCCCAGATCAACCGGCTCGATCGTGAGCGCGCCATTAGTATTACTGTGCAGCCTTCTGATGGCGAGCTTGGCGATTTGGTGCAGGCGGTCAAGTCGGTACCAGCGATGCAGACGCTGCCGCCATCGATTACCATCATTGACCAAGGTCAGGCAGAAAACATGGCAGAGCTGTTTAGTGGTTTTGTCATTGCCATGTCGGTCGGTGTGGTCTGTATTTTGGGCGTGCTGATCTTATTATTCGGCCGTATATTGCAGCCCTTTACCATCCTGATGGCGTTGCCGCTTTCGATTGGCGGTGCGTTTGTCGGCTTGGTCATTACCAATAGTAGCCTGTCGATGCCATCGATGATTGGCTTTATTATGCTCATGGGTATTGCCACCAAAAACTCTATCTTATTGGTGGATTATGCCTTGATCGCTCAGCGCCGTGGCTTGGCTCGTTTTGATGCCATCATTGATGCTTGTCGCAAGCGTGCGCGCCCAATTATCATGACGACCATCGCCATGGGCGCAGGGATGCTGCCTTTAGTGTTTGGATGGGGCGATGCCGATCCGACGTTCCGTCGCCCGATGGCCGCAGCTGTGCTGGGCGGCCTTGTCACCTCGACACTACTGAGCTTGGTAGTGATTCCGGTGGTATATACATTGATGGATGATCTATCGGGATGGTTTGCCAAATGGTTGACGCCGAGTGGCAAGCCGCAGTCGAGCACTGATAAGCACACTTAAATAAGGACTTTTTTAGGCTTACTTGGCTAAGTTTAGTCGTTCTAAGTGCCTATTGTTACCAATAAAGCGGCAGAAAAGAGTCCTGCCCTCCACTCGAGCATCGCTCTCGCATTGCGAACGGGCAAAGCAGTGTCTTTCGTGAAGGTGTAACACGCCCTAGAGGTGAGCAAGACAATTGAGCTGAGGGTACTAGTGATTGACCTCTAATAGCCGCTCACTTAACCTGCATAGATGAATTAAATTCATCTTATCTTTAAATAACATCGTTTTTATTCATGTGAGGTTCAAGGTATGATTCATCCCATACACAAATTAGCTTTTATCTGAGGCCTCGAGACGAGAGCTATCAGAGTAGTAAAGGGGACTATCATGACTCAGCCATTTACCTATACCATATCTAGCATACGTTTTGATGAACACTATCAGCCTGCCGATAGCACACGCCTAACGACCAACTTTGCCAATCTAGCGCGCGGCGTAAACCGTCAAGACAACCTTTGTAAGACACTGACAATGATAAACAATCGCTTTAATGATCTAGCGCATTGGGATAATCCCAACGCCGATCGTTATTCGGTAGAAGTGGATATCATCTCAGCTGACTTAGACGTGGCAGGCGACGGTCATACTTTCCCCAGTATCGAGATGCTACAAACCACGATTGTCGATCACAAGGATAACTCCCGTATCAGCGGTATGGTCGGCAATAGCTTCTCATCCTACGTGCGCGATTATGACTTTAGTATTGTGCTACCAGAGCATTTCGAACAAAACCCAGGCACACCGCCCGCAGACAGCTTTGGCGAGCTGCATGGTAAGCTGTTTCAGCATTTATTGCGTTCAGAGGCTTACCAATCTCAGTTTGATAAGCAGCCGGTGATTTGCTTGAGTGTGTCCAGTAAGAGAACCTATGTGCGTACGGGCAACCAGCATCCGGTATTAGGGGTGGAGTACCAGCAGGATGAGTATTCGTTAACCGATGATTATTTCCATAAAATGGGTCTTACGGTGCGCTACTTTATGCCGACAGGAAGCGTAGCGCCATTCGCATTTTATTTCGCCGGTGATTTGCTCAGCGACTACAGTGATCTTGAGCTGATTAGCGCGATTGCGACGATGGAGACGTTCCAGAAGATTTATCGCCCTGAGATTTATAATGCCAACTCCAGAGCAGGCGCGGTCTATCAGCCCAGTCTCAATTACCAAGACTACTCAAAGACGCAAGTGGTGTATGACCGTGAGGAGCGCAGCCAGCTGGCAGTGAAGCAAGGCAAGTTCACCGAAGAGACATTTATTACGCCTTATCAAGATATCCTAGATGAGTGGGCAGCAGGCTTTGCGGTAGACAAAAGCGCTGATGAACAAGTGGCTTAATAGAGCTTTAGATATTAAATATTATGATACAAAAGATGAGATAACATGCATATATTATTACCAACCTCAACCGCTGGCAGCTTGCCCAAACCCTCATGGCTGGCAGAGCCTGAAAAAATTTGGTCGCCGTGGCAACTTGACGGTGAAGAATTGCTTCAGGCAAAACAGGATGCGCTGCTAGTATCGCTACAAGAGCAAGTGCAAGCAGGCGTCGATATCGTCAGTGACGGTGAGCAGACCCGTCAGCACTTTGTCACTACCTTTATTGAGCACTTAGACGGCGTGGATTTTAACCAGCGCGAAACCGTGCGTATCCGCAATCGATATGATGCCAGCGTACCGTCAGTGGTTGGTGCCGTGAGCCGCCAAAAACCTGTGTTTGTAGAAGATGCCAAGTTTTTACGTAAGCATACTGACAAGCCGATCAAATGGGCATTGCCCGGGCCGATGACCATGATTGATACGCTGTATGACGATCATTATAAGAGTCGCGAAAAGCTGGCGTGGGAGTTTGCGACGATTCTTAATCAGGAAGCCAAAGAATTGGAAGCGGCTGGTGTGGATATCATTCAGTTCGATGAACCTGCATTTAATGTATTCTTCGATGATGTCAATGATTGGGGCATTGCGACACTAGAGCGCGCTATCGAAGGCTTAAAGTGCGAAACGGCGGTACATATTTGCTATGGCTACGGCATCAAAGCCAATAACGACTGGAAAAAAACGTTGGGCTCAGAGTGGCGTCAGTATGAGCAAGCGTTTCCTAAATTGCAGCAATCTAATATCGATATCGTCTCATTAGAATGTCAAAACTCGCATGTGCCCATGGATTTGATAGAGCTCATCCGCGGTAAAAAAGTGATGGTTGGTGCAATCGATGTCGCCACTAATGATATTGAAAATCCTGAGGGGGTAGCCGATACGTTACGTAAGGCCTTACAATTTGTCGATGCGGACAAGCTGTATCCTTCGACCAACTGCGGTATGGCGCCGTTGTCTCGTGAGGTGGCACGCGGCAAGCTACATGCGCTGAGCGCTGGTGCGGCAATCGTGCGGCAAGAGCTGAGCGTTTAGCAAAACTTAACAAGTTCTGGCTTGTTTAAGCTTATGAGTGGCCTCAGTTAACAAGGTACTTATAGATTTAACGTTTCTCAGGATTGTAGTAATGATAAAAGATATGATTGAAGCCACTGATTTTAGAGATGCCATGGCGCTATTGCCCACGGCGGTCAATGTGATCACTACCAATGGTCCGTCAGGCACTCATGGGTTTACTGCCTCGGCGGTATGTAGCGTCACTGATACACCGCCGACACTGCTGGTATGTATGAATCAAGCGGCGCGCTCGCATGGGCGTTTTGTGGATAATAAAGTCTTGAGCGTCAATGTGCTTGGTGCCCAGCATGAACACTTATCCAATGCTTTTGCTTCTAAACTAAGCTCAGATGAGCGCTTCGAGCAAGGAGTTTGGACTGAGCTTGTGACAGGCGCGCCTATCCTGAAAGATGCGCTAGTGAGCTTTGATTGTGAGATTGAGCACATTCAAGAAGTGGGTACGCATAGTGTGCTGATGTGCCGAGTGGTCGCTATCAAACCTCCAGAATCCCCAAGCGGGCAAGATGAGAGTTTAGTGTATTTTAACCGTGCTTATCATTACGTCGGTCAAGTTGAGCTTGTATAAGTCATAACTGGCATTAATATAGAGCACTTGCTCAGAAAATAAATCTATATAAGAAGACACTATCCCGTGGAACTACTCATTTTTTTAATCATAGGTGCACTAGCAGGGTTTGCAGCCGGGCTTTTCGGCGTGGGCGGTGGCACCATTATCGTACCGCTGTTATTTATCGTCTTTACCCAAATGGATTACAGTCCTGATACGGTCATGCATCTGGCCTTGGGGACGTCGCTGGCGACCATCATCGTCACTTCGATCAGCTCGCTCATGGCGCATAATAAAAAGGGCGGCGTCATGTGGCCGGTCTTTAAAAATCTAGCACCTGGTTTGGCGCTAGGGTGCTTTTTGGGAGCAGGGATAGCAGGGCAAATATCAGGGTTATATCTGCAGCTGATTGTCGGGGTATTTTTACTGTGGGTCGCTTATAGAATGTTTACCGCTGGTAAAAGACGTACACATATGAGTGATGCGAGCCATGCGCCTGTGGTATTACCGTCTAAACCCAAGCAACTTGCGGCAGGTGGTGTTATTGGTGTGGCTTCGGCCATTTTTGGTATTGGCGGTGGCAGCTTAACGGTGCCGTATCTCACCCGTTATAATGTGGTCATGCAAAAGGCGGTAGGCACGTCGGCGGCGTGTGGTTTGCCGATTGCCATTGCTGGTGCGCTCGGCTTTATGTTCTTTGGTATGCAGCAGCAAGTTGATGTACCCAATACCATTGGCTTTGTGCATATTTATGCCTTTTTGGGCATTGCGAGTATGAGCTTTTTTACCGCTAAAGTTGGGGCAAAAGTCGCTCATATGCTCTCACCGCCACTGTTAAAGAAGTGCTTTTCGGTATTGTTATTCGTAGTGGGACTTTATTTTCTTTATAAAGGGCTGGTTTAGAGAATGATATTTGTATAATAGGGCGTGTTCTCTTTAGAATGAGAACACGCCCTATTCATATTATTTTGGCTAACAACGTTCACTAAACCCTTTGCGATCTAGTAATGCTAGACAGTAAAGGGTTTAGTATTATATAATGGTTTGATTCATAAAAAACATTTAAAATCAATAAGTTGTATCATTCAACCGTCACTGATTTTGCGAGGTTACGAGGCTGGTCGACATCTGTGCCGCGCATTACGGCCACATGGTAGGACAGTAGCTGCACAGGTATGCTATAGACGATGGGGGCCAGTATCTCGCAAACTTCAGGCACATAGACCACGTGCATTCTATCTTCTGCAACCATCTTGCTCTCTTCACTGGCGAAGACAAACAGCTCGCCATGGCGCGCATGCACCTCTTGCATGTTGGCTTTGAGTTTATCAAACATACTGTCTTTTGGCGCGAGCACCACAATTGGCATGTCTTTATCCACCAAGGCTAATGGGCCGTGTTTTAGTTCGCCGGCGGCATAGCCTTCAGCGTGGATATAAGAGATCTCTTTTAGCTTCAATGCGCCTTCTAGTGCAATAGGAAATTGTAAACCGCGACCTAAAAACAAGCAGCTTTTCTTATATTCAAAATGCTCGCTCATGACTTTGATCAGCGCATCGAGGTGTAAGCTGGCATGCAGTTGGCCGCGCAGCGCTTGTAATTTCTCTAGCAGCGTGCTCAGTTTCTCGTCTGTCATGCGCGCTTGGACGGCGCCTACCTTTAATACCAGCAGCATCAAGGCGGCCAGCTGAGTGGTAAAAGCTTTGGTGGAAGCGACACCAATCTCAGGGCCCGCCAACGTCGGCAAAAAGATATCGGTCTCGCGTACCAAAGACGACGTCGGTACGTTACACAGTGCCAAGCTCACAATACCGGCTGGTGTGTTTTTTTGAATATCGCGTAGCGCCGATAAGGTATCGGCTGTCTCACCAGACTGCGAGATGCAAATGACCAGTGTGTTATCGACGACGACTGGATTGCGGTAGCGGAACTCACTAGCCACTTCGACTGAGCACGGCACACGAGTGAGACTTTCAAACCAGTACTTTGCCACCAAACCTGCGTGATAACTGGTACCACAAGCGATGACTTGGACCTGTTTAATGCCTTTTAACAGTGCTTCATGGCGCTGTAAAAAATCATCACGCAGCTTAGATGGCGCATCGCTATCTACTGCCATCTCAATGGTACGAGCAACTGCATCTGGCTGCTCGTAGATTTCTTTGAGCATATAATGTCTGAACTCGCCTTTATCGGCATTATGCTGGGCGGCGTCAATCTCATGTATTTGACGTTTTACTTTTACACCATCTGCATATACGTCAATACTGTCGCGTGTCAGCTTGGCGATATCGCCTTCTTCTAGATACATAAAGCGGTTGGTCACGGGCAGAAGTGCTAGCTGATCGGACGCGATAAAATTCTCGCCGATCCCCACACCGATGACCAATGGCGAGCCTAGACGCACGGTAATCAGCTCGTCTGGGCAATCGATATGCACAATGCCAAGAGCAAAAGCGCCGTGTAACATAGGAATGACCGCACGCACCGCTTCTAATAAGTCAGATGTGGTTTTATAGATATCATTGATTAAGTGCGCAACGACCTCTGTATCGGTCTGTGAGGTAAACTCGTAGCCTTTTGCTACCAGCGTTTCTTTAAGCTCGGCATAGTTTTCCACAATACCATTATGCACCACCGCGATCTTACCAGAGATATGCGGATGGGCGTTGCGCTGGGCAGGCTCGCCATGTGTCGCCCAGCGGGTATGGGCAATACCGATATGACCATCAAAAAACTCAGGATTGACGGCGACGGCATCGACTAAGGCTTGTACCTTGCCCACTTGGCGTTCGCGATGTAGCTCGCCATCACGAATGACCGTTAGGCCAGCGGAGTCGTAGCCGCGGTATTCTAAACGTTTTAGTCCTTCAAGTAAGATATTGGCGATATTACGCTCAGCAACTGCTCCAACGATTCCGCACATAATTATTCCTTAAATTTTATGTTCTCATACCATGTGATTTGAAAAGATGCCAATACATGGATAATCATTAATCTGTCAATATAAATAAGCAGCACCACAAATTATTGTCGTACTGCCTTAGTGGTCTTACTATCGTTTTTATCGAGTTGACGATCACCGCCGTCTTTATTTTTTAGTTGGACGCTGAAAGTTCTCTTTTTGCGTTTGCCGAGCGCGACCAAATGCTAAGGCACTGGCATCGACATCCTTGGTAATCACCGAGCCTGCCGCTACAGTCGCTGTATCACCGATGGTAACCGGCGCCACCAAGCTGGCATTGGAGCCGATAAAGGCGTTGTCCTCGATGATGGTTTGTGATTTATTGGCACCATCATAATTACAGGTAATGACACCTGCACCGATATTGACGTCTGTCCCGACAGTCGAGTCGCCCACGTAGCTTAAGTGATTGACTTTGCTGCCCTGACCGATGGTGGATTTTTTGATTTCGACAAAATTACCGACCTTGCTCTGGTCTGCTAGTACGCTTTCAGGACGCAAATGCGCAAAAGGCCCGACATCGACACCAGCGCCAATCTTGGCATGATCAATGACGCAGTAGGGTTTGATATGACAAGCATTGCCGATATGAGCGTTTTTGATGACGCATCCTGCCTCGATATAGACATTGTCGCCTAAGGTACAATCACCCTCAAACACCACGCCAACATCGACAAACACATCTTGACCGGCGCTTAGGGTCCCTCGAATATCGACGCGACTAGGATCGGCAAACTGCACGCCAGCTTCTTGTAAATCAGCGACTAACTTTCCTTGCCACGTCCGTTCTAAGCTGGCAAGCTGCTGACGGTTATTGACGCCTTCAATCTCAAAGGTATGCTCAGGCTCGATCGCAGCGATGGCGATACCATCGGCCACGGCCATCTTGACAATATCTGTCAGATAGTATTCTTGTTGGGCATTGTCGTTTGATAGTTTCGGCAAGTATTTATGAAGCAGGGCATTATCGACGCAGTAAATGCCGCTATTGATCTCTTTGATGGCTTGCTCATCAGCGCTGGCATCTTTTTGCTCAACGATGGCTTCGATATTACCGTTGTTGTCACGTTTGATGCGGCCTAGCCCAAACGGGTTATCTACCGTTAGCGTCAGCATCGACATGCCATCGGTATTGGCCGACTTTAATGCGGTTAACGTCTGGCAACTGACCAATGGTACATCACCATAAAGAATCAGACTTTGACCGTCTTTTGGCAAATCAGACAGCGTGACCTTGACCGCATGCCCGGTCCCTAGCTGCTCAGTTTGTGCCACCCAAGTAAGGTCTGATTGGGCATACTGGGTGGTGATTTCAGCTTTGACTTGCTCGCCGCCAAAACCATGCACGATGATGGTCTCATCGACCGTCAGCTGGTGGCAGGTGTCTAAAACGTGAGCGAGTAAAGACTTGCCAGCCAGTGTCTGCAGGACTTTGGGTTTGGCCGACTGCATACGTGTGCCTTTACCCGCGGCTAGGATAATTACCGAAAGAGGAGAAGTCATAATGGCCTACAAATGTAACAAGATGTGATTTGAATTATAACGTAAATACGTAACCAACCAAACTGCTAAGTCGTGACATCTTTGTAACGTCTTATTTGCAGCGTCACGAAATGTGCTAACGACTCATAGCAGCATCAGTTAGCAAGTGATAATACGCTTATAGTGATAATACGCTTATAGTGATAATACGCTACTATAAAGAATAATCCAAACAATTGCCGCCATGATGCCTGCGATAATGTCATCGAGCATGATACCTAAGCCACCGGCGACTTTTTTATCTGCCCAGCCGATCGGTGGTGGCTTGATGATGTCAAAAAAACGAAACAGGATAAAGGCGATAAGAAGCGCGATGAGAGAAGAAGTTTGGCTGATATTTTGCCAAAAACTGCTATCGGCAACGCCCATATAAGACATCGGTAGCAAGGTGAGCCACATACCCGCCCATTCATCCCAGACGATATGCGGGTTGTCGTGACCGCCCATCAGAGTGGAGGTTCTGCCGCATATTGAGTTACCAACGACACAAGACAATATAGTGATTATCAAAAACGGCAAAAAGCCGAAACTCATAAGCGGTATCGCGACGAGTAGCCCGCCCACTGTCCCCCATGTGCCAGGGGCACGGCGCGGCAGGCCACTACCGAGACCAATACCGAGCCAATAAACCGCACGATCGAGCGTGCTGGCCGTGGCAGGTAGAGGCGGGCAGTCATTGGCTTGCCGGATATCAGGCTTAGATAGATCATGATTGGTCATGGATTAACCTGCAAAGTGTTGGTAACCCGTCAGCGTGGGCCATGTGGCAAAAGGGGCAGGGTGCGTCGGTGTTACCCGCTGTCCTTGATAATACAGCTCAGCATGCACGTTGGTTGCCGTGTCTGCCTTGGCCAATGCTATCACCTCGCCAATACAAGTCACTGGCGTGTCACTGATATCGTTGACGGGTGGCTCGATATCAGCAGGTAAAGTAAAAGCCAGCTCATAGTCGTCGCCACCTGCCAGCTGGCATAGTAAGCGCTCAGATATATCCACGCTCGCTAACGCTTGGCTGGTTGGCAGCTGCTCTAAATCAAGACGTATGCCAACGCCACTTTGCTCACAGATATGCCCAAGGTCTTGATACAGACCATCAGAGATATCGATCATCGCTGTGGCGCCCACTTTGGCCAGCGCGGCCCCTAAGGTGATACGCGGCGTCGGCATGTGCAAGCGATGCGCCAGCGCTATACCTTGGCTGCTATCAGGATGCTGCAGCGCATATGCGGCATCCCCAAGCGTGCCTGATACATAGACTTTATCACCAACTTGCGCGCCTGAGCGATAGACGGCTGGTGTATCAGCGGCTAAAAACCCTTGCGCGCTAACGCTTAACACTAAGTTATCGCTGCGCGTGGTATCACCGCCTATCAGGGTCACGCCAAAGAGCTGGCAGGCATGAAACAAACCCTTGGCAAATTCAGTGAGCCAAGTCTCATTTACCAAGCGCTCAGGCAATGCCAGCGCCAGCAAAATACTGTGCGGCGCCGCACCCATCGCAGCGATATCTGAGACATTGACCGCGACTGCTTTATAGCCAATTTGAAAGGCTAATTGATTTACTTCATCCCAATCGGCGCTAAAATGCCGCCCTTGAACGAGAGTATCAATGCAGCTGACCAAGCGCGCGCCTGTAGGTACGCTCATCACCGCCGCGTCATCACCGATGCCTTTTTCGACGTCCGTTGCCGTGCGTGCTGGCGATATTTGCATCTGTGCAAAGATGCGCTCGATCAGCTCAAATTCATTCATGGTTAGTCTTTGCTTTTTTCGTCTGAATTGACAAGGTTTGAGTCCTGTAGCCCAACATCGGCGGCAGTGCTCTCAGGGGTAGGCGTGGCTGCTTCCTCATTATGTCCTTGCGCACTGGCTTTTTTGCTGGCTCTATAATCACTGATATTTGCCTGAGCTTTGTTAGCACGTGGCCGTTTAATGGCTTTATTGGCACTGATACGAGGTTTGCCAGTTGTGGTCGGCGTCTCGCTGGTGTAGTCAGCGTTAGTGACAGCCTTGGTTTCATCAGTAGTTTGCGGCTGCGGCTGTGCGGCGGGTGCAGCGGCTTTTTGTGAGCTGCGGCGGTTGGCCTTGATGTCGGCCTGTACTTCGAGGTCGCGCAGATCTGTGGCCATTTTATCGAGCACCGCGTTGATTAACTTGTGCGCGTCAGTGGCGCCAAAGTGATTGTTGAGCTTCATTGCTTCATCTAGCACCACTTTATAAGGAATCTCTAAGCGGTTTTGCAGCTCGTAGGCACCAATCAATAAAATAGCATGCTCAACGGTGTCTAATTTATCGATATCGCGATCGAGATGCTGACTGATAAGCGCATCTAATGCCTCGATTTGTTCGGGAATATCGCGCATCATTTCGTGATAGTAGCCGATATGTACCGTATGCATGGCGTTGGTCGCACGGGTGCGCGCGGCGATATCGTGCGGCGCATTGTCTTTCCAGCCAAGCTTACCGTCTTTATCAAAACGGCGGTCGGTGACCAGCCATTCATATAAGCCTTGCATAGCAAAGCGTCTGGCTTTGCGCACAGCGGTGTGACTGGTCTTATAAGAAGACTCACTCATATCAAATTTTTGCTCACCTGCACTGCTGCTTGCGATACGAGTCGCTTCAGCTTGTTGGTCATTGGTTTGTGCGGTTTTTGCAGCGTTGATGGCGCGCTTGAGTTGGTCAGTCATAGGGGGTAAATACCTGAATGTTAAGTGGCTATTTTGAGTAACTGCTTTTATTAACTATTTTTTGATTGACTATATTCATCAATTATTTAACGACTATTTAATATAGATACCAATAGCGTCAGGGTACAATCAGCTTGATTGTAAAAAATAGCCTGTGATAAGAAAAGCATAGACGTTTGAACTAAAAATGTTAAATAGTAATCGACTGGCAGATGATGACAATCGAGTGTTAAAGCAAAATTGCAGTGCTTTGTCGGCAGTGCCGCGAGCTTTAAGACACTGACGCCACGAGTTTTTAACCCATCAGCGCCAATCAAAAACAGTAAAATAATGAATAATAAATCTATAAAACGACTGCGATATGGTAGATTCAACTTAAAAATGTTATAGCGCTACTGGTATAAACTTTCCTTGCGTGCTGTATACACAGAGGCTGCGAAAAATTCATCCCAGTCGCGCTTTGGAACTTATGCCAGTTTTGTTTTCAACTAACTATACTACGCGTCATTATCGTTGTCGTAATCGTCATCAACATCTAACTGTGATAAAACCGCTAGCATCTCAAGGACGACCATAGCGGCTTCCGAGCCTTTGTTACCCGCTTTGGTGCCTGAGCGCTCAATCGCCTGCTCGATGCTGTCGGTGGTGATGACACCGTTGGCGACAGGGATATTATAATCAATCGCAACGCTGCTCAGACCCTTGGCAGACTCGCTAGCGACAAAGTCAAAATGTGGCGTGCTACCACGGATGATCGCGCCGAGCGCAATGATGGCATCAAAACGATCTGACTCAGCGGCACGCTGGGCAACGAGTGGTAGCTCAAAGGCACCTGGCACACGAATCACAGTGATGTTGCTGCCCAATACGCCATGACGTAGTAGGGCGTCGATAGCACCGTCGACTAATGACTCAACGACAAACCCATTAAAACGGCCAACAACGATACCGATACGCGCCGCTTCGTTTTGATGCAAGTTACCATCGATATGCGTCACATCATTGCGCTGCTGCTGTAAATTTGACATAAAAATATCCTTTGATTTTATTAATTGTTAAATAATAATTGAATAATGAAAAAGGCTAAAATAAGTTGTTGACTATGATAGCATTTTTTTGCGCTCATGGTTGACTTAAGCGCTTATTATAAACGCATTTCAATCCCGCGCGCTGCCATGTATTGCTTGGCCTCTTGTACGCTATACTCACCGAAGTGAAAGATGCTGGCTGCGAGTACCGCATCGACGCCGCCTTCAAGTACGCCATCGACTAAGTGCTGTAGATTACCGACACCGCCTGAAGCGATAACCGGAATGTTGACCTGATCGGTAATATGCTTCATTAGCGCTAAGTCATAGCCTTTTTTGGTACCATCACCATCCATCGAAGTGACCAATAGCTCGCCTGCGCCAAGCTCTGCCATTTTACGTGCCCAAGCGACGGCATCGATCCCGGTAGGCTTGCGGCCACCATGAGTGAAAATCTCCCAGCGTGGCACTTTTATGCCATTGATGTCGATATCGGCAACGCGCTTGGCATCGATGGCGACGACAATACATTGATTACCAAACTTCTGCGCAGCTTCACCGACGAATTCAGGTGTAAAAACCGCGGCTGAATTAATCGCCACCTTATCAGCGCCAGCATTGAGCAGGTTACGAATATCAGCAATTTTGCGCACGCCGCCGCCCACAGTTAAGGGGACAAGCACCGTCTCTGCCATACGCTCGACGGTATGATAGGTGGTATCACGTTCATCGCTGGTGGCAGTAATATCCAAAAAAGTAATCTCATCAGCGCCTTGTTCGTTGTAGCGCTGCGCTACTTCGACAGGGTCGCCAGCGTCTTTGATATCGACAAACTGTACGCCTTTGACCACGCGGCCATTGTCCACGTCCAAACAAGGAATGATACGCTTTGCTAACATAGGGTCTTTCACCTTATAATCAATTCAACCATAAGCGCTAGTCTAGCAAAATCGCTGCCATATCAGGCAGGTTTTCACAAGATTATTATGCTATTTATGATGGTTTGCTGATGCGCGGGACGATTATTGTCATTAGCGTCCAGATTTATTCTATTTATCTTCTTATCCAATTGCCAAAGTGAGATGTCATGTCCGTCTATACCCAGTTAACTGATGATCAATTTGCCGCCTTTTGCCAACGTTTTGGCGTGTCATTTGCCCGCGCCATTCCAATTACCCAAGGCATCAAAAACTCTAACTGGTTTATTCAAACGACGGACGATGTCGATGGCGCGCATGCTTATGTGTTTACTTTGTTTGAAGAGCGTCCGCCAGAAGACATCGAAAAAATGGCAGTGATATTAAATCAACTAGATGGCAAGCTGCCGGTCGCTGCTCCGTTGGCACTGGTAGCATTAGGTGCTGATGATAATGCTGATACGGAAAAACGCTATGTCATTCATTATGAGGACAAAGCAATCACCTTGGTGCCGTGCTTGTCTGGCTCGCATCCGCAAGAGACCACGCCTGCGATGTGTCATGAGATCGGTGCGGCGTTAGCGATGCTGCATGAGACCTTGCAAGCGTTACAACCGGCACAAGACTACGGCGTGCCCCTCTATCCGTGGAGCGAGGTGCGCGACCGTGAAATGCAGTTTATGCCCGGCGATGAAGCCAAGCTCATGCGCGATATTTGGCAAGCTTACTCAAATCTACCCCTGACCGACTTACCAAAAGGCTTATGTCATCTCGATATGTTCGCTGACAATACGCTATGGGACTTGACTAAAGGGCAGGAAAATCTAACAGGTCTATTAGATTTTACTGAGGTCAGTGTCGAGTACTATGTGATGGATATCGCCATTACCATCAATGATTTTTGTACCACGTGGGGCGATGCTGAGCAAGGCGAGCTGGTACATTTTGATCGTCGTAAGATGGCAGCGTTTTTAGAAGGATATGAGTCAAAACGTGCGCTAAACCGCGATGAAAAACGTGCGTTACCTGTTATGCTTGCCAAAGCGGCGGTGATTTTCTGGCTTTTGCGTCTTAATGTCATTCATTATAACCGTACCGAAGGTCGGACGGGTGACAATATCATGGTGAAAAATCCTGACCTTATGAAGCGTTTGGCCGCTTATCACTGGGCGCATGTCGAAAAAGCGCAAAAGACGGTATTTGTCTTATCAAATGATAAGCGCGACAATCAACTCATAGGTATATTTAGTGATATCACCCACGCTGAGCAAGCGCGTGCTACTTTAAGTAATAGTCGTGACATAAGCATCAAAGAATATACGCTCGATCAATTGGCGTAAGTTTTTTTGCTCAATACCATTTTTTGCATCCAAACCACAGAGGCGACCCTATGACCGATCAAGTTGATAACTGGCACAAACTGGCACGCTATGACACCAATATGCAAGGTGAGCTGCATGCCAATCTGCTGCGTAATAACGGTATCACTGTATCCTTGCAGCCGCTAAGCGCGATGCCAGGGATGAATTCAGGTATTGTGCTGTGGATACAAGATACCAAGCTGGCGCATGCCAAACGTATCTTGGACAGTATCGATACCGAAGGCGCGACGCCCTATGAGATGTTTGATGAAGGGGCAGAAAATGGCGCAAGCGCGACTGTACATCCTACAAAAAACGACGATCATAACGACAATCATGATGGTGATCTATAAATGTGCCAGCTTTTAGGAATGAACTGTAATACCCCAACCGATATTGGGTTTAGCTTTGCAGGGTTTCGTCGTCGCGGCGGTATGACGGACAGTCATGAGGACGGTTTTGGTATTGCTTTTTTTGAGCGTAGCGACTGCACCAATAATGGAGAGACGGCAAACGACTCAACAGGGCTACGTCTGTTTCATGACAATCGCCCAAGCCACCTGTCGCCAGTGGCAGATTTGGTCAATAATTATCCGATTAAGGCCATGAATGTCATTGCCCACATTCGTAAAGCCACGCAGGGACAAAACTGTCTGGCAAATACCCATCCTTTCGTCCGCGAAGTCTGGGGCGAGCAGTGGGTGTTTGCCCACAACGGGCAGATGAATGGCGAATTTATCAAACGCTGTCAGCGCCTACAAGACAATGGCAACGCCGCGCATTGTCAGCCAGTTGGCTCAACTGATTCTGAAATGGCATTCTGCTATTTGGTCAATCGCTTAAAAAGCACTTTTAAAACCCGTCCTGACGACCAGACGCTGTTTAACTTTTTGACCATGCAGTGCCGTTATTTATCGGCCAACGGTTTGTTTAATTGTCTAATCTCCAACGGCCGCTGGCAATTGGCGTATGCCGGTAGCTTATTGTTTTATCTGACCCGCCAAGCGCCATTTGGCGAAGCGAAACTGGCGGACGATGACTTGGCGATTAACTTTAGCGATGTCACCACCGATACCGATAAGGTGACGATTTTGGTAACCGTACCATTGACTGAAAATGAAAACTGGCAACAGTTGGCGGTCAATGAATGTCTGATATTCTCTGAGGGTGAGATTATTTATAAAGACAGCCCAAGCCAGCGTAAATTTTTAACAGTGGACGAAGGCATTGCGATTGCAAGGGAAGTTGGGGCGAGTGTTTAGGGATTATGCTAAATAACTCCCACAACACCGCTTAAACTTCTCACCAGACCCGCAGATACACGGCTGCTTTTGTGTCACGCTCATCGCGACCGTTGGATCTAAAAAGAACCAAGTCTCTTTGTGAGCCTCATCTTTTACTTTTACAAAAGTAGAGCGCTCATGATGCGCCGCTTGCTGAGCATCCGCTGTCGTATAAAACGCCTTAAACTCAACTTGCGCGTGTCGTTTGCCAAGCTTTGCTCTGTGTTCTACAACCTCTAATCCTGCCCAATCGGTCTTAGTGGCCCATTCCTCAATTGCTGTCACATCAAGTAAGCTTTGCTGCGCGGGTAGTGTGGTTTTGACGATGTATTCTGGCTTGATAAGCACAAAAGCGCTATAACGCGTGCGCATCAGACGCTCCGCCGTTTCTGCCTTGATGTCATCCGCTTCTTTATTTAACAGGCTGTCATGATAAGGCTGACAGCAGTCTTTATAAAGTAGGGGCGCGGTGGTGGTTTCTGACGCGGGGTTGATTTGGCAAGGACAGGTTTGGAGGGCGGCAGAAGTCGACATAGTGTACTCTCATTATTTATCATTTTTTGCTGGTAGAGGCGGCCTTAACTTCGCCAGCCTTTTATCAATTCTGGCCATAGACCGAGCTTAAGCTTTGCCCAAGCTGCAGGATCACTGACCTGCTGCCAAAAGGTGTCAAACGGCGGCGCTATATATAACAATAACGCCAAAATAACGTATAGCAGCAAATACCACCATTTGTCTTTATGCTGATAAAACTTCATCGCCGTACCCGACGAGCGCTTCATTTTCATATTGGACAAATTGACGCTATACAACTCATCTAGAGCCAAATGCACCATCGCACCGCCAAATAAAAACAGACCATAAAACCAACTGGTTGTCAGCGGTAGATGCAGACCATAATAGCTTAGACAGGTTAACCCCAGTCCAAGTATCGCCATATAAGGCACAGAATGGATAACGCCGCGATGTACGGTCATGGTGGTAAAGATATGAAAGATCACATAACGCATAAAACCATAACCCGCCAGCCATAATGCGATCAATGCCAGCAAGCTCAAATCACTACGCCAATGCATGACCAAGCCAAAGGCAAAGACAAACGAGGTAATATTAAAACCCAGCTTAATCGGTGTTGAATTATCTGAATCCAAATCTGGTAGCAATCCACCGATGGTACCAAGCGCCACGCATACTAAAAACCCTGAATCATCAATCAATCCAGCTTTATAAACCGTCAAACTCAAGGTGCCGCTGACCATAAAAGCGACATTTAAGTGGGTATTAAAATTTGCCATAAAAACTCATCAATAAATAGCGCGCGAACACAACGTTTCGAGCTGCCCGTCTAGCCGTAAAAAAGCGCACCATGATACCATAAGCCGCCCATCGCCCATGAGAGATAGTTTGATATGACTGCCAGTAACCTGCCTCCTTTGCATCGTTTAGATGCGCGTTTTGACAAGCCTTTACCAAACGATTCGTCTATACAGGCGTCAGCCGTAGCGGCAAGTAGACTTGATGATAGCTTTGCCCAGATTGACTGGCGTGCGCCGTGGCTTGGGCATGTGCAGCAGTTGGATGCCATTAGTCAAGCCATCACTCGGCTTAGTGCGGCGAGTAACTGGAACATGGAGCGCGCTGATACTCAAAGCTCTGCTCCTGAGACTCAAGTCCTTGATATCAGCCGCACCCAAGACACGCCAGACATCATCGCGAAAGTATTAAATACCGCATTGAATCAGCAGGCAGCAGCCTTGCAGCAACAACTACCGCGCACCAAGCCTGCATATAACCATAAGGTGCAGACTTTACAGTTTGTACCGCAAGATGCCCTACCAGAGGGCCAAGGCTACGAGCAGTTCATTGGCACCACTGGCAAGATTCCGACGCGCGATAACCTACATGATTTATTTAACGGCAGTATTTGGCTCACCTTTCCCAAGACCAAGGCCATGCTCAATTATCATCACATGCTTGAGATTGCCAAATGTAGTGAAGAGCCAACTGGCAGTAAAAACCGTGGCCGCGTGCGCGATACCATCACCGTGTTTGATGAGAACGGCGCAATTTTAGTGACCTCTGATACTAGCATTGGTGAGGCTTTGATCGACTTTGATTGGCAAAACAGTCTAGTCAAACCAAGAAGATATTGGGATAAAATAGATAACCCTAGCAAAGACGCTAAAGCTGCGGTTTATATCTTTGGTCACGCGCTGCTTGAGCAGTTGATCTGTCCGCGTAAGCCGTTGTGCGCGCATAGCGTGGTCATCAGCGTCGGCCAGGATTTCTTTGCCTTGTCAACGCAGCAGCGCATCGCCTTTTTGGATGATAAATTGGCTGATTATATGAATGGATTACTATCAAAGGACGCAGTCACACCGCGTCATTTATCGCCATTGCCCATTTTAGGTGTGCCGCATTTTTGGGCCGAGAATGAAGATTCTCATTTTTATGACGATCCATTTGTGTTTCGTAGTGGTCGCCGTAAAAAATAATAAAAATGGATTTGGCTAGCCTCTCATTAATAACTCGCTAACACATTGTTACAGTTACGATTGTGCCACGATTTGACTACGTCCAGACGTTAACAAAGCACTATATATTTGTTATGGTAAAAAACAAGTTGATGTCAGGTCTTACAAGCACTTATACAGCTTGGGTTGATGAAAACATATATCTTAGGATTTTGTCTTACATGGTTTTGTAATAATGAATGTTTTTAGTGCCTACTTTGACACAGTATTTCTTTAATAAACCACCATTTATTGAGCCACCAACATCCACATAAATGCTAATTTGTAATTGGCCATTTATGTTTAGGATTTATAACAACGATAAGGAAGCTACCATGAGTGATATCTTTAATGTAAAAGACACCATTTCGGTCGATGGCAAGGAGCATGTCTATTATAGCCTGCCCAAACTTGCCGAGACTTATGACAATATCAATACGCTACCATACTGTATGAAAGTCGTGTTAGAGAATCTACTGCGTAACGAAGACGGTGGTCAGTCAGTCGGCAAAAACCATATCGAAGCGGTTGCCAATTGGGATGCAGGCGCCGAGGCGTCAAAAGAAATCGCCTTCATGCCAGCGCGTGTGGTATTGCAGGATTTTACCGGCGTGCCATCAGTCGTCGATCTGGCAGCGATGCGTGATGCAGTGGTTGAGCTTGGCGGGAAGGCTGAGCAGATTAACCCATTTATCCCTAGTGAGCTGGTCGTCGATCACTCTGTACAGGTCGATGCTTATGGCCGCGAAGATGCGCTCGATCTCAACGAAAAAATTGAATTTAAACGTAATAATGAGCGTTATGAGTTTCTCCATTGGGGCCGAAATGCCTTTGAGAACTTTGTCGTTGTCCCGCCAGCGACGGGTATTGTGCATCAGGTCAACCTTGAGTATCTTGCGCGCGTAGTCATGGCAGCGGATGTCGATGGCGAACTGACCGCCTATCCTGACACGGTGTTTGGTACCGACAGTCACACGACGATGATTAATGGTATCGGTGTGCTTGGTTGGGGCGTTGGCGGTATCGAAGCTGAAGCGGCGATGCTCGGTCAGCCGTCTTCGATGCTGATTCCGCAAGTGGTTGGTTTTGAGCTGACAGGCAAACTCAGTGAAGGCGTCACCGCGACGGATTTGGTATTGCGTGTGGTCGAGATGCTACGAGCACATGGCGTGGTCGGTAAGTTTGTCGAATTCTACGGTGAAGGCTTGCATCAAATGCCATTAGCGGATCGGGCGACGATTGCCAATATGTCGCCTGAGTATGGTGCGACTTGTGGTATCTTCCCGATTGACCAAATGGCGATTGATTATCTGCGTCTATCAGGCCGTGACGAAGCGCAAATTGAGTTGGTCGAAAAATATGCCAAGGCGCAAGGCTTATGGCATGATGCCGATACGCCAGCGGCGACTTACTCAAGTAAGCTAGAGCTTGATCTGTCTTCTGTCCAGCCAGCACTGGCAGGCCCTAATCTGCCGCAGCAGCGTATCAACTTATCTGATATGCACGAAAAATTCGGCGAAACGCTTGAGAAGATGACCAAGGACCGTAAGGCAGAAGTCGAAGGCAAAGTACGCTTTGACCAAGAAGGCGGCGAGCAAGAGCAAGCGGAACACTTGGCAGCTGAACCCAACATCGACGTTGATACCGAAACTGACGATAGCAAAGGCTACCAGCCAGCCAATAACGTGTTCTCAAGCGTTAATATTGACGACAAAGAGCATAAGCTGCGTGATGGTTCAGTCGTGATTGCCGCTATTACCTCTTGTACCAACACCTCAAATCCAGCCGTTATGATTGGTGCTGGATTGGTCGCCAAAAAGGCCGCTGCCAAAGGTCTAAAAGCCAAGCCTTGGGTCAAGACCTCACTGGCGCCCGGCTCAAAAGTAGTCACCGATTATCTTGAAAAAACCAAGCTGATGGATGAGCTCGAAAAAACAGGTTTTTATTTGGTCGGTTACGGTTGTACCACGTGTATCGGTAATTCAGGTCCGCTTCCTGATGTGATCGAAAAAGGCATCGAAGAGAACGATTTAGTCGCCTCAGCGGTGCTCTCTGGTAACCGTAACTTTGAAGGTCGTATTCACTCACACGTCAAGGCTAGCTACCTAGCATCGCCGCCATTGGTTGTCGCTTATGCCTTAGCAGGTACAGTCGATATTGACTTGACTACCCACCCACTCGGTCAAGATCAAGACGGCAACGATGTCTATCTAAAAGACATTTGGCCAACGTCAGATGAGATCAACGAGCTGATTGCCAATAATATCGATGCTGATATGTTCCGTAAAAACTATGGTGAAGTGTTCGATGGTAGTAAAGAATGGAACGCGATTAGCTCAGCCGATAGCCAGCTATATCCATGGGATGAAGGCTCAACGTACATCAAAAATCCACCGTTCTTTGATGGTATGACCATGGAGCCAGAGGGTATCCCTGATATCGAAGGCGCGCGTATCTTAGGTCTGTTTGGTGACTCAATCACCACCGACCATATCTCACCTGCGGGCAATATTGATCCAAATTCACCAGCAGGTAAGTACCTGCAAGAGCGCGGCGTCATGGAAGCTGACTTCAACAGTTATGGCTCACGCCGTGGTAATGATGCAGTCATGACTCGTGGTACCTTTGCCAATATCCGTATCAAAAACCAAATGATGGGCGGCAAAGAAGGCGGTTATACCTATTACTTCAAAGATGACAAGTCGACGCTACAAGATGGTGAAGAAATGGCTATCTATGATGCAGCGATGAAGTATAAAGAAGATAAACGTCCACTCGTCGTCCTCGGCGGGGCGGAGTATGGCTCAGGCTCTAGCCGTGACTGGGCTGCCAAGGGTACGATTTTGCTTGGTGTAAAAGCGGTACTCACCACTTCGTTTGAGCGTATTCACCGCTCAAACCTCGTCGGTATGGGCGTGCTGCCATTGACTTTCAAAGATGGCGAAGACGCTCAAACCTACAAGCTCGATGGCTCAGAAGTGCTCAGCATCACGGGCCTTGATAATGGCGAGAGCAAAGTCGCCACCGTCACTGCCACCCGCGCTGATGGCTCGACCGAAACCTTTGAGGTTAATGTCGGTCTACAGACACCAAAAGAGCGCGAATATGTGCGTCATGGCGGCGTACTGCACTATGTGTTGCGTCAATTGGCAAGCGAGAGCAAAGAAGCAGGCTAGTGTTTGATTAATTTTAATATAAAAAAGCCCAATCCCAGTCAAAGTAGGGGATTGGGCTTTTTTTATGGGTAGTTAAATTTTATAAAAAGTAGCTTATTTGGACATTTATAGCAGCTTTTTTAACCCTTTTCAGTCAATAGCTTAACTCCCAAACCAACAAACACCACGCCGCTTATTTTATTTAAAAGAACTTCGATAGCTGGGTTTTTTCTTAAGTTGGCACTAAATTTTGAGGCCAGTAAGGCAAGGCACGAACACCATACAAAGCCCGTCAGCGCAAAACTCAATCCTAAGATCAGAAATGACAAGGCGCTATGAGCATAGCTAGGATCAATAAACTGCGGAAAAAATGCGAGGAAGAATAGCGCGACTTTTGGGTTAAAGACATTGGTTAATACGCCCTGTTTGTATATTTGCCAGTGCGCTATAGAGTTGGCAGGTGCCGATGGGCTACTTTTTGGTAAATGATTTGCCAGTAAAGAAGGCTGCTTGCTCATCAGCATTTTTATACCCAGATAGCACAAGTAGCTGGCACCGATATATTTTACAATCGTAAAGGCCAGAGGCGAGTTGATCAAAATGATCGATAGACCCAATGCGGCGAATACCGTGTGTACCAAGATGCCTGAGATGATACCGAGGACAGAATAAAACCCTGCTGCGCTGCCATGCGAAACGCTGCGGGTGATGATATACATGGTATCGGTGCCTGGGGTAAGGTTTAATAAAATCGCTGCCATCACAAAACCCAGATAGTTTTCGATACCGAACATGGCTCATACTTCCTTGTGTTAGCAATAATAGGGGAGTGTTTTATTTATCGTTTATTTCGTAGTTTACCTGATATCGGTCGTCATGAGCAGCTCATATCGATGGTTTTTATAAACGACAAACGAAAAAAAACCCAGTCACCGGATGATGACTGGGTTTTTTTAGTGTTCGCTTATTAGTCTAACCTGATGCTAAGCAAAAGTGCTAATAAGTGACGCCGAATAGTGGCGTCCCCAGGGGGATTCGAACCCCCGTTACCGCCGTGAAAGGGCGGTGTCCTAGGCCTCTAGACGATGGGGACGCATAGAGTGTCATAACCTATGGTTATAACGGTACTTCACAATATCAGAGTGCTTATTTATCAAAAAGCCTTGCCTAGGTGCTGACATTGTTCTCAAAGCAATATTTATCCGTTGAGCGATAAATAGTATGGTGGAGCTAAACGGAGTCGAACCGTTGACCCCTTGCATGCCATGCAAGTGCTCTACCAACTGAGCTATAGCCCCTCGCTAAGAGTGTGCGTATTTTAGGTAAGACCAGCAGTCTTGTCAACCGCTATTTTTAAAAAAATGCAAAATAATGCAAAAAAAGTCATTAAAAGTATTTAAATGGCTAATTATGGGCGTTTGAGTATGGAGGTTACATAAAAAAGAGCCAGTATCGAGCTGACTCCTTTTTATTACTTATCCATTCTACTCTTCATTGGCAAGTACAAGGATACCCTGCTGCCAAACTATGCATCAGCTAAAAAATTAGGCAGATCCGCCGCTTTTTTCTCAAGTTTTTTCAGTTTCTTTTTACCAAGGCCGCCTAGGACATCAACCGCATGGCGCAAGCGCGTCAAGGTCATGTCCGCGCCAATAATCGCCATCGAGTTCATAACGGGCGTCGATGAGGTGCTACCAGCAATCGCGATAAAGAACGGCGCCATAAAGTCGCGCATCTTGATATCGAGGTGAGCGGCGAGGCCTTTTAGCGTGGTATAGATGTTTTCCTCCGACCACGTCGGCAGGGTCTCAAGCTGCCAAAGCGCCAGTTGTAGCAGCTCGATGATTTGCTCAGGCTCAAGCGATTTATGGGTGAAGCTCTCAGCGGTGATGTCTGGCAGGTTTTGGAAATAAAAGCCGCCCCAGTTGACCGCGTCAGACAACAGCTCGATGCGTGGCTGAATCGCAGCGGCGATCGCGGTGAGTTTATCGCTGTCACTGGCCCAATCGAGGATTTTGTTTTTTAGCTCTTCAGGTGTAAGCGCACGTAGCCATTCGCTGTTTAGCCAATTGAGTTTTTCGGTATCGAAGATAGGGCCACCAAGAGACACGCGCTGGATATCAAAGCTGGCAATCATTTCATCCAAGGTGAATTTTTCGGTATCGTCAGGCATTGAGTAGCCCATACGGCCTAGGTAGTTGAGTAGCGCCTCAGGCAGTACGCCGGCATCACGGTAGTAGGTGATTGAGGTTGGGTTTTTACGCTTCGACAGCTTTGATTTGTCAGGGTTACGCAGTAGCGGCATGTGGCAGAGTGTTGGCATCTCCCAACCAAAATAGTCATAAAGCAGTTGATGCTTGGGGGCAGAGTTTAGCCACTCTTCGCCGCGCATGACGTGAGTGATTTCCATCAAGTGGTCATCGACGACGTTGGCAAGATGGTAAGTTGGCATGCCGTCAGTTTTTAGCAGCACCTGCATATCGACTTGCGCCCAAGGAATCTCGACGGTGCCGCGCAGCATGTCATGTACCTGGCAAACGCCGTCGGTGGGCACACGCATACGAATCACATGCGGGGTGCCCTCGCTTACCAATTGCGCAGTTTTTTCTGGAGGTAGGTGGGCACAGCGTCCGTCATAGCGCGGGGTCTCGCCATTGGCCATTTGCTCAGCGCGCATGGCGTCTAGCTCTTCTGTAGTACAAAAACAGCGAAACGCATGGTCGCTTGCTATCAGCTGCTCGGCGTGTTTTTTATAAATATCGCTACGCTCACTCTGACGATAAGGCGCATGCGGGCCACCAACGTCTGGCCCCTCGCTCCAGTCAAGTCCGACCCAGCGTAGCGCGTCCAAAATCATCTGCTCGGATTGGGCCGTCGAACGCGTTTGATCGGTGTCCTCAATACGCAAAATAAACTCGCCGCCGTGGGCTTTGGCAAAAGCCAAATTAAAAAGCGCAATATAAGCGGTACCGACATGCGGAAAGCCAGTCGGCGAGGGCGCAATACGCGTGCGGATAGGGCGGGCATTGCTCGTGTCGGAGGGAGCGTGGGTCGATGTTTGCATAATAAAAATCTCAAAATGTCGTGGGCGATAAATAGCAATAATAGCCACAAAATAGCTGAAGAAAAAATATGACTAAAATAGCAATGAAAGAGTGGCCGTCAATAGCAAAAAATAGCGTAAAATATAGCGCTAGTATAACAGACAGCTGCGATATTTTTAATGAAAAGCCTGTCTAGTGCTTGACTCACCGTGTATCCTTGCGATAATAAGGTCAAGCAAGACATAACTTGTTTATTTTCATCTGATTTTTTACTATTACCGGCCGATATGGCCGTTATCTACTGAGTCGTTTGTGTCCACATTGAATGATAAGCCAAATAATAAGCAAAACAGTACGTCCACTTGCAAACAAAGCCCTTCTTTGGCCACTGACCCTGCCAAGTCGGCGGCTGATTTATCTGCTGTCACCTCTGATACCGCGCAGTCCATCCGTGAGGGAGCGTCTGCGTGCGCGGCGTCCAGCGAGCAGCGCTTTGTCCATGATGCCGTACTATTGCAAGAAACGGTGGCGGCGGTACTGGGAGTCAAATCTCTTCCTAAATGCACAGATGACGCCCCACAACCCAGCTTGCAAATGAGCGGCATCTACGTCGATGCTACCTTTGGCCGTGGCGGTCATAGCCGTCTATTATTGAGTCATCTGAGCGACGACGCGACGCTGGTGGTGTTTGATAAAGACCCGACAGCAATTGCTGTGGCGCAAGAGCTGGCCGCTAGTGACAGCCGTGTCAAAGTGGTGCATGATAGTTTTGCGACCTTAACGGACAGCCTAGCGGCGCTGGGCATCGATCAGGTCGATGGCTTGATGGCAGATTTGGGCATTTCATCGCCGCAGATTGATGATGGTAGCCGCGGTTTTAGTTTTATGCGTGATGGCGCGGTCGATATGCGTATGGATACCAGTCGTGGCCAGTCGGTGGCCGAATGGCTCGAGCAGGTCGATGACGAAACCTTGGCCAATGTGCTTTATGAGTTTGGCGAAGAACGCCACAGTCGCCGTATCGCACGCGCCATCAAGCAGATGGACAGCTATGAGTCCACGCTTGAGCTGGCAGAAGTGATCAAAACGGCGCACCCCAACTGGCAGCGCGGCAAGCATCCAGCGACCCAAAGCTTTCAGGCCATGCGTATTTTCATCAATAACGAGCTGGGCGATGTCGATGACTTTTTGGTGCAAAGCATTCCGATTTTAAAAGCAGGTGGTCAGCTGGCAGTGATTAGCTTTCACTCTTTAGAGGACCGCCGAATCAAGCAGTTTTTGCAGCGCCATAGCAAAGGGCAATATCCAGAGGATGACAAGCTGCCGATGCCGCCCAAACGTCCGCGCTATTTTAGTAAGCCAAAACGGGTGGGGCCTAGCAAGAGCGAGGTCAGCGGCAACCCGCGCGCGCGCAGTGCATGGTTACGACTGGCCACGCGCAGCGATGTTGAGTACCAACAGGCGGCAAGCCAAGATTAATCGCATTGTCAGTGAAGCGGTTTAAGAGTAGTCATATCGCTTTGCTGTTGTTTGTCTAAATAAGATAAAAATGTGTGAATGGCTACGCTAGTGTTAAAAAGCTGTAAATATTACCTGCTAGGCTCAGCAGTTGGTTTTTTGTTTGTAGCGCGCACGACAGTGATATTTGGTTTTATGTCACCGATGCAGCCTGAATATCTGGTAAAGACATTTGCGCATAAAAACTGTTTAAAACCGTCGCCGATTTTATATTTGAAGTCCACTTTTTGAGAGCGTCATGGCAATATCTGACAAACCTACTCGCCGCGCCGGCACCCCTCCTAATGTCGATATCGGCGAGCTGTTTGTGCGCCGGTTTAATGTGGTCAGCATTTATGTGGCGATTTTATTATTGCTGGCGGCGGCAATCATCTGGAGCGGTATCAAGACCGCTGAAGGCGTCCAGCAATACCATCAGGACTATAAGACCTTGCAAGACATGAAAAAACAACAGCGCAAGCTACAAGTAGAGCATCAGCGGTTGCTGATCGAGCAGCAAACCTTTAGTGCCACGCCGCAAATTGCCAGCCGCGCTGTGGCCGAGCTTGGCATGTACTCTCCAACCCTCAAAGACAAGTTGATTATTCAGCCAGGCGCTCCTACGGCGCTGGCGCCAGCCGCCTCTAGCGAGGCAGATATCACCGCCAATGATAGTGATGTCATGCAAGAGGTTGCCAGTACCGATTTGTCGCCCGCTGCGCCGCCTAGAGCTACATCAATTAATACCAATGCGGCGGAGGCTGGGCGATGAGTGAAAAAAAATCCAAAGCCAAGACCGGTAAGTCAACAGCAGAAAACAACAGCAAAAAACCCACCAGCGGCAAAGTCACCAAGCCGCTGCGCCGTGTCAGTGCGGCCAAATCAGGACAAAAAAATAAAAAAACTGATAATAAAAAAACTGATAGTAGTGCGGCAGATAGCCGTAAGGCTAAGCTGTTTGGGCGACTAAAAAAGAATGACAATCAAGGCGCTTATACCAGTGTCAAAAACCGTAAAACCGCGTTTTTAAATAAAGCATCAGGGGCGTCCTCACGGGGCGGTTTTGAGCAAGACAAAGCGCGATTTTGGACGGTTTGGGGGTTGGCGCTTGCCATATTGTTCGCGCTGATAGGCCGTGCTTACTACATTCAAGTCGCCAATGCCCAGTTTTATCAAGATAAGGGCAATGAGCTGATCACCAGCGTACGCACACAAACATCTTATCGCGGTATGATTACCGATCGCAACAAACTGCCACTGGCAGTGAGTGCGCCGCTGGCGACAGTGTCCTTTAGTCCGCATGACTATGCGCGTGAATACTATGAGCTCAAACGCATCATTTTGACCAATCCTGACAGTCCGCAGCTACGAGCGCGCATGCAAAAACGCTTGGATGCTATGGACTTGACGACCTTGGCCGCTGCCGCCAATATCTCAGTCAGTGAGCTAAGACGAGTCACCGCGATCGATGACAGCATCGATGTCACGGACGAGGAAGCAGTAAAAGCAGCGTTGCCATCAGGCGCAGGCTCGCACTACCTACCGCTTCTTAATAAAGTCACGCCAGAGATTGCCCAAAGTGTCAGCTCTTTAGATTTCCCTGGGGTATATGAAAAAAACTTCTTTCAGCGTTATTACCCGCAGCCTCAGCCCAACTCGCAATTGCTCGGCTTTATGGGACAAAACGCCAATGACCCTGAGGGCGGCTATGAAGGGCGTGCGGGTATCGAACGTCAGTACGAAAAGGAGCTGGCGGGCAAAGATGGCAAGGTACTGGTGCTAAAAGATGCCAAACAAAACAGCCTAAAAGAAATCAAGCAAGTTGAGCCTGAGATACCGGGCAAAGATTTGGCGCTGACGATTGATTCGCGCCTGCAATATCTGCTTTATAAAGAGTTAGAAAAAGCAGGACGCCTACAGCGGGCGCGCTGGTCGACAGGTATGGTCGTCGATGTGCAGACAGGCGAGGTGCTCGCCCTCTCGACCTGGCCGTCATTTAATTCCAATAACCTCAATGAGATGACCGGTGAAAACCAGCGAAACCGTGCGCTGTTAGACGTCTTTGAGCCAGGCTCAGTGATGAAGCCATTTACTGTGGCTGCGGCGTTAGACTCGGGTAAATATACCGCGACGTCATTGATTGATACTAATCCAGGCTCCATCCGTGTCCGAGGTTATACCATTCGCGATCACCGTAATCTCGGCATGATCAACATGGGTACGCTACTACAAAAATCGAGTAACGTTGCCTCGACCAAGATTGCATTATCCCTGCCGCCTGATGCCATTACCAATATGCAAAAGCAGTTTGGCTTTGGTGAAAAAACCCCATTACAGTTCCCTGGTGAGGGTAGTGGTCTGGTGGTCACGCCAAAAGAAAAAGAAACCTCGCGCCGAGCCACCGTCAGTTATGGTTATGGTCTGCAGGTGACACTTGCGCAGGTCGCACAGGCTTATTCGGCGCTGGCCGCAGGTGGTGTCATGCATCCGCTGACCTTGATCAAAGACGACAAACCGCAGCCAAGCAAACGCATTATGGCGCACGAGCAAGCGATGTCTATCGTGCAGATGATGGAGAGCGTCACCGAGCCGGGTGGTACCGCGAAAGGCGCGGCCATTGATGGCTACCGTGTGGCGGGTAAAACAGGAACGTCGCGCCGTATCAACCCAAAAGGAGGCTACTATACTGACCAGTATCGCAACGTCTTTGCGGGTATGGCACCAGCATCAAACCCAAGGCTGGTGGGCGTGATGCTCATCGAAGACCCGCGCGCGCAGATTTATGCGGGTCTGACGGTCGCTCCTGTCTTTCATAATGTCATGAAAGAGGCGCTGCGTTTGTATAATGTGCCTTTAGATAAACCGCTAAAAACCGAAGAGCCATAAGTATCTTGCCACACAAACACGACGACAGATGTCGGTCAGTATCCAGCGCCAGCCGCTGATTTGTGTTTACCGTTTAGGATTTGCCCATGACCACCCTTACCTCACCGCCCAGTACCCACTCGGTTACCTTGGTTACCTTGCAGCAGCTTTTAGAGAGCGGCGATCGTCAGCATTCTTTGCTACAGTCATCGCTCACCGCGCTGCTCGCTGCTGCGGATAATATCAGTGAGGACGTTTCGGTCGCGCATATACCATTTGCACAGTTTCAGTTAGATAGCCGCCACGTTGCGGCACACGATGTGTTTGTCCTGCTAAAAAGCCAGACAGGCCACTGTCAAAAAAGCCGCGACTATCTGCTACAAGCTGCGTCACAGGCGGCCTTTATTCTCTCGGAGATTGACCCAAGCGATTTGTTTGATGATGGACAGTCGCCAGCAGATGTATTGTCTTGTCCTTTGATATACGTGCCGCATATTCGTGATTTTTTGGGCAGTCTCATTCAGGCGCGCTTACAGTACCAGCAGCCTAGCCGGTTACCCACGGTGGTGGCAGTGACAGGCACCAATGGCAAAACCACCATCAGCCAGCTGGTGGCACAGTTGACGCAGCTGACTGGCATGAGCAGCGCTGTGATGGGGACCGCAGGTAACGGTCGACTGGGTGCCTTGGTGCAGGCTAGCCATACCACGGGCGACGCTCTTGCGGTGCAGCAGTTTGTGTATCAAATGGCGCTTGAGAAGGCAGAAATATTGGCGTTAGAAGCCAGCTCGCATGGCCTTGATCAGCAGCGTCTACAAGGCGTACCGATATCTGTTGCGATTTATACCAACTTAAGCCGCGATCATTTAGATTATCATGCCGATATGGCAGCGTATGCCGCGGCAAAAGCTAGGCTCTTTGACAAAACGCATTTTCCTTCCTTGACGCACGCCATCATTAATATCGATGATGAGTACGCGCAGGTTATGCTAGATATGGCGCATGCCAGTGGTTTGACGGTATGGACGTACAGTCTAGATGCTTCAAAGCCTGCGACTTTTGTTGCCACCGATATTGCCCCAAGCTTAGAAGGGGTAAAAATTACACTGCAGACAGACATCGCCGGTGGAGATACCGCTGATAAAGGCACTGGTGATACAGACACTGGCCATAAAGAGAGCCGTTGCATAAATATCGTTAGTCCTTTACTCGGGCGTTTTAATGTCGCCAATTTGCTGGCTGCCATTGCCGCTGCTGCTGCATTGGGCATGAGTCTTGAGCGTATCGCCAAGATCGTCCCGCAGCTACAAGGCGCAGTGGGGCGTATGCAGCGCGTCGCATCGCGTGATGGCTGCTTCATCGTTGATTATGCGCATACCCCTGATGCGCTCAGTCAGGTGCTGGCCAGTTTGCGCACCCACTGTGAGGGACAGCTGTGGGCGGTGTTTGGCTGCGGCGGAGACCGTGACGCGGGCAAGCGTCCGCTGATGGCGCAGGCAGGACTGGCGGGCGCGGACAGGGTTATATTGACCGCGGATAATCCGCGCACCGAAGACCCAGAGGCCATCTTGCAAGATATGCAAGCGGGCATGAGCACCGCGCAGTATCAGCGCACCCATATCGAGCCTGCACGGCAAGCGGCGATTGAGTATGCTGTCATGCAAGCAGCGCCCAATGATATCGTCGTCATCGCTGGCAAAGGTCATGAGACCTATCAAGAGATCAATCATGTCCGTTATGATTTTGATGACAGTGTGGTCTTGCAACAAGCCTTACAAAAGGCTGGGCGCAGATAGGCGATAGGTCTGCAGGGTCATGATGGTTGAGGATTGCGTCATTATTTAAGAGCGCTCATAAAATCATGTTAAGCGTAACAAACAGTATTTATAAAAATTAAGTAGTCATCATACAAGGTAATCACTATGACAGCCGACAACGACAATACCATTCAGTCGCAAGGTCTCTATGTCTGGCAGGTAGATAATCTGCTCGCTGCGACAGCCTCGCTGAATGGGCATTGGCAGCTAGCAGCAGGACAAAGCAATGCAGGACAAACTGAGCTTGCCAACAACGCGGTCACCAGCAACCGTATCGCCACCGATACCCGCACGATAAAGAGCGGCGATATCTTTTTGGCGCTAAGCGGTGCCAATTTTGATGGTCATGACTATATCAATCAAGCCGCTGCCCAAGGTGCTGTCGCCGCTATCGTCTCACGTCCCATCTCGACGAGCATCCCGCAGTTGGTCGTGAGTGATACGCGTCTGGCTTTGGGGCGTCTGGCCGCTTATCGTCGCCAGCAGCATCAAGATTTGACTGTGATTGCTATCACCGGCTCAAGCGGTAAAACCACCTGCAAAGAGATGCTTGGTAGTATCTTTGGTCGTCTAGCACCGACTCTGATCACCCGTGGCAACCTAAACAACGATTTGGGCGTACCGATGATGTTGCTCGAGTTGTCCGATCATCATCGCTATGCCATCTTAGAGCTGGGCGCCAACCATATCGGCGAGATTGCTTACACGACAGAAATCGTCCAACCGGATGTGGCTTGTATCCTCAATATTGGTACCGCGCATTTGGGTGAGTTTGGTAGCCGTGAAGGCATCTGTCAAACCAAGTCGGAGATTTATCATACATTAACCGATACTCAGTTTGCTATTGTCCCTGACAAAGACGACTTTACCAATCAACTGCGCCGTATCGCCGAAAAACATACCTCACATGTGATTGGTTTTGGCAATACCGATGTCAGTGCCAGTCACTTGGATGTCGAGCCTGAGCGTAGTGAGTTCAAGCTGCACATTGGCAATCAAGTCCATGACATCAACCTACCATTGGCGGGCGAGCATAATGTCAATAACGCCTTGGCGGCGGCCGCTTGTGCGCATGCGCTAAACATTGATGTCAGTGATATCGTGATTGGTTTAGAAAACGCCCGTCCCGCCAAAGGTCGTCTCAATAGCCAGATACTGGGGATGCATCGCCTGATCGATGATACGTATAATGCCAATCCGCATTCCGTGCGTGCAGCGGCTAAGGTGCTGGCGGCGCAAACAGGCACGCAAGTGATGGTGTTAGGCGATATCGCTGAGCTGGGTGACGCGGCAGTGAGCGAGCATCAAAGCTTGGGTCGTACCATTGCCACCACTGGTATCAACGTGCTGCTGTGCGTCGGTGAGTATGCGCCGTATACCGTAGCAGGTGCGCAAGAAATCTCTGATATCAGTGCGCATGCGTTTGCGGATAAAGACAGCCTATTGGCATATTTACAGCCGTATTTGCAAGCGCAGCAGGCTAAGCCTTGTACCGTGCTGTTCAAAGGCTCACGTGCTATGCAAATGGAAACCCTTATCAATGCGCTAGTCGAGGAGTAGGCGGTGTTAGTTTGGTTGTTTGGCTGGCTTGGCCAGTATTATACACCGTTTTCTGCGGTTTCTTCGTTGACGCTACGCGCGTTATTGGCGGTCGTTACCGCTTTAGTCTTTAGCATGATGTTTGGTGGCCGCGTCATTCGCCACTTGCGTACGCTCAAATATGGGCAGGCCATCCGTAATGATGGACCGCAGTCGCATTTGGCCAAGACGGGCACACCGACCATGGGCGGCGTCTTGATACTCAGTGCTATCGGGGTGTCGACCTTGCTATGGGCGCGCTTAGACAATCCTTATGTGTGGATCTTGCTGGTCGTGATGGTGGTGTTTGGCGCGGTTGGCTGGGCTGATGACTGGCTAAAGATTAAGTATAAAGACCCCAAAGGCCTAATCGCTCGCAAAAAGTACTTTTGGCTGTCAATGGGTGCGTTATTTGTTGGGGTGTCGCTGTACTATATCGCCACGCTGCAGCCAGATATCGCCACCACCCGCGAGATGCAAGATTTACTACTGCCCGTCTTTAAAAACTGGATCATTCCTTTCTCCGCGCTACCTTTTGGTATTGGGTTTATTATCTTTACCTATTTTGTGATTAATGGCGCTTCTAATGCCGTCAACTTAACCGATGGTTTGGATGGTTTGGCCATCTTGCCGGTGGTGCTGGTGGCGGCAGGTTTGGGCGCGATGGCTTATGTCTCAGGTGATGTGCGTTTTGCTGACTACTTGCATGTGCCTTATATCGCTTATAACTCTGAGGTCATCATTGTCTGTGGTTCGATGATTGGGGCAGGCTTGGGCTTTTTGTGGTTTAACGCTCATCCAGCACAAGTATTTATGGGTGATGTCGGAGCATTGGCACTGGGCGCGATGCTCGGTACCATCGCGGTCATGACTCGTCAAGAGATTGCCTTTGCCATTATGGGTGGCTTGTTTGTCGCAGAAGCACTGTCGGTGATGCTACAGGTTGGCTCATATAAGCTGCGCAAAAAACGCGTCTTTCGTATGGCGCCGCTGCATCATCATTTTGAAGAGATTGGCTGGAAAGAAACACAAGTGGTGGCACGCTTTTGGATTATTGCCATTATCCTTGTCATCTTAGGGCTAATGACGCTAAAACTGCGCTAACTATTTTTTAACAAGCTGATGTTTTAACAAGCTGATGTTTCAAAAAATTGGTGCTTTAACCAGCTGGTGTTTTAGTAAACTGAGTCTTTTGGTTTAGCGCTCTGCAAAAGCCATCTCATCGTGTTTGAGGTGGCTTTTTTGGTTCTGTCTCTTATTGTTAAGTGAGGGTTTTATGCCGCAGCTGAAGCAAACTTTGCTAAAATGACAGCCATATTTGACTGATTTTGAGAAACCTGTGTCGTTATTTATTTGTCCCCTTTGCCAGTCACCCATGCAGCCTGCAGCCGATACGTGGCGCTGTGATGGCAGCTTGCATCCAAAGCAGACCAAGCACCCTTTTGATGTGGCGCGTCAAGGCTATGTCAATTTGTTACCAGTACAACAAAAAAAGTCCAAAACGCCAGGAGACAGTCAAGCCTCTATCGAAGCGCGGCAGCGGTTTTTGGCCGCAGGACATTATCAGCCATTACAGGCTTTGCTTGAGCAGCAAATGAGGCAGCTACTCGGGCAGAGTGATACTGCCGCAAATTGGCTGGATGTCGGTTGCGGTGAGGGCTATTATACCCAAGCAATGGCGCAGATAGACGGTATAGCATCGCTGCTAGCGGCTGATATCAGCAAGCCTGCCGTCTCTACTCTCGCCAAAGCAAGCAAAGCGGCAGGGCAGCTGTGGTATCAGCAGCCCAAAGAGGGCGCGACTCAGACGGCGGTATATCCACTAGTGACCAGCGCCGCCCATCTGCCGCTACGCGCCCGTAGTGTGACGGGTATCAGTAGCATTTTTAGTCCTATCTTGCCTGAGGCCTTTGTCAAAGTATTGTGTGACACAGGCTATCTCATCATTGCCAAACCCGATAGTCAGCATCTTGCATCGATGCGTGAGGCGTTGTTTGATAGTGTGCGCGAGCATGATTCTGATAAGTTTTTGCACGAATTAGCCCCGCACTTTACCCTGCTTGCGACGCATCACGTCAGTACCGAGCTGTCATTAGCGGCAAATGATTTGGCAGATTTGATGATCATGACGCCTTATGCTTACCGCGCGAGAAGTGACAAAAGAGAAGCGCTATTGGCTTCAGTTGAAAAAGCGGCATTTGAGACAGAAGCCAAATTCGTGGTTTATATTTTGCAAAAAAAAGCGTCCATTTGAGCGCCTTTTAATATTTTTGTTACGGCATCTGCCGATTAGTATTCTTGTAGTAGCCAACCGCTACCAAAGGCAAAATACTCTCGAAACCATGCATTGTAGCGAATAGACAATGGTGTTGGGCTGGCGAGTGTAATTGGTTGCGTATAACCTTGATGGAGGGCAATCGCCGCTGCGCGAATGGTATGAAAATCGCTGGTCACAATCGCAATCGGTACCTCTTTATCAATACCATGCTGTTCAAGTATGATTTGGCTGTACGCCAAATTCTCCTCAGTACTGGTGCTTTTGCCTTCTTGATAAATACGATCTAGTGAAATATCATGGGTTTGCGCCAAGTAAGTCGCCATGATGTCCGCCTCACTGCGCGTGCGCTCATAGCCCACACCGCCACTCGTAATAATGAGTGCCTGTGGCTGCTGCTCAATCAGTTGTGCTGCCGTATCCAAGCGGCTGGCAAGGGTAGGCGTTGGTTTGCCATCGACCGTCCCCGAACCGAGCACGATGATAGCTGCTACTGGCGGCAGATCTTGTGTGCTGTGTTTGATCTGCTGCTGTAGCGAATACATAAAAATTAAAAAGCTGGCGAGCCATAACCCAAACGCTAGCCACAATCCGTACCAAATACGTCGCAGTAAAGGATTCTTAGCAAGTATTTTTGTAATTAAAGGAGCACCTAGTCCATGCCCTACAAAAACCACGCCTATCAAAAAAGGCAGCACTGTACCAAAATTAATCTTATCAACAGCCATCAAAGTAACGCAGTCGATAATGAGTATCGCCCCAATTACAGTTAATAAAACACGTAATAACCTACACATAAATTTGTTATCCAATCAGCGCTGATAGAAGAGTTGAGCTGTGTATAGTTGTCAGATGCTAAGCGCTATAAATTCTTTGTACGCCTGCCAAAAGCATCATACATAGGCGGATAGGCTCAGTCGATACCAGCCAATAGTGCAACTCTGTAGCTTTCTACCGCCTAATGTGTGAATACGCTTAGCAGTGGTAACAATCGCAACCTTTCTTCAAGTTTCATAAAGCTACTTAATACGAGAACCAGTTATCATTTTCTTTGTCGATAGAGCGATGCATTATCGTGATACTTCATAAGGTATCTTTAATCATCATTTATTAATATGAATTAAATTAGGAAAAACAATGAAAAAGATAATAGTAAGTTCGATTCTAGCCGCTACCGCTTGTTTATCTATGGTTAGTCAAGCCAATGCTGCACCAAATTATTCACAACACCATGCGTCTCAAGTACAACACCAAAAACATGGTAACAAAGCAGATAGTAAACATAAAGTTGTCAAAAATAAGGCGAAGGTATCACAGCAAAAAGCAAAAATAGTGGCTGCCAAGCATAAAGCACAAGAAAAGCATCAAGACAAATATAAAAACGATAAACAAAGCAAAAACGACTACAGACACCGCTCTTAAAAGTGATATCTGATTATTTAAAAATGACGCCTACTTAGGGCGTCATTTTTATGTGCAATGGTTTGGCTAGTAGTTGTGATATATCCGGTCTTGTGTCTCTATTTGAAGAGATATTACGGTCTAGCAGATATGCAAAACGCTCACACCTTAACGTTTCTTAAACTTTCATCAAGCTACTTAACATAGGAACTGACTATGATAAGAGGCAGTATTAACATCGTCTGCGCGCGCTAGTTATCTCAAGTAGTGCTTTTCAATCAAACCAGTGATGTTAAATATTCATTGACTGTCCTAAATAATCATCTTAAAAATCGACTGAGAGCGCCCATGAGACAAACCTTGTTCGTACTATTTATCACCTTATTCAGTGTAATAGGCTACTCAGCCAACGCGATGGTACCAAGCATTGCTTTTGCAGAAGCAGTAAACGCAACTCCAAAACCAGTCATGTCTGCTGAAACGAAAAAAATCAGACGCGACTGCCGCATAAAATTGAGGTTGAACAAGTTACATATGAATCTAAGTGACAGTGAAAAAGAAGCAATAAAGAGATGTATAGGCAGTAAACAGCTGTAGGTTTAGATATTAGCAGCAATAGAGCAGTGATATGAGCCAGCAATATTCTTCATTGGTGGTTTTTTTTGATATATAGGATAAAAATCACCATTCAGGTAGCATTAGACGATCAGACTGACAGTCTTACTGTTAAGGTGTCTAGATTTTATTTAGGATAGAGTAGGACAAGCTAGGAAAACTAAGATTTTTAAGATTGGCGGTGAAGGAGGGATTCGAACCCTCGATACGCGATTAACGTATACACACTTTCCAGGCGTGCGGTTTCAGCCACTCACCCACTTCACCGTTTTTTGAACGCCTAAGTATAGCGGATACCATTTAAAAAGTCACGACTTGCGCGCTATCTTTCTTTATTGCTAACTGCCTGCTAGGATACGCATACGAAATAACAAGTATAGACGATTGAGAGTTGCATGATAAGAGTTGGTGGGTATCAAGGTGTTTTGAACAACAGCATAATGGTGGTATTTGCTATCGTCGTAGGGCTATCATCAGCGCAGGCAGATGATCTTACTCAGTGTAGTCAATCTTTTTATGGCGGGGTTTATCCAGAGTTTACCAATACCAAGCTTGATAAGAAGACTCAAGCGCTGTGTATGGACGGGTTTGCCGTTATGTACTCGGGCGTGTCACGGACACCATTGTGGTCAGCTGAGCATCTAGACCGCCGTCGCTTGCAGCAAGCAAAAACCATCGACCGCGAAGACAGCTTTCATGAGGAGAGCCGTCTACCTAAGTCTATGCGCGCCTCGTTGTCTGATTATTCAGGTTCAGGCTATGATCGTGGGCATCTAGCGGCCAATGCTAATATGGCCAATCGCAGCCAGCAATACGACAGTTTTAGCCTGGCCAATATCGCCCCGCAGTCACCGCGCAATAATCGTTACATTTGGCGTAATATCGAGTCTGCTACCCGCTACTTAACCCAGCAGTATGGCGAAGTCTATACCATCACGGGCGTGGCTTTTACGGGCAAAAAGACCAAACAGCTTGCCGAGCGCGTATTGGTACCCAGTCATTTTTTCAAGGCCGTCTATATTCCAGCGACCAATCAAGCAGGGGTGTATTACGCGCCCAATGATGAGTCAGAGCGTATAGAGGTCATTAGTCTAGATGAGCTAACGGCTAAAGTCGGCATTGATGTCTTGCCAGTGCTCGATCGCCAGACCAAAGCGCAAGCGTTTGCGCTGCCACTAAAGGCAGGTGAGAGCGCCGACTTGCCTGATCAGCCAGTAGAGGAGCCGACATGGCTGCTGTTTATTTGGGCGATTATTGAGTGGCTACTGACTCAATTACAGGCTTAACATGCTTTTAGCGACATCTGAATGTGCTGATATACATGACTGAATTACTATAAAAAGGATGACAAAATGATTGAACCCTTTGCCAATAACCACCAAAGCATGCAAATTGGAGAGCTGGTCATCGAAAACCAGCAGGACAAAATCACGATTTATGGCGATATCGATGTGACATTCGATGCAGCAGGACATCGTCAGGCTCAGCAGCTACATGAGCTGACAACCAAAATTATGCAAGCTTTTGATGATGGTTTTCCTTATAGTAATAACGAGGCAAAGTCAAAAGAAAATGATGACCAATCGGACAAGGATATCGACAACCCTTTCCTGTAACTCTTTGATATGGTTTTGGTTTTACAGAAATAATAAAGTACAAAAAAATTACTAGGCAAACAGATAAAATTGCTTATAATGGGTCAAGACATCGCTTATGTCGCTCAAATCTTTGAACAAAAGCTTGTGAGCAATCGCGATAACGACTATCAAACGGCACATGCTAACTTACGATGTGCGGTGTTGATGAGTAAAATCGTAGCGCTTATATAAAAGATTCTAGCAAAGGATGAGCATAGAACAGCAGAAACATCACGTTTCGAGCAATCATTGTTTGATTAATCATTGTATGAAGGGAGTCACTCTATGAAACTATTTACAAAAACCGCTTTAGCAGCAGCCGGTATCAGCATGGCGACCATGGCGTTTGCCGCTGATCCATTACACAATACAACATGGCAGACGTATGACGACGGTAAGCCAAAAGGCACGGTAAAAATCACCGAGTCTAACGGGGTGTTGACAGGTAAGCTCATTGCAACGAACTCCGCCAAAGGCAAAAAACACGTCGGCATGACTGTCATCAAAGGCCTAAAAGCTGATGGCGGTGGTAAATATAGCGGTGGTACGATTACTGACCCAGAAAAAGGTAAAGATTATCGCATGACAGCAAGCTTGAATGGTAATTCTTTGAAACTAAAAGGTTACATCGGGCCATTCTCACGCAGTCAAACATGGAAAAAGAAATAAGTCGATCAAGTAGTTTTTTATCAGATCTGTACTTAATAGATAAAATCCCGCACTACCGAAAGGTACTGCGGGATTTTTTATGTTTTACATTTTATTGTATCAGTAAGGGGAGGTTACTCAATAAAATAATAAACGCTGACACTACATAAAGTAGTATCAGCGCATCGAGTAGGATTAAACCTGTCTGCTAGATCTTATCTGACAAATTCTGGGTACGCTTCCATACCACATTCTGCAATATCTGCCCCTTCATATTCATCCTCTTCAGAGATACGGATACCGATGACAGCTTTGATGATGACCCAAACGATTAAGCTTGCAACAAATACCCAAGCAAAGATGGTCGCAGCGCCTGCGATTTGACCCAAAAAAGTCGCCGCAGGATTGGTAATAGGTACGATAAGTAAGCCAAACAGACCCACGACACCGTGTACTGAGATTGCGCCCACTGGGTCATCTATTTTTAGTTTATCGAGTGCCAAGATAGACAAGACCACGATAACCCCAGCGATCAGCCCAAAGAGCGTGGCTTGTAAGGCAGAAGGGGTCGATGGCTCAGCAGTGATGGCGACCAGCCCCGCGAGTGCACCGTTTAAGAGCATGGTCAGATCCGCTTTACCAAAGATCAAACGTGCCAGCAGCAATGCTCCGATAGCGCCGCCTGCGGCTGCGGCGTTGGTGTTCAAAAACACCATGGCCACAGAGTTGGCACTGGCGATGTCGCCCAGCTTGAGGACGGAGCCGCCATTAAACCCAAACCAGCCCATCCACAGTATTAAAGTCCCAAGGGCGGCCAGTGGCAGGTTGGCCCCCGGTATCGCCCGTATTTCACCTTTTGGTCCGTACTTGCCTTTGCGCGCACCTAGTAGTAGTACGCCTGCCAATGCCGCCGCCGCTCCTGCCATATGCACAATACCTGAGCCAGCAAAATCAGAGAACCCCAAGTCGCCAAGGTTATATAAACCAAACACATCGTTGCCGCCCCATGTCCAGCTGCCTTCTAATGGATAAATCAGCCCTGTCATGACCACTGCAAACAACAAAAACGACCATAGCTTCATACGCTCAGCCACCGCGCCTGAGACGATAGACATACAGGTCGCCACAAACACCACTTGAAAGAAAAAGTCAGAGGCTGCAGAGTAGACAGAGTCACCGCCAAAGCCGTTTTCGCTAGAGGCTGCTAGTGCGTCTTCTACTAAGGTATCGCCGCCTGCAATTCCGCTCAAGAACAGATCGCCACCATACATAATGGCATAACCGCAAATCATATACATGGTACAGGCGGTAGCGAATAGAGCGACGTTTTTGGTTAAAATTTCAACAGTGTTTTTGGAGCGGACCAGCCCTGCTTCTAGCATGGTAAAACCCGCTGCCATCCACATGACGAGCGCGCCACACATTAAAAAATAGAACGTATCAAGTGCGTACTGAAGCTCAAAGATTTGGTTTTGCATGTTAATTCCCCCTTGAATTGATGCAATATAGAGCGTTAGGTATAGGACTTACAAATCAGCGTTTGTAAGTAGGTCGTGCGCTTTAGATAGCGTCAGGACCCGTCTCGCCCGTACGAATACGAATGACTTGCTCGAGTGCTGTGACAAAGATTTTGCCGTCACCGATCTTACCTGTGCTCGCGATGCGGGTGATGGCTTCGATAGCAGGCTCGACCATTTCGTCAATAACAGCCACTTCGACTTTTACTTTAGGTAAAAAGTCCACCACGTATTCTGCGCCGCGATAGAGCTCTGTGTGGCCTTTTTGGCGACCGAACCCTTTAACTTCAGTGACAGTAACGCCTTTGACACCGATGTCAGAAAGCGCTTCACGCACATCATCGAGCTTAAACGGTTTTAAGATCGCAGTGATTAGCTTCATAAAAAATTCCTTATTTGTGTGATGCCGCAGGTTGAGAGAAGTTGTGGTGCATCTCATCGTAGTCATGCTTGATATAGGTCATTCAAGAACTGTGCCAAACCTACTCAAGGGGGTAGGTAGGAGTGGGCTTATTGGTACAAAAATCACCAGTATCATGACACACATCACGCTTTATAACGCCGCGATTATACTCATCGCCATGCGTCATACCGCATCAATCAACCTTTGGCGTTAAGCCTATGAAAACTTTATTATAACCAACTTTCTAGGCGCTTGGGGAGGCTATCGATTTATTTCATGTGACGATTTGCTAAGCGGTTTTTATAAGTGATAAAAACGAAAAGGGATACCTATCATCACTATATAAGGGATGAGGTTAAAAAACGCGCCGAGCATAAACACATTACTCAGCGCTGGTAAGAAAAATAATCAGGCGGCAGACGGTGTGGCGTATAGCCTTTGGGATAGCTCTTATGCTTTAGGAAAAAGCAGATAAGGGGTTTGGGTGCTGACCAGTAATTTTTCCGTATCGCTGCCTTGCAATAGCTCACGTAAGCGCGACTGCCCAAAGGCCCCTGACATCAACAGGCCAATGTCGTTTTCGGTTTGATAATAATTGAGGGCTGCTGTCACGTCGCGGCAATCGAGCAACGCCTTTTTCGACTTGATGCCCGCTTGCTTGAGGCGCGCGTAAGCTTCGCGCAGCGCATCGCAGTTTTCAGAGTTTTCTTTGCCCACCATCACGATGTGGACGGTTAGGGCGCGAATAAGTGGCGTTTTACAGAGCCAATTGAGCATTTTATGACAAGTGGGACTGTTGTCGAAGGCAAATAGCGCCGTCGTAGGGGGCGAAAATGGTGCATGAGTCACCAAAATGGGGCAAAGACTGACTCTGATGAGTCGGCTCAAAGTCGATTTGCAAGTGACATGATGACCGATGACAATCAATTGCGCTTTGTCATCGACATAATCGATACTTTCACTGAGGTTTTCGTGCCGATGCAACGTATAGGTTTTTAGTTTTTGTCGTTGCTGCTCGCAGTAGGTTGTGGCTTGATGCAACAGCAGCTTGCCTTGGGCTTTTAATTCACAGTTGCTTAGGTGTTCTTTATTGGTAAATTGCTCAAGCAAGGTGTTTTCGTCGTCGATATTTAGGCAGCCAGAGTAGTTTACCGCGGCTTTTTGTTGCAGGCTTGGCACCGAGTGCAAGAGGCCGATAGGCACTTGCAGGCGAGTCGCTGCCCACATACTGGCTTTCAACACGGCTTGCACGTGATCAGGACAGTCCAAGCAGGCAATTACACTATCTGGTTTTAAATTACTCATAAGACCACCACATCATTCCGACAATAAAAAGACAGCTGCTTGGCGAAAAGCTGGGCAATGTGACTGATACCCAACTCTCTCAACCAACGCAGCTGTTTATTAAACTATATATTCAATTATCTACTGGTAATGCATTAATCCAGCAAGCCAATGTCTCGGCGATCGTGGATAGAAAAACGGTCAATCAGGGTTCGGCTTGCATTATTGAGTCCCACCACTTTGACATCAATACCTTCTCGTTGCAAGCGCATGACCAGCTTGTCCAAGGTGTCCACGGCGCTGACGTCCCAAAAGTGCGCTTGGCTGACGTCAATCTCGATACTATCTACGGCTTCTTTGGTATCAAAGCTGTGCAAAAACTGCGTGGTCGAGGCAAAAAACACCTGCCCTTGCACATAGTAATAACGCGTGTTGCTACGCTCATCGTACTCACTAAAGATGGTTAAGAATTGACCAATCTTATTGGCAAAGGCCAAGGCAGAGAGCAGGACACCGACGCCGACACCGTACGCCAGATTGTGCGTAAATACTGTGGTCACGACCGTGGCTAGCATGACGATGTTAAATGACATCGGATGCGTTTTAAACTCGCGAATAGACTGCCAATTAAAAGTGCCAATCGACACCATGATCATCACCGCCACCAGTGCGGCCATTGGGATTTGACTGACCCAGTCGCTCAAAAACACCACTAAGATGAGCAGCACCACACCGGCAATCAAGGTCGACAAGCGCGTCCGACCGCCAGATTTGACGTTGATCATCGACTGACCAATCATCGCACAGCCGGCCATACCGCCAAAAAACCCTGACACCACGTTGGCCATCCCTTGACCACGGCATTCTTTGTTTTTATCACTTGGCGTATCTGTCAACTCATCCACGATGGTCGCCGTCATCATAGACTCTAGCAAACCTACGATGGCAAGCGCGATAGAGTAAGGCGCGATGATCAGTAAAGTATTGAGGTTTAGAGGGATATCTGGCAACAAAAACATCGGCAGCGAATCTGGCAGATCACCCATGCTGCCGACGTTACGAATATCAAGGTTCATATACATCGCCACCGCTGTCAGACCCACGATACAGATAAGCGGCGATGGGATCACCCGTCCGATTTTCGGAATCAGCGGAAACAAGTAAATAATCGCCAGGCCCGCTGTGGTCATGAGGTAGACCGTCATCCCGACGCGCTCAGTCATTGGGTTTAGCTCAGGGAGCTGGGCGGCAAAGATGAGTATCGCCAAGGCGTTGACAAAGCCAATCACCACCGAGCGCGAGACAAAGCGCATCAAATTACCCAGCTTTAAAATACCCATCACAATCTGAATACCGCCGCACAGTAAAGTCGCGGCCAGTAGATACTGTAAGCCATGCTCAGCGACCAGGTCGACCATCACCAGTGCCATCGCGCCTGTCGCCGCCGAAATCATACCTGGACGACCACCGACAAAACTGATCACCACCGCGATACAAAACGAGGCATACAAGCCGACCTTTGGATCGACCCCAGCGATGATAGAAAAGGCAATGGCTTCAGGGATTAAGGCGAGGGCAACGACCAGACCTGATAACACATCACCACGAACATTGGAAAACCACTCGTCACGTAAGTTATCAATAAAAGATGTCATAAGTAAACTGCATAGGGTTAGAGGCAAAAAAAGTAATCATCCATAAAATGATCGCGTCGCTATAAAATAGCGGTTCATCTTTTTTTTACCACAACATGCGCCTTGTCATGTTGTGGTATTGAATTATCAGAGGTCAATCATCAACACATCGATGGATTTATTGATGGGTATCACAAATACACTCACCAATAATAACTATGATGATAAATCCTATCAGATTGCCTAAAAAATAGTATTTAAAATGGGTGCTTAAAGTAGTGTATATAAAATAGCACCTACAATAACGTATAGAGTCAGCAATGAGATGCTGCAATAGAAGGTGATAAAACGCTGTCCAACAAGCAAAGTAGTTTGATTTTGATAGCAAGGTAGCCTAAGTCGCCGCAAATCAAAAATGACTGAGGGGCAAATAACAGGCAAACGCTAACAACATGCTACACTAAAATGCCAAGCTCAAGACTTAGAGTAAGACTTAGCAAAAACCCTGTGCTGACAGATCAGGGCGGCTATTATAACATTAGACCCTGAATATAAAAACAGGCGCATAATAGCATAAAGTCATAAAAAATCAGTACCGAAATCTGAACGATACCGTTATCATGATTATTATCTTGACGGTAGCGCTTAACGCTTGATACAGCAGCATTGCTAATGCCATGCCAGCCGCTTCAGCCAATATATAGAGCCTCTTTTATTCGTCTTATCCTGTATCTTAGCCATATTACCCGTCGTTTGCTTGTTTAATTTTAATAGAAGGAATAGATATGACCACCAGTACTACAACAGAAGCCTTACTTCATAAAGGCAGTGGGTTACAAGTCGTGGTCGGTTTGGGGCAGTCGGGGCTGTCGGTGGCGCATTATTTGGTCAAGCAAGGCTATCAGGTCGCTGTCACCGATGCGCAAGCGGCGCCAGCGTTGGCAGTGAAGCTGCCAGAGGCCGTGACGACGCGTCAGTTTGGCGCGATTGACGCCGAGCTATTGCAGCAGGCGGCGCGTATCATTATCAGCCCAGGCATCGCCCTTAGCACGCCTGCGGTGGCGGCGGCGCGTCAAGCCCATATCCCAGTGGTCAGCGACATTCAATTGTTTTGTGACGCTTGCCGTGTCCCTATCGTCGCAATTACTGGCTCTAATGCCAAAAGCACGGTAACCACCTTAGTTGGTCAGATGGCGGCAGATGCGGGCGTCAATGTCAGTGTCGGTGGCAATATCGGCGTACCGGCGCTGACGCTACTAGAAAATAGCGAGATGGAGCTGGCTGTACTTGAATTGTCGAGCTTTCAGTTAGAGACGGTCAGCAATCTGGGTGCGCAAGTGGCAACTGTGCTCAATATGTCGCCTGATCATCTCGATCGTCATGGCGATATGCTCGGCTACCATCAAGCCAAACATCGTATTTTTCAAGGCGCTAAGTCAGTGGTCATCAACCGCGAAGATGCGTTGACGCGACCACTGGTGGCTGATAACTTACCCAGAATCAGTACAGGTATTCATGCGCCTGACAAAGACCAATATGGACTGATTGTCGATTCTGATGGGCAGATTTATTTGGCGCGTGGTACACAAAAACTACTGTCGGCAGACAAACTGTTGATTAAAGGTCGGCATAATTTGCTCAACGCGCAAGCGGCGCTGGCATTAGGCGAGCTGGCGGGGTTGCCGCTGGCGAGTATGCTGGCGACTTTGCAACAGTTCACAGGTCTTGAGCATCGCTGTGAATACGTGGCAAGCGTGGCTGGTATCGATTATTTTAATGACTCAAAAGGCACCAATATCGGCTCGACCATAGCAGCCATCGAAGGGCTTGGCGCTGTCTATGCGCCAAAAGATGGCAAGCTGCTGCTGGTATTAGGCGGGCAGGGCAAGGGGCAGGCGTTTGGTGAGCTGACGCCTTTTATCAATCAGTACGTCAGCCAAGTTTTGTTTATTGGCGAAGATGCACCGCTGATAGAGCAGCATTTGCGCGCGGCTAAGATCAGTCATGACGTAACGCTACATCAGTGCCAAACGCTAGAAAACGCCTTTGCCACCATCTTGCAAGTGACCTCAAGCAGTCTCTCGCAAGTACAGGCTGTGCTGTTGTCGCCTGCGTGTGCCAGCTTTGATCAATACAGCGGCTATGCCGCGCGCGGTGAGCATTTTGGTCGATTGGTTCATCAGTTAGCAAGCGAGTCGGCAGAGACGGCGACACCTTAGTGGTATGAGTGGCTATCTGGCATTCTATGCCGGCAGCTGGTGGATGGGCAAGGCGTACTGGTGTTTTTTGATAAATGATTGTTTTGCTTATAGATTGCTGCTACTGTCTTTTATAACCAGCCTACCAATCAAGCGAAGAGATGACTGTGTCATTGCTTGAGTAATGGTTAATCGTGCCGATGGCCGATGATGATCAGTCGTTGTTTGTCTCAGCCTCAGGTTTGTTTGTTGGTATGTGTTTTTTAAACGGTGGCGTTGTATAGACGCCGTGTTTTTCGTTCGTTAGTGTATATAAAATTATGGCGCTCTCTTCTCTTTTTCGTTCTTCGTCCCAACCAAAGACAGCCACTGGCGCTGATGGTATTTTATCGATGCCGTCAGCGCGTGCTGTTTTGATAGCGAGCGTTGGCTGTATGCTGGTGCTCAGCTTGTTGATGGTCGCCTCTGCTTCTATCCCATTCGCCCTGAGCCGTGGTATGAGCGAGCTGTACTTTTTTAAAAACCAGCTGCTTTACATGACCATTGGACTTATCATCGCCGCCATCCCTTATTATGGGGTATCTTTGCGGCGACTTTATAAGACAGAAACCCAGTTCATATTGCTGGGGGTTACCGGCTTGCTGCTCGTTGCTACCTTGTTTAGTACTCCGATTAACGGCTCAAAACGCTGGTTAAATTTGGGGGTCTTTAACTTTCAGGTGGCCGAGCTGGCAAAGCTTGTAATGATTGTCTTTGTCTCTGACTTTGTGGTACGCCGCTCGTTTGAAGTGCGCAATGGTTTAGATGGCTTTTTGCGCATTATGCTGGTGGTGGTTTTGATTACCATGCTCCTACTTTCGCAGCCAGACTTTGGCTCGTTTGTTGTTATTTTAGGCACGATTTTTGCGATTTTTTATATCGCAGGTGCGCCTTACAAGCACTTTGTCGCACTGACTGCCGCTGCCATCGGTGGGGCTGTGTTGATGGTGACAACGGCGCAGTATCGCTTGGTGCGCGTGATGTCGTTTATGGATCCGTTCGATGATGTGCAAGATACCGACTATCAGTTGGCGCGCAGTTTGATTGCCTTTGGTCGTGGACAGTTTACTGGCGTGGGCTATGGTGAGAGTGTACAAAAACTCTCGCATTTGCCTGAAGCGCATACCGATTTTTTATTGGCCATCACAGGTGAGGAATTGGGTTTTGTTGGGGTGACGATGGTCTTGGTGCTTGAGGCGCTGATCATCGGTAGTGCGATGCGCATCAGTTACAACGCGCTAAAACGTCGGCAGATGCGCATGAGCTATACCGCCTTTGGTATCGGTGTGGTGTTTATTGCGCAAACCATCATCAATGCGGCGATGAATATGGGAGCGATTCCGACCAAAGGCTTGACCATGCCATTTTTTAGTTATGGTGGTTCATCTATGCTGATCAGCCTTGTGATGGTAGCACTGCTGCTAAAAATCTATAAAGAAAGCCCTGAGATTGAAAAGAGTCAGTGCCGTTACTATTAAGCCCTAAACCAAACACCGTTACTATATTCCTAGGGCTTTAGTGTCTTTGCAAGATGATTAACAAGCGTCGCTATTATGAGTGGCGCTTTTTGCTGTTGGTCTAGGGCGTGTTGAACATTCATAAATAGGCACTGCTGATCGCTAAAATTGTTCCAGACAAGGCGCAAAGCGACGATAATGCAGATGCCTTAGCTAGATTTGCAACGCAGTATGGCGCAATTTTAGCATCAGCCGTAGGGACAGGACTCTTTTTTGCCGCTTCATTGGTAAAAATAGACGCTTAGAGCGACTAAGCTTACTATTTTTACCTTCGAATCGTCTAAAAAATAGTCTCTGTCAGTGC
>Ga0208017_100037_pt1 | contig 70727 bp, 52 predicted proteins | sample 30_taG_FD_184104 | JGI IMG/M metagenome (GOLD analysis project Ga0208017, IMG submission 184104) | Marine viral communities from Cariaco Basin, Caribbean Sea - 30_WHOI_OMZ (SPAdes) (version 2) | ecosystem: Environmental > Aquatic > Marine > Oceanic | place: Caribbean Sea: Cariaco Basin... | reverse complement strand
TAAATCCCATCGAGAAAAAGTGGGCTCAAGTGAAGTTTTTACGCCAAGGTTGGATGGAAAATGACTTATCTAAATTGTTTTATGATATTCATCCAAAACATAACTCTTTTGTAGTGCAGTGACTATATGGCTTTAAGTAACTTAATTGTAAAGTGTCTTTCATTTATAAAGCCCTTACCACGATCACTAGTTTAATTTTAGACCTCTTATACTTAAGCAAATGCAGCCGCAATGCTAGAAGCGCTACGCTGATTAATAGTACTGTCCATGGGCTTGTTTATCACATCAGTTACAGGCGAATCAGAGAAATGCAAAATATCAATATTATCAGGTTTCACCGCGGTCAGTTGGACAACGCCAATGGTGCGCTCCAAAAAGCCGCCTTCGCAGTAACAAAAATAAAACTCCCACAGACGGATAAAGGCTTCATCATAACCAAGCGCTTTAATCTCCTCACGCTGCGACATAAAGGCAATACGCCAATCCCTTAAAGTATGCGCGTAGTCAAAGCCATAGTCGTGCAACTGCTTAATAACCATATCCGTCTGCTGGGTGAACTGGTTATTCAGCTCTTGATTAGAGAGCAGACAGCCGCCTGGGAAGATATGGGTCTGAATAAAATCCACTGAATCAACATAGTCTTGATAGTTTTGATCGTTAAAGGTGATGGCTTGTAGTACCATTAGTCCCGTAGGCTTAAGCAAATCATTGCACTTAGCAAAAAAGGTGGGCAAATACTCATAACCGACTGCCTCTATCATCTCAATGCTGACTAGCTTGTCATACTGTCCTGACAGATTGCGATAGTCCTCTTTGAGTAAAGTTATCTTGTCAGACAGCCCTGCCGCGTCAATGCGCGCCTGTGCTTCATCGAACTGCGCATCGGATATGGTTGTGGTCGTTACGTGACAACCGTAATGACTCGCAGCATAAATGGCAAAACCGCCCCAACCTGTGCCAATCTCGATCACTTGATCATCGGCAGTCAATTGCAGGCGCTGACAGATAAGCGCAAGCTTATGCTGCTGAGCCTCGCTAAGGGTGGCCTCTGGGTTTTTGTAGACGGCCGAGGAGTACATCATGGTCTCATCTAAAAAACGCTGATACATATCATTGCCCAAGTCATAGTGAGCTAAGATATTGGATTTAGAGCCTGACTGGTCATTACTACGTAGCTGATGATTGGCTTTCTCAAAGGCTTTGCTTATACCGGCAAAGCGGTTCTCAAGCTTATTGAGCACTGCTATATTACGCGCCGCCAAGCGTATCAAGCCTGTCAAATCATCGGTATCCCACTCGCCATTAATGTAGCTATCGGCAAGCGCTATAGAGCCGCCAAAGAGCAGCTGACGATAGACACTGATATCATGAATCGTGAGGGTGACGTGTAGAGAGTGACGACCGATAGCAGAGCTACTTTTGTTACTGATAGCCTGACTACCAAAGCTATATGCTTGCGTCTGCTGAGCATAATCCTCTATTACTGTGATACCGCCAAACTGTACTCGTTTTAGCGCTTGAAATATCGCCTTTCTAGCTAAAGCATTAACGCCGTTACTCACAGGTCGCAAAAGAGCGCTATCATTTAAAGTCTGATTCAAACGGGCATTTATTTTTTCTAATCTACTGCTTGGCTGACGATCGGTTGGTCGGGCTGGCATCGCGGTGGTATCCTCTTGTCCGTTTAAGAGAGTCGCCTATGGGTCAACGCTCAATATTAATATTTTTCTTTACTACTGTTGTTCAAAGCTTTTATGTCGTTAAAACTATGGTCTAGATCTGTTACATCAGCTCAGTTTTAGCCGGCTGAGTGATTACTTGTTAAGTATTTACTGACTGCTCACTATCTGCTAGCTTCTCATCGTAATTGATATAAGGTACTTTTTTGAATGCATAGAGTTTAAAAGCATGCCAATAGATACGAGTGAGTGAGGTGAAATTCATCAATGGATTTTGTTTTAAGCTTTGGCGGATGCTCTCTTGGGTCATCGGCTCTCCACTCATTTTTATGCCCGTTTTGAGTACTTCACCGCGCTTGTCACTGATATTGATCGCTATCCGAATATCAAAAACATCGTTTTTATTAGCCTTATTGCTTTTAGACGGTTGTGGTTTGATGCTGACCTGCCAGCGATAGAGCTGATCGATAGGGTTAAAGGGCGAGACATGAAAATCTTTATCATGACAAAACTCGGTCTGCTGCCCATTAAGCAAAAATCCATAATAGTGACGCTTATCCCACGGTGTATTAGACACTTCTGCTAGTAAATGGGTGGGCGTTTGCTCACTATCAAAACCGATATAAAAGTTCACTGGGCTAAAATAAATACCAACATTGCGGCACACTATCAAGCCAATAATATCGCCTGTCGGCGTACTGCCAGTCTTATCTTTAAAGACAGCATTTAAACGCTGCAACAATCCCTCTATACTTTTAACATTAGCATCAGCACTAGTATCGACATTAGCATCAGTCGCTATTTCTTGATTCGCCAGATCTAATGGCAAACCTTGCAAGTAGTCATCGGCATAAAACTGCTGTAACGCTTTATGTTTCGCTGAAAATATCGGCAAGCCTTTGATAATTGCTGCACCAAAGGGAAGTTTATTGAACAGTTTTGCGCTATGAGTATGGTTATTTTGAAGCTGCATGCTTGCGACTTCTGGTAATCCATCACCTGCTGCCAAAGCGCTAATATTGACGCCCCAATAACGGTACGGATAAATAAATTTATGCACACTCGGTAATAGGCGACTGTGCCACGTTGTGCCATGAAACAGCTGATGGGTAAATTGACTATTAGACGAGTGGTCTCTTTTAGGCATTAAGCGCTCTTTCATTTATGTTTACTGCTGTGAAGGACTCTAGCCAACAGACCGTGCTTTTTTGTTTTAGCAGCGGTTAGAACTTTAGGCTTAGCTGCTATCGATGCGATATAAGCAAGCAATTCTTGATTGGTCTCCGCACTAAGCAGTTGGCGATTGTCTAATTTGTGCATAGATTTATCCGCTCTGACTGGTATGTCTTTATAGACAAAGGGCGTATGCGCCGACTCACCATCTGGCAAATGACTGGCGTCAACCTCGTCTTTGATGTCAATCTGACTACCTAAAGACTGACAAACTCGCAAGCCACTGCGCACGCCATCTTCGTGAAAACCGTTGAACCAATAAGCGCCGCAAAAGTGCGTGTGCAAACCACTACTAGAGATGGTTGACCACTGCTTTTGCGCCTCTATCATCGGCTTGTCAAACACCGGATGGCTATAGTCAATCGACTTGATAATTTGTGCAGGGTCAATCTTATGATTAAGCGTGACCAGATAATTGTGCTGCTTCGTCAGTCTTTGTAAGATATTCATATGATACGTCAGTACTGGCTTCGCAGAAGTTTGCTCGACTGTGTTATCCGTCTTGCCATCGGCATCAAGCAAGTAGTTCCAACTCGCCCAAGCCAATGGCTTATTGGGCAGGACGCTAGTATCGGTATGCAACACAGCTGTGTTAGAAGTAAAGCGAAAATGACTTAAGACCTCAGTCTCATCGCTAGTCGCATCTTGCAAAATCTTTAAAGCAGTATCGGCGTGACACGCAAAAATCACCTCATCAAAGTCTAAACTTTCTATACTCTTGCCATTACTCATCTTCAAAGTCACTTTAGCGTCAGTACTCTCAGCTTTGTTGTCCCTATTACGAGTGACCGACTGTACGGGAGAGTTTACTCGCACTTGCCCGCCTTTTTTAACAAAACGCGTCACCAACTTATTAACATATTGCTTAGAGCCACCTTTAATCGTGAACCACTGCGGGCGATTGACCACGTCTAGCAGACCATGATTATCAAAGAACTGCGCAAAGAAGACTAACGGGAAATCTTGTACGTCTTCTAAGCTCGTTGACCAAATAGCTGACACCATAGGCAGCAGGTAGTTATCAGTAAATAATTTTCCGTAACGTTTACTGGCTAAATACTCGCTCAAGGTTTGCTGAGTGTAGCGAGTGACCGCTTCGCCATTGCTGCGAGCCGCTTCAAAATCCTGACGCAGCTGCTTCATCTGCTTGTTAAATTGCAATATATCTTGCACAAAGCGCCAAAACTTCGGGCTGATGATATTTTTACGCTGCGATAGCAAGGTATTGATGGTATGACCGTTATACTCAAAGTTGCGGGCAACATTTTTGACCGAAAAGCTCATATCTGTCGATTGAAACGGCACTTGCAGCTCATGCAACAGACGAAAAAAATTTGGATAAGTGCGCTCATTAAAGACAATAAAACCGGTATCAATCGCACTTTTTTCTACCTGACTTTTTTTACTAAACCTAATTTTACTAAACCTAGACTTTGACTTTCTGCCGTCTTGTAATGCCACATCGATAGTATTGACGTGACCACCGATATAATCATTAGCTTCAAAGACGGTAACGTCGTGCTCTTCTACTAAATAGTGCGCGCAAGTGAGTCCTGAGACGCCTGAACCGATAATGGCAATATGTTTTTTAGTTTTACCATTCTTTTGGCGATTATCATTGCTAGTACTACTCTGTGCGGCGGTTACAGCGTTACGGCGAAACAACGGCATGCCTATTATCCTTTAGACTTTTTTAATATATTTGACTGTCTTGATGTACGTAGCTCTCTAGCTACTCACTTATGACTTTTTGTACAGCTGCTTACTGACTTGCTGCCATGCCATATCAGGCAGAGTGCCTAAGGTTTTTAGTGGCAAAGTTAGTTTTCTTGGAAACTCAATGACTTCGTGCTCAGCCTCGATACCATCACGAATGGCTTGACTGGCTTGCTGAGGAGTCTGCAAAAACGGCATCGGAAAATCGTTTTGCTCAGTCATCGGCGTATCGACAAACCCTGGCACAACTAAGCTGACCGCGACATCAAATGGTGCAAGACTGATTTGCAACGTTTTCATAAGATAATGAATCGCCGCCTTAGAGCTACCATAAGCTTCTGCACGAGCAAAAGGCACATAAGCAGAGGCCGAGCCTAAACCGACTAGGCGACCTTTTGAGGCGATAAGTTTAGGTAGCACGCCTTCGATAGCGTGCGAGAGTGTGCCCATATTGACTGACATCACTTTCATAAAGCTTTCGCTGTCAAAGTTCGGCATATCTAAGTACTCGCAAGCCCCCGCGCAGCAAATTGCTAGGTCAATGGTATCTAGCTTCTCAAAAGCCGCGATGACCGCTTCTCTATCCATCAAGTCCAAATCTATGGACGTCGCGCCTAAACTTTTGAGTTCCGCTAAAGCCTCATCATCGCGCCCTACCGCATAGACGTGCTGACCCTTTGCTAAATAGTCTTTTGCGAGTTGCATACCTATACCTGAGGTCGCACCTGTGATTACGATATGCAGTCTTTCAGTCGTTGTTGCCATTACACTCGTCCCTTTTTAATGATGATTGCATTCTCACTATTAACCCATAGTTGTTTTAGCAATACTTGAGTTTATAATAGCTAAATAATACAAATAAAAGTTATCGTTATTGTTGTAACTTCGCAAACGTAAAATAAAAGTTAGATATGGTTATTCAGAGTCTGACTTTGCCAAAGACCATAAATTTTCTGTTACTAGTGTGGTAGGACAGCCTACCGTCTACATGCTACAATAAAGCCGCTACTCGCGCTTATTGAGGCGCGTGGACACAGCGATAATTCTACTTTTATAGTGACACTTCTAATAACGACCATTTAATAACGGCGTTTCTATCCTATCTCTATTTTCTATTCAGACTTATTAAGGATTTTTTATGAGCGAGCTGCAACTATCTGACCGCGTTAATGGCATCAAACCTTCACCAACTCTTGCTATTACCAACAAAGCCAAAGAGCTAAAAGCGGCTGGTAAAGACATTATCGGTTTGGGTGCAGGCGAGCCAGATTTTGATACCCCAGAGCACGTCAAGCAAGCGGCGATTGAAGCGATTAATAATGGCTTTACTAAATACACTGCCGTTGACGGTACGCCTGAGCTAAAAAAAGCCATCATCGACAAGTTCAAGCGTGATAATGACATCAGCTATGAGCCAAATGAGATCCTAGTATCGGTAGGTGGTAAGCAGTCGTTCTTTAACCTTGCCCAAGCCTTTATTAATCCAGGCGATGAAGTCATTATTCCAGCGCCTTACTGGGTCAGCTATCCTGATATGGTCATCATCGCAGGCGGTAAGCCTGTCATCGTCGAATGCCCAGCAGCACAAGACTTCAAAATCACCGCCGAGCAGTTAGAAGCCGCCATCACAGACAAAACCAAACTGCTGGTGCTAAACAGCCCATCGAACCCAACAGGTATGATCTATACGTTGGATGAGCTAAAAGCCATTGCGGAAGTATTGAAAAAACACCCGCACGTCTATGTGGCCTCAGATGATATGTATGAGCACATTCGCTGGACGGGTGATAAATTCTACAATATCTTAAACGCCGCACCTGAGCTAAAAGAGCGCGCCATCATCCTAAACGGCGTATCAAAAGCCTATGCCATGACCGGCTGGCGCATCGGCTACGCTGGTGGCCCTGCCAAACTCATCGGCGCGATGAAAAAAGTACAGTCGCAGTCCACTTCTTGCCCAACCTCTATCAGCCAAGTGGCTGCCGAAGCCGCCATCAGTGGTGACCAAAGCGTACTGGCACCGATGGTAGAAGCCTTTGAGAAGCGTTGTGATTTGGTCGTTGATGGTCTAAATGCCATTAAAGGCATCACGTGTCTGCGTCCTGATGGCGCATTTTACGTCTATCCTCAAATCAAGCCATTAATCAAAGCCGCTGGCCTGTCTTCATGTACAGAGTTTTCCGCATGGCTACTGGATAAAGTTGGCGTAGCGGTCGTCCCTGGTGATGCCTTTGGTCTTGGCGGCTATATGCGCATCTCTTATGCCACTGACGAAGCGACGCTAAAAGATGCGCTATCACGTATCGAAAAAGCCGTGGCTGACTTGGACGTTTCTGAATAAGCAACTCACTAAGCAAAAAGGCTTTTAAGCTAAATAGCTTGATTGTTAAAAACTATAAAAAAAGACGCCCCATATTTGTTATGTGGGCGTTTTTTTATGACGGCTTGATTTGATAAAAACGCTCTATCTTTTCATTAAAATGACAATCTTTGCAATTTATGCAAAAAAAGGCTTGACGTATTTTTTATCTTTGCTAGAATACGCCCCACTTAGCAAGAACTCATTAGAGATTTTCTAAGTCTTGTTGTCACGTATCATGTACGTACAGCCTATTCTCCAATAGCTCAGTTGGTAGAGCAACGGACTGTTAATCCGTGTGTCCCTGGTTCGAGCCCAGGTTGGAGAGCCACATTTTAGTTGTAAAAATTTGAATTATTTTTAATTCAATTATGGCATTTGCCAAAACCCTCATCACTTTGATGAGGGTTTTTTTATGGTCGTCTGTTTTTTATGCAATTTGGCTTCGTCAGCAGTTTGGTTTCTTTTAGCTCGGCGCTTGTAGCATGGAATTTAAGGAGTGTAACGCCTCGGTGGTATGGCGGCTAGGATCAGCAAACAAATACCAGATGGCAGACAAAGAAAAGCCCCGAACCTAGGGCGATTGGTTCAGGGCTTACGGCGCTTCATGTTGTTATTATTATTTCTTCCATGTCGACTTATCCTAAGTCATAAACAGTCATCTATAAGACAGCGGGCTGACCTGTGCTTTTATCGATACTGCCTCAACACTGCATCCTTGCCTCTCCTTGTGTTGATGGTTGTATTGTAGGGCAATCACTTTGATGCGCCTAGAGGCTAAAGACCTTATTTTGCGTAAGCATATGCTTACATTTGTACACCCGCTTACTGCCCCACTCGCCTTGTTTGGCGGCTCGTGACTTATCTAGAACCAATCTACCCTACTACCCTATTCTATCCCAATAACTGCTGCTCTTTAGCATGCTCTTTAGAGACTTTTTCGCCTTCTTCTTTGCCCTCTTCTATTTTGTTATCTGTCTCTTTGATATCGTCTGCTTCGGCCGTTGGGGCGTTTTTTTGTTGTTGCTCGGCTTCCTCTGGCTCATACTGTAGCGTCGTCATGACTGGAAAGTGATCAGAGCCTATAGACGGCAAACGCTGAATATCAACGACTGTGAAGCAAGCACTGTGAAAAATATGATCAAGCGCCCAACGCAAAAATGGATAATTGACATGAAAAGTATTGATAAAATGGCGGCCGATACGCGGGTCCAGCAAGCCTGAGATGCGCTGAAAGCGGCGCGTCGTCTTCGACCAGGCCACGTCATTAAGATCGCCTGCCAGTATGGCGGTTTGATCGTGCTCTTTAATGTGTTTGCCGACCATTAGCAACTCGGCATCGCGAGTGGTCGATTTGTCGGCCTCAGTAGGACTGGGCGGCATGGGGTGCAAGCAATATAGCCAAATCACTTGACCATTTTGCAGGCGCAGCTGTGAGTGAATCGACGGTATGTCATCTATCATCAAATACTTGACCTCAGGGTCGATCAGTTCAAGTTTCGAGTACAGGTGCATGCCATATAAATTGTCTAATGGCACCTTGACGGTATAAGGATAGTCTGGCTCAATCTGCTCCAGTGCTTTTTCCCACTTTTTATCACTCTCTAAGGTGAGTAAAATATCGGGCTGCTTTTGCTTGACCAGCTCGACCAGCTTTTTGGTGTGATCATTGGGCGTTAGGACATTTGACACCATGAGCTTTAGTTGATGCGCTTGCCCTGCAGGTTTGGATTTTGCTTGTTGTACTTCTTTTTTCCATAGTTTGGTATAGGGCAACACCATTCTTAGCTGAAACGCCAATGTGAGACTCAAAACCACAAACAACAACCACTGCCATAGCTGCCAGTCTGGCCAAAATACCAGCATACCAACCCAAGCGATTACCCCCAGCACCATGATCTGAATACGAGGAAAATCGACACCGCGCACCCACCAATTATCTAGCGGCAGCCAGCCCCAAATCGTCACAAACGCGACGAGCCCTGCTAGCCACTGGACAGAATAATATAGTAGTGAAAGATCCATAGTATGTATTAACCGTTGGTTGAAATTTTGGTTTGCCGCTGCATAAGATATGTTGGGTGTTCAGGCATCTTTAGGCGTACGGCTCACGATACTGATGCTAGCGCTTACTTTAGCACTTCAATCCAGTGACGCCTACTGCTACAGTCGAATTATATGACAACAACTATAAAACATTACAATGTCAAGTATCTGGCAGTGTGGTGTTGGTGATTCGTTGACAAGCTTTTGTTGATAAGGCTTTTGTACCATAAAACCGCAATGATCAGTATCTGCATACTAATAACATCACGTTATAGTAAACATAGCAAATAGTGTATAAAAAACCGCTAAAAATCGCCAAAACGCCTTGCTTTTTGGGAGCATTCACGGCATTGTTATTGGTTGGCGATGCAACAAATAACTGTAAATAGGATTAGATTTCATGAGTAATTTAACAGTAGGCTTGGTGGGCTGGCGCGGTATGGTTGGCTCAGTGTTAATACAGCGCATGCAGCAAGAAAAAGACTTTGATGGTATTACGCCCGTGTTTTTTTCGACCAGTAACGCAGGTGGCGATGCGCCAAGCTTCGATGGCGTACAGACCAGCCAATTAAAGGACGCTCATGATATCGATGCACTCGCAGCTTGTGATGTGATTATTACCTGTCAGGGCGGCGACTACACTTCAAAGGTGCATCAGCCCCTACGCGATAGCGGCTGGAAAGGCTACTGGATCGATGCGGCCAGCACCTTGCGTATGGCAGATGACAGCATCATTATCCTTGATCCAGTCAATCGCAATGTCATCGATAGCGCGCTCGCCAGTGGCAAAAAAGACTTTATCGGTGGCAACTGTACGGTATCCTTGATGCTGATGGCGATCGGTGAACTGTTTAATAAAGGCTGGGTAGAATGGGTCAGCGCCATGACTTATCAGGCGGCGAGTGGCTCTGGCGCAAACAACATGCGCGAGCTCATCGAAGGCATGGGCGTACTACGTGATGCGGTCAAGGACGAGCTGGCTGATCCTGCAAGTGCTATCTTGGATATCGACAAAAAAATCGCGCAGACCCAGCGCGCAGATGACTTCCCTAAGCAGTATTTTGGTGTACCACTCGCAGGCAGCTTGATCCCTTATATCGATGCGCAATTAGAAAGCAAGCAATCGCGCGAAGAATGGAAAGGCGGCGTCGAAACCAACAAAATCCTTGGCAACTCAGCAGCCAACACCATCCCTATCGATGGTATGTGTGTGCGTATCGGTGCCATGCGCTGCCACGCTCAAGGCCTGACCATCAAGCTGAAAAAAGACATCCCGCTAGAGGAAATCGAAGCGGCGCTAAAAAATAGCGGTAATGAGTGGTTGGACTTGGTCGAAGACGACAAAGAAGCCACGATGAACCGCTTAACACCTGTTGCCGTAACAGGTACCTTGACTGTGGCGCTAGGACGCCTGCGTAAGCTAAACATGGGGCCTGAATATCTCGGTGCATTTACTGTGGGTGATCAGCTACTGTGGGGTGCAGCCGAACCCTTACGCCGTATGCTAAACATCATCCGCGAGCAAAACGCCTAATTTTACAACTCAACTATGAAGTACAAAAAAGACAGCAGATGGCTGTCTTTTTTTATGGCGATTTTAGGTTCACTCTTCATAACGCGTTATGAGCCGTACATAATCGCGCATAATATAAATAGCAGCAAAATTGAGACTGGCATCCCTGTCCCAATAAACCCTTAACAATGCTATAATTAGCACCATTTTCATAGCTTACATAGCGGTTATCATATGCAATTTGTCTTACACAAAACGGCCAGCGGCGAGACGCGTGCGCGCCGTGGCACTGTCCATCTCAATCATGGCGACGTACAAACGCCTGCCTTTATGCCTGTCGGTACGTATGGCACGGTCAAAGGTATGCTGCCGCGCGATATCGAAGCCATCGGTGCTGATATCATCCTTGGCAATACGTTTCACTTATGGCTACGTCCTGGTACTGAGGTCATCGACAAGTTTGGCGGCCTACACAAGTTTATGCATTGGGATAAGCCTATCTTGACCGACTCAGGCGGCTTTCAGGTCTTTAGCCTCGGTGCAATGCGCAAAATCACCGAAGAAGGCGTCAATTTTAAGTCGCCCATCGACGGTGCCAAGGTGTTTTTGTCACCAGAAAAGTCGATGCAGATTCAGTACAGCTTAAACTCAGACATCGTCATGCAGTTTGATGAGTGCACCCCCTATCCTGCCACTCACGATGAGGCCAAAAAGTCTTTAGAGCTGTCACTACGTTGGGGCCAGCGCTGCGTCGATGAGCATAACAGACTAGGCAGCACCAATGCGCTGTTTGGTATTATTCAAGGCAGTATGTACCCAGATCTACGCCAGCAATCGCTCGAGGGTCTGCTTGAGATTGGTTTTGATGGTTATGCCATCGGCGGCCTATCGGTCGGCGAGCCAAAAGATGAGATGATGGATGTACTAGACTATATCCCAGAGGCGATGCCAGCAGACAAACCGCGCTATCTGATGGGCGTTGGCAAGCCTGAGGACATCGTTGAGGCGGTACGCCGCGGGGTCGATATGTTTGACTGTGTCATGCCCACTCGTAACGCCCGTAATGGTCATTACTTCGTCACAGGTGATACAGACAATGCAGGCGTGGTGCGTATCCGCAATAGCCAGTATCGTAACGATGAAGGCCCACTAGACCCTGAGTGTGATTGCTATACTTGCCAAAACTTTAGCCGTGCCTATTTATACCATCTCAATAAGTGTAAAGAGATGCTAGGCGCGCAGCTGGCTACCATTCATAACCTGCGTTATTATCAGCGCTTGATGCAAGGCATTAGAGACGCCATCGAGCAAGATACCTTTGATGCCTTTGTCAGTGAGTTTTATGCCAAGCGTGGTCAAACGGTGCCTGAGCTAAACCTACGCTAACTCTTTAAACGCCTATCTATCTCTCTGCATCCTTATCTATCATTCAGACCAAAAAAGGGCTTAAGAAAATTCTTAAGCCCTTTTTGTTGCTTGACTGATGTATGTGCCATTAAAAAAGGCTAATGGCCAAACGTTTTAACCCATCAATGTGGTCACAAACACGATAACCACTGCGATTGGCGCTACAAACTTGGAGATAATCTGCCATAGCGTCCACGTACCATTAGACAGACCAAGCTCTTGCTGAACACTACGCTGATCCATCTGCCAGCCAAGGAAGATAATCGCCGCCAGACCTGTAAGTGGTAGGATAAACTTACTGGTGAGCTTATCTAAAGCATCAAAGACACCGTTGCCCATGATCGTAAAGTCAGCCCATAGGTTAAACGACAACAAGGCTGCGATACCAAGTAGCCAAATCACAATACTCGCCACGATGGTCGATACTGTACGGCTCATCGAGGTACGCTCTTCTAAAAACTCCACCGTCGGCTCAAGTAGCGAAATCGATGAAGTGATAGCGGCAAAGGTAATCAATAAGAAAAACAAAGTACCGATGATCGTACCTGCGACCATGCTACCAAAGGCAATGGGCAAGCTGACAAAGATAAGACCAGGGCCTGAGGCAGGATCTAAGCCATTGCTAAAGATAATCGGGAAGATCGCCAGACCAGCGGCCAAGGCAATCACGGTATCCAAGATAACCACTGTACGGGCGGTCTTGAGTAAGTTAACTTCACGGCCCAAATAAGAGCCATACGCAATCATAATGCCCATACCGATAGATAGAGTAAAGAACGCATGACCAAGCGCAGCAAGCATCACGTCTGCAGTCAGCTTGCTAAGGTCTGGAGCAAATAGGTAAGCAACCGCTTCACCAAATCCTCCATTCATGACGTTATAACCGACGATGACAAACAAGATAAGACCCAATAATGGCATTAACACCTTGGCGGTTTTTTCGATACCACTTGTCACCCCCATACCGACGATGATAGCTGTCAGCACCATAAACACAGTGTGCCAAATGGTCAATGTGCCGGCTGAGGCCAGCATAGCATCAAATGTCGCACCAACTGCGTCGCCATTTTGGCCAGCAAACTCACCTGAGGCGATTTTGGTGATATAGTTTAGCGCCCAGCCACCGATGACACTATAAAACGATAAAATTAAGAAACCGCCCAAAACACCTGACGCACCCACGATACCCCAGCTGCGTGACTTGCCTTGGCTGGCGGCCACATCAGCAAAGGTATTGACTGGGTTTTTTTGTCCGCGGCGACCGATCAACCACTCAGCGACTAGAATCGGAAAACCTACTAACGCGATACAGAATAAATAAGCGATAACAAAAGCGGAACCCCCACTTTCACCGACCATATATGGAAATTTCCATATATTTCCCAACCCAACTGCCGACCCTACCGCTGCTAGCACGAAGCCAAAGCTTGAGCTCCATTGTGCATGTTCTTGTTTATTCATAGCCATCTTTTCCGTCCTCTTGCTTCAATTAATACCACTGATAACCTTCCTTGATTATCATAATCCGCCCATCATAATGCTTAAACGAATTATTAAACGCCCCAATATGAAGCGTCCAGTAACATTAAGAAAAATTTGTTTACAATACCGTAAACGCCCAGTTTCTGCTAAGCAACCAAAAAAGTCAAGTGCCCATAAATATAAAAAGCCATAACAATTGGTTATGGCTTTTTATCATTTTACCTCTAACTAACAAGATTTTGGACTATCAACATTCCTTTTTATCATAAATTGTGGCTAAGCCTAATCAATTGTCTACTAACCACTTAGCGCACGACACCGCGGCGGCTGTTTTGTAAGGAGTCAATAAGCAGCTGAATCTTTGGCTCTCTCGGTAGTAGCTCGGTATGCAGCATCTCAAGCGCTTGTACAGTAGTCAGACCCGATCTAAAAATCGTACGATACGCTTGACGCAAAACATCAATCGTCTCTTTTGACCAGTTTTTGCGGCGCATACCTTCGACATTGAGACCATGGGTTTTGGCAGGATTGCCAGATACCATGGTAAAGGCGGCCACATCTTTTAAGATCAGACTTGCCCCACCGATCAGACTATAGTCATCTACCGTACAAAACTGATGAATACCAGAGTTGCCACCGATGATGGTATGGTTGCCGATAGTGACATGACCCGCTACCCCCACATTATTAGCCAACACATTGTGATCGCCTATCACGCAGTCGTGAGCCACGTGGGTGTTGACCATCAACAAATTATGACTACCAATCTTGGTCAACTCGCTGTCTTGAGCGGTGCCGCGGTGCAAGCTGCAGGCCTCACGAATGGTATTATAATCGCCAATCTCAAGCCAAGTGCGCTCGCCTGCATACTTCAAATCCTGCGGATCTTCACCAATACTGGCAAACTGATAAAATTGATTGTGCGCGCCGATACGAGTCAGCTTGGTCACGACCACATGACGATGCAATACCGTATGCGCGCCGATGCTGACCTCATCCCCGACGATACAGTACGGGCCAATGATGGCAGTCTCATCTATCTGAGCGGAGGGTGAGATGAGTGCTGTTGGATGGATCTGACTCATAATGTGGGCCTTTGTATCTTCTGGTGCGAATAAATGGTAAAACACTGACCGTCAGTCATAACTTATCAAACAAACCAAAGTCAGTCTTGCGACAAAATATCGATGCTCATTATAATTCTTCTTGCCTGTTTTGACATAACTCTTTAGATACCGATGAGCCTAAAAGTTATCAGCCAATTTTATTGCTCTTGACGAGCAATCATCACCTGTGCGCTCGCCGCCAGCTCATCTTCGACATGGACGGTACAGTCAAACTTATAAATACCGCGCTTTTGCATCACAGTTTTTGCCCGAATAATCAGCTGATCACCAGGGATAACGCGGCGCTTAAAACGAACCTTATCCACTCCAGCAAACAAATACAGATAGCCATCTTCGGCAGTCAATCCTGCGCTGATAAACCCAAGCACCCCTGACACTTGAGCCATACATTCGACCATCAGCACGCCTGGCATGATAGGCTCATTGGGGAAATGCCCATTAAAAAACTCTTCATTAATGGTGACGTTTTTGACCCCAGTGATGCACTCACCAGGGATACAGTCGATCACTTTATCGACCAGCATAAAAGGATAGCGATGCGGTAAGTAGTGCTTTAGCGTATGATAAGTCAGAGGCAAAGTCAGGCCTTGCTCAGCCAAGCTTTTCATGTCGGTATCATTTAAAACATCTATGTCGTTGCTGCTCATATGCCGCGTCCTTGCTCATTGCTAAGTATAAAAGGATTAAAAGGTTAAGGATTAAGGTATTGAATATTATATGGTTAACTACTAAGGGTTATGAAATAGAGTGATATCTTGTGGCCAGTCAAATCAGCGCTCATCGCGACCGAGCTGGCGAAACCTAACAGCAGCACGTCGCCAGTTGGCAGTTGGCATGGCCGCGGTACCTGAAGAGTAAGAGCCTGCTTGTTTGATGGATTTGGTCACCATCGTCATACCCGACAACGTAACATCATCAGCAATCTCGATGTGGCCAGTGATACCGACCGCGCCACCAATAATACAGCGTTTACCGATATGCGTACTCCCAGCGATACCGGTGTGCGCGGCGATGGCCGTCCCATCACCGATATGCACATTGTGTGCCACTTGCACCAGATTGTCGATAATCACATGATTGCCGATGACGGTATCATCGATAGCACCGCGGTCGATACAAGTCTGACTGCCAATACGGACATGATCACCGATGATGACTCGGCCTAACTGCGCAATACGCTCCCACCCGGTAGTGCTTGGGTCGTTGGTCGGGGCAAAGCCAAAACCTTCTGAGCCAATACTTGTACCAGCATGCACTCTGACATGATCGCCAATGGTACAATCATGACCAATGACCACTTGTGATTTGATGACACAATCGCTGCCGATCCTCGTACCTGCCTCAATCGTCACGTGGGCAGCCAACGCTGTTCGCGCTCCCAGCTGCACCTGCTCGCCTATCACACAAAACGCCCCTATGCTCACCTGCTCGCCGATGATGGCACTATCGGCAATCACCGCACTCGGATGAATACGACTCGAGGCTGACTGATAAGCAAATAACTGACTGGCGCTGGCGTAAGCCAAGTATGGATTTGCGACCACCAACGCCAAGGTTGATGCGGGTACTTGCTGGCGATGGTTTGCTGTGACTAACACAGCCCCTGCTTGACTGTCTGCCAAACTAGAGAGGTAACGAGGATCGGCCAAAAAACTCAGCTGCGTGTCATTGGCTGTCGTCAGACTACCGATACCGTCAAGCTGTTGGCATAACTGCTCAGCGCTCAGCTCTGCTTTATTTATAACAGGCTGGCGCTGCTCAATTTGGGTGATAAGTTGCTCAATCGTTATCATAGTTATTATTAGTATGAAGTAAGAATAAAAGTCGTATTATAAATAAGACAGTCATCAAGCTGCTATATCCGCTTGATGACCAATTTATCTAGTACCATCTATTTATACCACACAAGTTATTGTGCCGTATAAATAAGATCAAAGCCAAAGCACTTCAGATGGCCGCTACGTTAGAACGTATTACCAATCTGGAACTGTACTTTTTCGGTCTTATCACCTTCTTTATCACCGATAGGCATCGCATAACTCAAGGAGATAGGGCCAATTGGCGTATACCAAGTGATACCAGCACCAGCACTAAAGCGCAAGTCATTGTCTTGAGTCAATAATGGTACGCCAGTATCAGCACCCGTATCAGGGTCTACGAAAGTACGGTCTTCTTTATCGGTGGTATCAAAGACTTGCCCGCCCTCTGCAAATAGTACAGGACGTACTTGGTCAGCCCAGTCACCTTTAAATGGCATGGGCAATACCAGCTCAGCCCCAAAACTGGCCAGCGCGTTACCACCGATTTCTTCGTCTTTATAACGCACATCATCATTGATGGCATCATAATACGTCTGTGACTTTGGTCCAAGTGTTGAGGCTTTATAACCACGGACAGAGCCATAACCACCAGCGTAGAAGTTTTCATAAAACGGTAAATCATTACCATAGCCAAGCTTGGTATAACCACGTGCTATCCAATCCTTATAAATCGGATAATAAATATTGCCGCGGTACACAAGTTTTTGATAGCTGGCATCACCAAGGCCGATGGTCGCATCAACGGTATGGCTCATACCTTTGGTTGGGAATACAGGACGATCTAGGGTGCTATAGTCCCAGCCGAATAGTAGATTATAGGTCTGATAGTCGTTTTTAAAGCCAGTACGACCTGAAAGCTGCTCTTTACCCTCTTCATCAATAAAGGTGAACTGCTCAAAAGATCCACCATCATCGATTAACTGCTGGACGTTTGAAACCCCTAAGAAGCGGCCACCCCGTACTGAGGTATTATCCACGTTGAGACCTGCGCTGACGCGTTTGGTTTCATCGACAGGATAGCTGTAGTTGAGCGTGGCACCATAGGAGTCGGTCACATAGTTACTGACGTTTCTGTCATCATACTTGGTCTCACGATAATACGCGCTCAAACCTTGAGAGACACCGTTTTCGGTAAAGTACGGATCGGTATAGCCCAAACTATATGAGTCGCGGGTCTCTGAGCGAGACAGCGCGGCTTTGACTCGGTTACCTGTACCCATAAAGTTGTTTTGGGTCAAATCCAACTGGAAGGTCACACCACCACTTTGTGAATAACCAGCGGCAATGGTCGAGCTACCTGAAGGCTGCTCTTCTACCGTGTAATGTACGTCTACTTGGTCTGGCTGGTTGGGTACTGGTTTGACATCGACATTGACGGCTTTGAAAAACCCGGTGCGCATCAGACGCGTTCGTGACAATTGGATTTTTTCGCTAGAGGCAAGCGCACCTTCTAGTTGGCGCATCTCACGGCGCAGTACTTCGTCTTGGGTTTTGATATTGCCCGTAAAGTTGATACGGCGCACGTAGATAGGACGGGCAGGATCGATAAAGTAATCCACATCGACCATTTTGGTATCGTCATTGATACGTGGTACTGGTCTAACTTGGGCCAGATAATAGCCTTCGTTGCCATAACGGCGCTTGAGCTCGGCGGTGGTTTCATCGAGTTTGGCTTGCGAGTATTTTTCGTTTGGGGCAAAGGTGACCAGCTCTTGTAGCTCAGTCGTCTCAAACGTTGGCTTGCCTAAAAAATTGACCTCACCAAACTGGTACTGCTCGCCTTCGCTTAGGCTGACTTCGATAAACACACTGCGCTTATCTTCGCTGATATTAAGTACCGCATTGTCGACGGCAAAACGCACGTAGCCGTCATTTTGGTACAAGGCTTTTAAGTTTTCCAAACTGGCCGCCAGCTTTTCTTTGGCATAGCGATCAGATTTAGATAACAGGCGTGTCCAAGAAGATTCTTTTACGGCAAAGACATCTTTGATCTCATCATCGCTGAAGTGCTTGTTGCCGATGATATTGATATCGACGACTTTGGCAGGCTTGCCTTCGATAAAGCGTACATCGAGCTTGACACGATTGCCATCGAGTAGCGTTTGGTCGACTTCGATATTACTGTTGTAGTAGCCTTGGCTGATATACTGCTGTTGCAGCTCGTTGGCGACGCCTTGTAAGGTCGCTTGCTTGAGCACATCACCGACAGACAAACCTGCGTTGCTCAGTCCTTGCTCTAGTCCTTCTTTTGGGATGAGCTTATTGCCCTCAAAGTTGACTTCGGCGATGGTAGGACGCTCAACAACATCAAAGCGTAATTGACCGCCTTCGACACGACTTTGAATGTCCGCGAAGTTTTCGGTCGCATATAGCGCCTTAATACTGGCCGCCAAGCTGCTGTCATTTACCGTATCTCCTACCGTGATAGGTAGAACCGGATAGAGGCTATCGGGGGTTAGACGTTGTAAGCCATTAAAACCGATGTCAGTCACTACAAATTCTGCAGCCTGTACCGGCATACTCATCATCGCTACCACTAACGGCAACCCTGCCGCGCTCATAAATAAAGGCGTACGCATAAACACTATCCGTCAATAAAAAAAATTGCTTAAGTTAAGTTAAAAAGCACATGTTGTCTTGTCCATTTGCCATAAAGTCGTATACTTCGGCGGACAAGACTCAGAACACTTTATATAAAACGCATCATAAAATAAACTAAAAATTACCATTAGTACAGAGACGGCGGCACAAAGCTGCTCTGCCGTCACACCTGCAATCGCTGCCCGATACGCGTAAAACCATTAGTGCATCTTGCCTTATCACCCAAACGCTTGGGCAAACCATCAAAACAGTCGGCTGATATCATTACCAATTGCTAACACCATGAAACCTGCCAGCAAGAGTAAACCGATATTAAGTCCAGCCATTTGCACGCCTTCTGAGAGCGGCTTGCCGCGAATCAGCTCTATGAGATGATAGACGATATGCCCTCCATCCAATACAGGAATAGGCAAAAGGTTGAGCACTGCCAGACTCAGACTGATCAGCGCGGCAGTAGACAATACCATCTGCCAGCTAATATCGAAGCTTTGTTTGGCGACTTTGGCAATGGTGATCGGGCCTGATAAATTATCGAGACCAATCATACCCGAGAGCATTTTGCCCATCGAGCTGACCGTCATCACCGCCAACTGTTCGGTTTTTTCAAACGACTTGACCAGTGACTCGCCTGGACCATAGACCACTGTGGTTTTATAATCTTCAGGAATGACAATCTCAGACTGTGCCACCATAGCACCAATTTGCCCAAAGTCGTTACCTAAATTGTCTTTTTTGCCCTGCGGCATAATGGCCAATTGTACAGGCTTACCCTCTCTTAAGACGGTAAAGTTGAGTAAAGTCTCAGGATTATCGCGAATGATGCGCGTGGCACTGATCCAGTCTGCGATGGCGACATCATTAATCGCCGTGATACGGTCACCGACCTTGAGGCCTTGACGATTGGCGGCACCATCAGGCGTCAACTCACCGACGATAGGGGCAATCGTCGGTTGCCATGGCAGCATACCAAAGCTGCTCAGCGCATCTTTTCCATGGTCATCGCCTTGCATAAACTCATCCACAGGCGCGTAGTAAGTCTTGGCGGCGTTGTCATCAGCTTGTAGCGTGACACTTATATTGTCCGTCTCACCCATGCGTCCAGCGAGACGGTAATTAATCCCTTCCCACGTCTGTACCTCATGACCATCGATGGCGACGATCTTATCGCCAACAGGCAGCTGAGCGGTGGCCGCTGGCGTATCAGGCAACACCTGCCCAATCTTTGTCGCCAGCTGCTCAGACGGGGTCATAAACAACACCCAAAACAAACCAATCGCAATGACAAAGTTCATGATAGGGCCTGCTGCGACGATAGCGATTTTTTTTAGCGGATGCTGGCGGTTAAATGCCAAGTGCCGCTCATCGGCTGCCACCTCGCCTTCTCGCTCATCGAGCATTTTGACATAGCCGCCCAGTGGCAGCGCCGAAATACGATAATCAATACCGCTTTTTTTGCTGGTCCAGCCTGCGACTTTGGGGCCAAAACCAATAGAATATGTCAGCACCTTAACACCGCACAGGCGCGCCACGATATAGTGCCCCCATTCATGCAGGGCAATGAGCGGACCTAAGACAAAAATGGCCGCAAGGAGCGTCAATAAAAACGTCATGATGTCTTCTCAATATAGTTTTTTAGCAAGTTCTCTCGTACAAAGCTGATTTGCAGGACTTCTATTCTTATAGCGTCTGCGCCGCTTATATGGATTTTGCCACCTTGGCCACCAATGCCTCAGTATGCCGACGCGCTAGCTGGTCAATCGACAATATATCTTCTATATCCGCCGACGCCGCTAACAGCGGTACTTGTATCTCACTGAGTGCCTGCTCATTGATATCAGCAATATCTGTCAAGCGAATTTGTCCTGCCAAAAACGCGGCCACGGCAATCTCATTGGCGGCATTGAGTACGATGGTCGCCTGCGTACCCGCTTGCATGGCTTGTCTCGCCAAACGCAAACAGGCAAATTTTTGTAAATCAGGCTCGATAAATTCTAGGCCGCTTAGCGCATACAAGTCCAAAGGCTGCGAGCCGCTATCGATACGCGCAGGATAGCTGAGTGCATGAGCAATGGGTGTCTTCATATCTGGGCTGCCCAGCTGCGCCAAAAAGCTGCCGTCGCTATATTCTACCATTGAGTGAATGATACTTTGTGGATGAATCACCACATTTATTTTATCCTCACTCAAATCAAACAAATGACAGGCTTCTATCAGCTCAAGCCCTTTGTTCATCATCGTTGCCGAGTCGACCGATATCTTTTGTCCCATCGACCAATTGGGATGTTTGACGGCTTCAGCGACGCCAGCTTGCTGCATCTGCGCAAATGACTGCTGCAAAAATGGCCCACCAGAGGCTGTCAACCACAATTTACGCACCCCGTGCTTTGGCTGGTGAATCTGGCGGCTGTCTTGTTGGATATCTACCGGCAAACACTGAAAAATCGCGTTATGTTCAGAGTCAAGCGGCAACAAAGTGGCGTGGTGGGTTTTGACCGCATCGATCATCACCTGTCCTGCCATCACCAGCGCTTCTTTATTAGCAAGCAAGATACGCTTGCCTGCGCGCGCTGCTGCTAAGGTAGAAGGCAACCCTGCTGCACCGACAATGGCAGCAACGACCGTATCGGTTTGGCTATCGGTGGCGATATCTACAAGCCCTGCTGCGCCGCCGACGACCTCGATATCAAGCTTCGCTGCGCTTAGACGCTGAGCAAAATCATCGACTGCGGCTGCCGGTACGTTGACGCGCTTTGGCAAAAACTGCTGACACAGCGCAAACAGTTTGTCCAAACGATGGTAACCCGACAAGGCATAGACTTGGTACTGCTGCGGATAGGCCGCCAAAATCGCCAACGTACTATCGCCAATCGAGCCAGTTGCGCCTAATACGGCGATACGTTGCATCATAACCATCGTTGCCTATCAATAATACAAAAAAAAATAAAAATAAAGCCTAACTGGATAAATCCAAGCAAGACACTTTTATACCACCATCAAACCAAAGTATTGCAGTGCCCAAAAGCCAAGCCCAAATATCGGCGTGGCAGACAATAAGGAGTCAATACGATCAAGGATACCGCCATGCCCCGGCAAGATTGTCCCTGAGTCTTTGACACCAGCACGGCGTTTGAGCATTGACTCAAACAAATCGCCGAGTACCGAAGCCAATATCGTCAGTACCGATAGCGCGGCAAAGGCGATCAGTGGCACCCCTGTCAGCTGTAGCTTAAAGACGCTGATGGCCACGACGACGAGCAACCCTGTGACAATGCCGCCGGCCAATCCTTCCATACTTTTATTGGGTGAAACGTTTGGTGCCATTTTGCGGCGACCAAGCTTGCGCCCAACAAAATATGCCCCACTATCCGCGCACCACACCAATAAAAACACATACAGCAGCCACCAAGCTGATAGCTGCCACAGATAAAACATAGCCGTGATGGCGGCGGTTAATATCACCGCGCCCATCACGCCCAGCTTTTTGCCATACCAATTGGTCGTCGTCGGAAAGACCCGAACCCAAGACAGCGCCATCAGCCATATGGCGAGCGATGCGGCCCACCAAAACAGCCACGTCACTTTAAACAGCAGTGACACCACGGTCAGCGCCAAAACCAAAAGCACAAATAACGCTGGCTGACGCCATTTGGGCATCAGCTTGGTCCATTCGTGAGCGGCGATGATTACCCCTATCGCCAACAGCGGCGCAAACAAAATCGGTGTTTGGCTCGCAAACATTGCAATACCAACGATAATAACGAGAACAATTGCCGTCTTAATCCGTTGCCACATACTCATTGAGCCTTATAATAATGAAAAACGTATGGTCAAAAAATGCATTATAGCAGCTAATCCACAATAGCCCACTCACTGCTACTGACTGCAACAAAAGCGGTTTATTATTTCATAAGCACGCGGCCTTAACCACTGCGAATAATCACGACTAAAAGCGTAGCAGGCTTTTAAGGCACAAAAAAGACAAGCAGCGAGCAAGTATTGGACAAGCAAGTATAAGATAAGACGTTAGGGTCGTTTAGGGTAATTGCTGCGCGCAAGCGATTTGCTCGCTGGTTTTACCAAAGCGGCGTTGGCGCTGGGCAAACTCTGCAACCATCGATGCCAGCTCTGCTGCGCGAAATTCAGGCCATAGGGTTTTGGTAAAAAACAACTCAGCATAAGCGGACTGCCATAATAAAAAGTTCGATAATCGGTACTCACCGCCTGTCCGTATCAGCATATCGACCGCTGGGGCGTCTGCTAACTGGACATGGCGGCCAAGCAAGTCTTTATCGATATCATCAGCACACAGCTCCCCTGCCTGCACCTGTCTGGCCAACTGTTTGGCAGCATGGGCAATATCCCACTGTCCACCATAGCTGATGGCAATGACCAATGTCATGGCATCAAAATGCGCGGTTTTTTCTTCTGCATCGGCCATCAATGCTTGTAACTCTGCACTGAGCGGACTGCGATCTCCGATAAACCGTAAGCGAATACGGTATTTGTCCATCCGCGGCATTTGCTCATGAATGGTCGAGGTTAAAAGCTGCATGAGCAGCGTCACTTCACTCGGCGGACGTTGCCAGTTTTCGCTAGAAAAAGCAAATACCGTCAAAACCTCAATACCAGCATCGACACAGTATTCGACAATAGGGTCTAGCGCATCTTTGCCTGCCACATGTCCATGGCCTTTGGGTAGATGATTGGCTTTGCCATAGCGGTTGTTGCCATCCATGATAATGGCGATATGACGGGGTAGAAGAGCAGGAGCCAAGGCGGCTGAAGTAGACATAGGCTAGCTTGTTTATTGTTGAGATGATTTAATAATAACGCGTGTCATGACGGCAAAACAGCCAAAAAGATAAGATGTGGTGATTATTCACAAACTTATCATAAAGCGGTCTGCTACGGCTTTATGATTGACGACACAATAATAAGCAGCCAATCGCACTGGCGCAGTGGCTGCTAAACGACATATAGTCCATTGGAAATAAAGCTTTTATAGATAGGGCTGCGCGACTGGTATAAGCGTTACTTGCGTGCTGCTATCGTTCGATAAGGCGCAGCCTGCATTTAAAAACAGTACCCCAGTCGCGCTCTGCCATCAATCGTTATACTTCCATCAGCTCGCTTTCTTTTTTGCTCAAACGGCTATCGATGGTCTCGATGTATTTGTCAGTGATTTTTTGAATATCATCACTAGCGCGGCGCTCGTCATCTTCTGAGATCTCTTTTTCTTTTGCCAGATCTTTTATGTCATTCATCATATCACGGCGGATATTACGAATTGAGACGCGGCTGTTTTCTGCTTCACCGCGCGCCAGCTTTTGCATATCGCGGCGGGTCTCTTCTGTCAGTGCTGGCATCGGCACACGAATCACATCAGCGGTCATCGGGTTCAATCCCAAATCCGCTTCGCGAATGGCCTTGTCCACGGCCTGTACCATCGTACGGTCAAAAGGCTGTACAAGCAATGTGCGCGAGTCTTCGACATTGACACTGGCTACTTGGTTGAGCGGTGTGTCGGCGCCGTAGTAGCTGACCATCACGCCAGATAGCATGCCTGGATGGGCGCGGCCTGTACGTACCTTACTAAAGGTGTTTTCAAGCGCTTCTAAGGTTTTTTGCATACGGGCTTCGCCGTCTTGCTTAATCTCTTTAATCATTGTGCATCCTTATTTATCGCTGTCGATAAATCATTCATGGTTGTTAATAGATAGTTATTTTTCGGCAATTTATCGCTCGTAGCAGAGCGCTTGACCGCGCATATTGGGCAATATTATGCCAATTAATACTAATGATAAACGCGCGTGCCTTCGTTTTCGCCCATGACCACATTTAATAAGGCGTTGGGCTTGGTCATATCAAACACTTGTAGCGGTACATTGTGCTCACGGCACAAGGCGATAGCGGTTAAGTCCATAACGCCAAGTTTTTGCTCTAAGACTTCATCAAAAGTCAAACCATCGTATTTTTTGGCATCGGCATGCAAGCTTGGGTCTTTGTCATAGACGCCATCCACTTTGGTGGCTTTTAATATCAAGCCTGCTTCAACCTCGATACCGCGCAGACATGCTGCTGTGTCAGTGGTAAAGAAAGGATTACCAGTACCGGCGACAAAGATACAAACCTCACCGTTTTTTAGGTAGCGAATGGCATTGCGGCTGCTATAGCTTTCAGTGACCTCACCAATCGGCAAGGCTGACATCAAGCGCGTTTTGATATTGCGGCGCTCAAGCGCATCACGCATGGCCAGACCGTTCATCACAGTCGCAAGCATACCCATTTGATCGCCGGTCACACGGCCGACTAGGCCCTCTTGTTGCAGCTGGGCACCGCGATATAAGTTACCACCACCAACGACGATACCAACTTGCACACCAAGGCCGCGCAAGTGGGCGATAGATAGGCTCATCTTATCGAGCACTTCGGTATCGATACCCATGTCCTTGCCACCAGCCAAGGCTTCGCCTGAGAGTTTTAGCAAGATACGAGAGTAACGCGGGTTTTTGTCAGACATGAGGTCACCTTGTTAGCATTAAATTATAATTAAAGTCATCGATAAAATACAAATGAAGATTGCCTTCTGATTTACGTACAGCCAGCGTTGATACGCAAGCCAGTGTCTGCGTATCGCTAGGTTGCGTGCAGCGCCCTACTCGTGATGCAGTGCTGAGCAGACAAAACCGTGCTGAGTAGATAAAAGGCCAAATTGCGCTAATTGTAGCAAAAACTGCCCGCGATTGGGCAATTTTCACTCATCTATCATTGTGATGGCTTAGGGCGTGTCCTCAATTCAATCGATAGCCATCTAAATGGGCTAAAAATGGCCAAATCTGGCCAAACGGTGTCAAATAGCTGACGAATATCTCGATATTATCTGCGCTATTTTCCTTGTTTGACGGCGATTTATCTCATTTTTATCGCCATTTTTAAAATGAGGACATGCCCTAGCCTTGGTAGCTGGCAAATAAGTCGTACTCGCTGGCCTCGTCAATGGTGACGGTCAAAAACTGACCAACCTTGACTTGCGCGCTGATGTCATCGACATAGACATGACCATCGATCTCTGGGGCATCGGCGTAACTCCGACAAATCGCAATGCCCTCAGCACCATCGATCTCATCGACCAACACCGTTAAGGTTTTACCGACTTTCTCTTGCAGCTTTTGTGCTGAGATGTCTTGTTGTAGCGTCATCAAGCGCTCATAGCGAGATTGCTTCACTTCTTCAGGCACATGACCTGGCAAGTCATTGGCTACCGCGCCTTCGACCTCTGAATAGGTAAAGGCACCGACGCGGTCAAGGCGTGCCTCGACGAGCCAATCGAGCAGACATTGAAAGTCTTCTTCGGTCTCGCCAGGGAAGCCGACGACGAAGGTTGAGCGAATGACGATATCAGGGCAAATCTCACGCCACGCTTTGATACGTGCCAAGGTGTTTTCGCTATGCGCTGGACGCTTCATGGCCTTTAAGATGCGGTGACTGGCATGCTGAAACGGAATGTCTAAATACGGCAGTAGCTTTTTTTCGCCCATCAGCTCGACGACTTTATCTACGTGCGGATACGGATAGACATAATGCAGACGCACCCAGATACCCAAGTCATTTAGTGCTTGGCATAAATCATAAAACTTGGATTTGAGTGGCATGCCATTCCAAAAGCTGGTTTTGTACTTCAGATCGAGCCCATAAGCAGACGTGTCTTGCGAGATAATTAGCAATTCTTTCACGCCAGCGTTTTTGAGCGCCAGTGCTTCGTTCATGACATTATCAATCGGACGCGAGACTAAGTCACCGCGCAAGCTTGGAATGATGCAAAAGGTACAACGGTGATTACAGCCTTCTGATATCTTTAGGTAAGCATAATGGCTTGGGGTCAGCTTAATACCCGCTTCATTGATCAGATCTATTTTTGGATCGTAATGGCTATCTACGTCGCGCTTGGGCTTGGGCACATGCTGCGAGACGGCAGTGATGACCTCATCATACGCATGTGCGCCTGTGACCGATAGCACCGCTGGATGCATCTCACGGATTTTATCCGCTTCTTTTCCTAAGCAGCCAGTAACGATGACCTTACCGTTTTTGCTGATGGCTTCTCCAATGGCGTCGAGCGACTCTTGTACCGCTGACTCAATAAAACCGCAGGTGTTAACCACCACCAAATCTGCGCCATCGTAGTCACTTGCGACCTGATAACCATCGCGGCTAAGCTCTGTGATGATCCGCTCGCTATCGACCAGTGCCTTTGGGCAACCAAGCGACACAAAACCGATCTTTGGCGCGGCTTGAACTGGCGCATCGCTCGCAGCTGTACGGGCTACTGTGGCATCGCTACTTTGCGCGATACTGCGGTTTTGATTGTGATTGGCTTTGTGGTGATAGGGCTGAGTGCCGTCTGCCTGACTCGTTGACTGCTTTTGCGCAGGCTTAGCAGGATTAAAGATAGTGGCTGTGTTTTTTGGAGCAGTAGAAGCTGGCTGTGAAGATATCGTCGTATTTACCGACTCGGTAGAGGTGTTGGGCATGGCTGACCTTGCTTGAGATAAATTGGCTGTGCGCATTGTACGTTTTTTTTATGATAATCACCAGTTTTGCCGCTCTATAGTGTTGATTTATGATTAAATATTGGTAGATTTCTTTTTTATGTTAGGCGTACTTCATGACAGCTGATGTAGTAGTGACAAAACCTGCCCCCAATTTTGCCTTTATGGCTCAGCATTTGTTTACGGCTATCTTGTGGGTCGATGAGGATCTGACCATTACTTGGCTAAATGCTCAAGCAGAGCAACTGCTGGCGACCAGTAGTGGCCGCCTACTGGGGCAATCTATCTTGGCGCTGCTCACTCCAAAAACTTCAACATCGACTTTCAAAGACCACCCCAAAGAGCATCTCAAAACCCATAGCGATACTCACAGTTCTAAAAAAACAAAGGATGTCGCTTGCTCCTTGACCGAGCGCTTTCGGCAAGCCAAAGTGTATCAACAGCCATTTATTGATCATGATCATCTTGTGAGCACACAATTGAACAATCATACAGCGCTGCTGATCGACTATAGCGTGACGCCGGTCATTGATGAGCAGCAGCATGGTTTTATCATTGAGATGTGGGGCAAAGATCGCCAAAGCCGTATCTCAGAGGAGCAGCGCCAGCAGCAGCAATATAACGTCGCGCGTCAGATGCTACGCTCGGTTGCTCACGAAATAAAAAACCCATTGGCCGGTATTCGCGGGGCAGCGCAGTTGTTGCAGCGGCAATTTATCAAGTTTAGTGAGGACGGTTTTTTTACTGATGCAGCTCTCCCTCAGCAAAGCGCTGCCAGCCCCGCTCCTGACAAACAAAAAAACGCGGCAAAACTGCGCAGCTACACCGATATCATCATCGCAGAGACCGACCGTCTGACTCAGCTTATCGGTCAGCTTCTTGGCTCCAATCAGTTACCAAACTGGCAAATGCTTAATATTCATGAGCCACTAGAGCATGTCTTGTCTCTAATCGTCAACCAATATCCACAGGTGACGCTACAGCGTGATTATGATTTATCACTGCCTGAGCTCTGCGCTGATAAAGATCAGTTGATTCAAGTATTTTTGAACCTCATTAATAATGCCTGTGAGTCGATGACCGAGCTTGAGCAAACACTACAACAGCATAAAACCTCAGAGTCTCAAGAAACACCACAAGCTACCATGCAAATGGATAGCAATTCTACTTATCAGCCCATACTGCATCTACAAACACGAGTGGTCTTTCAGCACACCATCGGCAGCCAGCAGCACAAACAAGTTTTGCAAGTGACCATCACCGATAATGGCTCAGGCATAGATGACGATCTCATCGGCCAGATATTTTTTCCGATGGTCACCAGCCGCGCAGCAGGCACGGGTCTAGGGCTGTCTATTGTCCAGGATATCATCAGCCGCCATCATGGTATGATCGATGTCAGCTCTGCCCAATCGAACACCCATCACACACGCCAAACTCAGTTTGCCCTTTACTTGCCCTTTAGCCAGCCAGACCTTACTATAAACACCTCATAACAATCCTATAATAATCTCATGACAACCAATACACCCTCTGATGTTATCGCCCACTAGGCCCAAGATATGACTGAGTATAATGACAACCGTGCTTTACATGACCATCAACCCTCAAGCGATCAGCCAATACCTGCTCCAACGGACAAGCACAGCAGTCCTGCCGCTGCTACGTTATGGCTTATCGATGATGATGCCGCCCTACGCCTGATATTGGCCGATACCTTTGAAGATGCAGGGCTCACTGTGATTAGCTTCACGCAAGCGCAAGCGGCATGGACACGCCTAAATGATATCTTGCAGCAGCAAACACCTGCAGACCAGCTCCCTGATGTGATATTGACCGATATTCGTATGCCTATGATGGATGGTCTGTCCTTTAGCGACTGGGTACATCAGCATTTCCCTCAGCTGCCCATCGTCATTATGACGGCACACTCTGATCTAAGCTCTGCCATCAGTAGCTATCAGACTGGCGCGTTTGAATATCTGCCCAAACCCTTTGATTTAGATGACGCGGTGACAACGATTTATAAAGCCATTCACTATCAGCCCCATACCGATGTTAAGACAAAAAACACCAGAAAACCCGCTGTCAAATCAGATGCGACGCCCAACGAGCCCAATAAACCTACTGAGCCGACTGGCCATAAAAACCAAGCATCCAAAACCTCACCAACCACCGCGCCGATCAAACCAGCTGCCAAAGAGACATCCCCGACACCACCCGCCGCGACCGACAACCCCAGTGGCATCATCGGGCAGTCACAAGCGATGCAAACGGTGTTTCGCGCGATTGGCCGTTTGGCCCACTCTCCCATCACAGTGTTGATCACAGGCGAGTCAGGCACCGGTAAAGAGCTGGTCGCCAGCGCCCTGCATCAGCATTCACCGCGGCGACAGCAGCCTTTTATTGCCTTAAACATGGCAGCGATTCCGCATGATTTAATCGAATCTGAGCTATTTGGTCACGAAAAAGGTGCGTTTACGGGGGCGACGACCACACGGCAAGGACGGTTTGAGCAGGCCAATGGTGGGACACTGTTTTTGGATGAGATCGGTGACATGCCCTTTAGTACGCAGACACGTTTGCTGCGAGTATTGGCCAATGGCGAGTTTTATCGCGTTGGTGGGCAGCAGCCTGTCAAAGTCGACGTGCGTATCATCGCCGCCACTCATCAACACTTAGAAGCACTGGTCAAACAAGGTAAGTTCCGAGAAGATTTGTTTTATCGCCTTAACGTCATACGCTTGCCTCTGCCGCCCCTGCGCACACGCCGCGAAGACATCCCTGCCCTCGCCAGCTACTTTATGCAGCGCGCCGCCAAGCAGATGAATACTGCCAAAAAACATCTGCATCCAGCAGCACTGCAAGTCATGCAGGCGTTTGAGTGGCGCGGTAATGTGCGTCAGCTCGAAAATGTCTGCCTGTGGCTGACCGTGATGGCCACCGGTGACACGGTCATGGTAGGGGACTTACCACCAGAGCTGCTCGATAGTGTGCCAGCGGATATAACACAGCAGCCACAGCCACCTCATGCAGCGCGCTCATCCCAAATCCCGCCGCAGATAGACATGAATACCCAAGGTTCGATCGACTCTGGCGCTATTAGCCCCAATCCACCTATGACGACGCAGACCGACTGGCAACAGCCTCTAGCCGCATGGGCAAAGCAGGCGCTACAGACCGGCGAAACCGACATCCTACAAACAGCTACGCCTGAATTTGAACGCGTACTACTCACCGCCGCCCTCAACCATAGTGGTGGCAAAAAAATAGCGGCGGCCCATCTGCTAGGCTGGGGACGCAATACATTGACACGCAAATTGCAGCAACTAAACCTCACGCCAGCACAAGATCAAAATAAATATCACTAAAACGTTAAAAAAACTTAAAGTAAAAGTCCTTTTATATCATTAACTTATGAAAAATATGAAAAATAATTGCTAAAATATCGAAAATAATTGCAAATAGGGGTTGCCAAACAATTTAAACTCTATATAATAGCCAACCACTGAGACGCACTACCGAATCAGTTAACTATTTCGATAGCATTTGAGTTCATATGCTTTTGATGATAGAGTAACGAAAATGGGGCTGTGGCGGAATTGGTAGACGCACCAGATTTAGGTTCTGGCGCCGCAAGGTGTGAGAGTTCGAGTCTCTCCAGCCCCACCATTTTCGGATAGTACATCTTAGACCAAATATTAAAACCTGCCTTGATGCAGGTTTTTTTGTGTCTATAACCTTTAAAGTTTACTAAATTCTCTACAAAATGTCTTTTGTTAAGGATATGATAATGACTAATAACAACAAAGTTGAGTACGGTGACATAAGTTCTACTTTTGGCATTATGGTTGAGCTCGCAAGAGAGTATGGACTCACTATTCGTCACTACAATCAAACTGGAGAATTACCACGAACTTTTGAACTTGTTTATAGACGAACTCCTAAAGGTGAAATACCTATAGTTGGCAATTTGTCAGTAGATGATGTGGTCGGAAATAATACTATAAAAGATGGTTTAACTTTAAAGCAGATAATCGAAAAATATGGTAAATAAATTAATAAGCTATTTTTAAATCTCTCAAACATTCCCTAAAATTTGAATATCTTTCCTTATTTCGCTTTGCCAATGCTTGATCAATAATGGGTTGATAATGGCGGTATGCTGGCGGTAGCCTTGGAATTGGCTGCTGACAGTGCTGGACCGCCCATGCCTTGAGCGGCTCACGACTTTGTTTATCAATCTGCAACGGCCGCACCCCCACCAATATCTCATACAGCATAATCCCAAACGCATAGATATCGCTCTGTACCGATGCGCCGTGTCCTTGCCAGCGCTCAGGTGCCAGATACGCCGGTGTACCCGCAAGATGACCTATGGTTGACGCCTCCACACGAGTGGCCAAAGCAAAATCAGTTAATAACAAGTCAGTCTTGAGGCTGCTATCATCTGCCTGACTTGACAAAAAATGAGGTGGCGACAAATCATCTAGCAAGATATTACTGGGTTTAATATCATTATGCAGCCAGCCTGCGCGATGCAGCTGCGTGATTACTTGTGCCGCTTGCATGATAAGCTGATGCTTTTGACGGGCGGGCAGCGGCCGCTTTAAATACTGTGATAGACTGCCGTTTTTATAATAGGGCATCACCACAACGATGAGCGCTGACGGCGGCGCTGCAATGTGCAGACGTAACTCATAATGCGCCAGTAGTGGCGGTGCCACGCGCTGATATGGCGTTGAAGCAGACAGCGCGGTGATGACGCCGTACTCATAAAATACGCCGCTAGATACCGCTTGAGCGCTCTGCCGACAATGATGCTTGCTTAATTGCCACTTAAGTAGTACCGGGCCAAACTGTGAGTGCATGGCACGGCTCAAGCCCTGATAGTCGCATGCATACACGCCAATGCGCAAGTGCGATACCTGACGATACTGCAACTTTACCAATTCTTTTGTCAGTACAGGCAATATCTGCTGAGCATCAGCCTGCCATACTGGCGCTGTCTTCGCTTGTCTTAGCGATGAATTACTGGCATTGTCTTTCATGCTAAAGTAAGGCCTTTATTTAGAATTACTTTGTATTTGTATATCGTCATTTTATATAGCCAACCCAACATAAAATTGGCACACTTGATATCATATGCTACTGGTATTCATTTTGCGCAGCATCTGCCGGCGTAGGCACATCACGCAAGGAAAATAAATGCCAGTAAGACGGTACCTATTTTCGTTAATATTTTTCTGTTATAAGCGACCCAGTATTATGTCCCAGTCTTCCACATCCATTATAAATTATGCCCTGCCCGAGCCGCTATTAGATTTACTGGGGCAGTATCTGCAAGAGCAAGTCACGCCAAAGCTCGATATCGATCCGCAGCAGCTGGCCTATCGCTGGGTCGGTGGTCACCGCGGGCGCTTGGAGCCTTTGGCAGTCAATTTGTTTTTAAGTCTGGATGATTTGCATGGTATCGATACGCAAAAGGCAAAACTGGTGCAAAACACACGGCAGTTTTTAAAGGGCTATCCGGCCAATCACGTCTTGATGACAGGGACGCGCGGCGCAGGGAAATCATCGCTGATTCGAGCATTGCTACAAGCCTACCATAGCGAAGGGCTACGTATCATCGAAATCGCCCGTGATGATTTGCGGGTGCTTGATAAGATACGCGCCGCCATCCGCGCCCTACCAGCGGACACCGATTGCCGCTATATCGTGTACTGTGATGATTTGGCATTTAACGGTCAAGACGAGAGTTACCGCACCTTAAAAAGCGTGTTGGACGGGGCGCTGGACTCCGAGCAAGACAAGCTACTGGTCTATGCCACCAGTAACCGTCGGCACCTTTTACCGCAGCTTATGAAAGACAATGTCAATATTTATAATGGGCAAACCGATGAGGTCAATCCTTATGAGACCATCGACGAGACAGTATCGTTGTCTGATCGCTTTGGCTTGTGGCTGTCGTTTCACCCGATGGATCAAAATACTTACTTACACATCGTTCGCCACTATTTATCGCTTTCGCCAAATCGCAATCTAGATAATGCGAATGACGTTAAAGAAAGCAATAATAATAAAGAAGAAAATAAAGCGCTACCTGACAATATCAGAGCCGCTGCCTTACGCTGGGCATCAGAGCGTGGCGGGCGTTCGGGGCGAGTGGCCTATCAGTTTAGCCGCTACTGGATAGGACAAGCGCAGTTAGCTGCTGAGGACAATCAGTCTTAAACATCGGCTACCTTTCATTTTTTAGGAGCGCGTGCAGAACCTACGTACTGCACGCGGCTACCCGCTTCTTCATCTACCAAATTCGCTGCGCCATTTACTATATATTGGTCGAAATCTGCGGCCAGCCATAGATTGCCTACATAAGCACTTTGGGCATCCAGACGAATATGCGCCATGTTTGGCGTACGACTCTGCGGATTATCAAAGCTCTGGTAACGTGCGCTAAAATGGGTCAATATCAAGTTTGACAGTCCGCTCTCTTGGGCAAATTTGCTGATCAGCTGCGCGCTACTGTGCATGGGATTAAAGTCTGGGTTTTTTGCCTGTATCTTATTTAACACCGCATGGGTATAAGTGGCTTCATGCACCAGCAAGTCTGCATCAACGACCGCCGCATATAAGCACTCTGGCGTATCATTATCGCCTGCAACCACTACCCGAGTACGTTGGCTGTCATTATCGACATACTCAGCAGACGACAGCATGCGTCCGTCTTCTGTCACAACATCTTCGCCTTGCTGCAGCCTGCCCCACAGCGCACTGGCTGGGATACCATCAGCTGTCAATTTATCAGTATTCAGGGTACGGCGGCTGATCGTCTGAGTAATACCAAAACCATAAGAGGCGACGCGGTGCGACAACGGGTGAATGTCTATAACTAGCTGATGTTGGTGATCTACATTGATAGTTACATCACCTTTGTGCTCATCATCTGGCTCAGACAATATATCTTCTATCGCCATAAAATCAATGGCAAATGGCAAATACAGCTCGGTTGTCAGCCTCATCGCCTCAAGCATTTTGGCAATGGCTTTGGGCGCAATAAACGTCAGCGCTGCAGTACGTCCTGACATGGCCGCACTCGCAAGCAACCCCGGCAGACCATAACAATGGTCGCCATGCACATGAGTGATACAAATGGCTTGTAGCTGATGCAAAGATAGCTTGGTATGAAGCAGCTGATGCTGTGTGCCCTCACCGCAATCAATTAAAACCCAAGGACGAGACTTTTTGTTTTGCTGTCGACTTGCCCCCGAGCTATAAGGATTGAGGCACTCTATCGCCAGCGCTGTGACGTTACGCTGCTTGGTTGGCACGCCAGCGGAGGTGCCCAAAAAGGTGAGCTTTAACATAAACGCCCTCTTTTAGCTAAATCCTTATCTATTGTAACGACTGGCATAGCATGGTTCTTTGACCTTCAATCATTTTACCGCCATTGGCCGTACATTCATTGACCATATTGGACTCATAAGACTTCCAGCCACCATAAAAGCTGGCAACACACAAAATCACCACCAGCAGCTTTTGTGACCATGCTTTGATAGATACTTGCTGGCGATGCACTTCTGCCGCCTCTGTATGCTGTTTGGCTGCAATCTCACTGTCAGTCGGTGTCGTGTTGGGCTTATTCAAGTCTGTCATTTCTTATCCTAAAAAAGGTTTTGTCTATAAATAAACAAAACCTTTTATGTTGATTTTAAATCAATAATTAGGGCGTATCCTAATCATTGATACCATTCGCTTTGTTTAGAATTTTAAACGCCCGCCTTTTTCTTCGGCACGTTTAAACGCCTCACGCTCTTCGCAGCGTTTTAGCCAGTTTAAAATATTGGTGTACTTACTGCTATCCAAACCAGAGCCTGCATTGGCTCCGACGACGGCAAGATGCATCTGAATATCAGCGGCGCTAAACTCACTACCAGCAAACCAATGATTGTCCTGTAGGTGCTGCTCCATCATGCCCAGCATACTGTCTAGGCTGCTGCTAATCATGTTTTTTTCCACTTGGCTTTGGATTTTTTTGCTGACTGGCTTAATTAGCATTGGTGATTGGTCAACGATTTTGCTAAATACCAAGCGCATCACTAGCGGCGGCATCAATGATGCCTCGGCAAAGTGTAACCAAAAGGTATAAGCCTCCCACGCCGCTTCGTTGTCATCAGCAGGTTTGAACTGCTTGTCGGTATCGTAATGCTTGATTAAATACTCGATGATAAACCCTGACTCAATCAGCACGCGATCGTTGACCTCTAGTATTGGTGCATGACCGATTGGATGCACTTTTTTTAAGCTATCAGGCGCACGATACGCTTTATTACGCTCGTAGCAAGTCAATTCATAATCGGTGTTTAGCTCTTCTAACAGCCAAATAATACGAAACGAGCGTGAGTTTGCTAAATGATGAAGATGTAACATAAACCGTCCTAGTTATCATGTGAGTGAGCAATAGCACATAGACAAAGTGTCCTGCGCCTGACGCGCTTGGTAGTAACGGCGTTTGTCCGTGACAGCGCTTGGTGTGCATACTGCTCGATAATAGCGCAATTCATCTGTCATTGACACACAAACTGCGGTGCACACGGGCAAAAATTATGGCTAAAAACCATGGCTAACCAGTCAAACCTATCACCCGCTATATGATCGCCTTACTTTGAATGCAGCTGCTCTATCTTGCGCGTCATTTTGTCTATTTTTTGCTGATAGCGTTTAATTTTACGAAAACGATGAGCCGCAAGCACCCCTTCGATACGGCGGTTGGTCAGGCGGCGACGCGGTGGAAAGCTACCGACTTGTGGCTCGTTGTAACCATGCAGGCGATCATCACGGCGACGCGCTCTATAGCCAAGCGCACTATCAGCAATCATAATCAGCAGCGCGACAAAAATCATACCGTACATAAATAATGAGCCGCCCTCATTGATGCTTTGGTGCAATATCGTAATCGAAAAGATAAACAAAAAAATCGGCTCAAGATAGCATAGCGTGCCAAACAACGAGACGGGCAACTTTTGACTGGCGACCATGGTCAGCGACATCGCCGCGGTGCTGATGATACCCAGCAGCGGCAACAGATACCAAAATTTATCGGTAGTGATCGCCAGTGCAAACCCGCCACTCATATACAGGGCGATCATCACCACTGGCGTCAGCAGCACCAAATCAGAGATAAGGCCGGTGATGGGCGGTACTGCCAGCTTGCGACGCAGCAGATAATAAGGCGGATAACCCAGACAGACAAACAATGTCGCCCAAGAAATCGCGCCGTACTGCCAGACATCATACGCGATGCCCAGAGCTGCGCAGATGGTGGCGACCCACTGTAGCGGCGTCATCGCTTCATTGTAAAAAAACCGACCCACCATGATCATAATCATCGGGTACAAAAAATACCCCAGTGTCACCTCAAGCCCCAGATTATTGACTGGCGCCCACATAAATATCCAAATCTGGGCGCCCAATATCGGCGTCGGCAAGATAAACAAAAACCACTCTTTGGGTGTTTTTAGGGTTTTTAGATAATCAAAGATATGCTGCCACTGTTTTAACACACTAACCAGCAGCACCAAACTCAGCAGCATCATCAGCACACGCCACGAGGCGACTTGCGTCCCAGATAGCGGCTGCATCAACAGACCAAATAAAAACAACAATGAGTATAAAAAGTTTGCTGCTACGGCAGCGATGGTGCCCTGCGACGTTTGGGTGGTGGTGAGCATAAAAACAGCCTTTTGAGATAAGCGCACGTCCTTGGCAATTTTAGAAAAAAACAAAAGCCTCAGACGCGGACGTCGGAGGCTTTTGTCTACAAGACCTGTCGTCTATCTCATTGTACACGCAGATTGTACGTCGCCAATCATACTAAAACCCTTCGGTTTTAAAAGCAGGCTAATACAATCATCTGTCGTTACATGTCACAAGATAAACGCTTGAAATGACTCATACTTATATCATAGCCAGCATTATGTCAAAGTCAGAATAGATAAGCAATGCATCCACTTAACGAGTCTTTACATTTTTATATAGCCGATCTACTTTAAAACAGGTGCCGTACTACTGAAATGAATTTTATGCCGCCTCTGGCGTGATGAAATCACACAGCGAGCAAAGAAAATTTATACCAGTAGCGCCTGACACATCGTATCTTGCACGCCAGTTTTATTTCGGATCGACTATATCGTTACGAGTTTGGCGCTTTATTTGGCATCTAACTGCTCTATTTTACGCTGGATTTTATCCATTTTTCGCTGATAACGGCGTATTTTACGAAACCGATGCGCTTTTAGTGCGCCATCAATACGGCGATTTATCAGGCGGCGGCGCGGTGGAAAGCCGCCTACTTGTGGCTCGCGGTAGCCATGCAAATGATCGCTACGGCGCCGACTCAGATAACCTATCGCACTATCGACAATCATCACCAGTAGCGCTGCCGTAATCATGCCATACATAAACAATGAGCCTCCTTCATCTAAGCTCTGACTGAGCACGGTGATGGACAATACAAACAATAGCATAGGCTCGATATAGCTAAGCGCGCCAAATAGCGACACGGGCAGCTTGCTACTGGCCAGCATCGTCAGCGACATCGCCAGTGCACTAAAAGCGCCTAGCAGTGGCAATAGATACCAAAACTTCATATTTTGCGCCGCCATACTAAAGCCGCCACTGGTATAGAGCATCAGTAACACCACTGGCGTCAGCAGCGTCAAATCAGACAACAATCCCGTAATCGGTGGCACAGCAATCGTCCGCCTGAGCAGATAATACGGCGGATAGCCCAAGCATACAAACAGCGTCACCCACGATACCGAGCCGTATTGCAAGATATCATGACCAATACCAAAAGCCGCCAGTAGCGCCGCCGCTCCTTGCAGCAGACTCATCGGCTCACGATAAAAAAAGCGACCAAGAACGATCATCACCAGCGGCAATAAAAAATACCCCAAAGTGACATCAAGGCCATAACCGTTCACAGGTGCCCACATAAACAGCCAAATCTGCCCACCCAATATCGGGGTTGGCAGTATAAATATCAGCCAGTCTTTGGCGGTTTTGAGCGTTTTTAGATAATCAAAAACATGCTGCCACTGCTTGCTCACACTGACCAGCAGCACCAGACTGAGTAGCATCATCAACACACGCCATGACGCCACTTGCGTGCCCGTCAAAGGCTGCATAAATAACCCAAATAAAAACATCATCGAAAATAAAACACTCGATGATATCGACGCGATAGTCCCCTGAAAGGTTTGATTGGTCGTCAGCATAACAACAGCCTCAATTTAGCACTTTTTAGGTATAAGTAAGTATCATTCAAAGATCAGCATAAACAGTGGTCATAAAAGATAAAAAGGATTATCAAAGACAACATCCTATAAGCGATAAATGACATCCAAAAAAAAGCCTCCAACGATAACGTCAGAGGCTTTTTCTAGAGCAAGAATGCCAAACTAGAGCAAAAGCGAACTACTGAAACCGTTATTTATCGTCGGTATTGTCATCCTCAGTATTTGTTTCATCTAATACAGGATCGTTGGCAATGTCGATCACATCGTGAACGTCGGTCGCCGCATCGATATCGATTTGCGCTTGGCCTGCTACCTCAAAGGTGCCATCTTCACGCATGGCATCGACCAGTTCATCGTCGCTTTCTTCGTGCTCGACCCGCGCCATCGCCACCAGCTTTTCTTCTTTTGATAGGCGAATCAAGGTGACGCCTTGGGTGTTACGACCAGAGCTGGCCACATGCTCAACAGGCGTGCGCACGAGCGTACCTTTGTTCGAGATTAGAATGATATCGTCTGTAGGGTCAACCTTGGTCGCTCGCACCAGTGCGCCATTACGTGCGCTGGTTTTGATGGCTATCACACCGCCACCACCGCGGTTTTGCGTATTAAACTCGTCGATAAAGGTACGCTTACCAAAGCCGTTCTCACAAGCGATAAGGATTTCGCGTACATCATCTTCGATAACGACTAGTGATTTGATAAATTCATCATCAGCCAAACGCATACCGCGTACACCTTTGGCAGTACGGCCCATGGCGCGGGCATCATTTTCATCAAAACGAATGGCTTTACCACTCGATGCAAATAGCATCACCTCTTGGCTACCGTTGGTGATACGGGCGCTCACCAGTTTGTCACCGTCTTCTAGACCAATGGCAATCAAGCCATTTGAGCGGATATTGGCAAACTGCTTGAGCTCTACGCGCTTCACCGTACCATTGGCAGTGGCAAAGAAAACAAACGGCGGCTCGGCCTCATTGCTACTCTCTGAGTTATCATCATCGCCATCGCTCACAGTGTTGCCAGACAGCTCTTCGACGATTTTTGGAATAGGCAAAATGGTGGTGACGGTTTCGTCAGCATCCAAACTGATGAGGTTGACCAATGGACGACCGCGCGAGCCTCGGCTAGCAATCGGCACCTCAAACCCACGTAAGCTAAAGACGCGGCCGCTGTCCGTAAAGCACAGCACGGTCGCATGCGTCGAGGTCACTACCAAGTGATCTATCACATCGTCTTCTTTCATGGCGGTTGCCGACTTGCCTTTGCCGCCGCGTTTTTGCGCCACATAATCATCGATAGGCTGAGTCTTGGCGTAGCCGGTGCGCGAGACAGTCATCACGACAGTCTGCTCAGGGATGAGGTCTTCACGGTTAAAGTCCATACGCGAGTCGATAATATCGGTACGGCGCTCATCCCCAAAGTTATCACGAATCTCGATAAGCTCATTAGAGATAATAGTCATCAGCTTATCAAAATCACCAAGAATCGACTCCAAATGAGCGATTTCACGCAGCAAATCTTGATACTCTTCGGTCAATTTGTCTTGCTCAAGTCCCGTCAAACGGTGCAGCTGCATGTCTAAAATCGCATTGACCTGCTCAAGTGATAAGCGATAGCGCTCCTCACCTTCGATCAAACCAAACGGCGCTTTTGGGTCCTCGCCTTCGATAAACTCAGGACGCACAGACTGGCTACCAGCCGCTGTTAGCATCGCCACAACACTACCGGAGCCCCATGTATTATTTAATAAGCTCTCGCGTGCCAAGCCGCGGTTGGCCGAGGCTTTGATAGTGGCGATGATATCGTCGATATTGGCGAGCGCAACGGTCAGACCTTCGAGCAAATGACCACGGACGCGCGCTTTGTTTAGCTCAAAAATCGTACGACGCGTCACCACTTCTTGACGGTGACGAATAAAGGCGGCTATCAGCTGGCGCAAAGTCAGCAGTTTTGGCTGACCATTATCCAGCGCCACCATATTGATACTAAAGCTCGACTCTAGCGGCGTTTGCAAAAACAAATTATTGACAATGACTTCAGCCGTCTCGCCGCGGCGCAAGTCAATAGCGATACGCATCCCTTCCTTATCCGACTCATCACGAATCTCGGTGATGCCCTCGATTTTTTTGTCTCGTACCAACTCTGCAATACGCTCAATCAGCTTGGCTTTGTTGGCCTGATACGGCACTTCAGTGAACACAATACGCTCGCGATCACGGTTGACACCTGTGTCACTCATCGGCTCGATATGATAGCGCCCACGAATATGCAAGCGGCCTTTACCGGTACGATAGGCATCTAAAATACCCGCGCGGCCATAAATAATACCGCCCGTTGGAAAGTCGGGGCCTGATATATGCGACATCAGCTCTTCCGCTGAAACTTGCGGATTTGCAGCATAAGCCAGACAAGCATTGATGACTTCGGTCAGGTTATGTGGCGCCATATTGGTCGCCATACCAACGGCGATACCTGTTGCCCCGTTCACCAGTAAGTTCGGAATACGCGCTGGCATCACGCTTGGCATGCGCTCAGAGCCATCGTAGTTGTCTTCCCAATCGACCGTGTCTTTATCCAAATCAGCAAGCATCTGGTGCGTAAGCTTGGTCATACGAACTTCGGTATAACGCATGGCCGCCGGTGGATCATCATCGATGGAGCCAAAGTTACCTTGGCCATCGATCATCGGATAACGCAGACTAAAATCCTGCGCCATACGCACGATAGCATCATAAACCGCACTATCACCATGTGGGTGATATTTACCGATGACGTCACCGACCACACGTGCTGATTTTTTGTAGGGTTTGTTATAATCGTTTGATAGCACGTGCATGGCATACATCACACGGCGGTGTACAGGCTTGAACCCATCACGCACATCAGGCAGCGCACGTGAGACGATCACGCTCATCGCATAATCCAAATACGACTGCTTTAGTTCATCTACGATGCCAATAGGACTGACCGATTCGCTCATATACACTCCTTCACTCACTTTTTTCTGATGCTGTCACCACTGCTTGAGATGTCTTTGGGTCATACAAAAATACAGCTGCCAAAAAATGCAGCTATCATTGAAATATAGACGCCAAAAAACCCTCACTCAGCGCACAAAACAACAAGAAAATAGTGATACGGTTTTTGTTAAAAGTAACGTTTTATAAAAGAAGCTATTTTAGCACAAATTTGCCGTATTAGGGGCATTTGCACAGGATTAAAACCAAGTGAATCAGGGGATTAGCGGTCATTTTTTTGACTTTTTTTCTCTATTCTCTATTTTTTGTGTGTCAGCGGCAGATCTTTTTAGACTGACTAATCTTGCCGTTATGACAAACAAATTTGCCATCTTTTGAGCAGTGCGACACCCCGCCCATTTTCCCTGAACAAGGTGTGTTTCGAGCTTGTGCTTGGCTGATGGGCGCAGTGATAACAGCGCAAGCCAGTAGTGATAACAAGATAGATTTCATAGGGTTTCTCTTATTGACGTCTCGTTAAGCGGCATAAAAAACTGCGTCCAATATTATGGACACAGTTTGGTAAATTATCAGATGATTTATCCGTTTGAGTATCGTTAACCTATTGCGAAATAGCAGCCGTAGTACATGACCTAAAGGCTGCCGATGTTATGTTGGATTGACTACCGGCTTAAAGTTTTGATCAAAAAACGCACGCGTGGCCTCAGTACAGGCTGGACTGACCAGACCACCATGATAATTGGTATAAAATGCTAGGAGCGGTATATTGCCTTGCGCCTCAGCGTCAGCTTTTACCTTTTCTACGCTCTGACTAAAGCGGGTCTGTACGCGGACTCTGACCGCCTCTGCATCCCAAGTATTCATGGCAGCTTGGCCAATCAAGCTCAAGGTCTGCTGATCTGGGCGCTCGTCCGCATTGTCGATATCGACATCGAGCACGGTGACATTGAGGTTTTTGGCTGATTTTTTTGCCGCTGCTTGCAGTAGCGTGACCATCGAGCCGGTATTGGTATCAAAATAAACCGTCGGGTCTTGGTTGCCGCCGCAAAGCAGTGTCGGCATGGTCGGCACATAACCACGTAAGTCATTGTCTTTTAATGCCTGACGTAGAGTGTTTTCAGGCATGGCCGCTGGCAGACCATCGCCGTTCTCTGCCCACAGCCCATCAGGATGTTTGTCGGTATCAGCGACATAGGCGGCACGAAAGTCTGTCTTAATCAGATAGTCATTTTCATCATAACCACCCAAGATAGAAAACAGTTTGCCTTGCTCTAGCCCTGCTAGCCTAGGGTCACTAGGATTTTTTTGAAACAGCGCATTATTAGGCAACTTGCCCATCTCCACTAGCTGACCAAACGACAATGCATTTGGCAGCTGTGCATCCGCATATTTATCTAGGAATATGTCTGATTTTTTATTATAAATATTGCCATATTTTTCTTGTAGGCCACTGCCAAGTAATGGCGCAAACCTTGAGGCACCGATATTGACGTTACCTCTAAATATCTCATCACCAAATGCTGCTAGCGCATAGGGCCCCGAAGATGGCGCGATGGCTGTCACTGGTTTTTCTTGGGATTGTAGCAATCTGGCCGTTGCCATCGTGACATAGCCGCCTTGCGAGTAGCCAGCGATAAATAGCTTGCCTGAATCCGCAATATCACGGTAATTGACCGCATTGGCACGCTTTTGCCGTGCCATGATATCGCGCGCGCTGTCTAGGGCGTCGACCATGTCTGTCGACTGCTGCTGAGCCACAAGGTAAGGATGGTAATCAAGCGTGGAGTCATCATAGCCTGCATAATTGGGTGCGACAACGATATAGCCTTGTGCGGCAAAATTAGCAGCGATTAAGTTGGCTTCGCTTACCGCAGGATTTTGAATATTACCCACTTGCGCAAAGTCATAAGACTTGTCGGTGGTCGTACCATGGGCATATAATAGCAGCGGTCGCGCGCCTTGGCATTCAGGAGCATCGCCCGTTGGCAGCATCAAAGCTGCGGTAGCATTGGTATCTTCGTCTGCAGCACCCTTGGTATCATAGCTGACTTTTTCTATCGTGACGCCGCATTTGGCTGCGGGCGTTGCGGTACTACCCAGCCCAAAGCTGCTGTCTACTTGAGAGGCGCTAAAGGAGTTGACAAATTCAGCAGTGGCTGATGAGACGATATCAACATCATTGTCAAAGTCATTATCATCGCCGCAGCCGACCAGCCATATACTACTGGCGATGGCGACTGATAAGACACTACGCATCGCTATCGGTTTGTGAGTCGCTGCGCGGCCGCGCCGTGAGTGGGGAGTGATCATAATAGCTATCCTTAGCAGTCAAAAGCGGTGAAAAATTGTAAAAAAAGCGCCATGAGTCCTTGGCAAGTGATGATACATTTATACCGCAAACACTACCGAAAAGCTACCAGAAAACAGACACAATAGCGCATCACAAATACCAGCCATACCCGCGTTGAGTATCGACAAGCCTGCTTAGCCTTTCATCCCGTAGCCGATGATACCAAGCGCTTAAGCACACTCAACGCCCACAATCACCTTTTACCGATAATAATATGACAAATATGGCAAACGACAACGAACTCAGTCTCAGCGACATGCACGCATCTTCCAAAGTAAAAATCAAAGCCACCACTAAAGCCACCACTAAAGCCACCGCCCAACCAGCAACAGCCGCTCAAAGCCGCAGCGAGCGCACAGATCGCAGCTTTGATGCCATCGCCGATCATTTTGAAAAAAAAGTCTACGGCGGATTAAAGGGTGAGATTAGGCTGGCGGTACTACGCCGTGATATTTTTGAGTACAGCGCCCAGATGCACCAGCGCCTTGGCCGGCCACTACGTGTACTGGATGTGGGCGCAGGTCTGGCACAAATCGCCATCGAGCTGGCCGCCCAAGGGCATACTGTGGTAATCAATGACATCTCCGCCAACATGCTTGCCAAAGCCCAGGCGCATGCAGCGCAGACAGACACGCCTCTTGATATCACTTGGCATGTCTGCCCTTATCAGGAGCTGCCAGCTAAGCTAAGCACAGAAAAGTTAGATGCAGAAAAGTTTGATTTAATACTATGTCATGCGCTGCTTGAATGGCTAGCAGAGCCTGCCGGTGTGATGGACTTTTTTGATCAGTATTTGATGCCCAAAGGCGCGCTGTCACTGTGTTTTTATAACCCAGCGAGCTTTGATTATCGTAATTTAATCATGGGGAATTTTAATTTACTCGACAATAGCGACTATAAAGCAGACAACGTCAAGAGCCTAACGCCCAATTATCCAGTCGCAAAAGAAGAGGTCGAGACTTGGCTCGCCGCGCATCGTTATCACGTCATACGCAGCAGTGGTCTACGCGTGTTTCATGACTATGCCCCACTCAAACGTGGCGGACACACTGACCCCGAGGCGGTGATACGTATGGAGCTACGCTATTCACAGCACGAGCCCTACAAATGGCTGGGACGCTACCTGCATATACTGGCAACACGGCAAGCCTAACCTGCCTGCTCGCTTGCTCAGTCTTGCCGAATATCTGAAAACTGCTCTACGCCATCGTACTCTGACCATGTGGTGGCATTGACGTCCGTTTCATCGAAGACAACCACATGCTCGAGTATGGGCAAAATACCGATGTGTGAGCCTATCTCATGATTGTGGTGGCTGGCGACCAAAGACAATACCGTCTGACCATCATCCAACTGCAAACGGTATAGATAGTTTGCACCGCGAAACACGCGGCCAACCACCAATGCTGTCTGCGTACTGTCATCGTCATGAATGATGTCATCAGGGCGCACCAGCACCTTGATCGGTGTGCCATTTGGATAATCATACTCACAGTACTGCGGATAGCCAGCTTCGTCGTAGACTTCCATACGGCGATAGATATCACCCAGCGCTGTCTCGACGTGCCCTTCTTTGATGATGCCATCTATCATCGCGCCTTCACCGACAAACTCAGCGACAAACGGACTGACTGGCTCATGATATAGCTCACTTGGCGTCGCCCACTGTACCAGCTTACCTTGATGCATCACCCCAACTTTATCAGCAATAGCAAACGCTTCGTTTTGATCATGCGTGACCAGTATCGCAGTGGTGTTGGTGCGTTTGAGAATATCACGCACACTCATCGCCAGCGACTCACGCAGTACCACATCTAGATTAGAGAACGGCTCATCAAGCAGCAACAGCTTAGGTTTTGGTGCCAGCGCCCTTGCAAGCGCCACACGCTGCTGCTGACCGCCTGATAGCTCATTTGGGCGTTTGTCCGCGTGCTCAGTCAAGTCAACCAAACTTAGCATCTCAGCCACGCGGGCTTTTTTGTCGGCGGTAGACCATTTGTTCAGGCCAAACGCGATGTTTTTTGCCACACTTAGGTGACCAAACAACGCATAGTCCTGAAACACCATGCCCATGCCGCGTTTGGCTGGTGCAACGGCAAACGACTTGCGCGCGCGCTTATCTGTCAGGCGTTGATTGCTCAGATAAATACTACCACCGCGGCTTTGCTCTAGTCCTGCAATGGCACGTAAGGCCGTGGTTTTGCCACAGCCACTATACCCCAAAAAACACCCAATCTCGCCCTGCTGTAACGTCAACGACAGACCATCGACGACGATCGTATCGTCATAACCTACGATGAGATCTTGGACACTAAAATACGGCGACGCTGCGCTATCTACTTGGTTTTTTTGGGAATTTGTGTTTTTAATTTTATGGTCTTGGCGGGCGTCTATCTTTTGCGGTGCCTCATCGGGTTTTGATGCATCTTGCTCGACAGCCGCATGCGCCAAATTATGGGCTTTGATAACTGGGGCGTTTTTTCGGTGCTCAAGACGCGTCTTGGCTTGCATAGACTTGGCCTTTAGACTGCTGGTATGGATAGATTTAGATTCTGATGGATCATGGGTTGAATCAGTGTACATAAAAGGTACCAGTTAGCGATAAAAAATAAAACCTTGGGCATGCTGCGCGCACATACAGATGGGTGCTAAAAACGACTGAAATCGTACTGTAGCAGGTTTAAAGGACTCAGGCCACACAAGTCATAGACCGCATGCTGATAAAGTGCATCAGTCATACTGTCTAAAACTGCTGTTAGCCTTGTTTGTCACTTTGGCGTAGCAATATCCATACTGGTAGCAGCCCAACCAGCACGATTAAGAGACTTGGCAGCGCAGCTCGCCCCCACATGCCCTCGCTTGTCATCTCAAACACCCGCACCGCCAGCGTATCCCAGCCTTGCCGCCGCGTCATCAAAGTAATGGGCATCTCTTTCATCACCTCAACAAAACCCATGAGCAACGCTGTCAAAACCCCAGGGCTTAATACCGGCAGCATGACCTGTCGCCAGCGCTGATAAGCACTGTCACTGAGCAGTTTGGCCGCCGCTTCTTGATTGACCGTCAGGCGCTGTAACTGGCGATCGACAGGCTGAAAACTCACCGTCATAAAGCGCGTCGATAGAGCCAGCAGCATCACAATGACGCTGCCTGATAATATCTGCTGCGAGGTAATACCGAAGGCAATCATCTGATTGTCAAGCCATGCAATGGGAATAAATATCCCCACCGCCAGCACCGTACCTGGTACCACATAGCCTAGGTTTGCCAAGGTCGTCATCAGCTTGGTTGTTTTGTCAGGATACTGACGCTTGATCCACGCGATGACAATCGCCAAAAAAGCAATAAACATCGTGGTCATACTCGCAATCATCAGGCTATTGGTGACAAAATCGATATAACGAGCATCGAAGTCTTGACGAAAATTGGCCGCCGTCCAGTAGATAAGCTGCAAAAACGGTATCAAAAAAGCCAACGCAAATACTAGCGTGCACAGCAGCGCCATACCCCACGTAGCAGATTTGCTCGCCTCAAAACGATGACTGCTGCCTTGGGTGACCGCAGTGCCGCGCTTGGCCTGCCAATACTGCTCAAACAACACCACGACAAAGATCACACCGATCAATAACGCGGCAAGCTGCGCGGCCGTGGTCAAGCTAAAAAACCCAAACCACGCCTTGTAGATCGCGGTGGTAAAGGTATCGACATTAAACACCGACACCGCGCCAAAGTCCGCCAAGGTCTCCATACTGGCCAACAGTAAACCGCCGATAATCCACGGCAAGGCTTGCGGCAAGGCCAAACGAAAAAACACCCGTCGACGGCTCAGCCCCAGCATTTGACCAGCTTCAATCGCCCGCCGACCTTGAGATAAAAACGCTTGACGCGCCAGCAGATATACATAAGGATAAAACGCCAGCGACAACACCAGCCCTGCGCCCCAGACATTTCGCACGGACGGAATCGCCATACTTATGCCCAAATCACGTAAGACGGTCTGTAACGGCCCACTAAAATCCACAATACCGACGGTCACAAACGCCAAAACATAGGCAGGTATCGCCAGTGGCAACATCAGCGCCCACGAAAAAAACCGCTGGCCAGGAAAGCGGTACATACTGGTCACCCACGCCAAGGCAGTACCGACTGTCCCAGAAATAACGGTGACCATCATCAATAAAATAGCGGTGTTTTTGAGCACTTGTGGCAGCACATACTCACGCATGTGTGTCCAAATATCAGCGACAGGCTGCGTCCAAGACAACAGCACGATCAAAATTGGCACCAGCATAAACAACGAAATCAGTCCTAAGACTGATTTTGAAAGAATGCGCTTACGCAAAGTGCGGTCTTGACTGACTGCTGAATGCCCGTCACTCATATCACCATCGACGATATCGCTTTGACTTACAGACGCATCTGGCGTTGTGATCATATCATTATTACCGTGTCATACTTATAGAGTCCACAAAACAACAAATACCAATCCCAAAGAAATTTGAGATTGGCATCAGTCATCGAGATCTATTTATAACCTGCTTTATCCATCATCTGAATGGCTTGGGTTTGCAGCTCACCAAATTTTTGTACATTGATGTCGTCTTTTTTGAAGCTACCCCATGATCTTAGCATCTCAGACTCATCCACGCCTTCTTTGACCGGAAACTCCTTGTCCGAGCTGGCATAGATTCCTTGGGCTTCATCAGAGGACAACCATTCGATCAGCTTTAGCGTACCATCTGGATTGTCTGAGCCTGTGACCACACCGGCACCTGAGACGTTTACATGCGTACCAGTGGTGCCTTGATTGGCCCAAAATATTTTTACTGGGAAGTTTGGCTTTTCGTCCAATATACGGCCATAATAGTAGCTGTTGGCGATACCGACCTCACACTGACCCGCCGCGATCGCCTCTAGCATGCTGGTGTCATCGCTGAACACATCTGTGGCTAAGTTATCTACCCAGCCGCGGATGATTTCTTCGGTTTTTTCTGCGCCCAAGTGCTCAATCATGCTAGCAACCAATGATTGGTTATAGACTTTCTTTGAGGTACGTAAGCATAGCTTGCCTTTCCATTTTGGATCAGCCAAATCTGCATAAGTTGACAGCTGATCGGCGCTGACCTTGCTTGGATCATAAAAGATCGTACGAGCGCGTAGTGACAGCCCTGTCCACTGGCCTTTTGGGTCACGATATTTGGCAGGGACGTTGTTTTCGAGTACCGTCGAAGCCACAGGCTGGAGCAGGCCTTGCTGAGCGGCTTGCCATAAGTTGCCCGCATCGACGGTCAATAGCATGTCAGCTGGCGTGTTTTGGCCTTCTGCTTGCAAGCGCGCCATTAGCGGGCCTGTCTTGTCCGTTACCAGCTCAATTTTTACGCCTGTCTCTTCAGTATAACGATCAAGCAGCGGCTTGATCAGCTGCTCATTACGAGAAGAATAAATAGTAATGGTTTGCCCATCTGCACTTGTGGCATCATCGGTGGTCGCTTGCGGCGCAGTGCTCTCGCTGGCCGTAGTCTCGGCGCTCTCTTCTGTCGTTGAGGAGTTACTACAACCCGCTAGTCCGAGCATCATGCCACAGACGACAACAGGTAAAGTAAGCTTAGAAGCAGAACGCGTAGTGCTGATGGTATTCAATGACATGGTTTTCCCCATAATAGTGCTATAAAAAAGGTGAGATAGATAAGATGGCGACGATATAAAATGGTTATGTTATCAATAACAACACTTGCTGCAATACACGCTGACACAAGACGTTAATAATCATGTCAGGCATATCAGAATAGTCATGCCAGCTACTAGCAAGTTCCGTTACTGGCGATTGATAACCCCTAAATATATGAAAACAACATACTAATAGAAATGAGATTAATTATCAATAAATTTGTTTGAGCGAGATTTAGCACCCATCTTGGCTCATTTTTGCCGTATTTTTAGGCCGTGTCTTCCCAAATCAAACATAGCAATTAAAGCAACCACTGACCCAAAATGACATTGACCGCCGCCTCAGTGCGTAAGATACGTGGACCAATGGTGACCGCCGTACAGCCTTGCTTGGTAAGTAGGTCAATCTCATAATCTATCCAGCCGCCCTCGCTACCGATACAAACCAAGCTCGGTAGCGCCAATGATGACGGCTGGACGTATTGGGCAAATGATTGCGCGCTGTACGGGTGCGCCACGATGGCACGGCAAGTGATCAAGCCCGCCAGCTCATCTTCGACAAACGGCTTAAAACGCTTGGCCAATGTAATACGCGGCACGATGGTATCGACGCTTTGTTGTAGCCCCTCTAAGACAAACTCATCCAAACGGTCGAGCATCGGGCTTTGCCAGTAGCTTTTTTGGGTGCGGTAGCTATTAATCAGGACGATATGTCGCACACCTAGCGCCGTCATATCCATGATTAGGCGGCGTAAGACCTTTGGCCGTGGCAGCGCCAATACCACCGTCAAATCAAGCTTTTTGGGCGGTTCGCTGCTCAGCTGTACATCGCATAGCTCGATTTTATCAGAGTGCATGCTTGCTATCTGCCCCGTACCGAGCTGGCCACCGAGCTGGCCTATTTTCAGCCTATCTCCGGCGGTGGCAGCTAATACTTGAGTGACGTGCGTGATTTGCGCCTCGTCATCGATGTAAGCGGTGTCTGCCGAAAAGTTTTCGCTGGGCAATAAGATGCAGTTCATAAAGGCTCTTGATGCGACTGCTGGGCAATCACTTCTTCTATCATGGTCACTTGACGGGTCAGTACCGATTGTTGTTGTCTGATCAGCCGCTCGCCTGCAAGCCCTGCCCGTTTGGCCAGTGCCAGATCATAAAGCCAAGCGGCTAACTGCTGGTAAATCAGCGTGGTTTCCGCACGGATGTCGCCAGCAGTATGGGCGGCTGACGCGCATGCCTCGTCTGTGAGACTAGCTGGTGCCGCCGTGTCAGGAAAAGTATGGGCGTGAGAGGTCGTCACAGGACGATAAAAAGCATTGTACGGCTGATACAGCGCCCCAACCTCAGCGAGCTTGTCGACCACGCTTTGGCACGACTGCGTATAGCGCCCCATGATGACAGGCGTGGCCACACTTGCCGGCTCCACAGGATTGTGTCCGCCGATATCGACAAGCGAGCCACCGACCAATGCCACATTAGCAAGCTGATACCATATCATCAGCTCGCCCATACTATCTGCCACATACACTTGCGTGGCTGCCTCAATCGACTCATCACGACTGCGCCGCGCCATCGTCAATGCCGACTTTTTGACGAGCTCGGCCACCTCATCAAAGCGCTCAGGATGTCTGGGCACGAGTACAAGCAGCGTATCGGTCAGTGCCGCCTGTGACAACAATTGCTGCTGTAGTGACAGGGCGATATCTTCTTCGCCGCTGTGAGTGCTGGCCGCCACCCAAATCGGACGACCGGTGACTCCAAATCGCTCGGCCAGACTCATCTGATCGCTGATGCTACCGTGCAGCGAATTGCTTTGCTCATCTACGCGCGGCTCACTGGCGCTGCTGTCCTGCTTTGGCGCATTGATGACCCATTTTAGCGAGCCTGCCACACGGATTTGGGCACTGCTGGCACCGAGCTGCCGAAAGCGCTTAGCAGATTCATTGTCTTGCGCGATGATTAAGGTAAGGTTTTTCATCATACTACGACTGACAGCAGCAATTTTTTGATAACTGGCAAAAGAAGACGCTGAAAGCCGGCCATTGACCAAAATACTGGGAATACGCTGTTCGGCCAATTTAGATAAGATATTTGCCCACAGCTCTGTCTCAACAAACAATGCCGCTATAGGCTGTACGTGTGCCAAAAACGTCTCAATCACGACAGGGCTATCGACCGGCACATAACTATGGCTCATCTGGCCTTGGGCAATCTCATCAGCAAAACGGCTGGCACCACGGGCAAAACCCGTCTGAGTGGTATTGGTCAACCATATCTGATAACCCGCTGCCAATAACGCCTCCAGTAGCGGCGCGACCGTATTGGTCTCACCCAATGAAACCGCATGACACCAGATAACGCCATGATGCGTCATATTATCGCTCACAGTTATAGGAGGCGAGGGATAATGCTTACCAAAGCGCTGCGCCACTTCTTGCTGATAGTTGTCGCGCTGGTGCGAGCGTCGCCATACTTGCAGTCGATACAATGGCTTTAGGACATTAATGGCGCATTGATAATAAAACGGCGGCTGATACACCGCATGATTAAGCCCCGATACTGAATCAGATCTCTGCGAAACGTGCTCAGATGGCGTAGGAGAAGATGACATAGCGTCGCCCAGATTGGTAATGAATCAGATTATATGGTCAATCCACTATAAAAGAATGACCGTTAAACGCGCTTGAAGTATTACACATACCGATACACTCGTATATGTCTGTACTTGGCTGCTATGAATTTTTTTGATTGAATCAATGATGACAAAATGACAATAAAAAACGCGCCAATTCTACCTCAATTTGACACTGAACAACACGCCTTTAATTACTGCCCGCCATAAGTATAAGCAGTTCAAAATAAAAGGGATACATTAAGAATTGCGTTCTGCTGCTATAAATTTTTCTCGCTTGCTGTGCGCTTTGCACTCCAAAGGCTTCAAAAAATTCATCCCAGCAGTACTGTGTTCTTTTTAGATTGAAACGACTATATGTTAAACAATGATAAATATCAGTATCGCCACCATAACGACAGCAGCAAGCAGCAACTGATAGCGCTTGCTACTATGCTGCTCTTGTTTTCGGGTGGTGATCAGCGCTTGCGCTTGCTGCCACTGCTCGAGCACACTTGCCGCTTCTGCATGACCGTTTTTTGCCGCTTGCTCGAGCCAATATTTACCATTATCGATATCTTGCGCCACCCCCAGCCCTTGGTAGTACATCTTACTTAGCAAACGCTGACCACGGCTGTCGTTTTTGCTTGCCGCTTTTTTGACCCATTCAGCGCCCGCTGCCAACGCCGCCTCTATCTCGGCTGTGACGCCTTCGCCGAGCAGCTCATACATTGCTAGGCGTAACATGGCAGCAGTATTACCCGCCTCTGCTGCGGTTTGTAATTTGAGTAGTGCTTGTTTTTTTACAGCCAAATGCTTTGGGGCAAATTTCACCTGCGCGCGCGGTGCGTTTTGCTTGGCGATATACTGCTCGAACTGCTCTAGAATGCGACTGGCTTGCTGATAGTCTGACTCGCCAGCGCTCTGCATGACCTCAATTTCCTTTAGCTCAGTCATTAGCTGGGTAAACAGCTCGGGCGTAGGCGCTAGTTTGGCGCTCGGTGCCAATGGTTCTGAGGGTGCTTGGGATGATTGGGATGATTGGGATGACTGGGATGATTCATGTTTTGAAGGCTGAGGTGCTGGTTGCTCAGTGCGCGGCGAGGCAGGTTCAGTTATCATTGATGCGTCATGGGATAAGTTACTGATTGGCGTTTGTGCTTTATCGAGCGATACCTCACTGAAGGCAATTTGGCTATCTGCCGTGCTCGCGGTACTGACGCGCGCGCCTGCTTTTGTGTCATCATCGATACTGACTTGGCGGTCTATGCTATCGATGCCAGCAGCGCTATTGCGGCTGTCAGCATATTTATTTGTAGTGATGCTGTCTTTGGTAAAAGATGGTGCGGTATCGAGTGCATCAGTGCCATGAATGCTGGGCTTATGTGCCACAGGCAATCTGGCGCTCACCGCTTGATACAGTCCGCTTGCCACCTGATCGCCTTGCACAGCAACAAAGGGGCGATCGATATGGCCAAACAGCCGCAGCCCGATAGGCTCTAACGCAAAAAACAACGGCGGCTTATCTGCCTCAGTCACCTCAGTCGCCTCACGATAGATGACCGCCATATGCTGATAAAAATCCTCACGAATGAGCGCAAGCTCAGGATAACGCCTACCTAATTCAAACTGCCCGTACCAGTGCGGCGTCTGCTGCCAGTGCTGCGCCAGCACGCGACCTGCATAAAACGCCAAAAACACCATCAAATTGCGATAGTGCTCATCAACCAGCAGCATCTCTTCAGACCAGCGCTCTGTTTTGATCAGATCGCGGCGTATCTGAGACAGCAAGGTATCGACGCGCTGCAAGCTTGCCAGCGACTCATCCAGCATACAAGCGCGCAGCTGGCTTTCATAAGCCATACCGCCTGCGATAGGACGATCGGCCAAAAAATCCTGCCAATAACCAGCTGCCATATAATCAAGGGGCGTTACGGGCGATGCAGCCATAAACCAGCGTGTCCTTTATTTAAATATTCAAAAATTTAGTCAAAAATCGGTAACACAGCGCATTTATCAACCAGCTCACTTACTAAGCGGCAGCGAGCACCTGCTTACCTTATCCTAAAATATCACAGGCTACAATAACGGACTAAACAGACGCACCACGTTATCAAACAGTCGCTCCGCACCATGCCGCTGCTGCCACGCCTCAAGACTCACATAGCGACAGCTTTGTAAATACACCTCTTGACAGTCTGCCACCTGTGCGACCATCTCTGGCGTATAAATCGCCAAGCTGACCTCCATGTTTAAATAAAAGCTGCGCATATCAATATTTACCGTCCCAAAGAGACAATAGTCATCATCGACGACCACCGTTTTGGTATGCAACAGCCCGCCTGTAAACAAAGCGATGTTGACCCCCGCCTCTAGCAGCTCTTGATAATACGCTTGTGAGGCGTGCTGCACCAAAAACGAATCGACCTTTTCCGGTACAATCAGCGTCACCTCGACCCCACGCTTTGCGGCGATGGTCAGCGCTCCTGATAGCGCCTCATCAGGCACAAAGTACGGCGTGGTAATGCGAATGCGTTTATTGGCGCGATGAATGACCGTCACCAAAGTGTTATAAATCACATGCGCTGTGACTTGCGGTGCTGAGGGTATGAGCTGCGCCAACACGCCTTTTACGATTGGTTTTTTGGGTATCACAATCGACGTCGAGCCAATATCTGGCTGCTCGTGATAATCAATGTGATCGCTCAATACTTTTACGCGACTGTTTAAGTCGTTGATGGTCGGATCCATCACATAGAGCTTTCGCGTATAGTTATTGACTCGCTGATTGAGCGCATCTAGGTTTTCGTTGTTTTCGGCGCCGATATCGGTCGCCACCACTTTTGCCATCGCCGTCGCGATACTAATCGGTTGCTGACTGGTCGCCCGAATCGCCACATCAATCCATTGACCGACGTTTTTGTTTTGTTTAAAAAACCTTGGGTCTACCAGATTAAAGCTACCGATATAGCCAATATACTCATCAATCACCACAATCTTGCGATGATTGCGCAAATCAGAGCGCTTAAAGAGCGTCTTAAATAAGCCCACAGGAAGCGACTGATGGACAAACACCCCCGCCCGCTCAAGCGTACGATGCGCGCTACTATTAAAAAAGCTAAAACTGCCCACACTATCGGCCAACAGATGACACTCTACCCCGCGCCGCGCCGCCGCAGCCAGCGCCTCTATCAGCTCTAGTACCTGCCCTTTTGGATAGACAATATAAAACTCCATCAAAACAGTCCGCTGAGCGGCATTGATATCATCGATTAAGCTGTTAAAGATCGCACTCGGCTCTGTCAACAGCTGCATATTGTGACCTGGAAACACGCCAAACCCTGTCCAGCGCGTTCCTATCTGACTGACACCGCGATAGTTGGGCGGTAGCAGCTCTTGACCTTGATCAAACACCAAATGCTCACGCCGTGCCATATCATTCATCAATAGACTGGCTTGATCCACCCGCTCACGATAACGGCGGCCAATCATCGGCTCACCCAATAAAATATAGGCGATAAAACCAAACACCGGCAATGTATAAAGAACCGCAACCCAAGCGATAGACACGCCGATATTACGCTGCACAGATACGATACGCAGCGTCATTACTATCATCAGCACAATATGCAATACCAGACCCAATCCGGCAAAATCGCCCCAAGACCAAGTCGTAAAGTACTGTTCAATAGCAAAAGTATCTATGCTCGCCTCCAACCATTCAGATAAAACCAATGACCTTTATAAAACATTCAGTAGTATAGTAGCTTTTAATCTTCAAACAACAGATAACTATCATAAGTGTTTTACAGAAAACACTGTTGTTTTTTTAGATTTTATGACAATAAATCAACGGCTTAAAAATATATTTTCGATTATTTGCTAAAATAATCAAAATATCGTTTGACAGCCATATCTAAATCTATATAATACACACCCACAGAGCGGGTGATTAGCTCAGTTGGTAGAGCGTCTGCCTTACACGCAGAATGTCGGCGGTTCGAATCCGTCATCACCCACCACTTACTAGCAAGTGGGCCTTTTATAAAGGCAAGATGCTAAGACGACCTAAGCAGCGGTAGTTCAGTTGGTTAGAATACCGGCCTGTCACGCCGGGGGTCGCGGGTTCGAGTCCCGTCCGCTGCGCCATATTTAAAACGAATTTAAACCTTTGGGTTTATACAAGTTTCTCCCCAAACATTACATTGTTTGGGGTTTTTTTGTGTCTGCGTTTTTTGTCTATGTTCCTTCTAATATAACTACCTCTCGATAAGCATCTATTTTGTATTCGCAATAGTTATAATCATCCAACGGACGTGCAGGTATTTTAGTCCTATGGACGCTGACTCATGCGACTCACACTAGCAATCAACGCCACCATCACTACGCCCATGATAATCAAAATACCAGACATCATATGCGCTGCCTCATAGTTGAGCGCTTCAACTTGCTCATATATCGCAATCGACACTACCTTGGTCTCACCTGAGATACTCCCCCCTATCATTAAAACCACACCAAATTCACCAATGGTATGAGCAAAACTTATCAAACCACCTAAAATAATACCCACGCGCGCTTGCGGTAAGGCTACCTTGACGAAGCGGCGCAGGCGACTGGGTTCTAACAGATGCGCGACTTCTGTGACACTTTGTGGAATACGCAAAAACTGTGCATACACTGGCTGTATATAAAAAGGCAGTGAGTAAATAATAGACCCAACCACTAGACCTTCAAAGGTAAAAACAAGTGGACTAATATTGTGCTCAATCAGCCATTTACCGATACCCATATTTGGACTTAGCAGTAATAATAAGTAAAAGCCAATAACCGTAGGCGGGAGCACCAGCGGCATGGCGATAATGCCCATCAGCAGAATTTTAAAACGCCCAACTGCCTTCTTTTGACTTGGTTTGGCAAGCCAATAAGCAACAGGGGTCGCAAACAACAGTAAGCATAAGGTTGTGACAGAAGCGAGCTTAATACTCACCCAAAATGGACTGAGCATATCTGACATAAGAGACTGATCGATCATATAATGTCACGGCTCGTTCTATAGGTAGAGAGTTTAGTCTAACGGATTACTGAATGGGCAGGTAGCCTGCTTGCGCGAAGTGCTGTTGTCCTGCATCCGAGCGCAAGTAATCAGTAAACGCCGCTGCTGGGACGGTGTTATTAATGATAATACCATCCTGCAAGATGGCTGGATAGGATGATTTTGGCACAGTAATAAACTGCTCAGGTTTGGCTTTTATCGCAACAAGCTGAGATTGCGCCACAAACCCATAGTCCACGCTGCCTGTATGCGCGTATTGAAATGCTTGACCAATATTTTCTGCCTGTATCAGATTCTTCTGAGCGCTTAATTTGTCATATAGCTTTTGTGATTGTAGATAAGCTTTTGCAGATGCCCCATAAGGGGCAAGATCAGGATTGGCAATAGAAATCTTGCTATCATCTGTAAAACTAGCATTTGTAAATGCGTCAATAAGTGATGCTGGCGTAAAATCATTTAAAGGTTTTGTGGCACTATAGAGCGCCAACTGACCTCTGGCATAAGTAAACGGCTGTACAGATTTATCACGCTTGTTATCAGCAAGCTTTTGAGGGAATGCTTGATTGGCAGACAAATACAAATCATAGGGCGCGCCTGCCTTTATCTGAGCATAGAGCTTACCAGATGACGCGTAAGTAACGTCAATATCTAAGTCACTTTTGTCAGAGGTACTATCAGAAACCCTATAATCCACCTGATAACTGTCAATAATGCTGGGTAAGACATCAGATAAGTTGGCTGCCGCAGCAATACGTAAGGTTTGGTGCTCAGCACTTGTCGCAGTAGCCGATTCTGCATTCGTACTATTATCTGCTGTACAAGCACTTAATGCCAGTAGCAAACACGCAGAGGTACTAATAGCAGCTAGTGACCTACCCATTGTTGCTCAGCCATTTAGACGAGTCGTCTTCGTAATACTCTTGCTTCCAGACAGGTATATCTGCTTTGATGGTATCTAATATCCAGCGGCAGGCATCAAATGCTGGATAGCGATGCGCCGACACCACTCCCACCCACACAGCCACGTCACCAATTTCTAACGCTCCAATGCGGTGTATCGCTATGGCATGAGTGATCTCAAAACGCTTTTTGGCTTCCTCTATAATGGCGCGGCCTTGGTTGATTGCTAAATCTTCATAACCGTAATAAGTAAGTCGATCAACGCTCGTGGCATTATTATGATTACGCACTCGCCCTTCAAAGCAAACAAACGCACCGCAGCTGTCATTGTCCAACGTACGTTTCAATCTATCCTCGTCTATGGCGATATCTAACAATGCAAAGCCATCACGCTGTGCAATGGCATAGACCTCATCAACGCTGCGTTTGATGGTCATAGAATGGCTGTGGACGTTGTCTATCATATGTTATCTCTACTCATGGTTTCTACTTACTATCTCTACCCCCTTGCCTAGCCGCCTGCGACTGGGGTGATAAATACCACGCTATAGAGTACTTAGCGAGTGGCAGGCGCGCTCAAAGTCTGTGGGCGTATTAAAGTTGGTCAAATACTGCCAACTGTTTGGAAAGGATACCGCTTGCGCCATCGGCTGAAGAAAGGCCATCACGCGCCGTCCGCCATTATCAATATAGACCTTTAAATCAGGCTCAATACCTAACTGATAAAGCCCTAACAGCGGATATAAGTGACTGTCATCAGCTAAGCAAATCACCTTTTTATCAGCTGCTTGGTTTTTGGTTATTTGAGTCGCTATCGGCTGCAACTTTTGCCATAAGTCGGTGGCTGGTATCAAGCTGTCACAGCTAATCACCAACAGCCATGATGACTGGTTTTCTGTTAACGCATTTAATGATTGAGCCTTTATTACCGTTTGCAAAGCCGACTCGATAGCGACCAATGCGCCGCCCGTCTTGATATTATCATCAATCTTTTTATTAATCTTCTCATTTTGGTTTTTATCTTGACTATCAGCGCTAGTATAATCAGCAATGTGCATGATAGCGGCTTGCGGGTTGCTATTCTTTAAAGCTGAATCAACGTCAAACCCGCGACCATTATCAGCAATCATAATAGAGATATCTTTATTATTGCCAGTATCAAACGTAGCCAAATTCAGCGTGTGTCTGACGTGATAATCCAGCAGACGCTCACCTGTCGGCAATCTAAGCTGAGCTTTTGCCGCGCCCATCCGTGTGGACGCGCCGCCTGCCAAAATGACCACGCCTGCCAAATGAGCCGAGTCTTTTATAACGTCAGTCATGTGAATTGTGAGTCGGGTTTTGTGCCATAAAATGCGGTACAAAGTTGCACGGACGCGTACGGCTATCGAGCTGCTCTTTTAAGATACTCTCCCACCCTGTACGGCACGCGCCCGATGAGCCTGGCAAACAAAAAATACCGGTATGATTTGCCATGCCTGCAACGGCGCGCGACTGCACGGTTGACATGCCAATCTCCTCTTTTGAGATCAGGCGGAACATCTCACCAAAACCATCGATCGATTTATCAAATAAGACCTTCACCGTACTGACCCGAAGTATCTTCTGCCAGCGTACGACTGTCAGAAACCGTTAAAATAGCAATATTAAGCGGTATAAAATGGGCGGCAGGCTTACTCATAAAAACTCCTTCACATACAGATTTAAATAATCAAAAAAGTGACAACTGACCTACCCACCGATAATCGATAATACTATCCGAATGCGCATGCTGGGCAAAAAACAGATCGCTGTTGTCGCTTGTCTGCATAAATTCTATAAAGCGATAAGTAACGGGTCGGTCTTTGATATAGTCGGTTGAGCACGGCCGATGCTAAGCTTGTCATCATTCATAATTTACTGCCAATTGCGATTTATACGTCTCATCTATCCGTCTGATGGAGCCAAGGAAAAGGTTGCACCGTGACTCTACTACCTGCTGCGACATCACCACTGTCTTTGTCCAACACGACAAAGCAGTTGGAGAGGCTAAGCTGTTTGATTCTATGCGACTGCTGCCTGGCAAAACACTCCACTTCATACTCGCCTGCAGCGTTTTGCGTCAATACGCCGCGCTGAAAATCTTTGCGACCGACTGATTTTTTGATGTCGTTTGTTAGTTTAGCCTTGATATGTATTTGCATCGGCTGCTCAGATACGCGCGCGCCTGATAATTGCCATAGTGCCGGTAGCACAAACTGTAGCGTACCAACGACTGTCGATAAGGGGTTACCAGGTAAGCCAAAGTACAGTACTGGTTTATCCAAATCTTTAGCAAGCTCCCCAAACACAAAAGGCTTACCAGGCTTCATTGCCACTTTGTAATGATTAATTTGCCCGAGCTGCTCGATGACGGTAGTCAAAAAATCATAATCACCCACCGACACGCCAGCGGTCGAGATTAGCACATCACAGTCTTGCATAGCCTCATTAATAGCAGTCGTGGTCTTATCCAAATCATCAGAGATAATGCCGTAGTCGCGAATGGTAATCGGCAAACCAGCCAGCAAAGTCTTTAACGTTGGGGTGTTGGAGTTGTATATTTGCGCTAGACTTGTCAGCTCATCACCGACAGCCACCAGCTCATCGCCCGTTGCCAGTAGCCCGACGATAAGCGGCGCAAAGACGCTGACTTGGCTGATACCTAAGCTTGCAAGTAGGCTAATATCAGCAGGGTTTATGCGCTTACCGACTGTCAATACCGCTTCACCTGCCTCTATCTCTTCGCCTTGCCGGCGAATATTGCTATCCACTTTGGCCGCTTGGGTCAGTGTTACCCGATAAGGCTTTGCTTTGTCGATTGTGTCTTTTATTTTTGCAAAGTTGGTGTTTTCTTGCATGATGACGGTGTCGCAGCTATCAGGCACCACCGCCCCTGTAAAAATCCGTACGCCCTGTCCTGCTACAAGCCGATCTGTATAAGCGCTGCCCGCTTGTGATTCGCCGATGATCTCGATAGTGCTATCTGCCGATAGTTCGCTGCCTTGCGCGATAGCATAACCATCCATCGACGATAGGTTTTGTCTGGGTATATCAAAAGGCGAGGCGATATCTTGCGCCAGTATCTGATTGCCGCTGTCTTGCAAAGCGCACGTCCTAACAGCTCTTTGCCTTAGAGAAAAATCATTATTATTGTAATCTTCTACGCGCGCTTTTATCGCTAATTGCAAGGCTTCCATGGTAATCATAAAAGGGTACTCTTCTTTTTTTGACGGCTATTAAATCGCTCAATGATCAGCTATTTTTCTCGCGTATCAGATTGACTATAGCTGATATAGAAATCCTAGATTAGCGCAAAAAAAGCACCTAATAAGGTGCTTTTTGTTGTAGTTGTTAACGGCTTACTGTCGAGCCTAGCAAGAACGTGAGCAAAATGCCTTCTTTAACAGCTTAATATTAGGGCATGTTGAACATTCAACCATGGCACTGACAGAGACTATTTTTTAGACGATTCGAAGGTAAAAATAGTAAGCTTAGTCGCTCTAAGCGTCTATTTTTACCAATGAAGCGGCAAAAAAGAGTCCTGTCCCTACGGCTGATGCTAAAATTTCTCCATACTGCGTTGCAAATCTAGCTAAGGCATCGGCATTATCGTCGCTTTGCGCCTTGTCTGGAACAATTTTAGCGATCAGCAGTGCCTATTTGTAAATGTTCAACACGCCCTAATAGCCAACCAGATGACACAGCCAGTTTAACAGCCTAGCTCACCATGAGGCTAGGCTTGCAGCACTGCGCTGAGTAATAAAGCCATCTGGCGTCTGGCCATTATCTGCTTGCCAACGCTGAAATGCCCTACGCGTATTGGTGCCTACGATACCGTCAGCACCTTTGGTATCGTAACCCATGCTGGTCAGGCGCTGCTGGAGATTGCGTACTTGCACAGTCGATAATGGCCGCTCATAACGCGGCCATGATTTATATAGACCGCCTTGCCCTGCCAGCGCTTTGCCCAACAAGCTGACCCCTAGGGCATAGCTTGATGAATTATTATAAACTTTGATCACATCAAAATTGGGACTGAGCAGCAGTGCAGGACCATCTTTGCCAGCCGGTAGCCACAACTCCATCTGGGTATTGGCATCCAAAGACACATCATCGATGGTATCGATACCAAGCGCCGCCCATCTGGCCGCCGACTGTTTGCTGCCAACAACGGCATAATCAAAAGATGCAGGAATCCTCACTTCATAAAAAGGCGCTAAGCCGCGTACCCAGCCTGAGTTACTCAGATAATTGGCAGTAGACGCCAATGCATCTCCCGTTGCCCAAGGGTTGCGGTGACCATCACCATCGCCATCTACCCCTTGTTTGAGCCAAGTATCAGGGATGAATTGGGTTTGCCCCATGCCGCCCGCCCAAGAGCCATCAAGCTGTGACCATGACACATCGCCGCGCTGCAATAACGAGGCAAGCGACAACAACTGAGTTTCGGCAAACTCTTGGCGACGACCGTCATAGGCAAGGCTGGCAAGCGAGCTTGGAATGCTACTGTTGCCCGTCACCGCGCCATACGAAGACTCCATCCCCCATATTGCCGCGATAATTTCGGCATTGACGCCATACTGCGACTGTAACTGGGACAAAAACGCCCGCTGCTCTGCAAACTTACGCTTACCTGTGCTGACTCTGCCGTCTGATACCGCCGAATCCACATACTCCCACGGCATTTTAGAAAACTCAGGCTGTCCTGAGTCTAAAGAGATGACTTGCTGATTGAGATACGCCAAATCTAGCAGGCGGCGGATGGTCTGTGCATCATGACCTGACGCCATGGCGCGCATAGAAAAATCCGACTTCCAGTCAGAAAAACTGCCATAGCTTGGTTTTGCGACTGGCTGGGGTTTGACAACAGGTTTGGGGGTCGGCTTGACCTGAATGGTCTGAGTTTGAGTAATCTGCACGTTAGCCTGACGCACAGGTTTGCTAGGTTTTTTCATCGCTTGCTGGCTGGTACAGCCCACCATGACTAGCGCTGGGAAAAGAGCGATATAGTGTTTTTTTAAAATCATAAGAAGTCTCAGGTGTGAATAAGTACTATCGGTAAGCCATACCATTGCCAAAAATCAGAGTAATGAGCATAGAGTAACTATATACCACTCATCAACATATCGCTCATCAGTCGTTTATCATCTTTTTAGGGCTTGGGATAACTTAGCAAATAAAAACCAGCAGCGGTAGAGCATCAGTGCTAGGCCGTGCTGCACAATCAATCATGGCACTGACAAAGACTAGCGTCCCAATACTGCCCGTGGATCAATAGGGTTGCCATTTAAGCGTACTTGAAACTCCAGGCCCACTTGATTGGTTTGGCCACTACTCCCCATATTGGCAATACGTTGGCCTCGCTGCACCGCGTCCCCTTCTTTAACCAAAAGCTGGCTATTGTGAGCGTAGGCGGTGATATAGTTGTCACTATGACGAATCATGATCAGATTGCCATATTCAGGCAGACCGTTACCTGCATATAGCACTGTCCCTGATTGGCTCGCCAGTACAGGGTCGCCGATATTGCCAGCAAACCACATGCCCATCGTGCCAGCCGCCGCATCAAAGTTACGTGTCACTTGGTTGCGGCTCGGGTACTCATAGCCTGACGTGGCGTTTGCCGTGACTTCATAGACAGGGCTGGTGTTAGTAGGTGTGCTGGTGACAGGCGGGTTGTAAGTAGGCTGTGGCCGTGTCTGAGCAGGCGCGTTATAGCGATTCTTATTGGCAGCATTTGGCTGTCCTTGCCAGAGCTTTAGCCATTGGCCACTATAGATGGTGTATTTGCTATCTAAGCCATTGATCGCGCCAATTTGACGATAATTTAGGCGATAACGGGCGGCGATTTGGCTGACGGTATCACCGCGCTGGACCAGATGGTAGTTAGGAACCCCTTGTGCGTTGGTGACGATCTTGGGCGCAGCTTGGTTTGCTGTCTGATAAGTAGGTTTGGTGGCACAGCCTACCATCGTTAGCGCAGCGGCGGCCATGCTACCAATCAACACCGACGTTGCAAGGTGCGATCCTGTGTTAAGCTTTTTCATACAAGGTTCCTATTCTTTCTCTCACTCATCAGTTTTTGTCTCATTGAGTGGTTTGTGTGCCACTCATACGTATTATGCTTTTTGGGTTATCTATCCTATGGCCACAGACCTCAGCTGTCTATGATTTTTGCTATTACTCTTGCCTTTATCGCCTCAATTATCTTCATAAGGCCAAACTCGACAACGTCTCTAACGCAGCTTTTGGCGCATGGTGTAATCGCACAGGCGATAGGCTGATATAGTTTTCGGCCACGGCTTTATCGTCGGTCATCACACCTGCCACCTCATAGGTTTGCTGGTATAAGGGGTTAAGCGCCTGACGATCTGGTAATTGGGTCGTTTCGTCACCTTCCTCATCATGTAGCACTGATGCGGCGTGGGCGTTTTTGCGTTTGCGTAACGACAGCCAATACGCATCTCGCCCGCGCGGATCTACCATGTGATGGACGGGCCGCGCAATCTGAGCATGGCCAAGCATGGTGACTTTTCGGCCTTTTATCTCAGCACTACTGTGCACATCAGGAATATTAACGTTTAATACGTGATAGGGCAAACTTTTACACATCGACAAAATAGCGGTCTCACGAATGAGCTTGGCAATCTCCTCAGCAGCCACTTTATAGTGACTGGCATCCTCTTGCCCTCGTCGTTTGCCTGCTTTTTTTCCTTTGACACCGCCGCCTACCAAAGAAGTGGCAATCGCAGGTATACCAAAAATCTGAGCGGTCAATGCCGCGCCAAAGGTACCAGAAAACAAGACATCTTGTCCCAAATTGGCGCCTGAATTGATGCCGGTGACGATACAATCAAAGTCCGTATCACGGTACAGCTCGTGCAATGCCAGATAAATACAGTCGACAGGAGAGCCATTGACAGCGACAAAACCTGACGGCAACTGATGAGCATACAGCGGCTTTGAGACACTAAGCGAGCTTGCGCAGCCACTTTGCTCTTCGCTTGGGGCGACGACGACTACCTCACCGATGGTCGATAGTGCCTGAGCCAATGCCAATAGTCCTGGCGCGTGTACGCCATCATCATTGCTAAGTAAAAATCTCATATTTGCTCGTTGTTTTTGTCTTTAACCGTTTGTCTGCTTTTCAGCCTTTTTGTCATAATATTGCTATACTCGGCGCAGCATTGCTTAGATGATAGGCCATCATGAAAACGGTTGATTGGTAAAATTTATCGCCCAATGATACCTTCTTCCTTATACCTATAAATTGTGCTAACTCACTACCCATGGTAAAGATCATCAGTGCGCCCTGCTGGTATCGTAAGTAAAAGCGCAAAAAAGTAAAAGCGCAAAAATAAATGGCGATTATACCCCAATCATACACTGACGCACACATAGCAGACCAAACCATAGATGCAAATATGAAGGCTCACAGCCTACAGTATTCAAGGCTTTACAGCTTTAGCAGAATTATCCTGAACTATTTATGGCAGAGCGTCATACCGACAGTACAGATTAAATGATAAGTAAAAACTTGCCATTAGGTTACAATAGGCAACAACGCACTACAATACAAACTTATACTTTTAGGCGGACGTAACTTAGCTGACGATGCTGCTGATATGTTGCTGCAAGATGGCTTTGGCTCACAATATATCTACACATAAATCAATATTTTATGTGACTTTTGTTTTTTTACCCATTAACATATGACCATTAAATAAAGATAAGCGAGTGTAATACAGAATGAAAAATCAATCGATATTATCTATAGCTTCTGTACTAGCGAAGACCGCATCCAAGATAGGTCTTGCAGGACTGATAACGTCTGTTGCCATGCTGTCTCAAGCCTCCTATGCGGCAAACAATGCTGCGACGACCATTCCTTTAGACATGTCTGGCATCAACATCACCAAGCATGAAATCGCTGTGATGCAAGTGCTTTCAGAGATTTGTCCGCCGATGCTAAACGGTAAGCAAAAACAGCGTTTTTATAAGTCTTATAACGTGCAGTTGCACGAGCTGATGCCGTCACTAGAAGACCCCAAAGCGGCGATTCAATACCTATCAACGCAGCAAGACTATCGCCAAATTCTCCAAGGCATCCGTAGCTGGACGATGGGGTTTTCTAAGCAAGACAACCGAGCGCTGTGCGAAGATTTGGCCAATGCTGAATACTAGTACCCCCCCCTCATCACCACTTATGATAAGCATGATAAGACAGACGATTTAAAAAAATAAAAAAAACGTGCTACTGTGCTTTTGACGCCAAAATAACATCGATCATCAACGACAATAAAAAACGACACAAGCGGGCGTCCAGAGCGAGACAAAGCGTCAAGATTTTTAATGTCTTTAATATTTTTCTGACGAGTGACAGATGACATAAAAGCTTGCTGTATTGCCAGAATATGGGCCATGCAGCAGGCTTTTTTGCCACCGAATATCGCGCTGGGTTTGTTTTTTAAGATACCTTATAGATAGGTGAAGATAGCCTGAGTTACGTGATAAACGCGATAAGCAATCATAGACATAAGCAAGGCTTTTTATTTTTGATGGTGCCTTATTTTTTGCAGTTATCGATTCCCCATCGGTTATCATTTTGCTAAGATAAGGCGTTAATTTTATGTCTGTCGCACCATCGTCACTGCCATCATTAATCCCTTGTTTTTGAATATAATATTTAAGACATACGAAAAAAATGACCGAGGTTTGGGGCGAGTCGCAAGCGGCAGATACCTTTGGTTTTATGATGCGGTGTAACGATATATGACAGTAAAGCGTGTAAAAAATCAGCTGGTACAGCTGGTCGTTGGTGTAAGTGTTTCTATGAGTGCGATGATGGCAAATGCCGCCATTCAGCCACCCGAGATGGACAATACCGCCTATGTATTAATGGACTACAACACTGGTGAAATCTTGGCACAAAAAAACGCCAATGAAGCGCTACCGCCAGCATCTTTGACAAAAATGATGACCAGCTACATCATCGAGCAGCGCCTCGCCTCAGGCGACCTAAAAGAAGACGATCAAGTGCTGATGAGCCCAAATGCGTGGTGCCGCGGCAGTAGCAGTCAGTCTTGTATGTACGTCCCTGTCAATAAAACCGCCAGTGTCCTCGACATGCTGCGCGGCATCATCATTCAATCAGGTAATGACGCTTCAAAAGCCATGGCAGAGCATATCGCTGGTAGCGAAGCCTCGTTTGCCATCTTGATGAATGAGCAAGCAGAAAAGCTGGGCATGGAAAACACCCATTTTGTCAACTCGACAGGTATGCCTGACGAAGGCCATAGAGCTTCAGCGCTGGACTTGGCCAAGCTATCGCGCGCCATCATCAGAAACAGCGGCGACTACTATGGCTTGTATGCCGAAAAAGAGTTTACCTACAATGGCATCACTCAAGGCAACCGCAACGCCCTACTAGCGACTGACCCCACGGTCGACGGTCTAAAAACAGGCCACACAGACGCTGCAGGTTACTGCTTGGCCGCCTCGAGCAAACGTGATGGCATGCGTCTGATTTCTGTGATCATGGGCACCGAAAGCCCGCAAGCCCGTGCCGACCAGTCGCGCGAGCTGCTCAACTGGGGTTTTGGGCACTTTACTACCGTCACCAAGGCACCTGCTGGGCAATTTGTCAGTAAGGTACCTGTCTGGTTTGGCGAAACTGACGAAATTGAGCTGGTCACAGGCGACAACTTGCAAATACTGACCAGCAAGACGCAAAAAAACAAAATCACCACCGTGGTCGACATCCCCGAAAGCTTAGAAGCTCCCATCAAAAAAGGACAAAACATCGGTAAAATGATGGCGGTCATCGACGGCAAAGCAGTGGCATCTGTGCCTGTTATTGCCACCAGTGACATCGAACAATCAGGATTTTTGAGCCGCACTTGGCAGCGTGTGGTTCGCTGGGTACAAAGCTTTTTTTAAGCACTTGGCATAACTTATATACAAAAAAAGACGCTCATCTACCGGAGCGTCTTTTTTTGTTTGCATAAAATCAAGGCTTGTAGTATCACACTCATCTCGCCATGTCTGTAGTTAATCCCACCATATCATGTCCAAATGAGCCAGCGTTTTATCAAATCGCTCAACCCTTTATCACTATATGTCACCATGTGGCAATAGTCGACACCAGCGGCTTTTAGCCCATGCTCAAAGCTCTCTAAGCTGCGCACGTGGTGTTTTGGATACCAGTATATCAATAGCGCCCGATGGGTGATATCAGCGTTTTCTATCTGACGAATACGAGTGGCCAATGCCTCTGCCTTCGCAGGATACACGTCTTCTGCAAACATCACTATGTCGATTTTTTTGTGGCGCATCTCATCTAGCACCAGCTGCTCATGCTGATGGCAGATCACCTGCGCGCCTAACCGCTCAAGCTCCTCCACCAAAAATCCCGCTTCGTGATAATAATAGTAAATAATACTCAGCCCTGCCAGCACTTGCTGCTGATGGACTTGCTGTTGGTTGGGCAGAGGAATGGTCAAGACAAACTCTGTACCAACGCCCAGCTCACTATGGACATCGATACTCGCTCCCATCAGCTGGGCCATTTGTTTGACGACGGGCAAGCCTATCCCTGAGCCTTCGTATTGCCGCGTTTGTGACGAATCCACCTGAAAAAACGGATTAAAAATATCGTCGATGTGATTGTTATCGATGCCGATGCCCGTGTCTTTTACGCTAATCTGCCAGCGATTGCTTTTATCAAAATGCGTGAGCTGCGAGGTAATGGTAACCTGCCCCGCTGAGGTAAACTTAATGGCATTACTTAGCAAAATCGAGAGTATTTGCTGTATCTTTTTTACATCACCTTGTAGGCCATAATCTATATGATGCACTTGGCTAGTCAGCTCTAAGCCCTTACGTTTAGCGACAGGCTCAAACTCTGCCAACAGATCAGCGATCAGCTGTAGTGGGTTGAACTCACTAAGATGAATGGTCATCTGACCTTTTTGTATCTGATTCAACTGAATGATATGATCAAGCGAAGACACCAGCTTGTCACTGCCACTACTGATGATATCGACCGCGTCTTTTTGCTCTCGGCTCAAGGTTTCATAATCTAGCAGTTGTAAGCCGCCGACAATGGCATTTAATGAGGTTTTTAGCTCGTGGGTTATCATGCTCTGAAAATTATGCAGCTGCACATCGAGCGATACATCTTTGCTGTGTAGCTGCTGCTCAAAGATCGCCACCGCTTCATAGTCTTGTTTGATGTCTTGCAAGCGTTTAAACAGTACAATCAAAGCCTGCTTGATTTGCGCCAGCTCCTGAAAATTAAAATGCTGAGCGATAACGGGCAGTTTTTCAAGCTCAGGTGTCCTAATGATGATGTCGCATACTTCAGTGAGCGCGTCCAAATCCCTAACCGGCCAGTTGAGCTTACGTAAGACATACAGTGCCCAGACCACAACCAGCAAAATTGTAACCAGCCACCATAAAGCATTGCTTTGAAACCAGCTTGCGCGCAGTTTATTGACATCTAAGGTGATATTAATATAACCGACCAGCGTACTATTGGCATTTTTTGTGGTGCTTGAGGACGCCGCTACGTCTGATGACTGGCGCGGTAAACCATCAGCATCAGAGAATGTAGCGGCAATAGTGAGACTGTCTGGTTGCAAGTCATTACTGACGACTGGGTAATTAAAGCTGACCGTATCGGCAAACAGGGCGTTTTTCCAATCGCCTCTAGATTGACTGGTATCACTGATAGGCTGAGGGGTTGAGTAAAATAAAATACTCTGAATACTTGGCTCATTTTCTAATAAAAAGGCAACTTGCTCCGCTACGATATCTGCCCCTTCTGCTGTCGAGGCGCTGGCGGTCAATACCGCGGCAAGCTGATCTATATGCCGATGCGTTTCTTTGTAATGATAAGTCAGACCATAGACAAAAGACAATATAAACCCTGCCAACACAGCCAGCGTAATGGCCTGTACGACAGAGCGCCAGATAAGCATAGGAATGGTGCGAGATCGAGGGCTGTTCATATCACTCAACGAAGCCAAGACAACTTTTTATTCATACTACAGGTATTTTGCAGAAGTGATAAGAAAAACATGCAGATATTTTTGGGCAAGTACCGTCCTACTGGCATCAGATGTGCCAATTTTATATTGGATTGACTAGGGCGTGTCCTCATTTTAAAAATGGCGATAAAAATAAGATAAATCGCCGTCAAACAAGGAAAATAGCGCAGATAATATTGAGATATTAGTCAGCTATTTGACACCGTTTGGCCAGATTTAGCCATTTTTAGCCCATTTAGATGGCTATCGATTGAATTGAGGA